>Ga0247719_1000687_pt1 | contig 17989 bp, 19 predicted proteins | sample 41E_DmetaG_FD_189046 | JGI IMG/M metagenome (GOLD analysis project Ga0247719, IMG submission 189046) | Soil microbial communities from hillslope of Landscape Evolution Observatory, University of Arizona, Oracle, AZ, United States - 4-1-E_D | ecosystem: Engineered > Artificial ecosystem >...
GTATCTGCTTGCCTGGACCACAACGCCATGGACACTCCCCGGTAACGTTGCGCTTGCGGTTGGTCCGGATATCGATTACGTCATCGTACAAAAAGATGGTGCGCGCTACGTGGTTGCAAAGGAACGTGCTTCCGCCGTGTTTGGCGAGAGCGAATACGAAGTGCTTGAAGAGAAGAAGGGTGTTGCACTCTTTGGCCTTGAGTACGAACCGCTGTACGACATTAAGAAAGTAGCTGCACACGAAGGAAAGAAGTGGACCGTGCTTCCTGCAGAGTTTGTGACTACCGGCGAGGGCACGGGCGTTGTGCATACCGCTGTCATCTACGGCGAAGATGACTACCAGCTTGGCCTAAGCGAGGGCCTGCCGATGGTTCCGCTCCTTAATGCAAACGCAACCTATAACGAAGACGCGCCCCTGTTCTTGCGCGGCAAGTACATAAAGAAAGCGGAGGCCGAGATTAAAGCGGATCTGGAAGCGCGCGGCCTTCTCTACGCAAAGGCTCTGAATACGCACTCCTATCCGCACTGCTACCGCTGCGGCACGCCGCTCATCTACAACGCAGTCTCCAGCTGGTTCATTAACATTCAGGCGATCAAGGAGCGCCTCCTTGAAGAGAACAAGCACATTACCTGGGCGCCAGAGCACCTGAAGCATGGCCGCTTCACCCATATCGTTGAGAACGCTCCAGATTGGACAATCTCCCGCAATCGCTTCTGGGCGAGCCCGCTTCCTATATGGAAGGACAGCGACGGGAACGTCACAGTCATCGGTTCGCTTGAAGAACTCAAGGCGCACACAAAGAAGTCAGGCAACCGCTATTTTGCAATGCGCCATGGCGAGGCAGAAAGCACGCTCAAGGAGATCATAAGCTGCGCGCCTGATGAGAACCCGCTCACAGAAAAGGGTAAGGAAGATATTCGAAAGAATGCTGCACAGTTTAAGGACATGGAGCGCATCCGCATCTTCGCGTCTCCAGTGCTTCGCGCAAAGGAGAGCGCGCAGGTGCTTGCGCGTGAGCTTGGCATTGCAGAAGCAGATGTTGTCATCGACGAACGCCTATGCGAATTCAAACTCGGCACCTTCGAAGGCAAGAAGCTAGCCGAATTTCTTGCATGGCGCAATGAGCATTCCTTTGAGGAAGTGGTTGAGGGCGGTGAGAGCCATGCTGATGCGCGCCGCAGGTTCGGAGAGTTCCTATACGAGATAGAAAAGACTCATCAGCGCGAGACGATCATTATCGTGACGCACGGCATCGGTCTCGAATCGCTTTCAGTGGTGACTCAAGGGCTATCCGCGCACGACGCAGAGCAGTACATCAAGTCAATGAGCCATCAGCCGGGCGAGGTGATTGAACTTGATTTCACGCCGCTCCCGCATACGAGGGAATTCGAACTCGATTACCACCTCCCCTACATTGATCAGGTTGAGCTTCAATCAGCCGACGGTCGCGCGCTTACCCGCATTCCTGAAGTCGTTGATTGCTGGGTTGAGTCTGGTTCGATGCCGTTTGCCGAGTACCACTATCCAATGGAAGGGAAGGAGGAGTTTGAGAAGCGTTCGCCCGGAGATTTCGTTTCTGAGTATATTGGCCAGACGCGCGCCTGGTTCTACTACATGCATGCAATCTCTGTGTCGCTCTTTGATCGCGCTCCGTTTAGAAACGTGGTCACTACGGGGACGATTCTTGCCGGCAACGGCGAGAAGATCTCGAAGAGCAAAAAGAACTATACCGATCCGTACGTTCTCTTTGACCAGTACAGCGCTGACGCATTCCGCTACTACCTCATGGCAAGCGTGGTCATGCAGGCAGAAGATCTTACGTTCCGCGATGAGGATGTGAAAGAGGCGCAGAATCGCGTGGTGAATATGATCCGCAATATCTACGCTTTCTATGCGCTCTATAAGGATGATCTTGATCCAAAGCAGACAGGAAAGAGCACGCACGTACTCGACCGCTGGATTATCGCGCGCTTGAATGATCTCATTGCATCGACTACTGAGTCGCTTGATCGCTACGACATCACGCGTGCAGTGCGCCCTATGCGCGAATTTATTGAGGACCTCTCAACCTGGTACGTACGCCGCTCGCGCGATCGCGTCAAAAGTACAGACGAGGCAGACAAGCAGGCTGCGCTGCGCACCATGCGCCATGTGCTCTACGAGTTCTCTAAGGTGATAGCTCCAGTAATGCCGTTCGTAGCAGACGAGGTCTATAGAAATGTGAAAGGGGAGAAGGATCCGGAGAGCGTGCACCTTGCTGCCTGGCCAACAGCAGACCGATCGTTCCTAGGCAATTTCTTTGGCGACAAAGATCAGGGGCTCATGGAGGGCATGAAGCAGGTGCGCTCGATCTCTTCAACGGCGCTTATGGAGCGTCAGAAGGCAAACGTAAAAGTGCGCCAGCCACTCCAGGCACTTACCATCCGAGAGAGCGGTCTGTCAGAGGAGCTGCTCGCGCTCATCAAAGAGGAGCTCAACGTGAAGGAGATTCGCGTCGATGCATCCCTCCCTGAAGGAGAGGTGCGTCTTGATACGGAGCTTACGCCAGAGCTTATCCGCGAAGGCGACATACGTGAGTTCGTGCGCGCAGTACAAGATGCACGCAAAGCGCTCGATCTCTCACCGCGCGACACCGTGTCGCTCGTTGTAGAGAAAAGCGGTGAAACTACTCTTGAGGGCGCGCTTATTCCAAATACGCAGCGTGTTACGTTTGCAGATGGTGCGCATCCCTATAGCGCAGAACTCTCAGGAGGCGCGGTCGCATTCTCAGTAACGCGCATGAGCGATGCGGCATAAGTACGCAACGGAAGCGATCGTACTCTCCCGCACGCCGCAGAGCGAAGCGAATCTGCTCATAACCTTAGTGACTAAGGAGCTTGGACTTGTGCGGGCTCGCGCGCAGGGTGTGCGCAAGCCCGCAGCAAAGCTTGCTGCAGCGTTGCAGACATTTGCCGGGTCTGATGTCGTGCTTGTGCGCGGTAAGGAAGGGTGGCGCGTTTCTGGCGCTATTCTTGCGTACGACTATTTCGCGCCGCTCACATTCTCTATGCGTGCGTGTGCAGGAAGGGTTGCAGGACTCATGCTGCGTCTCGCCTCAAACGATAGTAACGAACCGGAGCTCTACGAGCTCTTTGAGGAACTTCTGCGCGTGCTTCCTTCGCTTTCCTCACAAGAGGAAGAGGATGCGGAAGTGCTTGCCGCGCTCTCGCTCCTTTCACTCCTTGGACTTGATGCTGGCGGGGAAGTGCCGAAGGAAGGCGGCAGATACGGGGCCCTCGCCCGTGAGTATGCGCAAAAGCACCGCAAAGACCTTATTGCGCGGATAAACCGCGGCATCCAGGCTTCAGGACTCTAGGAGGTGCGCTATACTCATTTTGAGTATGGCGGAATCAGATAGTCCACTAGAACGGTTGCGCAAGCGCCTCTATATGCCTGGCGGCAAAACGCCCACCCCGGTACCGTCCTATAGCGCGCCGGCCTCTATGAGCACGCCAGGCGGCTGGGCGCCTGACCCAGAGCCACCAAAGCCCCGCATTTCGTTTTCAGCGTACTTCCTTATCGGCGCGGCGGGATTTTTCGTAATCGCTTCTGTTCTTGCCGTGCTGTTCCTTTTCTTCGGTACCCGTTCAGTTTCAACGGACCGCGTTGACGTCACTATCAAAGGACCGACTTCCATCGCAAGCGGAGACAAAGTCTCGCTCATTGTTTCGGTAGAGAATCGAAACCCAGCTCCTATTGCAAGCACATTGCTTACGCTTGATTTTCCTGACGGCACCTATGTGCCAGAGACGCAATCTGAACCCATGGTGCGCTACTCAGACACAGTGGGGGAGGTGATGCCGGGAGAGCGGGTGAATCGCACGGTCGCCGCGGTTATTTCAGGAAGCGCGAATCAGGTTGTAACGATACCGGTTACTTTTGAATATCGTATCGACGGGTCGAATGCCGTTTTCGTAAAGAAAGAGCAGTATTCGTTTACCATCACTTCGTCTCCGGTTAGTCTTGCGGTTGCTTCGCTTGCTGAGAGCGCGTCAGGCCAGCCGATTACGGTCACGGCCACGCTTCGTTCAAACGGTATTGATCCGGTAGAGAATCTCGCGGTGCTTGCAACGTATCCTCCGGGCTTTACGGTACAGAGCACAGAACCAGCACCGTCTGCAGGGAATCTCTTTATGCTTGGAGCGCTTGCGCCGGGGGAGTCGCGAACCATCAAAGTGACCGGCGTACTTACTGGCCAGCAGAATGATGAGCGCGTATTCAAGTTCACAGCCGGTACGCCAAGGGGAGGAGGAAGCCAATCGCTTGCGGTCATGTACACAACGCAGGAGTCGACCGTTCTCATAACCAGGCCGTTCCTTGCTGTCGCGCTCGCGCTCAATCGTTCAGAGAGCGAAGAGGTAGTAGTGCGTGCGGGCTCAAGCGTCTCTGGGTCTATTTCCTGGGTAAATACGCTTCCGACAGCGATACTCGATGGCGAGATACGGGTTAAGGTATCAGGCAACGCATTTGATCCGCGCGGCGTATCGACTTCAAACGGCTTCTATCGTTCGAGCGATACGACCATCGTATTTGCGGGCGACCGCATTCCTTCGCTCAGGCGTCTTGAGCCGGGAGACAACGGCAGCGCATCGTTCTCCATACCGCTTATCGAAGACAGCTCGCTGCGCCAGCCAACAGTTACGCTTGATGTGTCGGTGTCAGGCAAGCGCGTCGGCGAGACTGGGGCGCAGGAAACAGTCACCTCAACGCTCACACGTAAGATACTCGTGTCTACTGACCTAAGCCTTACGTCGCGGGTTGTGCGCACCATCGGTCCGTTCACCAATACCGGACCATGGCCGCCCGTTGAAGACCAGACCACGACCTACACCATTCTTATGGCTGCTTCAAATACGGTGAACTCGGTTGGTGGCGCACGCGTCACCACCACGCTCCCGTCTTATGTAACGTTCACGGGAAAGGTGCATCCGGATGATGGCTCGATCACCTACAATGCCGCCACACGCGAAGTGTCATGGGCAGTAGGGGATATGCCTGCCGGTACGACCGGCAAGCAGGGCGCATTCCAAGTCTCTCTCTTGCCAAGCGCTTCCCAGCGCGGTACAAGTCCCATACTGGTATTTCCGCAGACTATCACCGGTACCGATCGCTTCCTTCAGAAGCAGGTCACCGGCAGCGCGCCTGACCTTACCACCAAGACGCCAACAGACCCGGGGTACAATCCTGCGTACGGCAACGTTGTTAAATAATCTCTATGAAAAGCGTATCACTCGAAACTCTCGTCTCTCTCGCAAAGCGCCGCGGCTTCGTATTCCCGGGTTCCGAGATCTATGGTGGTCTAGCAGGTACGTTTGATTACGGTCCGCTCGGTGTTGCGCTCAAGAAGAATATCGAGAACCTCTGGTGGCGCCGGTTTGTTGAAACGCGCGACGATATGTTCGGCATTGATTCAGCGATTCTCATGAATCCCCGCGTCTGGGAGACGAGCGGTCATGTCGGTGGATTCAACGATCCGCTCGTTGTCGATATAAAAACCAATAAGCGCTACCGCGCTGACCACTTGCTTGAAGACGCGGGCGTTGACCCCGCGGGCATGACGCTTGAAGCGATGGGTGCAGCAATTAAGGAAAAGGGCATACAAAGTCCTGAAGGAAATCCGCTCTCAGAGCCGCAGCAGTTCAATATGATGTTCAAGACCTCGGTCGGCTCTATCGAAGGCGGCGAGATGCCGGTCTATCTGCGCCCCGAGACGGCGCAGGGCATGTTCGTTAACTTTAAGAACATTCAGGATTCGTACCATCCAAAGCTGCCGTTTGGTATTGCTCAGATCGGTAAGTCTTTCCGCAATGAGATCGCGCCACGTGAATTCCTTTTCCGCGTACGCGAGCTTGAGATTATGGAGTTCGAGTACTTCCTTAAGGAGGAAGACTGGGAGCAGATGTTCGAGTACTGGCGCAAAGAGATGCTCGCATGGTTTGAGTCAATCGGATTTGCTCCTGAAGATATACAGGAGGTTGAGGTGCCTGAAGAGGAACGCGCGCACTACTCAAAGCGCACGACCGATTTTTATTTCAAGTATCCAGGCGGCTATAAAGAAATTGGAGGCCTCGCGTACCGCACTGATTTTGATTTGAAGAATCATAAGGAGGCGACAGGGGAGGAGCTTGCCTACCTTGATCCAGAAACCAACGAGCGCTCCATTCCGCATGTACTTGAGCCGACGTTTGGTCTTGGTCGCCACATTCTTGCGGTCCTTGCTTCAGCCTATGACGAGGATGAGCTTGGTGGCGAAACTCGTACGGTGCTTCGCTTTAATCCAAAGATTGCTCCTGTTAAGGCAATGGTCTCACCGCTCCTAAAGAACAAGCCAGAGCTCGTTGAGAAGGCAAAGGAGGTGCGTGCAGAGCTGCAGAAGGTGCATCCTGCTATTGCCTGGGATGATAACGGGAATATCGGCAAGCGCTATCGCAGGCAGGATGAGATCGGAACGCCGTGGTGCATCACGGTTGATTTCGATACGCTCGGCGAGACGCCAGAACTCAAAGATACGGTTACGCTGCGCCATCGCGACACTGGCGAGCAGGAGCGCCTCTCAATTGCAGCGGTTAAGGAGCGTCTTTCGGCTGCGCTTATTTAATACTTGACGCGTACGCCAGCAAGGCGCATGCTCGTGGTCTAGGGAATGTTCCCAGATGAGAGGAGACGCTGATGCGCCTGTGTCTGACAGTGCTGACTGCACTCTCGGTCCTTGCTGTCAGTATTCCTGGCAGCTCGCAAGAAGTCCCGTATCAAATCGTGCCGGTGATCTCGAGATCGGATCCGCTCGTACGCGATCCGGTGTCGACACCGCCTTCGTTTGATCCGGAAACCGAGTTCCTTGTGTTTGAGCTGTACGGAGAAGAGGGCGACATTCCGTTCGTAGTGTTTCCGAACGGGGAAGTCGTCAGCAGGGAGAATGCCGATGCGTTCGTAGCGCAACGGCTCCAGCCCGGCAAAACCGTGTTCCTCCTGTGCAGCTATGTTCCCGTGAGGGGAACTTTCAACATCTACAACCGCGAGCACCGCACCCGGTGCGAGGTTCGCAGATGAGCGCGCGGCGGCCCCTGGTGGCTGCCGCGCTTGTGTTTTGTGCTAGTATGCCCCTATGGATACGCCGCGGCAGATATCGATCACGACGGGCACGTTTATACGCCTTCTGGTGGTGGCGGCTGCCGCCTATGCGATTTGGATCCTAAAGGATCTTGCCCTCCTTGTTATTACCGCAGTTATTATCGCTTCGGCGCTTGAACCGGGTGTTGAGTTCTTCCTCCGTCATAAGCTTCCGCGCGTGTTTGCGGTGCTCGTGATGTACCTTGCGGTGTTCGGCTCTCTGTTCAGCATCGTGTATTTCATGCTTCCGCCCATCCTGAACGATGCGCAGAACTTCCTGACCTCTGTGCCGCAGTATCTTGATACGGTTAACCTGCCGCCTGAACTCTCTAGCGTAGCGCAGACGCCGTTCTTCTCAGCAGACGCGACACAAGCAGGAGGACTGGGTTCACTGGTCGAGACCCTCTTTACGTTCCGCAGCGTATTCACTGACACCTCAGAGGGTGCGATACGGCTGGTCTCGTCCTTCTTCGGTGGCGTGTTCGCGCTCGTGCTTGTGATTGTGCTCTCGTTCTACTTTGCGATACAGGAGACTGGCGTTGAGCAGTTCCTACGCCTCGTTACGCCGCAAAAGCACGAGAAGTACGTGGTTGGCCTCTGGGGCCGCGCAAAGCGTAAGATCGGTCTCTGGATGCAGGGACAGCTCATACTCTCGCTTATCGTGGGCGTGATCGTGTATCTCGGCCTGCTCCTGCTTGGCGTTCCGTATGCGCTCCTGCTTGCGCTTCTTGCCGCCGTATTTGATCTCATTCCGCTCTTCGGTTCGCTTATCGCAGGCGTGGTTGGCGTTATCGTTGCGTTTGGCGCTGGTGGCGTGCCGCTTGCGCTTATTGTTGCCGGCCTCTATTTCATAGTGAATCAGTTTGAGGCGCATCTTATCTACCCGCTGGTGGTGAATAAGGTGGTGGGTATACCTCCACTCCTCGTTATCCTTGCGCTTATCGCAGGCGGTGCACTTGCCGGATTCCTCGGCGTGCTTCTCGCCGTGCCGCTTGCGGCTGCGCTGCGTGAGTTTCTTGATGATGTCGATCGCGGCAAGCGCGAACGGGCAGCATAATGGCACGCTACATTACGACAACACTTCCATACGTAAACGCAGCGCCTCATATAGGGCATGCGCTTGAGTTCGTACAGGCTGACGCCTACGCGCGTGCATTACGCCTTGCTGGTGAAGAAGTGCTTTTCAACACGGGAACCGACGAGCATGGCCAGAAGATATATCAGAAGGCACAGGAGAGCGGCCAAACACCCCAGGAGTATGTCGATCATTTTGCGGCGGAGTTTGAAAAGCTCAAGGGCGCATACAACCTCTCCTACGACAGGTTCATCCGCACCACCGATCCTCTGCACAAAGCGGCGGCACAGGAATTCTGGCGCCGATGCGAGGCAGCGGGGGATATCTATAAAAAGTCGTACCAGGTCCGGTACTGCGTCGGCTGCGAACTTGAAAAGTCCGACTCAGAACTTGTGGATGGGAAGTGTCCGCTGCACCCTTCCATGGAGCTCGAGACAATTGACGAAGAAAACTATTTCTTCCGCTTCTCTAACTATCAAGACCGCTTGCTCGCGCTCTACAAAGGTGAGGCAGATTTCCTTGTGCCTCGGCACCGCATCAATGAAATGATCTCGCTCATAGAGCGCGAAGGCCTGCAAGACTTCAGCATATCGCGCCTTGCAGAGAAAATGCCGTGGGGAATTGAAGTACCCGGTGATGCGTCGCAGGTCATGTATGTATGGTTCGACGCGCTGGTTAACTACATTTCAACGCTTGGATGGCCGACTGATACAGAGACCTATGAGAAGTTCTGGCCAGGCGTGCAGTTTGCGGGTAAGGATCAGGTGCGCCAGCAGGCAGCGATGTGGCAAGCCATGCTCATGTCGGTAGGACTTCCAACCACAAGCCAAATATTCATACACGGCTTCATTACTTCAGGAGGCCAGAAGATGTCCAAGTCGCTTGGCAATACGATCGATCCTCTGGAGTATGTGGATCGCTACGGTACGGATGCAGTCCGCTACGTGCTCCTGCGCCACATCCATCCATTTGAAGACAGCGACCTGACCCGCGAGCGCTTTGAGGAACTCTATACTGCAAACCTCGTAAACGGACTTGGCAACCTCGTTGCGCGCGTGATGAAGCTTGCAGAAGAGCACATTGAGCCAGTAGTGCTCACTGCAGAAGACTATGCTATTGAACCCGCGTTCACGGCGCATATCGAGCGTTTTGCGTTCAATGACGCGATGGACCTTGTCTTCGAGCACGTAGGGAAGGGGGACGAGTACATGACTGAGCATGAGCCGTACAAGAAGATCAAGACTGAGGAAGCAGATACGGCACGTGCTGATATTGAGAAGCTTGTGCGCCACATCGCGAAGATCGCGGCACATCTCGCACCTTTCATGCCTGAGACCTCAGAAAAGATTCTGAGCGCTGTGCGCGAGAATAAGAAGCCGGAGAATCTCTTCCCGCGCCTTCCCTAAACGCAAAGCGGCCACACCGTGTGCGCCACCTTGCAGACGCCTTCATCGAGATACTCTGTATTCTCTCGGAGGCGCGTATGCACTATAGAGCGCCACGTCTGAATTTAGAGTGAGCGTCTTATTTCTTTCTTCTCAGACGATCGCGAAGCCATAGAGCAGTGTGCAGCAGTGCCGCAAGTAAGGCAGTGCTTACACCAAGCTGCGCAGCAAGGACAGCAAAGATTACGACACTAAAGATGTCATAACCAACGACAGTGCCGGTTAGGAAGAGGATTAGTGCGGCTGCTGAAATCAGAATGCAAGCGGCAAAGCAGGTGCAGGCAGCAATGAAGAGTAGCCGCGCAGTTTTTCTCATCCCATGAGTATAACGCTCTAGAACATGGTATCTTCGGACTATGCGATATTTTGATGCCCACGCCCACGTACAGTTTCCGCCGTATGATGCGGATAGAGAAGAAGTGCTCGCACGCATGAAGGAAGTGGGCGTGGGGGCGATTATGGTTGGCGTGGATCAAGTATCAAGCGAGCGCGCCATTGCGCTTGTTTCAGAGCGCGATGATCTTTATGCCGCAATAGGACTTCATCCGAACGATAATCGTAAGGAAGTATTTGCTATGTCTGTATATCAAGAGCTTGCCGCGCATCCAAAGGTGGTGGCAATAGGCGAGTGTGGGCTCGACTACTATCGTCCGGAAGATCCAGAGCAGGAGAAGGCGCGACAGAAGGAACTCTTCGAAAAGCACATTGCGCTTGCGGTAGAAGCAGACAAGCCGCTCATTATTCATGCGCGTCCATCAAAAGGAACTATGGATGCGTACCGCGACCTTATCGATATCCTGAAAGAGCATAAGCAGGTGCATGGCGATCGTCTGCGTGGCGACATCCACTTCTTTGTAGGCGGAGTGGAAGAGGCGAAGGAATTGGTTGCGCTCGGATTCACCCTCTCCTTTACAGCCGTTCTCACATTCACCCACGACTACGACGAAGTGGTCCGCTCGGTACCGCTCGCTTCGATCCTCTCAGAGACAGATGCGCCCTATGTTGCTCCAGAAGGGAGGCGCGGCACGAGGAATGATCCCTTGGCTGCCATAGACGTGGTCCGGGCTATTGCCCGCATACTGGGCGAGGAGGAAGAGATGGTTCGTACGGCTCTCCTTCAAAACGCAGCCCGTGTCTTTAAGGTCAGCATATAGGCCTTCATTGCGGGGTCAGACTCCGCGTGGTACAGTTCGCCCGTTATGACAAAAAAGGAAATCGAACACGGTGCTGATAGCACTGAGCTTGATCTCGCAGAGGGTAATAACGAAACCCGCATCTACGAGCTCGGCTTCCACATCGATCCTGAACTACCCCAGGAAGAAGTGAAGAAAACGTATCAGGGTATCCGCGAGAAGATCGCAGCCGCAGGCACGGTCATCGCGGAAGGTGAGCCGGAAAAGATTCCGCTCGCATACACCATCTCTCGTTCTGAGACGACTGGTCGTCGCGACTTTACAAGCGCGTACTTCGCATGGATTGCCTACGAGGCGACAGGCGAGGGACACGAAGCGGTTGCTACTATGGCCCGCACCGAGTCACGCATCATTCGCTTCATCGACCTGCGCACCACGGTTGAGGCTGCAAAGCACTCAGCGGAGATGCACGAGATGATGCTCCGTACTCCAGAGGCACCAGCAGAAGAGGAGGAGGGAGACGCCGAACTCGATGCCGCTCTCAAGGAGGCAGGGGTATAATATCGCTATGTATCTCAACAAGGTCCTACTTTACGGCAACCTAACGCGCGATCCGGAACTCCGCGCGTTGCCGTCAGGACAGCAGGTTGCAACATTTGGCCTCGCTACCAACCGCTCTTTCCGTAATAAGGAAGGTCAGCAGCAGGAGCAGACTGAGTTCCACAATATCGTTGTATTTGGCCGTACCGCAGAGGTCATGGGCCAGTACTTGAAGAAGGGCCGTCCGGTGTTCATCGAAGGCCGTCTTCAGACCCGTTCATGGGAGGCTGAGGGCCGCAAGAACTACCGCACCGAAATCGTCGTTGATAACTTCCAGTTTGGTCCACAGGCAGGAGGAGAGCGCGGCGACCGCGGTCAGGCTCCGGCAATGGACGAAGGCTCACAAGATATGGGTCCAGGCGCCAACGACTCCATCCAGTACCCGGATGACGAGATCAACCCAGAGGACATCCCGTTCTAGTTACTACGTTTAAGAAATCATCATGGCATATCAGTCAGAACGCGAAGAGCTCGAGTACAAGAAGTTTGTCGACTACAAGGACGTCGCCTACCTTCGCGAGTTCATGAATTCGCACGCAAAGATCGTGGGCCGCAAGCGCACCGGCATGTCGTCAGACAAGCAGCGCGAGATCGCACTTGCTATCAAGCGCGCCCGCTACATGGGACTTCTCCCATACCTCGCTGCGTAATGCGAGAATGCAAACAATCCTCCGGAAACGGAGGATTTTTGCTTTTTATAGGCGTGCATGGTTATATGAGAAGGCGGCGTCAACAACTGGCGCCGCTGATCCGTTCCTATAGGGGAAATAATGAGAAACGGTAATAAGAAGAGTACGTTCGACACTGCGATCGTGACGCCGATTTTTCTGCTCTCGATTCTGCTGGGTTCAGCAGGATTCGCGGCAGCGGCCACCGCAAACAAGGAGGAGACCGCTCCCACGTCCATTGTGGTTGCAGCGCCTCTTTCTTCAGTGTCAGGTTCGCACTAGAGAACCTGAACTGAAACGCTCCTAAGGGAGCATACGGGCCCGCCTTGGCATTCTTCGCCGGGGCGGGCTTTTCGTTTTATCTGATTCCGTGCTTAAATCGCACAGGACCTGCAGCGTTTGGCTGCAGGAGGGAGGAACCAGAAATGGATAAGTTAGCTGCAGTCGAGCGGATCCTTATCGCGCTGCTGATCGCCATCTGCGTGATTTCGGTGTGGCAGGCCTTTATGGTGAATCGGACAGTGCAGGAAGAAGTCCCGCAGAACGCCGAACTCCACGCAGCCGCGACCAATGTCGCTTCGCGCTTCTGAGGAGGCAAGACGAAAGGCGCCCCGCGGGGCGCCTTTTTGCATCTGCTACGCCTTTTCGACGCGCTCTACGTATTCACCTGTGTCGGTGTTGATCTTGATGACGTCGCCCTCGTTGATAAAGAGGGGAGTGAGTACGCCGGCTCCTGTCTCCATAGTAACGAGCTTGTTGCCGCCAGTAGCGGTGTCGCCCTTAATTGCAGGAGGCGCCTCCTTAACTATGAGGTCCACCTTCACAGGGATAGTGATGGTAATCGGACTCTCTCTGAAAAGAAGCACTTCAACAGGAGAGTTCTGCTTGAGCCACTTAATCTTATCCGCCACAGCAGCTTCAGGGAATGAGAAGCGGTTCTTTGGGTTGCCTTCTTCGGCGAACCAAGACTCGCCGCGGTTCGTGTAGAGGTAGAGCGCCTGCATGCGCGAAATGTCTGCCTCAGGCACGGTCTCAGACTGATGGAAAGAGATTTCGATCACCTTGCCGGATACAAGATTGCGCAGCTTGGTCTGGTTGACCGGCTTGCGCTGCTGCATGCGGAAGACATGTGATGAAAGTACTTCGTACGGATCACCGTTGTAGTCGATGACCTTCTTCTGCACAATTTCGTTATAGGAAAGGATAGCCATACGTGATTGCGGTAACTAAAAAGATAGCCAGGCGGTTATAGAGATTGCCCGGCCGCTCGCACACGGTATGATACAGGACATAATGCGGAAGGCAAACCAGGAGCGGCTTTCGGACTGGGCAAGCCTGTCGGACGGGGAAGTGCTGCGCGTTGCGCGCAAGAATCCTGCAGCATTTGAGGTCTTGGTTGATCGCTATGAAGAAGCGTTCTTGCGTAAGGCAAAGACGATTCTCTACACCAAGGAAGACGCCGAGGAAGTAGTGCAGGACACGTTCACCCGCATATATCTGTATGCGGATCGGTATAAGCCCACCGAGGGCGCAGCCTTCTCGTCCTGGGCGTATGCGATCCTCATGCGTCTTGCGTTCACGCGGTACCAGAAGATGAAAAAAGAACGGGGGAGGACAGCGCCGCTTGAACCGGAGACGTATGAACGCATAGCAGACCCGATAGCATTTGTTGAAGACATGACTGTGCGGGATGAAGTGCTCATGGCGCTCGCGCGCATTCCAGAGGCAGCAGCTCGCGTCCTGCGTCTTCAGTTCCTTGAAGGCAAGACGCATGAGGAGATTGCGGCAGAGGAAGGAAGCACTATTTCAGCCATTAAGACTCGCGTACATCGCGCAAAGAAACAATTCAAAAATTCACTCGAGTATGGAGGAGACCAATAATATCAAGAATACAGTTATGCGACGCGTGCACACCATTCACGCAGTCCGTCCGTTTGTAAGCGGGGCAGCGCTCGCATTTGTAGCACTCGGCATATCACTCTATACGCTTGGACGCCTCGTGTTTGTTGCTCAGGTATTCCGCAATATGCCCGCACTAGGGGACATCGGCTCGCTTACCCGGTTCTTCCTGGACGCATTTCTTACGACCGAGGTCGTGGTGCAGCTCATAACAGTCGCCATTGTGTTCTCTGCGCTTTGGATGGTCGCAGACCTGCTAAAGCTTATGCGGCTTCGCGCGCGCATGGCGTAGCTGCACTCTACCAGTTTTCTTGGATCAAATGAAAAAGAGCTCGGACACACCGAGCTCTTTTTCATAGAAGGGAGGTTATTCGCTTGCGAGGCGCTCGCGAATCTTTTTCAAGATCTCGTTTGCTATCGGCTTATTTTCCCGCAAGAAGGTGCGTGTTGCATCGTATCCACGGCCCATCTTTGTCTCGCCGAACGAGTAGCTTGAACCAGACTTCTCAATGATGTCGTACTTCTCACCAAGTGCGATAAGCTCGCCCTCGCGACTGATGCCTTCGTTGTAGAGAAGGTCGAACTCAGTTGTCTTAAATGGGGCAGCGACTTTGTTCTTCACAACCTTTACGCGTACACGTCCGCCAACCACTTCTTCACCCTTCTTAATTTGCGCTATGCGGCGGATATCGAGGCGTACTGAGGTGTAGAACTTGAGTGCCTTACCGCCCGGAGTGGTCTCAGGATTACCAAACATCACGCCAATCTGCATGCGAATCTGGTTGATAAAGATAACGATGGTATTTGATTTTGCAGTGATCGCGGTCAGCTTGCGAAGCGCTTGGCTCATGAGGCGCGCCTGCTTGCCGACGTGGTGCGCACCCATGTCGCCCTCGATCTCATCCTTAGGGGTGAGGGCAGCGACGGAGTCGACGACGATGATATCGACCGAGTTTGCACGAACGAGTGACTCGACGATTTCAAGCGCCTGCTCGCCAGTGTCTGGCTGAGAGATGAGGAGTTCCTGGAGCTTTACGCCGATCTTGCGTGCGTACTCAGGATCAAGCGCGTGTTCTGCGTCAACGAATGCGCAGACACCGCCTTTCTTCTGCGCCTCAGCAATGGCGTGTAGGGCAAGGGTAGTTTTACCAGATGATTCCGGACCGAAGATCTCGATGATGCGGCCGCGGGGAAGGCCGCCGACGCCAAGTGCCGCATCAAGACCAATAGACCCGGTTGAGATAGAAGGGATGGCCGCTGGCTTGCCAGCACCGAAGGTCATGATCGCTTCGTCGCCGAACTTGCTCTTGATTTCCTTGATAGCGAGTTCTATGGACTTTGATTTAACCTCTCCTTCGGTCCCTTCAATGGCTTCCGCTGGAGCAGCTTTCTTAGTGGTCTTTTTCGCAGCTTTCTTTGCAGGCATAAAATTGGTAGTTACGGAATGAATACGGTGCGCTCGACGCTGGTCTGTCTCCCGAAGCGGTCGGTAGCCGTTAGGGACAGTATAGCGCCTCCCTTAGGAAGCAGGAGGGTAGTCTCGAAACGCCCGTTTTCGTCAATAAGGAACGGCGCTCCGTTGAGCGTCAGAGTCCTAGTATGGGTTGCTGTTCCTGAGATAGTCATGAACCCGTCTTCGATTGCTGCGCCATCAAGCGGCGCATCTATCTGGATATCTGGGCCAAGGAAGAGCGGCGTGGCCTTTATAAGGCCGTAGCCGACGAGAAGGGTGAGGGTGATGGCGGCTAGGGTACGAAACATAGGCTAAAACGGACGCTCGTCCTCTTCTTCCTCAGCAGGAGCGGCGCCACTGCGCGAGAGTACGTCGCGCGGACGGGAACCATCTGCAGGGCCGATCACGCCCTTTTCTTCAAGAATATCCATGAGGCGGGCAGCGCGGGAGTAGCCGATGCGCAGCTTGCGCTGGAGGTAGGAGGTAGAGGCGCGGCCCGCTTCCTCAACCGCAGCCTTTGCATCCATATAGAGGTCATCGTCCGAGTCATCATCGTCTCCCGACATCATGATGGCGTCGTTCGCTTCTACCTGCACGGTATTGCCACCACCAAGATCAAGAGAACCGAGGGTGCCTGCGTTGTGCTGCTTAATGTAGGCGACCACCTTCTTTACCTCAGCTTCGGCGATGTAGGCAGTTTGGATACGGACGGGCTTCTGCATGTCTGCTGACATGTAGAGCATGTCGCCGGCGCCAAGTAGGGATTCAGCGCCTCCGGTATCAAGAATAGTGCGGGAGTCGATCTGGCTGGCTACCTGAAGCGCCATGCGGGTAGGGACGTTCGCCTTGATAAGGCCCGTGATTACGTTCACCGAAGGGCGCTGGGTTGAGAGAATGAGGTGGATACCGACAGCGCGTGACATCTGGGCAAGGCGCACGATAGCGGCCTCAAGCTCGCGCGGATAGGTCTGCATGATATCGGCAAGCTCGTCGATGACAATGACGATGTAGGGCATTGCCTCAGGCATCTCGCCGGAATTCTTCTTTTTGGCTGGCTCGAGCACGGTCTTGTGATACGACTCGATATCGCGAACCTGCTCAGCTTCAAGAATGTTGTAGCGGCGATCCATCTCCTTGGCTGCCCACTTGAGCGACATGATGGCCTTCTTAGGGTCGGTGATGACTGGGGTAAGGAGATGCGGGATGCCGTTATAAAGCGTGAGCTCGACACGCTTCGGATCGATCATGATGAAGCGCATCTGGTTAGGGCCGTTCCTATACAGGAGGGAGGTGATGACTGCGTGGATGGCAACTGACTTACCAGAACCCGTAGCACCTGCGATAAGGCCGTGCGGCATCTTGGCAATGTTTACGTAGTGCGGGGTACCGGTGATATCGCGGCCAAGGCCTGAGAGAAGCGGCTTCTGGCTTGCGGTCCATTCAGGAGCATTCATGACGCCGCCTAGGCCAACCGTTGCCTTTGCTGCGTTCGGAACTTCAATTCCAACTAGTGACTTACCTGGGATAGGGGCCTCGATACGGACCGGGTGTGCTGCAAGCGCGAGCTCAAGGTTGTTCTGGAGGGAGAGGATCTTTGAAAGGCGAACGCCTTCAGCTGGCTTCATCGCATAGCGGGTGACGGTCGGACCGACTGAAACTTCATCCATCTCAACAGAGATACCGAAGTTGAGGAAGGTGCGCTTGATGATGTTTGCGTTTGCCTTGATGTCGCCTACGCCTGGCTTACCCTTGTCTTCGCCGAGCAGGGAGATCGGAGGAGCTTTGTACTCAGCATCGAATGTCGGAATAGCAACATCTCCTGCTGGCGCCTTTGTCTGGTTAAACATAGTGACGACCGGCTCGCGCTCCTCGCTTACTTCTGCCTCCTCCTCTGGAGCTTCTTCCGTCTCTTCGTCCTCTGTTTCTTCATCGCGCTTGCGGTCTGGAAGGGAAGGGATCTTTACAGAGCCGATCGCTTCACCTGCCTTGCCGGCATACGAGCTGACCGTCTCAAGCAGCGCGACTATGTCGGTTGCGATGACGAGGCCGATTGCGATGAGCGCAAGAAGAAGAATGATAGCGCCGCCGAGTCCGAAGAACTCGGTCGCAGCTTGGCCGACGAATGCGCCAGTTGCGCCTCCCAGGGTCTCAGTAATGATGCCGAGGAAGGTGAGCGTTGCAGACAATATAAGGATGATGCCAAGGCCGGTGAGCGGAGAGATGAGCACACGCTTCAGCATGATGGAAACCCCAACGCCCACTACCAGGAAGGGAAGCAGGAGGGCGCCGATGCCGATGAGGCCAAAGGTCGTGCTAAAGATAGCGGTACCAATAAGTCCTGCCATGCCAAACGCGCCGAGGCCAAGGATGAGTCCAAAGGCGATAAGGAAGATAGCTATGGTCCAGCGAACCACAGCCTTGTATCCGTCTTCCTCTCGACGCTTCCTACGCTTTGTCATTTACCTACATTCTATCACTACTACCCCGCAAAGAGCCCTTACTTTGGTGGTTATTTGCGAGCTGCATCGCGTGTCCGAAGCGACGCAGCGGCCGCCTTCGGTAATCC
>Ga0247719_1000688_pt1 | contig 17978 bp, 14 predicted proteins | sample 41E_DmetaG_FD_189046 | JGI IMG/M metagenome (GOLD analysis project Ga0247719, IMG submission 189046) | Soil microbial communities from hillslope of Landscape Evolution Observatory, University of Arizona, Oracle, AZ, United States - 4-1-E_D | ecosystem: Engineered > Artificial ecosystem >...
GGTGGGGGGGCCGAGTCGACTCAGGTCCTAGGAATTCGCCAGGTACCTTGCCCTGCTGGGGGTACCGGGCCCGGCCCGCTCGCCATGTTCAGGCGGCACGGCTCGCCATCTTCGTGCGGAACCTACATAAGTGAAATCTGCTGCTCTGCTGCTGCTGTAGGGACGCGTGAAGATGACCAGTAGCGCGCCCATCATGATCCTGAAAGCGATCACTTATCGACAGCAAGATGATCAGGCGAGCCGCGCGCCGGGTCCTGCGGGCGCCGCCCGGCGCACACAGCTCCGGGTCCGAAGGGCTCGTTCTCCCGACTGGAGGGGGCTGGCCGACCGGCTACGCCCAGCCGCTTACCGCCGGCGAGATGCTCGACGTGGCGCCGCCCTCACCTCCGGAGTACTACCGGGAGATGAGGGCCACGGAGGCGACCACGCCCGCTGGCGCCTCCCGGTCGATGAGTGGGAGCCGTTCGAGCAGCGGCTGGCCACCGCCGGCCTCCGTGTAGCTGAGCCTTGAGGACCCACAGTCGGGGTGACCGCTGGGGGCGTGGTCCGGGGCCGGCCGGCGTGGTCGTGGCCTGTGGGGTGAAAGCTCGTTCGCTACCGCCGCCGGCTGCCCCGCCGCGCCGGCGGGAATGAGCGCCAGGGCGATCACGATCCGTCGCACCCTGACCGACGCTATCGGTCAGCACGGGCGGGCCACGAGAAAGCCCGATCCGGTCACGAGGTCGGCCCGGCCGTCGCCGGTGAGGTCGGCGGCGATGCTTCCTCCGCCGGTGGATCCGATCCGGCCGCCGTCGGACCAACGACCGGCACCCTTGTTCTCCCAGGCCCCCACCTCGCCCCTGGCCTCCTCGCCCGACGGGCCGTCGGCGGCGATCACGTCGAGGTCGCCGTCGCCGTCGACGTCGCCGGCGGTCACCGGTCTGTTGTCGCGTCCGCCTGACAAGGTCCGCAACGGGGAAAACCGGCCGCCACCGTCGTTCCTCATCAGGACCACCTTGCTGATCGCTCCGACGATGAGATCGCCGTCCCCGTCGCCGTCGAGGTCGGCCACGGCCACGTCGGTCAGGTATTCGGGGAAGCGCACACGGGACGATTCGACCTGTGCCTGCCCCGTGATGCGGTGCACCTCCACGCCCCCGTACCCGTCGAAGGACACCACGTCTGTCCGCCCGTCGCCGTCAACGTCGGCCACGGTCATGTCCCGCCACGGGGGAAGTCGGGGGCCGCGCTCGAGCCGGCCGGCCCTGCTCCAGAGCACCACCGGTCCGTCCTTTCCGGGAACCACGAGGTCGGCGGCCCGGTCACCGTCGAGGTCGGCCATGGTGATCCTGGACGGCTGGTTCTCGTCGAGCGGGACCGGCGGTCCCGCGGTGAACACTCCATGTCCGTCGTTCCGAGCGACGAGGACGCCATACTGGCCGCGGCCCTGCTGCGGTTGGAAGACGATTGCGGCTATGTCGATGTCCCCGTCGGCGTCGGCGTCACCGATGGCGAGGTTCGCGGTGCGGACACCCGGAAGGCCGGCCTCCTTCGACAGCACACCGCCGGCGTTGCGGAGGAGGCTGACCTCGCCGTCGCGCTGTTGGAGCGCGTCCAGGTCACCGTCCCCGTCGAAGTCCGCCACCTCCGCTACCGGGCCGGGCAGCGCATGGGCATCAAAGCAGAGCGCCGCCGGGTCGCGGCCTTCGACGACGACCGCGGCGCCGATCTGCGCCGGCACGAGCACCGCCAGCACGATGGCCACGCCGGCCCGCCCCAGGAACGGGGCCCACGAGCGCCCCCGGCCGCCGGGCTCCTCGCACCACCCCGCCGTGGCGCCGACCGCCGCTCCCCACGCCGCGACCCCGAGAAGGGCGCCCACGACGCCGAGGGCCGGGTGCCAGGCGCCGGCACCGACGAACACGGCGGCCATGGTGAAGGTGCTGGCGCCGACGACCGCCCCCAACGGCACACCCGCTGGCGCCCCAAGCGCGAGGGCGGCGCCGACGGTGGCCCCGGCGAGGGGCAGGTTGAGGAGACCCTGGTCCCGGTGGGCCACGACGAGGACGGCGGCGATGCAGAACCCGACGATGCCCTGGACTGCCATGAGCGCCCGGCGCACCGTTCCGTCCAGCGCCCACGCCAGCCCCGCGGTGGCCACCGTGCCGACAAGCCCGCCCATGAGGAATGTGCGGGGGTCGAGCGCCGAGCTCGGGAAGTCCTCGGTGCCGGCGAGCAGCCCCACGACGAACGGAGCCGCCACCGTGGCGGCGAGGAATCCCACGGCTCCGCCCAGGGCGCACCGGCCGACAAGGGGAAGCCGCCGGCCGTTCACGACTCAATCGTGGCGGAGCGGACGGCACGGCAGGTCGCGGCGGCCTCCGATCCCGTAGGTTCGATCCCCATGCCGTCCCCCGACGCCACCCTCGTGGCCATCGACATCACCCGGCGCACGGGGCGTTCGTCGTCCTCGACGGCGTCAGCGTGACAGTCGGGCCGCGCTCACGGATCGGCGTGGTGGCGCCTGGGGTAAGGCAGCCCCGGGCCCGTTCTGAAGCGCGCCGCACCTGGTCTTCGTCAAGAGGCCACCGCAGTTGGTACCGCCCGACCCCCTTCTCGCCGCCGGCGCAACCGTCGCCGTCCTCGCGGGCGTGGCTGGGAATGACGAGGTGACAGACCAGCGTTGAGGCGGCGAACTCTCACCCCGACTCTCACCGGCATGAAGGATGCGCTTTTCTCCGAGATACGAGGCTCTCTGACAGGCCCCCGCTGAGATCCCCGTTGAGGCCCCCCCTGGATCGTCCTCCCCCGAAGGCCAATCGGGAGGGGCGAAGCAGATGGGACCGACGGAGACAGCGGGCACAATCATCAACCTGCTGGACCGGGAGTGGGCGATTCTCGTGGAATCCGCGCCGGCGGCGACGGCGCTGCGCCGGTGGGGGAGCGAGGACGAGATACTGGCCCGCTTCAGGTGCATGGGCGAGCTCGTGTCCTTCGTCGAGTGCCGCACCGTCGACGTGGTCGCTCGCGATGAAGTGCTCGGCTCCGTCGGCGCCCGGGCGGCCACCGACGAGATGGCGGCCCGAGCGCTGCTCCAGCTGCTCCTGCCCGGTGCGAAAGCGTTGGTGTCGCGCTACCGCTGGAGCGCGGAGAGCGCCTCGGAGCTGGCGGCGTCGGTCGTCGCCGATCTCTTCGACCGGATCCGGGCATTGCCGGTCGGCGCCCCCCGGCGCTGCCTCGCCCCCTGCATCCTGCTGGATGTGGGCAAGCGCGTGCGCGATCGGGCGGCCCGGGCCCGCCGCCAGGAGCTACAGGTGAGCATCGAGGACATCGACCCAGACGACGTGCCCTCCTATGAGCACGAACGCGCCGAGTTGGAGTGCGACGAGCTCCTGTGCTGGGCCATGACCCACGGCCACCTGAGCGCCGCCGACGCGGAGCTGATCCGCCTCACCCGCGTGGACGACGTGCCCGTCGCCGTGCTCAGCGCAACCAGCGGCGAACACCCCCAGACCATCCGCCGGCGCCGGCTGCGGGCCGAGGCGGCGCTGGCCGCCGCGGCCTCCGCCGCCTGACCTTCACGAAAAAAACTTCGGCCTCGTTGTCGCGTTTGGCCTCCCAGCACACCCATTAGCTGGTTGTAAGCCCCCCACCCGGTCAGCCGGGCCCGGCGGTCTCCATGGAGGAGCCCCGGGACCCGGCTGGCCCCGACCCCGGAGGCCGGCCATGCCAACTAAGCCACTCGATCCCCAGGCCGATCCTCTGCCCGCCACGGAGATGGTCAAGGCGTTCGGGATGCGCCTGGCCCCGGGCCCCACCGTCGGCGCGGTGGCCGGTGGCGTGCTGTGCCTCACCCTCGCCTTCGGCTGGTGGGGCGTGGCCGCCCTGGCCCAGGCGGCCCTGCCCATGGTCCTGGTCAGCGCGTCTGTCTACTGGGCCTGGCGGTGGGTCGACGAGCGCCACGGCAAGGTCTATTGGGAGCCCGCCCCCATGGCGATCGAGGCGGTGGCGGCGGGGACGTGGATGCCGTCGTCGCTGCGGGCGGGCTGCCTCAGCCGGGTCACCGCGGCCGGCGTCGCCGACGACCGCCCGTGGCTGCGCCTGGGGGAGGGCTCGATGCTGGTGGCCGAGCCCCCGAGAGGCGACGTCGTCACCGCGCTCCTGCGACCGGCGCCCTGGCACGGCGTGCTCGAGAGCGTGCCGGTGCCGGACCGGCGCACGGCCGCGGAGCTCAGCGACGACGAGCTGCGGGCTGCGGTCAAGCGCTCTTTTGCCCGCCTGGCCGCGGTGGTGGAGGAGACCATCGACTCCGGCGAGCTGTTCGACCGGGAGCTGCTCGTCGACCTGGCGCGCTTTCTGGAGAAGGGCATGGAGACCGTGCGCGCCTATGAGTCGGTGAGCGGCCGGCTCCGAACCCGGCCCGAGGCGGCCGCCGCGGTGGGAGAGGAGCGGTGAAGCTGCGCCGGGGCGGGGGCGATGCGGTCGAGGAGGCGCCGGCCGCCAAGGCGGGGCTCCTCGCCGGCGCGTCGGCGGAAAGCCTGACCCGCCTCGCCACCTTCGGGCTCTGGGCCCTGGTGGCCGCCGCCGCCCTCGCCGGCTGCGGATCGTTCATCACCCGCCCCAAGGCCACGGGCCCGGCCAGGATCAAGGTGCCGGCGCCGACGGTGGGCCCGGAGGGCTTCGCCGAGCTCTACGTCTCGACCTTCCTTGAGTCGGGGGAGGGTGATGAGGCGCGGCTGCGGGCCTTCTATCCCGGCACCGTGCAGTTGCGCGACGTGATTCCCGGCTCGCTGTACGTGGCCCGCACCGCCACCGTGGACGCCAAGGAAGTGGCCCGGCGGTATTGGTCGGTGACCGTGGCCGCCGAGGTCCTGATCCCCGAGGGCAGCGGCTACCGGCGGGCCGGGACCCGCTTCTACCAAGTCGGCGTCGCCGGCGCGGACGTCGCTGCCTACGTGGCCACCAGCCTGCCCGGCGAGGTCCCGCCGCCGGCCACGCTCGGAGTTCCGCCCCTCGAGGTCGGGTCCCTCGAGCGGGTGCGCCCCGGCGACCCGGTGGCCGGTGCGGTGGAGCGCTTTGCTGCGGCCTTCCTGGCCGGCGACGGGGAGCTCGTGCGCTACATGGCCCCCGACGCCGCACTGCGGGCCGTGAGCCCTCCGCCCTTCGTGGCCGTGAAGGTGACCGACCTGGCCGTCCACGACGTCGTCGGCCCGCCGGCGGCGAAGGAGGTGCTGGCCGCGGTGCGGGCCACCGACAGCGCCGGGCGGGTGCAGATCCTGCATTACAGCCTCGAGCTCGCCGAGCGCTCAGGTCGCTGGGAGGTGGCCCGCCTCCTCCCCGGTCCGCCGCTTCAGGGCCCGGCGGTAAGCGCCACCGACCCGGCCGGGCCGTCGATCGGCGCCCCGGCCACCACCCCGGCGCGAGGCGCGCGCGCCACCACCACGTCGTCGGCGGCCACCACCAGATCACCAAACCAAGAAAGGACAGCCAGACCATGACCACCCTCATCGCCACCGCCATGCTCGCCGGCGCCGGCATCGACTGGGCCAGCAACAAGATCGCCGACCTCATGGGCCTCACCCAGGAGGGTGCGGCCCTGGCCGCGGTGGTGATCTTCGTGCTCACCTACGTGGCCACCAAGAGCCTGATCAAGACCTTCGTGGCCGCCATCCTGGGCGGCCTCGTCCTCTTCGCCGTGTCGAGCCCCGAATGGTTCAAGGACAAGGTGGGCGGGGAGTTCGAGACCGGCATGCGGCCCCCGGCCGTCGTCGAGGTGCCCTTCCCGACGGCGCCGGCCGACGTGGTCGCGTCCTTCGCCGGCGCCGAGGCCTGAGCTCTCGGTGGAGCCCGACGGCCACGTCGTCTGCCGCGTCTACACCCGCGCCCGGCGCCACCCCAACGTCATCGGCGTGATCGGCGGGTGGACCCTGCCCTGGCCGCTGACGCCCACCCAGCTCGGGGTGTTGTTGGGCTCCTTCGCCCTCCTGCTCAACACCCGCCAGCTGTGGGCGTTCCTGCCCGGGTCGTTCAACACCCTCATCGTCGGCGGAGGGCCGATCTTCCTGTGCTGGGCCGTGCGCCACCTCCGCATGGAGGGACGCTCGCCGGTGCGCATGGCCGCGGGCGCCGCCAGCTACCTCATACGGCCGCGGCAGGGCACTCTGCACGGCAAGGCCTACCGCACCGGCCGTTGCTCGCGCTTCGGAGGCAGCATCTTCGTCGGCGCCCAGGGGCTGAACGTGGCCAACGAGCGCCTCGGCCGCCGAGCCGGAAGGCGCTGAGGTGGCCGGCTACCCGGCCCGCTTCCTGGCCGGCCAGCTGGTGTGGACCACCACCGGCACGGTGTGGGCGCTGTGGCGGGTCGAGGCCAAGACGTACCCGTTCCTGGCCACCCGGGAGAAGATCGAGCTCCACGACCGCACCCGGGCCGCGCTGATGAGCCTGGGCACCGAGTCGATGCTGCTGTCGGTGTGCGAGCCGATCGACCCGGCGGGGGTGGTGGAGGCCATGGTCGAAGGCGTCGACCTCGATCGCCATCCGGCCTGGGTCGAGGTGGCCACCGAGGCCCTCGACAACCTGGGCGACGTCGAGCTGTGGCGGCGATCGCACTGGCTGGCCGTGCAGCTGCCCAACCGCAGCACCGGCGGTGCGCTCAAGGCCTCCCTCGACGCGGCCAAGGCCCAGCTGGGAGCCAGCTTCGGGCTGCCTCCCGCACCCATCCGTCGTCAGGAGGTGATGGACCGCCAGACCCAGGCCGACCAGCTCAGCGCCAAGCTGGCGAAGTTCCTGGGCAAGGACCGGGTGCGCCCGGCCACCGCCGGTGAGCTGCGGTGGCTCTATGCCCGGGCCGCGGCCCGGGGGATCGCCGATCTCTCCTACGACGACTCCTGGGAGCCGCGCCTTCGCTCCCGGGGCAGGGGGCCCGACGCGGTGCTGCGGGGGCCGAGCCTCACCCCCCTGGGCGACGCCGTGTTCAAGGAGGGCGGTGACAGCGACGACGCCGACCGCCCCAACCGCCACCGGCGCTACCTCCGGGTCGAGACCGAGCAGGGCGTGGCATACCAGACCTTCCTGGTGGTGGCGGACATGCCGGCGGTGTTCACCTACCCCGACGGCGGCGAGGCCCTCCACCGGGCCGACGTCATGAGCTTCCCGGTGGACTGGTGCGCCCGCATCCGTCCCATCGCCAACGCCGATGCCCAGGCCCGCACCAAGCGCCAGGCCCGCCAGCTGCGGGGCCAGTTCGACGAGTACGACGGGGAGACGGCGGGCCCGCCTCCCACCCTGGCCGCGGCCATGGAGGCCATCGACGACGAGCGGGCCCAGCTGGCGGCCAACCCGGCCGAGCCCGAGCTGGAGACCACCTTCGTGTTCGTGGTGTGGGCCCGGACCCTGGCCGAGCTGGAGGGCCGGGCCGACCAGCTGCGCTCGAGCTACGAAGCCAACGAGTACGGCCTGCCCCGGCCGACGGGAGGCCAGCTGGCGCTGTTCGGCGCCATGCTGCCCGGCTCCCCGCTGCCCACGGTGGCCAAGGACTACACCCAGTTCAGCCTGGTCAGCGCGGTGAGCGCCTGTGCGCCGTGGGCCGGATGTGAGGTGGGCGACCCTCGGGGGTCGCTGTTCGCCATCAGCCTCGACGGCGGCACCCATGCCCCGGTGCTCTTCGACGCCGCCTACGGCCCCTCCATCAACCGCTCCGGCTCCATCGGCATGTTCGGGGCCCTGGGCGGCGGCAAGTCCTATGCCATCAAGCGCATCGCCTGGGACACCCTGGCCCGGGGGGGCCAGGTGGTGGCCCTCGACCGCACGCCCATGGCCGAGTACGTGCGCTTCGCCGAGGTGGTGCCCGGCCACGCCCAGGTCGTGCAGCTCGGCGCCGATGCCGACGTGTGCCTCGACCCGTTGCGGGCGTTCCCGGGCGAGGAGCGGATCCGCTACACCATCGGCTTCCTCACCCTGCTCAGCGGGACGTCGCCCCTCGAGGTGGAGGGCGCCATCCTGGGCGACGCGGTACGGGCCGCGGCGGGTCGGGAGGACGCCTGCCTGGCCCATGTGATCGACGCCCTGGGCACCGAGGCGGCCCGCAACCCCAAGGCCGAGGACCTCTACCAGCGGCTGGCCAACGTGGCCCGGGCCGACCTGGCCCATGTCGCCTTCGGCGACCGCCGGCCGCTGCGCCTCGACGCCGACTACCTGGTGTTCCACATGCCGGGCCTGTCGCTGCCCGACAAGGAGGTGGTCGAGAGCCGCTACCTGTCACGCCAGATGCTGCCCGAGCAGATCATCAGCCAGGCCCTGCTGTACCTGGTGGCGGCGGTGGCCCGCTCGGTGGCCTTCGCCGACCGCAGCCGCTTCGCGGCGGTGAAGCTCGACGAGGTCTGGCACCTGACCGCCAACCTCCAGGGCCGCCAGCTGGCCAAGGAGATGCTCAAGGACGGCCGCAAGCACAACGCCGCGGTGTGGATCCTGTCCCAGCAGCCCTCCGACCTCGGGGCCAAAGAGGGTGGCCTGGTGGAGCTCCTGGGCACCCGCATGGTCTTCCGCCAGGAGGACCGCTCCTCGGCCGCCGCCGCCTTGGAGTTCCTGGCCATGGAGCCCTCGGAGTCGACGCTGCAGCTGCTGACCGGGCCCCTCGAGGACGGCCAGTGCCTGCTTCGGGATCTGCGCAAGCGCATCGGCCTGGTCCAGGTCCTGCCCGCCCCCTTCCCCGAGCTGCACACCGCCTTCGACACCACACCCGATAGCGGGCGAGCCGACAAGGACCGGCCCCCCGGGCGGATCGAGGAGGAGGCCGACCTCTTCGACGAGCTCGAGGAGGAGCTGGGCGCCGCCGAGCTGTCGGCGACGGCCAAGGCCGCCCGCTGGGGCTGAGCGTGCCCGCCGCCCCCAGGAGTCGCCGCCGGCGGCTGGGGATCGTCGCCGTGGCGCTGTGCGTGCCGATGTTCCTGCTGGCGCCGCCTGGACAGGTCCGTCCCGTCGGCGCCCAAACCGCCCCGCCCGACGGCGGGGGCGGCGGTCTCACGACCGGCTGCGACCCCACGGCGCCGACGCCACCGGGAGGCGAGGGCAGGAACGAGGACAGCCGCGGCGACCGGGCCTGCTCCACGCTGATGGAGAAGATCGTTCCCGGCGAGGAGCCCGGTCCCTACCCGACCAGTCACTACGACATCGGCTACGACGAGGGCGCCTGGAACCACTTCAGCCGCAAGATCCTCGGCTTCCTGACCGAGACCGCGTTCGGCACCGCCCGGTGGTTCGTGCGGGTGGCGCTGTGGATCGTGAACTGGGCCCTGGGGTTCGGCTTCGCCCGCCGTCTGGCCGACCCGGCCCAGTCCGCAGCCGACGCCTACCAGTCCCAGGTCGTCGACCGCCTCGGGCTCGAGTACTTCTTCCTGACCCTGGCCGCGGCCTACGGCGGCTGGCACGCCATGCGTGGCCGGCTAGCCCGCGGCGGCGGCGAGTTTTTCGTGTCGGTCACCGTGGCGGCGGCGGCGGCCACGGTGTTCGCCTATCCGGGGACCTTCCTGCTCGAGGCCCTCGACCGAACCTCGCAGCTGTCCTTCGAGATCGCCTCGGTCACCACCGCCGCCAATCCCAGCCGCCCGGTCAACCCCGAAAACGTGGTCGCCCCCGTGGCGGCCGACATCCACCGGGCCTTCGTCGAGACGCCCCACCAGCTCATCGACTGGGGACGAACCATCCCCGAGGGGGACCCGTGCCGGGGCATCTACGACGCCATCGTGGCCACCGGGCCCTGGGGCTCCAAGGACGAGCCCCGCGACGCCATGAAGGCGGCGGGGTGTGAGGAGGAGGCGAAGTTCAACCACGACCCCAGCCCCGACCGCCTCGGCGCGGCGGTGCTGGTGGCCCTGGGCACCGTGTTCGTGGCCGTGATGATGGTGCTCATCGCCGTGGCCCTCGTCGGCGCCCAGATCGGCGTCGTGGTGGCCATCGCCGTGAGCCCCTTCGGACTCATCTCCGGGGTCCTGCCCGGTGGCGGCCGCCAGCTCATGTGGCGATGGGTGGCGGGCTGGGCCCGCTGCCTGGCCGCGGTGGTGATGACGGCGGTGTTCCTCTCGCTGTTCCTGGTGGGCCTGACCGCCCTCCTGGCCGAGACCAGCGGCGAGGCCCTGATCGTGCAGATGCTCGTCGTCGACATCGTGGTCATCGTCGCCCTGTTCAAGCGCAAGAAGCTGATGGCCGCCGGGCGGCGGGCGGTGACCAACGTCACCCAGCGCATGGAGAACGCCAGGGTGGGGGGGAGCGGCCGCAGCAACTGGCTGGGCCCGGCGGCCGCCGGCGCCGCCATCGGCTTCGGCGCGGATGAGGTCGTGGACAAGATGCGCTACCTCCAGCGCGACGTCGGCGGCACCATGGCCCGCCACCGCGCCGCCCAGGCCCACCGGGCCATCGTCCGCAACCAGCACAGCCGGGCCTCGTGGTCCGGCTCAGGGGCGGGCGCCAACGGAGCGGCCACCGCCGGTGCCGCGGCCGGCGCGGCAGCCGGGTCACCGTCGCCTGGCGCGGCCTCCGCAGCCCCGACGGGCGGCCCGGGCCGGGGCTCGGGTGCCGCCGCCAACGGAGCCCGACCCGACCCCGCGGCGGCTGCGGCGGCGGGGGGATCTGGTGGTGGTGGTGGCCACTCGCCGCGGGCGGCCCGGGCGCTGCAGTCACGCCTGCACCACAGCCGAGGCGGTCGGCTGGCCATGGGTACCGGCAAGGTGGCCACCAAGGCGACGAAGCTGGCCTTCGCCTCCACCGTCGGCGCCCCCGTCTACCTGCCCCGTGCGGCCCGGGCCACGACGGCCAAGTACGCCGAGGTGAAGGAGCGCCTCGGCGAGGCCACCGAGCGGGCCAAGGGCCAGGGCGCGGAGTTCGCCCGGGAGTACCGCCAGGGCCTCGGCGCTCCAGTGCGGGGGGCCCGGCGGGCCTGGGGCGGCACCCGGGACCTGGCCACCGACGCCCGCATGGGCGTGACTCTGATGGCCCAGCGGCGGGGGAGCGCAGCGCCGGCGCCGGGCGGCGGGCCGGCCACCACCACCAGGCCGCGCCCGCCGCGGGAAACGACGGCCCGACCGCCGGCCCCGCCGCCCCGGAGGGGCCGCGGGGCCGGCAACGGAACGGCTCGGCCGCCGGGGCCCGGGCCCCGGCCCAACGGCACAGGAGGATCTGGGCGAAGCGACGATCCGACCCGCCAGCAGCCGCCCAGGCGCCAGCAGCCGCCCCGCGCTCAGCCGCCCAAGCCCGGGCCGACCCGCCGGCCGCCCAAGCCCCCGTCCCCGCCGCCCGGGCCCCGGCGGTGAGCTGAGTGCCAGCCCCCGTCGTCGCCGCCGGGGCCAAGAAGGTGGCCACTGCGGCCGGGAAGGCAGCGGCCCAGCGCACCGCCAGCCGCTTCGTCGGGCCCGCCCAGGAGGAGGCCCGGTCCTGGGTGCCCTGGGTCGTCGCTGGCCTGCTGGCCTCTCCGGTGGTGGCCCTGGTGGGGGCCGTGGTCCTGTTCACCTCGCTCGGGCCTCCGCCCGAGGAACGGCGCCGGGGCTGCGGGCGCGGGCGCCCCGTGCCCACCTCGGCCGACCTGGCTCCCGGGACGCTCGAGGCCATCAACGCCCTCAAGGCGACCTACGAGCAGGCCGGCTCGGCCAAGGGGGTGCCGTGGACGCTGCTGGCGGCGGTGGACTACCGGGAGAACAACAACGATCCCAGCCGCTCCGCCCTCTCCGGCGAGCCCATCGGCTCCACCAACCCCGACAACCCCTCGACGACCACCACCTCCAAGCTCGACAGCCTCGAGCGGGCGGCTGAGCACCTCAAGGCCATGGCCAGCTCCGTCTACGGCGTCGAGCTCAGCGCATCCAGCCCGCCCGACGACGTGAAGGCGGCGCTGCTGGCCTACAACCGGGGCTCCATCTACAAGCGGGCGGGGGCGAGCTGGGACGTGTCGCCGTATGTGATGAACCAGGCCGACGGCGCTCATACCGACATGGTGTGGCCGTCCATCCCGGGCGAGCCGCTGGCCGGGCGCACCGAGTACGCCCGCTACGGCGGCTGGACGATGTTCCTGCGGCTGGGCGGGGGCTCGGCCGACGGGTGCGCCGGCCTGAGCGACGTCGAGCTCGTGCGCATCGCCCAGGAGCAGCTGGGGCTGCGTGAGGTGCCCGACGGGTGCAACTGCGGTGAGCAGATCCAGAAGTTCCTGGGCTCCTCGGCGGGCGAGGCGTGGTGCGCCGACTTCGTCAGCTGGGTCTACCGGGAGGCCGGGCATCCCTTCTCGGGCGGCGTCGACGGGGGCTGGCGGCTGCCGGGGGTCATCGGGCTGCGGGCCTGGCTCGAACAGAACGGCATCTGGCATGCCCGGGGCACGGGGGACAAACCCCGCCCCGGCGACGTGATCGTCTTCGGCGACGAGGAGCACACCGGCATCGTGGAGCGCCTCGACGACGCCGGGACGCCCGAGAACGCCGGCGACGACGTGATCCACACCATCGAGGGCAACACCTCCAACGAGGTGGGACGACGCAACTACGGGGTGGCCGACGGCTACGTCGTGGGGTGGGGGCGGATGCGCGCCGAGGCCGCCGCGGAGCGGGCGGCATGAGGGCGCGCAGCATCGTCGCCCTCGTCGTCGCCGGCGTGGTCCTGCTCGCCGTGGGCACCATGGCGGGAAGAGGCACCACGGCGGGAAGTGACCAGGATCCGGACCAGGCCAAGGTTGGCCCGCCACGGGGCATTGCGGTGGCGACGACCAGCGCCCCCGCCGAGGCCGGGCCCTCGTCGACGGGGACGAGCTCCACGCCGGGGAGGCTGCCTGCTCCGTGGTCGACGTCATCGACGACGGCTCCCTTCGCCCAGGGCCGCCAGCTCACCGACCGTCTTGAGCGTGAGCAGCCGCTGGCGGGCGCCTTGCCCCACCAGACCCCCCACTACGCCATCGACTACCGGGTGGTGGACGGGCGCCTGGAGCTGAGCATCAGGCTGTTCGCGGTGCTCAACGACGCCGACCAACTGGCCCAGTACGAGGGGCAGCTGCGGCGCTACAAGGCCGAGGCCCTGGACTTCATCCGGGCCCAGGGTCAGGACCCGGCGGCCTACCGGATCCTCTACCGGCCTCCGGAGGCGGCGGCCCTGTAGCGGCGGGGCAGGAGAAATTTCCACCGCCGTGTCGCGTTCGGCCACCACCGACCCCATTAGATGACTGAGAGCCCGAATCGAACCGGGCCCTGGGAGGGAGGACCAATGGGACTACGGGCTGTTCGCCACGGCGGCGTCTCATGAGCCAGCCGCTGTATGAAGGACGCCAGCTCCTGACCACCATTTTTGCGGCGTCGGTGGCGACGGTGGTCACGACCATGGTCGCCGCTCACACCGCCATGGTCCGCCAGGACTGGCGCCAGCGGGACCGGCTGGCCTCGGAGGCTCGAGAGGGAGGGTTCGCCGCACTGGCGACAGTGGCGGGGACCGTCCGGCCCCACCGTCGCGTGTCCCCGCAAAACGCCGAGCGGTCGGGATCCGTCGGTTCCGTTGCGGTTCCGTTCGGGGGCCGGAGGCGGTTCCCCCTGGTGGCCCGGGCCCTCGCGGCCCTGGGGGGCATCAGCCCAGTTCACCAGTCATATGACGGTCGCGGGAGTGAGACGACAAGTAGTGAGGATGAAGGTAAGTCTGTTCTGAGGTCCGAGTCTGTGGGTGACCAGCGGTGCTGCTGACCGCTGTGGCGCTGGCATCGTCCCTGTCATCGACGGTCGCGGACACCGTTCCGGGTCGGTGTCTCGGTACGTCGGCGGCGATCCACCAGTCGGTGGCGTCAGGGCTGACAGACAGTGCGCCGAAGGCGCTCCACTTCCTTCAAGAGCGCGGGGTGCTGATCCTCGCGGTGGTCGCGGCACTGGTCGTGGTCGCGGTGGTGGCCAGTCGACTGCAGATGCGTCGTGAGCTGGCGAGCAGGGTGAGGTTCGCGGTGATTCCGACGGAATCGTTCGACCCGTCGGCTGATGAGATCCTGCGCTTCGCAGCAGGGCTGTCGCGTACGCGTCGCGTGGTGCGGCGGCTGGGAGCAGGACGTACCGATGCCATCCGACTCCGCCTGGTCGCGGTCGCGGGGGGCAGGGTTGTTCAGCTCCTAGAGGGTCCTCGTCGTTCTCTCTCCATTCTTCGCAACGCCGGCTTCGATCAGGTCGACCTTCGTCCACCCGAAGCCGTGCCTGGTCTGTTTCCACCCGGTCCTGATCGTTCCGATCGGCCTCGTGCTCCCAAGCCGAAGGCTGGTTCTCTCTCTTCCCTGCGTCGCCGGCCTGGTCCGTCCGACGACGGTCGTTCGACGGCCGCTTCTGTGTCGCCGGCGGGGGAGGAGCGGTGATGGCCAAGGCGGAGCAGCTTCATGTGGCCCGGGCCGAGCTGACGCTGGCCCTCGACAGCAGCGAGTCGCTGCGGCGGTTGACACTGCGTCCTGACCCGCTGGCCCCCTTTGCACGGGTGCTCGGCGGGGTGCGGGAGGACCTGGGCGAGCGGGCCGAGGTGATCGTCGACCTCATGCCGGTGACGCCGGCCCAGCGGAGGCGGCGGCTGCGGCGGGCGGTGGAGAAGGAGCGCCGGTCGGCCCGGGGGGGCCAGGGCCCGGCCTGGCTGGCCGAGCTGTCCGAAGCGGTGCTCGAGGACGGCATGGGGGCGCACCGGCCCCAGCGGCGGACCCCGGCGCTGGCGCCGGCGGGCAGCCTGGAGCTGCTCGAGGACCGAGCTGAGACCCGGCGCCAGCTGGAGAAGCTCTCCTCGACCGAGCCGCTGTTCGCCCTGCAGGTGCTGGTGTGGTCGTGCTCGGAGATCGAGGGGCGGGCCGAGGCGCACCTGCATGCCCTCATCGCCTGCTTCGAGCAGTTCGCCGACCAGAACTACTTCCGGGTGGTGGGCCGCAACGTACTGGGCCTGGTCTTCGTCGGCGTCGACGTCCCCGGCCGGCGGCGGCGCTTCGACGACCGGGCGCAGCGGGGACTGTTCCGACCGGCGGCCGAGGCCCTGGTCACCGCCGGCGAGGTGGCGGGGCTGCTCAAGCCGCCCAGCGCCCACTGCAAGGTGCCCAACGTGGTGCGCTCGGGAGGGGTGGTCCCTCCACCCCCCAACGACCTTCCGACGTACTCCCGGACGGCGCAGCTGCTGCCGCTTGGGGTGGTGCAGGGCCGGGAGGGGGAGCGGACCGTGGGACTGCCCCTGGCCGACACGCTGTTCGAGGCCATCCTGGGCCGCAGCGGCTTCGGCAAGACCGAGGCCGCCCTCGTGAAGCTGGTGGCCCTGGCCCGCCTGGGCTACGGGGTCCTGTACAACGACCCCCACGGCGATGCCCTGGAGCGGGTGGCGCCCTATCTCACCGACCTGGGCGACCGGGTCCTGGAGGTCAACCTCTCCCGGGGCACCGACCAGCTTCAGGCCGGATGGAACCCGCTGTCGATGGAGGGGCTCACCGCCGCCGACATCGAGTCCAAGGTGGCCAGCGTGGCCTCGGCCTTCGCGGCCCAGATGGACTGGTCCGACCGCAACACCCGGGCCCTCAACCTGGTGGGCCAGGCCACCCAGTCGCTGTGCGAGCTCGCCCTGCAGCTGCCGGCCGACCTGGCCCCGACCATGTTCCAGATCACCACCATCCTGGCCAATGACGACTGGCGGCGGGAGGTACTGCCGTTCCTGTCGGCCACCAGCCGCTCGTTCTGGACGACCCGCTACGGCAAGCTCGCCGGCGAGAGCCTCACGGTGGTGACCAACGCCCTGGACCGGCTGCGGGCCAGCCGCAGCGTGGCCTCGCTGTTCGGTCAGAGCCGGTCGACCTTCGACCTCCGCGACGCCATGGACACCGGCAAGATCGTCCTGCTGTGCCCGGGCGGGGTGGGGGACAAGGAGAACCTCATCCACGCCCTCTTCCTCTTCGAGCTGTTCCGGGTCACCCTGTCCCGGCGCGACGTGCCCGCTGAGCGGCGCAAGGTCTTCCACGCCTTCCTCGACGAGCTGCAGATCGCCGATCGGGGCCAGGCCTCGGAGCTGGTGGCCCGGATGCTGCGGGAGGGCCGCAAGTTCGGGCTGCGCCTCCACGCCATGGTCCAACAGCCCACGTCGCTGACCAAGGTCACCCTCACCGCACTGTTGACCAACCGCTCCCACCTGATGTCGACGGTGGTGAGCCACGAGTCGGCCGCGGTGCTGGCCAAGGAGTGGGCCGGCCTGGTGGAGCCCACCACCATCACCCGGCTGCCCCAGTACCACTTCCTGGTCTCGGCCACCCTGGGGGGGCAGGTGACTCCTCCCTTCCTCGTCCGGGGTCTGCCGCTCGAGGAGGCGTGGGGGGACATCGCCCGGCCCGAGGCCGTGGCCGAGATGGAGCGGGCCATCGACCAGACGATGCGCCGGCGGCCGGTGGCGGAGGTCCTCGCCGACCTCGACACCCTGGATGAGCGGATCCTCACCTACCTGCAGGACCGGCGCCTCCAGCGCCCGGCGCCCGTCGGCGAGATGGCCGACGGCGACCTGCCCGACGGCGTGGTCGCCCTGGGGCGGGGCCCCAAGCCCGACCGGGTCCGCAACTGGAGGGCGGAATGACCGTGGCCATGCCCGATCGCTGCGTCGCCCTGTCACCCGTGGGCAACGACGTGCTGACCAGCCTGTACCGCCACCGGCTGCTCTCCACCAGCCAGATCCGGGCCATCCACGCGCCGGCGGGCACGGCCCGAGGCGTGCGCAAGACCCTGGCCCGCCTGGCCGAGGGCGGATACGTGGAGCGCGTCGGGGTCTCTGGGACCCGGGAGACGGCGTGGTTCGTGACCGCCCTCGGCGCCGAGGCCGTGGAGGGGGCGGGAGTATCCACCCGCCCCTACCGGGTGACCCCCGAGCGGGCCCGGGGGCCGCTGCAGAGCCACACCCTGGCCGTCAACGACGTGGGCATCGCCTTCCTGGTGGCGGCCCGCCGGCGCAGCGACGACTTCGACGCCAACGGCTGGCGCCACGAGACGTGCCATCCCATCACCGAGGGCCGCAAGCCCGAGCTGCTCATCGCCGACGCGGTGCTGGACTACACGGTGCACGAGCCCGACGGCGAGATCTTCCTGTGCCGCTTCCTGGAGGTCGACCGGGGCACCATGTCGGTGCGGGAGGTGGCGTCCAAGCTGACCAACTACGCCCGCCTCTACCACTTCCGGCCCAAGGAGACCGGCGAGTCGGCCACCGGCTGGCGAGCGCACTATCCCCGCTTCCCCAAGGTCCTCGTGGTCCTGTGCGGGCGCCCCCAGCCCATCCTCGAGCGCCGCCTGCACTCCCTGCTCGAGATGGCCCGGCGGGACTCGGGACTGGTGAACCTCGTCGACGAGCTCGGGGTCTCGGTGACGACGCTCGACCACCTGGCCCAGCGCGGGCCGTTCGCTCCCGTCTTCTGGCGCCTGGGCGGGCCGATCGGCCCGGTGGACGTGTTGGGCCGGCGCCCGGGCGAGGTGGCGCGTTGAGCGCGCTGGCGCCGTGGTGGGACAGCGGCGAGGGCCGGGACGATCCTCCCCCCACCCACGTCATCGAGTTCCGGCCGGTGCTGCGGGTGAAGCTGGCGGTAGTTCCGGGCGCCGACGCCGAGGCCGTGGCCAGAGCCGCGGCCGCGCAGTGGGCGGCGGCGCTGCACGGCTACGACAGCGAGGGCAAACGGTGGGAGCCGGAGTTCTGGGGGGCCGGTGCCGGTGACGACGCCCTGGTCCTGGGCGTCGAGGCGCAGGACGCGACCATCGAGATCCGGCCCGCATGAACGGCGCGACCGCGGAGGCCGACATGGGGTGGTCAGGCATCGTCGACGTCGACGTGGAGCCCGAGCGGCCGGCGACGTGGAGCCCGAGGTGCCGACCGGGCCGGATCCCATGACCTCGGCGCCCGCCAACGCCGGAGCCGGTGCCCTGGAGATCGCCCGGAGGCTGCACCTCTCCGAGAGGCTGCGTCGGCGGCGCTTCGAGCTGCTGCCGCTGCGAGGGCCCGGAGCGGCGTGGACAGGGGTGCAG
>Ga0247719_1000689_pt1 | contig 17965 bp, 14 predicted proteins | sample 41E_DmetaG_FD_189046 | JGI IMG/M metagenome (GOLD analysis project Ga0247719, IMG submission 189046) | Soil microbial communities from hillslope of Landscape Evolution Observatory, University of Arizona, Oracle, AZ, United States - 4-1-E_D | ecosystem: Engineered > Artificial ecosystem >...
GCGTGCGCCGCGTCTACAAGGCCAAGCCGAAGCCGATCGTCGCGCTCGACGGCGTCGACCTGCAGGTCGAGCCGGGCGAGCTGTTCGGCCTGCTCGGGCCGAATGGCGCGGGCAAGACGACGCTGATCAAGATCCTGACGACACTGCTGCTGCCAACCTCGGGCACGGCCCACGTCTTTGGCTTCAACGTCGCGCACCAGACCGGCGAGCTGCGCAGGATCATGAACATCGTCTCTGGCGGCGAGCAGTCGGGCTACGGCCTGTTGCACGTGCGCGAGCAGCTGTGGATGTTCAGCCAGTTCTACGGGCTCGGCGTGCGCGAGGGCTGGCACCGCGTCGAGCAGCTGATCGAGGCGGTCGGGCTGACCGAGCAGCGGCTGCAGAAGGTCTCGTCGCTCTCGACCGGCCAGCGGCAGAAGCTGAACCTCGCCCGCGGCCTGCTCAACGACCCATGGATCCTGTTCCTCGACGAGCCGACGCTTGGGCTGGACGTATCGGCGGCGCGCCAGACACGCGAGCTGGTCCAGCAGTGGCAGCAGGCGCTGCCCGGCCGGACGATCCTGCTGACCTCGCATTACATGGCGGAGGTTGACGAGCTGTGCGACCGGGTGGCGATCGTCGATCGTGGGCGGATCCTGGCCATCGGCACGTCGGCCGAGCTGAAGCGCCGCGTGCAGCGCGAATCGATCTTCCTGCTCGAGGTCGACCGGCTGCCGGCCGGTATCCAGGCCCTCGCCGCCCTGCCGGGCGTGCTCAGCGCGGTCGAGCCGACGGCCCAGGACCTGGGCGGCGCAGCCGACCGCCAGACCGTGTCGGTCAAGCTGACGCTCGCCGACGACGCCGCGCTGGGTGGCGTGGTCGCCGAGCTCGGCCGGATGGGTGCCTCGATCGTCGCCCTCGCCAAGTCCGAGCCGACCCTCGAGGACGTGTTCGTGGAGCTCGTCGGTCGCGGCTTCGCCGAGCGCGAGCAGGAAGCAGACGACACGGACGACCGAGCCTCGGATGGCGGCGGACGCGGGGATCTGCTGGCGCCGGCCGACGATTCGGCGACGCCGGCTGACGGCTACGTCTCGCAGGAGCCCGTCGAGACGGCCCGATGAGTGCCCCGCCGAGCCCCTTCGTGTTCAGGCGGACCGACAGCCCGCAGGATGCCGCGCGCTGGGATCGCCGGCGCGCGCTGGTGACCAACCTGCGCTCGGTATACGGCCGCGCCTATCCACGCCTGATCGGCGCCCGGCGCGAGCCCTCGTGGCTCCTGTTCGAGATCCTGCTGCCCTTCCTGACCACGTCCGCCTTCGTCTTCGTCTACCGGGCGCTCGATGCGCCATCGGAGTTCATCGGCTTCGTGGTGCTCGGCGGGGCGATGACCGCCTTCTGGCTGAACATCCTCTGGATGATGGCAGCGCAGCTCTACTGGGAACGCGACCAGGGCAACCTCGAGCTCTACTTCACGGCGCCGATCAGCATGATGAGCATCCTCTTCGGCATGGCCATCGGTGGGTTGTTCATGAGCGGCACGCGCGCGCTGGTGGTGCTGATCGTGGGCGCCACCCTGTACGGGGTCACCTTTGCCGTCGACCAGTGGCTGCTGCTGCTCGCCGTCTTCCTGCTGACGATGGGCGCGCTGTACGGCCTGGGCATGGTCCTGGCCTCTTTCTTCCTGCTCTCAGGCCGGGAGGCGTGGCACCTGTCGCAGGGTCTCCAGGAACCGGTCTACTTCGTATCGGGCCTCAACTTCCCGGTTGGGCGGCTGGGCCTGCTGGGCGCGCTGGCGATCTCGACGATCCCCCTTGCCGTCGGCCTGGACGCGATGCGCCAGCTTGCGTTCGTCGGCTCGGAGCACGTATACGGCGTGCTGCCCGCCTGGGCAGAGGCGCTGATCCTGCTCGCCATGGCGGCGCTGTTCATCAGCCTGGCGCGCTGGATGCTGCGCCACATTGAGCGCCTTGCGCGCGTCGAGGGCAAGCTGACGATGAAGGGCACATGAGCGCCCAACCGCTTGCCGCACGGAAGCGCGACCGGCGATCCGACTACGCCGCGACCTGGCGTGCGTTTCGAACTGCCATGCGGCTGGGCTGGCAGACCGAGGCCAACTGGGCGGATCCGCTGTTGTTCTTCATCTACTCGGTCGCCAAGCCGGTCGGCGCGGCCGCGATCCTGGTCTTCATGGTCGACATCATCAGCGGCGGCCGGGCTGATCCGGGCATCCGGGTGTTCGTCGTGGTGGGCAGCGCATTGTGGTCGTTCGTCGTCGCCGGCATCGCCGGCCTTGCCTGGTCGGTGCTCGACGACCGTGAGCGCTACCGGATGCTCAAGTACCTGTACGTCAGCCCCAACTCGTTGCTCGTGCTGCTGCTCGGCCGAGGTGCGGCGCGGATCGGCATCGGCGCGTTTGGCGCGCTGATCACGCTGCTCATCGGCGCGCTCGTGCTGGGCGTGCCGTTCGACGTGCTGCGCGTCGACTGGCCGCTGGCGCTGATCGCGATGGCGCTCGGGCTGGCCAGCATCCTCGGTCTGGGCCTGATCCTGGCGGCGACGGTGATGCAGACCCGGCAGGACTCGTGGAGCTACCCGGAGGCCGTGGCGGGAGCCCTGTTCCTGCTCGTCGGCGCGGTCTTCCCGCTGCTCGTGCTGCCCGCCCCGATCCAGGTCGTGGGCCTGCTGACGCCGCTCACGTGGTGGCTGGAGGGCATCCGCCACGCGCTCTTCCCGGGCATCCTGTCCGGCGTCGGCGGCGCGGGCTCGGTGTACGCCGACTGGACCGGCCGGCTGACGCCCTCGACCGCCGAGATCGTGCTCGTGCTGGCCGCCTCAACGGCCGTCGTCCTGGGGATCGGCGTGGCCTTCTTCCGCTGGAGCGAGCGGCGAGCCAAGGAGAAGGGCCTGTTCGACCAGATCACAGGCTCCTGAAGCCGGCTCCGTCAGCGGCTGTAGAGGCTCTGCTCGCCGAAGACCTGGAGCGACAGCTCGCGCAGCTTGTCGATCCTGAGCGTCGTCACCGTTCGGCCGCCGGTCTCGCTCCGCGGATGGAAGGTCGCCCACTCAGGGGAGCGGAAGACGTAGCCGTTGGTCGGCTCGTCATTGACCTGCTCGGACAGCTTGAGCAGCTCGGAGATGCGCTCGCGCGGGAAGTCGGTCCGCAGGACCTGGCCGATGGCGTCCATGATCGCCGGCAGGTTGGCCAGCTTCTCAGGCTTGGTCATCTCGCGACGCAGCGCCGTCAGGACCTGCTGCTGGCGGTGGGCGCGGGCGAAGTCGCTGCTGCCCTTGCGGCTGCGCACGTAGGACAGCGTGTCCGCGGCGTTGAGCCGGTGCTGGCCGACGGGCAGGAAGAAGCCCTTGCCGCCGTGGATGTACGTGTCGTTGATCTCGGTCTCGTTGTAGATCGTCACGCCGCCGATCTCGCGAACGACACGCTCGAACCCAGGGATGTCGACCGCCGCGTAGTAGTCGATCGGGATGCCGAGCAGGTAGCCAACCTGGTAGCCCAGGCTCTTGAGGCCGCCGTCGGGGTAGAGCCGCGCGTCGCGGCTGGCGTAGCGGGCGAAGCCGTTGAGCTTGCCGTTGAACGTGCCGCCCGTGTAGACCGGGAACTGGGCGATGTCGCGCGGGAAGCTGAACATGTAGACCTCGCCGGTGGTCGTGTTGGTGCTGACAACGATCATCGTGTCCGTCCGGCGGCTGTCGCGCCCGGGCATCCAGTCGATGCCCACGATCAGCACGTTCAGCCAGCCGTCAGTGGCGGTGTCGATGCTCGCCACGTCGAAGGGCGGCGGCTGGCCGCGGGTGATCGTCGGTTCCGCGTCATCGTCATGGTCGTTATATGGGTCGCCGTCAGTCTGCGGGTCGGCGCTCGGCGATGGCGCACGATCAGGCGTGGCGCCGGGCTGGGCGCTCGAGGTCGGGGCAAGCGGCGTGGGCGTGGCCCCTGCGCCCACCGCAGGCAAGGTGGCGACCGGCCCGAGCAGGCCATCGCCGCCTGACGCCATCTGGTTACCGGCATTGAGCACCGCCGTCGCCGAGACGTAGGCGAAGCCGTGGCTGGCCACGATCAGCGCGACGAGCAGCGGCATGACCATCCAAGCCATCAGCGTGCGCCGTCCGGCGCGCCAGGCATGGAAGACCGCCGCCACGCGCCAGACTCCGAAGACGACCGTCGCCAGCAGGACCGTCAGCGCGACGGCCGGGTCGAGCAGCCGGGCGGCGAAGTGCGAGACTCCCTGGGCCAGTTCGTTGCCCAGCAGCGCCAGCCCGGCCAGGCTCGGCAGGCCGAAGATGACTGCCGGCCGCCAGCGGCGGGTGTACGCCTGGCCGGCCCCGGGCAGGAGGAAGCTGAGCGTGGCGGCGACGGTCGCAGAGCGCTGGTTCTGGCGTCGGGGCACTGCCATCGAACGGCGCTGCGGCACGGCCATGCGCCGCGCACCCACGCCACGCGACGCGCTGGGCGGAGCCGGCGCCGCTCCGATGCGGGCCCGATTGGCCATTCCCAAACGTGCTACCTCCCGCTTCGTCTCGCAACGCGGGGGCACGTCGTTGCGTTCGCCTGCTCTCGGGCGGCACTCCCTCAAGCGCTACGAAGGTTACTCTCTTGCGCCGCTGATCGCCACTCGGCTAGAAGCCAACAAGCTCAGCGGCGACCAGGCCGGCAACACGCGCGTTGCTCTCGATCAGTGCCAAATTGGCGACGACCGACCGCCCGCCCGTCAGCTCGGCGACCCGCGCCAGGACCCACGGGGTGCTGACCGGGCCGTGAATCTTGGCCGATTCCGCGTCCGCGATCGCCTGCGCGATCGCCGCGTCGGCCTCCTCGCGCGGCAGCGCCGCTTCCTCGGGCACGGGCACGGCGACGACGATCGCGGCCTCCAGGCCGAGCCGCGACTGGTGGCCGAAGAGCGCGGCAACGGCGGCGCCGTCTGTCACGCGATAATCCAGGCGGCGGCCGCTCTCGCGGCTGAAGAAGCCAGCCAGCTCGTCAGTCCGCCAGCCCACGATCGGCACGCCGCGCGTCTCGAGGTACTCGAGAGTCAGGTCGACGTCGAGGATCGACTTGGGCCCCGAGCAGACCACGACCAGCGGCGTGCGTGCCAGCTCATCGAGGTCGGCGGAGACGTCAAGGGTGCGCTCGCCGCCGCGGTGGACGCCGCCGATGCCGCCGGTGGCGAACACACGGATGCCGGCCCGGTGGGCGGCGATCATCGTTGCAGACACGGTCGTGCCCGCCCATCCGCCGCGCGCCATGGCAATGGCAAGCGTCGAGCGTGAAGCCTTCTGCGGCTCGTGTGCGCGCGCGACCTGCTCGAGCTCATGCTCGTCCAGCCCAACGACCAGGCTGCCCTGGCGTACGGCGATCGTGGCCGGCACGGCGCCAGTCTGGGCGACGGCCGCCTCGGCGCTGCGCGCCGCCTCCAGGTTGCGCGGCCAGGCCAGGCCGTGGGTGATCAGCGTCGACTCGAGCGCAACCACCGGCCGGCCGGTGGCAAGGGCCTGCTGGACCTCCGGGCGGATCTCCACTGCCGGCCCGCGCGATCTCACAGCGCCAGCTCCGAGCGCGGCCGGGAGAGCAGCGCGGCCGCCGAGCGATGGCCGGCCATCGCCGCCCGGCGCAGAACCTGGGCGCGGCGCAACCCGGCCGTCTGGTCGCTGCCGCTGGCAGCCGCGACCGAGGCGCGCGCGCTACCCCTGGCGAGCGATTGCTCGAGCAGCGAGTGGAGGAAGCCGGCATCGAAGGCGTCGCCGGCGCCGGTCGTGTCGCGGGCGCGCAGTGGCGCGGTTGCCACGGCCAGCTCGAGCACCCCGCGCTTGCGCTCGCCGGCCCGTTCTCCGCTGTTATTCGCCGCGCGGCCGCCGGTGGCGAGCCATAGGACCCGGCAGCCGGCTGAGCCCTCCTTGATGACGACGATCGGCGCCAGCTCGAGCAGCCGGGGCAGGTCCGCCCCGGCCAGGGCTCGCGCCTCGTCGGCATTCGCGAAGACGATGTCCGCGGCAGCCTCGCCGATCAGCGTCCACGCGGCCTGCCGGCCGCGCGAGAGCAGCGGCCGGCGCGAGGCCAGGTCGACCGAGACGAGGCGGCCCGCATCGCGCGCCTGGCCCGCAGCCGCCAGGGCGGCGAAGCGCAGCGGCTCGTTGACCAGGGAATAGGCCGGCAGGTGCAGCGCGTCGACACGCCTGACCAGCGCCGCCCTGGCCTCGCGCTGGCGTAACCAGTCGGCCGCGCCGCGCTGCGTCACGAACGTGCGCTCGCCGCGTGGATCGACCAGCACCGCCAGGCGCGCCGTCGGCTGGTTGCTGACCAGTGGCGCGTGGACGCGCACCCCGTCAGCACGCAGCGCGCGCACGAGCCGCTGGCCGAGGGCGTCATCACCGACTGCTGCCAGCAGCGCCGCCTCCCCACCGAGGGCGGCGAATGCGCGGGCCGTGTTGGCCGCCGAGCCGCCGGCACGCAGCTCCAGCACGCCCGCGACGTCGGTCCCGGCGGCCGCCGGCTCATCCGGCCGGACGACGACGTCGAGCACCAGGTCGCCGAGCGCGAGCAGCCGTGGGCGGCGCTTTCGTCCGCCTGGCGACGCAGTCTTGTCGGTCATTGGGGACGCTCCACGGGCCGACTATGATAGGCAGGCGCCAGACCGGCCGAGCTCCCCAGGCTGGCCAATCGCAGCCGTCGGCGCCAGACTCGGACCGTGGCCGCTGCCAGCGGGACGACCGTCGTCCCGGGCTGGCGCCACAGCAGACCGGAGGTCCGTTGACCGACACGATCGGGCGAACAGCGCTGCGCCTCCCGGCCGAGGCACGCACAGCCTTCGACGCCGCGCTCGAACGCGCGCTGGGCGAGCGCTGGGTCATCCGCATGTGGCAGCGCGATCCAACGCTCTGGAGCTCCGATGCGAAGGTGGGGGACGAGATATCGCAGCGGCTCGGCTGGCTCGATGCGCCGCTCGGCTTCCGCGAGCGGGCCGCCGAGCTAACCGCCTTCGCCCGGGGCGTGATGACGGAGGGTTTCGAGAGTGCCGTCGTGGCGGGTATGGGCGGCAGCTCGCTTGCGGCGGAGGTGCTCGCCCGCTCGCTGCCGCTGGGCGAGTCGGGCCTGCGCCTGCGCATCCTCGACTCGACCGATCCGCTGGCCGTCCGCGCCGCGCAGGCCGCGGACGATCCCCTGCGGACGCTGTACCTGATCGCCAGCAAGTCAGGCACTACGACCGAGACGCTGGCCTTCCTCGCGCACTTCTGGCAGGTACAGGACGAGCTCCACGTCGACATCCCGACCAGCGCAGCCGGCCAGCACTTCGTGGCCCTCACCGATCCGGGCCGCAGCCTCGACGCGATCCCCCACACCGACCTGTTCCGCAACGTCTTCCTCAACCCGGCCGACGTGGGCGGACGCTACAGCGCGCTGACCTACGTCGGCCTCGTGCCGGCGGCGCTGATGGGCCTCGACCTCGACACGCTGCTCGACGACGCGGTCCTGATGAGCGAGCGCTGCCGCGAGCCCGAGGCGCGCAATCCCGGGCTGTGGCTCGGCGTGGCCCTCGGGGCCCTGGCGATGGCCGGTCGCGACAAGCTGACCTTCGTCATCGAGCCACGCATCGCCGCCTTCGGGTCATGGGCGGAGCAGCTTGTCGCAGAGAGCACGGGCAAGCAGGGCCGGGGCATCGTGCCCGTCGATGGCGAGCCACTGGCGGGACCCGAGGCTTACGACAAGGACCGCGTCTTCGTGCGCCTGGCCGGGCCGGCTGATGAAGCCTGGCTGGCCGAGACGGGCGCCGCGCTGGAGCGCCTCGCCGAGGCCGGCCAGCCGGTCATCGACCTGGCCCTCGCCGATGGTGAGGGCCTCGGTGGCGAGTTCATGCGCTGGATGTTCGCGGCCGCCGTCGCCGGCGCTGTCCTGGAGGTCAATCCGTTCGACGAGCCCAACGTGACCGAGTCCAAGAGCAACACCGCTCGAGTGCTCGAGACGCTGCGCGCCGGCGGTCGGCCAACCGTGGAAGCCCTGGCGGTCGAGCGTCCGCTCGTGCTCATCGGTGACGCTCCCCTGCGCCTGACTGGCAACGAGGGCAGCCTCGCCGACGGGCTGCGCCGGCACCTGGGCCGGCTGCGGCCGAACGGCTATGTCAGCCTGCAGGCGTACTTTGCGGCCACACCGGAGCGGGAGGCCGCCCTACGCTCGCTGCAGCAGATGCTGCGCGACGGGACGCGGCGAGCGGTGACGGTCGGCTACGGGCCCCGCTTCCTGCACTCGACCGGCCAGCTGCACAAGGGCGGGCCGCCCAACGGCCTGTTCATCCAGCTGACCGTCGACCATCCCGACGACCTGCCCATCCCGGGCCGGCGCGAGACGTTCGGCACGCTGATCGACGCCCAGGCGACGGGCGACTTCGAGTCGCTCGAGGCCCATGACCTGCCGGTCGCGCGCATCCATCTGGGCCCCGATCCCGAGGGCGGCCTGATCGCCCTCGCGGATGTGCTGGCGCAGGCACTGGACTAGGAGGAGAGAGCGTGGATCTGGCGATGGTGGGACTCGGTCGGATGGGCGCCAACATGGCCCGCCGGCTGCATCGGGCAGGCCACCGCGTGGTCGCCTACAACCGCACCTGGGAGACAGCCCAGGAGCTGATGCGCGAGGAGGGCGTCGACGGCGCGCCAACGCCGGCCGAGGTCGTTGCCATGCTCAATGCGCCGCGCACGGTCTGGCTGATGGTGCCCGCGGGCGATGCGACCGAGCAGACGATGGAGGAGTTCGCCGCGCTGCTCTCGACCGGCGACACGATCGTCGACGGCGGCAATGCCAACTTCCACGACACCAAGCGCCGTCACCGGCTGATGAAGGAGCGCGGCATCCACTTCGTTGATGCCGGCATCAGCGGCGGCGTGTGGGGGCTGCAGAACGGCTACGGCACGATGGTCGGCGGCGAGCCCGAGGCGGTCGAACGGCTGGAGCCCGTCTTCCGCGCGCTGGCACCGGAGGGCGGCTACGTCCATGCCGGGCCGCCGGGCGCGGGCCACTACGTGAAGATGGTCCACAACGGCATCGAGTACGGCCTGATGCAGGCCTACGCGGAGGGCTTCGAGATCCTGCACGCGTCGGAATACCCGCTCGACCTGGCGGCCGTCTCCAAGGCATGGATGAACGGCACCGTCATCCGCTCGTGGCTGCTGGAGCTGCTCGGCCTCGCCTTTGCGCAGCACGGCGAGGAGCTGGGCGAGATCCGCGGCTATGTCGAGGACTCGGGCGAGGGCCGCTGGACCGTCCAGGAAGCGATCGATCTCGACGTGCCAGCAACGGTCATCACCCTTGCGCTGCTGACCCGCTTCCGCAGCCGCCAGCCGGAGTCATACGGCGCTCGCGTCCTGGCCGCGCTGCGCCAGCAGTTCGGCGGCCACGCGGTCCGGACCGGGTAGCCGGCGCCCCCAGGATGGCTACCGGCACTACCCGCCCGCCAAGGACGCGCAGGCGAGCGGACACTCGCGGCGTCGAGGCGATGCACGTCTACCGCCACATCGAGACAGCGGCCAACCCGCTGCGCGAGGGCCTGCGCCTGGAGCGCGTTCCCGATCCGTGCACGATCGTCATCTTCGGCGCGACCGGTGACCTCACCTCGCGCAAGATCCTGCCCGCCGTCTACAACCTCCGCCGGGCAGGGCTGCTGCCGCCCGAGACGAGCATCGTCGGCTTCTCGCGCCGGCCGCTGTCTGACGAGCAGTTCCGCTCGAGCATGCGCTCGGCCGTCGAGGCCTACTCGCGGGCGCCGCTCGAGGACGCGCTGTGGGATGACTTCGCGGCCGGAATCTTCTACCAGCCCGGCCAGTTCTCTGACCGCCAAGCCTACAAGGACCTGGCGACGCGGCTGGAGCAGATCGACGCCGCGCGCGGCACGGCCGCCAACCGGCTGATCTACCTCGCGACACCGCCGTCGGCGTACATCGAGATCGTCGACAACCTGGGCCGCGTTGGCATGGACCACCAGGGCGGCCGTGAAGGCTGGTCGCGGATCGTGGTCGAGAAGCCGTTCGGCCACGACGTGGAGTCGGCCCGCAGGCTCAACGACGCGCTGATCAAGGTCTTCGAGGAGTCGCAGGTCTACCGCATCGACCACTACCTGGGCAAGGAGACCGTCCGCAACCTGCTCGTCTTCCGCTTCGGCAACGGCATCTTTGAGCCGCTCTGGAACCGGCGCTACGTCGACCACGTGCAGATCACAGTCGCCGAGGACCTGGGCGTGGAAGGCCGCGGCAGCTTCTACGAGGAGGCCGGGGCGGCGCGCGACATCCTCCAGAACCACCTGCTACAGGTGCTGACACTGGTCGCGATGGAGCCGCCGCTGGCGTTCGAGGCGGACGCGCTGCGCGACGAGAAGGTGCGCGTCCTGCGCGCGATCGATCCCCACTGGACGGAGGCCCGCGTGCGGGCCCAGGTGGTGCGCGCGCAGTACCAGGCCGGCTGGGTGGGCGACGAGCAGGTGGAGGCCTACCGCGACGAGCCGGACGTGGCGCCCGATTCGAAGGTCGAGACGTTCGTCGGCCTGAAGCTCGAGGTCCACAACTGGCGCTGGGCCGATGTGCCCTTCTACCTGCGCACCGGCAAGCGGATGGCCCGCCGGGCGACCGAGGTGGCGATCCAGTTCAAGCTGCCGCCGCTGATGCTCTTCGAGAGCTCGGCCTCGCCGCCCGAGCCCAACCTGCTGGCCATGCGCATCCAGCCGGACGAGGGCATCCTGCTGCGCATCACGGCCAAGGTGCCTGAGCTCGGGCTCGACGTGCGCAGCGTGAACATGGACTTCACCTACGGCACGTCCTTTGCGCGCGACGCACCGGAGGCGTACGAGACGCTGCTCCTTGACGCGATGCTGGGCGATGCGTCGCTGTTCACCCGGGCCGACGAGGTGGAGGCGGCATGGGGCATCGTCAGCCCGCTGATCGACGTCTGGCGCGGCTGGGACGAGCGCGGCCAGGCCGAGCAGGATCCAGACGCCGACCTGTGCTTCTACGAGGCCGGCTCGTGGGGGCCGGAGAACGCCAATCGGCTGATCGAGAGCGACGGCCGACGCTGGCGGCGGCTGTGAGCCCGGTCACCGCGCCCGACGGCGGCGAGGCGCCGGTCCGCGTCGCCGACCTCGGTTCGAAGCGGCTTGGGGCGACGAGCCGCTGGCACGTCCGCGCGCAGAGCGTCCACGAGTGCGTCGAGAAGCTGGCCGCCATCTGGTCCAAGGCCGCGGTCGAGGCCGAGCACAGCGCGCTGAGCGAGATCGAGCGCCAGCGCGCGCTCGGCGACCCGCGCCTGGGCGGGCATCTGGACGAGCCACGCTCGGTGCGCGTGCGCATGCGCACGAGCGTGCTGACGCTGGTCGTCATCGCTCCGCGCCCGGAGACCGCCGAGCGGACCATGGCCGCCATCAACGCGCTCCACCAGCGCCACCCGTCACGGGCGATTGTCATCTCGCCGGGCGACTTCGACGGCCCCGCCTCGATGGACGCGCACATCTATGCCGAGTGCAAGCTGACCGCGCGAACTGACGCCGAGGTCTGCACCGAGCAGATCCTGATCAAGGTCGGCGGCGAGCTGTCACAGCACCTTGCCCGGGTCATCTCGCCGCTGCTCATCCATGACCTCCCGGTGGTGCTGTGGTGGCCCGACGACCCGACCTTTGGCACTCGCCGATTCCACGAGGTCGTCGCGCTGGCGGACCGGCTGCTCGTCGACAGCGGGACCTTTGCCGAGGACGGCCGCCACAGGCTCGCCGGCCTGGCATCGGCGATCGCGGATGGGATCGTCGTGTCAGACATCGGCTGGCTGCGCCTGAACCTGTGGCGCGAGCTGCTGGCCGGCCTGTTCGACCATCCGCTGCTGACCCGCGAGCTGGACCATGCCCGTAGCCTGCGCGTCGACTTTGCCCGGCCGGGCAGCGCCATCCACCTGGCCAAGGCGCTGTACGTCTGCGGTTGGCTGTCCGGCCAGCTGGGCTGGGAGATCAAGCGCCCGCTCGAACGTGACCAGGACGACTCTTTCCGCGCCACGCTGCGCGACGGCCGGCGCGAGGTCAGCGTGGAGCTGCGGCCGGTGCGTCCGCCGATCCACACGGCCAGCCACTCGCCCGGCTCCCTGCTCGCCATCGACCTCGTCGCCACGCGCGCCAAGGCGAGCGTGCGCGCGCGGGTGACCCGCCAGCGGGACCACCTACTCGCGACGGCGCACTGGAACGGCGCGCCGGTTGCCCGCCGCGCCGGCCGGCTGGAGCCGTTCGACGAGGCGCCGTTCATTGCCGAGGCGCTCGAGCAGCCCGGGCTGGAACGCCTCTTCGAGCGCGCCCTAGCCCGGGCGGCCCGCCTGCGCGGCGGATGAAAGGAGGACCAGCGTGACCAGCCAGACGATTGGCCGAGCCAAGGTCGTGATCGTGGATGACGAGAGGGCCGTCGCCCGCGCCTCAGCCGACCTCCTGGTCGAGCGCCTGGACCGGGCGCTGGCCGAGCGCGGCGAGGCCCACCTCGCCTTGACCGGCGGCTCGTCGGCGGTGACGCTTTACCGCGAGCTGGCGGCGCGCGAGCGAGACGCCGTCGACTGGGCGCGCGTCCACCTGTGGTGGGGTGACGAGCGCTTCGTGCCGGTCGATCATCCCGAGTCGAACATCGGCATGGCCTATGCGATCCTGCTCGGCATCAGCGAGCGATCGGCGACGTCAGGCACGGGCGGACAGGGAGCGGATATCACGGCCGGTGACGTGCCCGGGCTGCCTATCCGACCGGAGAACGTCCACCCCTTCCAGATCGATGAGGCGCTGAGCGAGAGTGACGCCGCCGAGCTGGTCGCTGAGCGCTACGCCGAGGAGATGGCACGCCATCTGCCGGCCGAGCGCGGCGGCCTGCCTGCCTTCGACGTCATCCTGCTCGGCGTCGGGCCGGACGCGCACATCATGTCCGCCTTCCCCGGCAGCGCCGCCCTCGATGCCAATGCGCCACTGGTGCTGGCCATCCCCGCACCTGAGCACATCGGGCCGCACCTGCCGCGGGTGACCATGAACCCGCGGCTGGTCGAGGCGGCGGACAGCGTGATCGTGATGGTCAGCGGCGCGGCCAAGGCGGAGGCCGTGGAGCGCGCACTGGTCGGCGATGAGGACTTCAGCGACGCGCCGGCTCGGCTGGCCGCTCGGCCGAACGCGACCTGGTTCCTCGATCGCGCCGCGGCGGCGCGGCTCGAGATCGGAGGCTAGCCGGCCGCCAACCTGTAGCCCAGGCCGATTGCGGCGCTCAGGCCGAGCGTCACCAGCAGCGGCCAACGCAGCCGCAGCAGAACGATCAGCGACAGCCCGACCAGGCCGAGTGCAACCGGGTCGAGCGTGACCAGCTCGGCAGTGTGCAGGCGCAGCGGGCCCAGACGCAGCTCGCCGGTCGTCGTGAACACGGTCTGCAGGCCGAACCACAGGCCCAGGTTCAGGATCACCCCGACCACCGCCGCCGTAATGCCGCGCAGCGCAGCTGTGAGCTGCGGCTGGCCCTGCAAGTACTCGACGTACGGCGCCCCGGCGAGCACGATCCCGAAGGACGGCACGAATGTGACCCACGTCACCAGCAGCCCGCCGAGGATGCCGGCCGCGAGCGGGTCAAGGCCGTCGCTCACACCGAAGGCGGCCATGAAGCCGACGAACTGGACGACCATGATCAGTGGCCCGGGCGTCGATTCGGCCAGCCCTAGGCCGTCGAGCATCTGTTCGGCGCTCAGCCAGCCGAAGCCGCCGACTGCCTGCTGGGCAACGAAGGCCAAGACCGCATAGGCGCCACCGAACGTCACCAGCGCGGCAACCGAGAAGAAGGCCGCCAGCTGGGCATAGACGCTCGCCGGGCCGAGGACGGCCACGGCCAGCGCGCTGGGTACGAGCCACAGGACGGCCGCCACAGCAAGCACCGTCAGTGCCCGGCTGGTTGCGGGACGCTCGACCCGCCTGCCATCCGGGGCGGTCACCGGCTGGCTCACCGAGTCGCCGTCCCGGCGTGACAGCCGCGCGACCAGCCAGCCCGCCAGCGCAGCACCGAGGACGATCACGGGGAACGGGATGTCGAGGAAGAAGATCGCGCCGAAGGCGGCGCCCGCGATCAGCCACGCTGCGCGGCCGGCCAGGACGCGCCGGGCCAGGCCGTAGACCGCGCCGACGACGAGGGCCACGACGGCCGGCTTGATGCCATAGAACAGCGCATCGACGAAGGCCGTCCCCTCGAAGAGCGCGTATAGCGCGCTCAGCGCCATGATCACCAGCGCTCCCGGCAGAATGAACAGCAGGCCCGCGGCAAGGCCGCCGGCCACACCGTTCAGGCGCCAGCCGATGTACGTCGCCAGCTGCTGCGCCTCCGGCCCCGGCAGGAGCATCGAGAAGTTGAGCGCGTGCAGGAAGCTGCGCTCGGACATCCAGCCGCGCCGCTCGACGATCTCGCGGTGCATCACCGCCACCTGGCCGGCCGGTCCACCGAAGCTGTTGAGGCCGACGTAGAGCCACGCTCGAAGCGCCGCCGACCGGCTGGGCTGGCGGGCGGGCGGCAGGTGAGGGACCATCGCGGGCAACTTAGCGCCCTCGATGGGCGCGCGCGGGCCCAGGACGATCGGGTCAGTGCGCGCAGGCACCGCCCAGGTACATCCTCAGGCCTGCCTGGACACTAGGCGAGGCACGATGCGCGTCGATTTCTGCGGCTATTCCGGAGACTGCACCATTCACGGCCAGATCGATCTGCCGGCGAGCCGGTTGAGCGATGCGCTCAACCGCGAGCCGCAGCTGGTGGTGCATGACGTTGTGCTGCGCAGCCTCGAGCAGCCGAGCGAGATGTCAGCCGGCGACCAGGCGTTCGACATCGCGGACCTGTTCGCGGTCGAGGCGCCCGTCCCGGCGGGGGATGAGCAGCGCCGGATCAGGACAGTGCGCGAGCTGCTTCGCGTCGAGGCCGGCCCGTACGTGATCTACGGCGAGATGCATTCGCTGCCCGGTATCGGGGGCCTGCGAACCTTCCACGCCCGGCGGGGCATGGTCCCGATGACCCAGTGCCAGGCGATCTTCGAGCGCCACGGCCGGTTGGAGGTGGTGGCGACGCCGTTCCTGCTGGTCAACAGCAGGCTTGTCGACCACGTCGACGTGGCGACGCCGGAGCAGTACGGCGAGGAGGTCGAGACCAGGGCGGCGGCCGCCCTGGGAGCCAAGCAACAGGCCAGCGACGCCGTAGCCTGACCGCCGTTCGCAACGTCGGCGCGAAGCGTGGAGCTTCCCGCGGCGGAAGCATGGGCCTAGCATGGGCTGCCAAGGCGCGATGCTGCGGAGGTGAACGATGATCGGCCGGCTGCTGATGGCGATAGTCGACTTACAGGCGTTCTGGGCGCGGCCGCTCGGCAAGCTCAACCAGCGCGTCCTGCGCGCGCTGTTCGGGCCGATCAAGCCGGTCAAGGACTTCCTCAACGGCAAGTGGCTGGGCCACTCGCTGCATGCCGCGCTGACGGACCTTCCGATCGGCGCGCTGACGCTGGTCCTGGTGTTCGACGTTGCCGGCCTGCGCGCCGCGGCGGACATCAGCCTGGGCTTCGCCATCCTGGCCATGCTCGGTGCAGCCGTGACGGGCCTGGCTGACTACACCGACACGGACGATCGGGCGCGCACCGTCGCCACCTTCCATGCGCTGCTGAACACGGCGGCGCTGCTCCTCTTCGCCGTCTCGCTGGTGCTGAGGCTGGCGGATCCCCAGGCCGAGCGCGCACTCGCGATCGGGTTGGTCGTGGCCGGCTATGCGCTCGTCGCCCTTGCCGCCTGGGTAGGAGGAGAGGTCGTCTATGCGCTGGGCAACATGGTCAGCCGCCACGCATGGCGGTTCGGCGGCACGCCCAAGTGGCTGCGGCTCGACGTGACGGATGTTCCTGAGGGCGTGCCAACGAGGGCCAGGGCCGGGCAGCAGAGCATCCTGCTCGTACGGCAGGGCGCGACGGTCCACGCGCTGCATGACGTCTGCGCCCACGCCGGCGGCCCGCTCTCAGAAGGGCGCATCGTGGATGGCTGCATCGAGTGCCCGTGGCACCAGTCACGCTTCGAGCTCGCGACGGGCCGCAGGAGGGCCGGGCCAACAACCTTCGACCAGCCGCGCTACGAGGTCCGCCAAGCTGAGGGTGGCGGCTGGGAGGTCCGCCGCACGGGCCCGGGCACAGGCGACGAGATGTAGTCGGCGTCAGCCGGCGGCAATGCCCTGGAGGTATGGCCCACCGGTGATGAGCACGACGCCCAGTGCGGCGAGGCCAATGCCCACCAGCTGCCAGGCGCGCAGGCGCTCGTGCAGCAGCAGCGCAGCCAGGACGGTGGTCACGACCGGGTAGAGCGACGACAGGACGACCGCCACGGCCAGCTGGCCGGCCTGGTTGGCGAGCACGAACAAGGCATTGCCGCCAAGGTCGCCCAGCCCGGCCGCGAGCAGCAGCGGGGCCAAGGCGGCGAGCGCGGCGCGCGAGCCCCTGCCCATGCCCAGGACCCCCCGCAGCCGGCCGGCAAGCGTCCGCTCCTGCCGGCGCATGAGCAGCGCCGCCGCCGCGACCATGACCACGAGCAGCCCGGCTGAGCGGACCGCGACCAGCGGCCACCACAGGTCGCCGCCAGCAGCGCGTGCCTCGTCCATCAGCAGGTAGAAGCCGGCAAAGCCGAGTCCTGAGACCACGACCAGCGGCAGGTCGCGCACGTCGATCTGTGCCTGGCGCCGCTCGCCAGCCGTCTGCTCGCCGCCGGGCAGCGATATCAGCACCACCGCGCCGATGGCGAGCACGATGCCGAGCAGCCTGATCTCGCCGATCGCCTCACCGCGCAGGTAGCTGACGATGACTGGCAGCCCAGCTCCGATGAGCGCCGCCAGCGGCGCGATCAGCCCCATCGTGCCGCGCGACAGGGCGAGGTAGAACGCGCCGAGGCCGACGATCCCGCTCGCGCCCGCAGCCAGGCCCCAACCGAGCGCGGCCGTTGGCGGCAGTGCCTCGGCCGAAAGCGCCAGCAGGATCAGCGTCCCGCCAAGGCCGATGGCCTGCGCTGCAAGGATCGCGGTCAGGACGCTCGACCGGCGCGTAGCGAGGCCGCCGGCGAAATCGCCGATGCCCCAGGCCAGGGCCGAGCCCAGGCCGAAGAGCGGACCGGCCGGGTTCAGGCGGCGGGGGCCTTGACGCGAGCCGGCTGCTCAGCCCCCGCGCTGGGCGCGACAGCCTCCACGCTCGCCGAATCGCCGGCCTCGGCCGGATCGTCAAGGACGATCACCCGCTCGGCCAGCCCGTCGTATCGATCCGAGCAGGTGAGGTAGATCACCTGCAGCTCGCCGGCCACGTCGCGCAAGAGCTCGACCGCGCGGCGGGCGCGCGCCTCGTCGAAGGTCACGAATGGGTCATCGAAGACGAGCGGCGGGCTCGCCGGCTGGGTGATCTGGCGGACGATACCCAGACGTGCGCAGAGGTACAGCTGGTCGACCGTGCCGCGCGAGAGCTGGCCGGCGTCGACCCACTCGCGGCTCTCCTCGGAGTACACGCTGAACTCGAGCTTGGCCTCGTCGACGCGCAGGCGGCGGTAGCGGCCGCCGGTGATGCGCTCGATGTCGCGGCCCATGGCCTGCTCCAGGAAGCGCGCCGCCTTCTGCATGGTGGCCGCCTCGGCCGCCTGGAGGGCGCCAAGAGTCAGCTCGTATACGCGCAGGCGGCGCTCGATCTGGCGCAGCTGCTCGGTCGCCTCGCCCAGCGCCTCGACGTTGGCCGCGACCTGCTCCGCGTCCACCCCGTTGGCGTCGAGCCGGGCCTCCGCCTGGAGCTCGATCGCCAGGCGCTGCTCTCGCTCGGCGCGCAGCCGCTCGACGGCGGTCCGCGATGCAGCCAGGCTCTTCTGCGGCTCGGCACCGATCTCGCCCATGCCGGCCAAGGTGTGGCGACACTGGTCCGCCTCGGCGGCGGCCTGGTCGCGCAGCTCGGCGACATCCTGCTCGGGCTGGTCCTCGC
>Ga0247719_1000690_pt1 | contig 17959 bp, 12 predicted proteins | sample 41E_DmetaG_FD_189046 | JGI IMG/M metagenome (GOLD analysis project Ga0247719, IMG submission 189046) | Soil microbial communities from hillslope of Landscape Evolution Observatory, University of Arizona, Oracle, AZ, United States - 4-1-E_D | ecosystem: Engineered > Artificial ecosystem >...
CTCCCGCCCGGCCCGGCCAACACCTGCCGGCCGGCCTCGGCCAACCCCGCGGCCCAGCCGTGGGTCCCCGCGCCCGTGCCCAACCCGGTGCCCACGGTGGGCCAGCCGGGCGCGGGCAGCCGCATGTTCATGTCGAAGTCCACCGACAACGGCGCAACTTGGAAGGCCAGCACCATCGAGACCAGCGGCGTGATCTGTGGGCCGTGCCTGACCACGCCGGAGGCGGCCATCGACGCCAAGACCGGCGAGCTCTACGTCGTCTTCGAGCAGAGCGACACCCCGGCGCCGAACCCCCGTGACGACCGCAACATCTGGTTCATGAAGTCCACCGACGGGGGCGCGACCTGGTCGAAACGGGCGCAGCTCAACGACGACATCGATCCCAACCGCCGGCCCAACTACGACCAGATGTTCCCGGGCATCAGCGTGGCGCCCACCGGCCGGATCGACGTCGCGTGGTGGGACTTCCGCACCGACGCCCTCTACAACCCGGCCGGCAACGGCAACACCACCCGCCGCGATCAGACCTGCTTCGACATCTTCTACACCTCCTCGTCCGACGCCGGCGCCAGCTGGGCCAAGAACAGTCGCATCAGCGACCGGAGCATGAACCAGTTCGAGGGCTACGCCATGAACCTCATCTCCGACCTCCGAGGGCCGATCGGCGTGGCGTCGACCAACGAGGAGGCGTTCGTCACCTGGAACGACTCTCGGAACGGCACCTTCGACCTACCGACCGAGGACGTCTACTTCGCCAAGGTGATCCACAGAGACGTGGGCGGCGGCGCCGGTACGAGCGACACGGGCATCAAGGGCTCGTCGGTGCTTCTCGGGACCGCCATCGGGTTGGTCATCGCCGGCCTGGCCGTTGCCGCGGTGGCCGGCAACGCCCGGCGCACATAGTTCTCCAGACGATGGCGGCCGACCCAGGCCACCACTGACAACATGTCGGTGTGATCAGCTCCGGAGACGACGAGCCGGCCCGCACGGACGGCGGCGTGAAGGTGCCGATGCTCATCGTCGGTGCTGCCGCATGGTCGTGGCGGCTGCTGGTGATCGGTGCCGCGGGGACGATGATCGTCTTCGTCCTGATCCAGCTCTACGTGGTCGTGGTCCCTGTCATCCTCGCCCTGTTCCTGGCCGCGGTACTGGAGCCCCTCGTCGCCCGGCTGCGCAGGCACGGCTGGCCGCCGGCGCTGGCCGCAGCCACCGTGTTCCTCGCCACGATGGCGATGCTCGTCATGCTCATCGCCTGGATCGGCGCCAACGTCGCCGACGAGCTCGACGACGTTGGCGAGCGCACCGCGCAGGGCGTGCAGGAGATCCGCGACTGGCTTCAGGGCGACCCGCTGAACCTGTCGCCCCAGCGCCTGGAGGAGCTCGAGAACAGCCTGACCAGCGGCTTGGGCTCGGGCGGCGGTGGTCTGGTGCGCCGGGCCCGGGACGTCACCGAGGCCCTGGGCGGCGCCGTCCTGCTCTTTTTCACCCTGTTCTTCGTCCTGAAGGACGGGTTCCGCATGGCCGACTGGTTCAAGAAGCGCATCGCGCCCGCCCAGCGCGACGACGCCGTCGCCCTGGCCGGGAGGGCCCGCCGGATCATGCGGCTCTACCTGGTGGCCACCGCCTGCACCGGCCTGATCGACGGTCTCCTCATCGGCATCGCCCTGCTCGTCCTCGGCGTGCCACTCGTCCTCCCCCTGGCCGTCCTCACCTTCCTGGGCGGCTTCTTCCCGATCGTGGGGGCCACCATCGCCGGGCTGGTCGCCGCCCTCGTCGCCCTCGTCGACGGCGGGTTCACCACTGCGCTGCTGGTGGTGGGGGCCACCATCGCCGTCCAGCAGATCGAGGGCAACCTGTTGCAGCCGCTCATCCTCGAGCGGGCCGTCCGCCTGCATCCCCTGGTGACGGTGGTGGCGGTGGGCGCCGGCCTCCTCGTGGGCGGGCTCCTCGGGGCGTTCCTGTCGGTACCCCTCGTCGCCATCGGCGCCCAGACCGCGAACTACTACCGCAGCCGCGACGCCCCCGAGGCGGTGGGTGCTCAGGCGGTGAGCGGGTCGGCGGCCTCCGGATCGATCCCGTAGCGGCCGATGGCGTCGGCCACCTCCTGGGGCTTGGCATCGTCGTTCTCGGCGAGAGCCGAGAGCACGCCGACGACCACGTGGGCGGTATCGGTCTCGAAGTGCCGGCGCAGCTTCTCCCGGGTGTCGGAGCGCCCATAGCCGTCGGTGCCCAGCGACAGGTAGGTGCCGGGCACCCACCGCGACACCTGGTCGGGCACCGCCTTCATGAAATCGGTCACCGCCACCACCGGGCCGGCCCCGGACAGGGCCTCGGCGACGTAGGGGGTGCGTGATGGCTCCGTCGGGTGGAGCCGGTTCCAGCGCTCGGTGGACAGTGCGTCCTCTCGCAGGGCCTTGTAGGAAGTGGCGCTCCACAGCTCGGCGGCCACGTCGTGGTCGGCGGCCAGGAGCTCCTGGGCCTCGCGCGCCGCCTTCTGGGCCGTGCCGCTGAAGACGATGGTCGCTCGCCGTGACGGGCCCTCGGGCGCCAGGGCGAACCGGTAGAGGCCCCGCAGGATCCCCTCCTTGGCGTCCTCGGGCATGGGCGGCATGACGTAGTTCTCGTTGTAGAGGGTCAGGTAGTAGAAGACGTCCTCCGGATCCGGGCCGTACATCCGACGCAGCCCGTCCTCGACAATGACGCCCAGCTCGTAGCCGAATGCCGGGTCGTAGGCCGCCAGGTTGGGGACGGTGGAGGCGAGCAGCAGACTGTGCCCGTCCTCGTGCTGGAGGCCCTCGCCGTTGAGCGTCGTGCGCCCCGCCGTCGCCCCGCACAGGAAGCCCTTGCCCCGCATGTCGCCGAAGGCCCAGATGAGGTCGCCCACCCGCTGGAACCCGAACATCGAGTAGAAGACGAAGAACGGCACCATGGGCTTGCCGTGGGTGACCGCCGCGGTGCCCGCCGCCGTGAACGACGCCATGGACCCGGCCTCAGTGATGCCCTCTTCGAGGATCTGACCCTTCTGCGCCTCCTTGTAGGACAGGGGGAAGGCGGCGTCGACCGGCTCGTAGAGCTGGCCGAAGGGGGCGTAGATCTTGACCTCCGGGAATAGGGCATCCATGCCGAAGGTGCGGGCCTCGTCGGGGATGATGGGGACGATGTGCGCGCCGATACCCTTGTCGCGGAGCAGGTCCCGCAGCAGCCCGGTCATGGCCATGGTGGTCGAGAACTCCCGCTTGCCCGAACCCTTCTGCAGCCCGGCGAACACCTTGGCTTCCGGCGCGGGCAGGCTCTTCTGGCGCACCACCCGCTTGGGCAGCGAGCCGGCCAGCGCCCGCCGGCGCTCCATCATGTACTCGTACTCGACCGACCCTGCGGCCGGGCGGTAGTACGGCGGCTCAGGGGCGTCGAGGGCCTCCTCGGGGATCTCCTCCTCGAGGTGCAGGCGCTCCCGGAACGTGGCCAGGTGCTGCTTGGACATCTCCTTGATCTGGTGGGTGGCGTTGACCGCCTCGAACCCCGGTCCCAGCGTCCAGCCCTTGATGGTCTTGGCCAGGATGACGGTGGGGGCGCCGTTGCGCTCGATGGCTGCCGAATAAGCCGCGTAGAGCTTCCGGTAGTCGTGCCCGCCCCGGGGCAGGTTGCGCAGGTCGTCGTCGCTCAGGTGCTCGACCATGGCCCGGAGGCGGGGGTCGGGGCCGAAGAAGTGCTCGCGGATGTAGGCCCCACTCTCGGTGGCGTACTTCTGGAACTGGCCGTCGAGGGTGATGTTCATCTTGTTCAGCAGGACACCATCGACGTCGCGGGCCAACAGGGGATCCCACCCCGAGCCCCAGATGACCTTGACCACGTTCCAGCCCGCGCCCCGGAACAGCGCCTCCATCTCCTGGATGACCTTGCCGTTGCCCCGCACCGGGCCGTCGAGGCGCTGAAGGTTGCAGTTGACGACGAAGATCAGGTTGTCGAGCTGCTCGCGAGCGGCCAGGGTCAGGCCGGCCATGCTCTCGGGCTCGTCGAACTCGCCGTCGCCCACGAAGCACCACACTCGGGACTTGCTTGTGTCGGCGATCTCGCGGTTGAGGAGGTACCGGTTGAAGCGGGCTTGATAGACGGCGTTGATCGGCCCGATCCCCATCGACACCGTGGGGAACTCCCAGAAGTCGGGCATCAACCGCGGATGGGGATAGCTCGAGAGCCCCTGGCCGCCGATCTCCTGGCGGAAGCGGTCGAGCTGCGACTCGGTGAGGCGGCCCTCGAGGAACGCTCGGGCGTAGATGCCGGGGGCGGCGTGGCCCTGGAAGAAGACCTGGTCGCCGGCCTGGCCGTCGTCCTTGCCCCGGAAGAAGTGGTTGAAGCCCACTTCGTACAGGGAGGCGGAGCTGGCGTAGGTGGCCAGGTGGCCGCCGATCCCCTTGGCCCGCTTGTTGGCCCGGCTGACCATCACCGCCGCGTTCCACCGGATGAAGGCCCGGATGCGGCGCTCGATGTGCTCGTCGCCGGGGAACCAGGGCTCCTTCTCGGGCGGGATGGTGTTGATGTACGGGCTCGAGACGGTGTTGGGAAGGCCGACGCCGAGCTCACGGGCCCGTTCCAGCAGCTTCATGAGCAGGAACCGGGCGCGGGTGCGGCCGCGCGCGTCGGCCACCATCTCGAGCGAGTCGACCCACTCCGAGGTCTCGCTCGGGTCGATGTCTGGTAGCTGCTGGCTGAAGCCGTCGAAAATCACCATTCCAGTCTCTCACCCCGCGAAAACTGACCTGGAATTCCCGGGGGCGGTTACCGGGTGCTGGGATGGGGACGTGGGAGCGACCGAGGTGTACACCGACGGGGCGTGCCTCGGGAACCCGGGCCCGGGCGGCTGGGCGTGGGCCGTCCCCGGCGGCGCGTTCGCCAGCGGGGCGGCGCCGGCGACCACCAATCAGCGCATGGAGATCCAGGCCGCCCTGGAGGCGGTGCGGGCCGTCGACGGGCCGCTGGTGGTGGTCAGCGACTCCACGTACGTCGTCCACTGCTTCCGCGACCGGTGGTGGGAGGGCTGGCTGGCCCGCGGGTGGACGAACAAGGCCAAGAAGCCCGTCGCCAACCGCGACCTGTGGGAGCCGCTGATCGACGCGGTCCGGGCCGACCCGACGCGGGTGACGTTCCGCTGGGTCAAGGGCCACAGCGACAACCCGGCCAACGACCTCGTCGACCGGCTGGCGGTCGAGGCGGCCCGGACCCAGGTCGGGCGTTCCGGCGACAGCCCGCCGGACTGGGAGTCGCTCGGGGCGGCGGGCTCGCCCGAGGGCAAGGTCGATCCCCGCCTTCCCGCCGGCCGGCTGGTGGCCGTGATCGGCCACAAGCCGCCGGACCTCGGCGGCTACGACGCCAACGCCGTCTCGGACGCGGTGCGGGCCAAGCTGGCCCAGGTGCTGACGGCCAAGCGCCAGCTGCACCCGGACCTGGTGGTGCTCACCGGCCTCGGCCTGGGCGCCGAGCAGCTGGGGGCCGAGGCCGCAGCCGAGGTGGGCGTGCCCTACGTCGCCGTCCTCCCCTTTCCCGACCCCGACTCGCAGTGGCCGGCGTCGTCCCGAAAGGCGTTCCATGCCCTGGCGGAAGGGGCGCACGCGACGGTCGTCCTCGACCACAAGCCGCCGGCCACCAAGCAGCTGGCCGGCGCCGCTCTCCGCCGCCGTGACGCGTGGCTGGCCCGGCATGCGCATGAGGCCATCGCCGTGTGGGACGGCCACGACGCGGTCGTCGGCCGGGCCGTCCGCGCCCTGCAGGACAGCGTGGGCGAGGACGACGTCTGGATCGTCACCCCGCCGGCGGGCCGCTGATCGGAGACGTTCCCACCTCACCCTGGTGATCCCTCCGTCCGCCCCTTCTACAGCACGTCGGCTCAGGCCAGGCGGTCGACCGGCAGGCGGTCGAGGACGACGGGCACGTGCCGGTCACGGACGGCCTCCAGCCGCCGCAGGAACTCCTGGCGTGACACCTCGACAGCACCCATGGAGCTCAGGTGGTCGGTGGGCAGCTGGACGTCGACGAACGCCCCGCCCGCCTCTTTCCAGCGGGCGACGAGGTCGGCCAACGCCACCTTGGACGCGTCGGCCGCCCGATGGAACATGGACTCCCCGGTGAAGCATCCCCCCACGGCCACGCCGTACAGGCCGCCCACGAGCTCGTCGTCGTCCCACACCTCGACGCTGTGGGCCCAACCCATGCGCCACAGTCGGAGGTAGGCCTGCTGCATGTCGCGCCCGATCCACGTCCCCTCGCCGCCGGGACGGTCGGCGCAGGCGGCCACGACCGCCTCGAACCGTGCGTCCACGGTCGTCCACCAGCCGCAGCGTCGCAGGCGCTGGCGCAGCGAACGGGAGACGTGCAGACCGTCCAGCGCCAGCACGGCGCGGGGGTCGGGCGAGAACCACGGGGTGGCTACGCCGGGGTGAGGCCACGGGAAGATGCCCCGGCGGTAGGCGTCGACCAGCGTGGAGGGCTTGAGGTCCGCGCCGAACCCCACGACCCCGCCGGCGTCCGCGTCGGCGGTGGACGGGTCGGGGATGCGCCACGGTGTCCGGCCCACCGGCTGCGGCGGTGCGGCGCGACGCGGCTCAGGCACCGGCGCCCAGGTCGAGCTCCACGGAGGAAGGGTGTCGGAGTCGGTCACGCCGCCCTAGTCTCGCCGTCTGTGCGCTGCGGGGTGGACACGGGAGGGACCTTCACCGACGTCGTCGGGGCCGACGGGCGGATCGCCAAGGTCCTCTCCACACCGGAGGACCCCGGGCAGGCGGTCCGTGAAGGCTTGGAGGGGCTGTCACCGGAGCTGCTGGCCCATGGGACGACGGTCGCCACCAATGCCCTGCTGGAACGGAGGGGGGCGGTGGTCGCCCTGGTCACCACGACCGGGTTCGCCGACGTGATCGAGATCGCCCGCCAGGACCGTCCCTCGCTCTATGACCTGTGGGCCGACCGGCCCCAGCCGCTGGTGCCCCGCCGACTGCGGCTGGAGGTCGACGGCCGCCTGGACGCCGGCGGCGTCGAGATCACGCCCATCGGCGTAGTGCCGGACCTACCCGACGACGTCGAGGCGGTCGCCGTCTGCCTGCTGCACGCCGACCTGAACGCGGACCACGAGCGGGCGGTGGCGGCCGCCCTGGGCGACCACGACGTCTCCTGCTCCTGCGACGTCTCGCCGGAGTTCCGCGAGTACGAGCGCACGGTCACCACGGTGGTGAACGCCTACCTGCGGCCCCGGTGCCGGGGCTACCTCGCCGGCCTCGAAGGCCTGGCGGGCGAGGTGCTGGTGATGACGTCGGCCGGCGGGCTCATCCCGACCGGCGAGGCGGCCGACCTGCCGGTCGCCCTGCTGCTGTCGGGGCCGGCGGGCGGCGTGGTCGCCGGCTCGGCCGCCGCCGTCGCCGCCGGCTTCGACGGCGCCATCACCTTCGACATGGGAGGGACGAGCACCGACGTCTGCCTGATCCAGGGCGGGGTGCCGGAGCCTGCGGGCGGCCGGCGGGCCGCCGGCTTCCCGATCCGCCTGCCGTCACTGGACATCCACACCATCGGCGCCGGCGGCGGCTCCGTCGCCCGCATCGACGCGGGCGGCGCCCTCGTCGTGGGCCCGGAGAGCGCCGGTGCCTCCCCGGGGCCGGCCTGCTACGGGCGGGGCGGCACCGAGCCGACGGTGACCGACGCCGATCTGGTCCTCGGTCGAATCCCGGCGAGCGCCGTGTTCGCCGGGCTGGGCGCCCTGGACGTCGAGGCCGCCCGCGCCACCCTGGACCGCGCCGGGGCGACCGCCGCGGGCGTCGTCGCCGTCGTCGACGCGGCGATGGAGCGGGCGCTGCGGGCCGTCTCGGTGGAGCGCGGTGTCGACCCGTCGAGGCTCGCCCTGGTCGCCTTCGGCGGCGCGGGGCCGCTGCACGCCTGCGCGCTCGCCGAGGCCCTCGGCATGGCCGCGGTCGTCGTGCCCCCTCGGGCCGGCGTGCTGTCCGCCGTGGGGCTGCTGTGCGCCCCACGCCAGCGCACCCTGGTGCGGTCGTGGCCGGCGCCCGGCGACCACAGCGGCCTCACAGACGCGCTGAGGGAGCTCGGCGACCGGGCGGCGTCGTTGGTCGGCGACGGCGCCGAGGTCACCACATCAGTCGACTGCCGCTACGCGGGCCAGAGCCATGAGCTCACGGTGGCCACCGTCGACGCCTTCGCCGGCGAGCACGTTCGCCGCAACGGCTACTCGCGCCCCGGGTCGCCGGTCGAGGTCGTCGCCCTCCGGGCATCGGCGCGAACACCCGCAACGGTGCGAGCCGAGGATCTGGGAACGGTCGAGCGCTCGCCGGCCCGAGGCCCCTCCGTGGTCGCCGAGCCGGACTGCACGATCTGGATCCCCGAGGGCTGGTCAGCCGAGGTCGGCGGCGACGGCAGCTACGTGCTGACCAGATGACGCCGGCCGAGCTCCAGATCCTGATCTCCCGGTTGACGGGCGTGGCCGTGGAGATGGGCGCCGTGCTGCGGCGGGCATCGTTCAGCCCCAACATCAAGGAACGGGCCGACTGCTCGGCCGCCCTGTTCACTCCCGAGGGTGAGCTTCTCGTGCAGGCCGAGCACATCCCGGTCCACCTGGGGTCGATGCCGGCGTCGGTGCACGCCGCCCTCGAGGTGTTCGGCGCCAGCATCCGTCCCGGTGACCAGGTCGCCGTCAACGACCCCTTCGCCGGCGGCACCCACCTCAACGACCTCACCCTGGTCGCGCCGTGCTTCGTCGACGGCCGGCTCATCGGCTGGGCCGCCAACCGCGCCCACCATGCCGACGTCGGGGGGATGGCGCCGGGTTCGATTCCCGCTGCGGCCACGGAGGTCTACCAGGAGGGGCTCCGCATCCCTCCCGTCCTCATGTCGGATGCGGTCGAGGCCATCCTCTGCGCCAACTCCCGCACACCGGAGGAGCGCCGGGGCGACCTCGACGCCCAGCGGGGCGCCAACGTGGTCGGCGTGGAGCGGCTGGCCGCCTTCGCCGGCGCCCCCCTGGCCGAGATCACCGACTACGGCGAGCGGCGCATGCGTGCCGCCCTCGGGAGCCTCCAGGACGGCACGTGGACCTTCGAGGACCAGATGGACTCCTGCGGCCCGGAGCCCGAGCAGCAGCGCCCGGCACGCCTCGTGCTCACGCTCACCATCGCCGGCGAGGAGGCGACGTTCGACTTCACCGGCACCGACGACCAGCGCCCGGGCAACGTCAACGCCGTCGAGGCGGTGACGCTGAGCGCCGTCTCCTTCGCCCTGCGCTCGGCCGCGGACCCGACCATTCCGGCGAACGGCGGCGCCATGCGACCCGTGCGGGTCATCGCACCAGCGGGTTCCATCGTGGCCGCCCGGCCGCCGGCCGCCGTCGGGGCGGGCAACGTCGAGGTCAGCCAGCGGGTGGCCGACGTGTGCTTCGGAGCCCTGGCCGCCGCCTGCCCCCGCGGGGTGGGGGCCGCCAACCAGGGAACGATGAACAACACCCTCATCGGCGGCGACGGCTGGGTCTACTACGAGACGGTCGCCGGGGGGCAGGGCGGCCGGCCCGGGCGGGCCGGCATGTCCGGTGTGCAGACGGGCATGACCAACACCCAGAACACGCCGATCGAGGCGTTCGAACGCGCCTATCCGATGCGGGTGATGCGCTACCGCCTCCGGCGCGGGAGCGGCGGGGCGGGGCTGGCCCCGGGTGGTGAAGGGATCGAGCGGGATCTGCTCATGCTCGAAGACGTGACCGTGTCGTTGATCACCGAACGACGGGTCTCTCGCCCGTGGGGACTCGGGGGCGGGGAGCCGGGAGCGACGGGCGAGAACTGGCTGCTCCCCGCGGGTGACGAAAGCCGGGCGGAGCGCCTGCTGGACAAGTGCACCCTCCGCGTCCGGGCCGGAGACGTGCTCCGCATCCTTACCCCCGGAGGAGGCGGTTGGGGAGCGCCGACGTGATCCCGCAGCGGGCCTCAGCGGGTGTCCACGCCGAGTCAGTCGTACCGAGTTCTCCATCAAGCTCAGCCCGGTTCAGGTAGAGGTACGGTCCCTCATTACAAGGGCGCGAGCACCGCCTTCCGGTCGACGGCGTCATGAGACGCTGGCCGACGGTCCGCTGCGGTTGCCCGCCCCGTCAAACGACCTCACGTGGTAGGTGCTGCCTCGCTTGGGCGAGGTGTCGGTGTACGAGGAAGTGGGGGTGCTCCCCAGGCGAGTGACCCTGCCGCCTGACTGCCGGTAAACGTCGTAGCCGGCCAGACCGCTGGCCCCACCACCACTGCCGATGTCGGTCGAATCTGCCCAGTCGAGGACGACGGAACGGCTGGCTGACTTCGCCGTCACCTCGAGGGGGACGGTCGGAGGGTCCCGGTCGGGTGTGCCGGCGGAGGCTTTCACCGATGTGCGGATGTCGGGTAGGAGGGCGGCCAGTTTCACGCCCGGGCAGGCGGTGTTGTTGTCGGGCACCTGGGCGTGGCCCGGCACGTTCGGAAACGAAACCTGCGTGCCGTTGACCGGGTTCGTGTACACCGAGTTGCCCATGTCCTGGCCGACCTGTCGGCCAGCATCGGGAGGGCGCCCCGCACGCGCTCGTCCAGCCGTCGCCCGTCGGTCAGGTCGCTGATGACGTCGGTGACACTCGCCGCCCCACCGACGGGAGTACAGCCAAGACTTGGACGCGAAGACAGGCCCGGTCCTTCGTCGAGCAGCGTAACGGTGACTTTGGCGTCGCTGCGCTGATGACGCGCAGTGTCGTTTCAGCTCGTCACGAAGTGATTGGCTCCCGTCCACGGCGAGCGACGAACCATGCGACGACCATGGCCAGACCGAGGCCCAGCGCGAGCCCGGCCACGAGAAGTCCCCAGGCCGGTGAGCCCGAAGTCTCCGAGACGACGGTCGAGCCGTCCCGCTTGAGCGAGGCGACGTACACGTCCTCCGCGTCCGTCTCTCGGCTGCCGTTGCGGCTGTCCTGCCAGGCGAAGTACACGGACTCCTTGGTCGATGCCACTCCGACGTTGAAGTGGCTGTCGATGTTGTTCGACCACACGCCGATCGAACGGTCGAAGCTGCGATCATTCACGCGTACGTTGGGCGAGAAATTCCGGCCCTGATCGGTCGACGACGTGTAGTACACGTCCTGGAGCCCGCGTTCGCTCGGGTTGGCGTTCAGGACCGGCGGCCTCGGATTGAGCCGCCCGTCATACCACGCCACGTCGACGCGTCCGGTCGGTGCGATGGCGATGCCGGGATCGAACTGGTTGACCTTGACGCCTTGCCTGGTGTCGTCGTTCAGTACCTTTAGCTCACCCCACGTCTTGCCCCCGTCGAGCGACGAACGAAAGAAGATCTCCAGGTCCTCTGCGAAACCCGGACGTAGGTTCTCGGCCTCGGCATGGCTGTGCCAGACGACGTAGACGGCGTTCGACCGGGGGTCGGCAGCGAGGCGCGGCGGGCGTGGCCCCCGGGCGTTGCCGTGGAAGATCTCCTGCGCCGGTGAGAACGTCTTGCCACCGTCGGTCGACTGGCGGTAGTAGACGGGCTGCACCGGCTGCGGGTCGGTGAACGGCACGGGCGGGTAGTTCCTCGACCACATCGCGACATGGAGCGTGCCGTTGCCGTCGACGCCCAACGCCGGATAGTCACCTCCCCGATCGCCGCTGAGGTCGACCGGCGGGCCGAACGTCCGGCCCCCGTCGGTGGTCGCCGCCACGTTCGTGCGCAGCTTCATCTTGGCGTTGGTGAACACGCCCTGGCGCCACCCGACGTAGACCCGATCCGAGTTCTTCGGGTCGACGGCCAGCACCGGGCCCTTGTTGAGCCCGACGTCGGGGTTGCCGTCCGGCGCCCTGAAGACCGTCTCAGTGGTGAAGGACCTCCCCCCGTCGGTCGACCGTGCCAGGAAAACACTCCGCGGGGTCTCGTCGCGTAGGCGCCTGAGATGCTCGCTGGCCACGAAGGCGACGTACAGGGTGCCGTTCCCGGCGAACTCGAGCGTGGCGTAGGGGCCGTACTCGGCGTAGAACGAGCAGTCGGTGAAGGGCTCCTGCATGACGTCGCCGGCGGGGAACCAGCTCCGCCCGTCGTCGGCGGAGATGTGGACGTTGCAGGTGCGGGTCGCACTTCTCGGGTCGCTCTCGACGACCACCAGTTCGCCGTTGGTCGGGTTCACGGCGATCTGCGGCGTGGAGTGGCCGCGAACCACCGCGGGGTTCGAGGTGACCTGCACGGCGGCGGTCACCACCGCGCGGTTCTGAGCACCGACGGGTGGTGGCCCGGCGAGGGCCGCCGGCACGGCGGCGGCGAGGGCGGCGACAGCTGCGGTGAATCGACGAGTTCTCATGATGCCTCCGGTCCCGTCGAAGGACGGGCACGTCGAGTGATCGCCCAAACCAGAACCATCCCTAGCCCGAGGCCCAGGGCGGTGCCCGCGGCCAGCTGAGGCCACCGAGGAGAAGACTCCGTACGCACAGGGACGGACGCTCCGTCGAGGTGCAAGGAGGCGAAGTAGACGTCCTCCGACTGGGTCTCGTTGGCGCCGGCACGGGTGTCCTGCCATCCGAAGTAGACCGTGTCGTTCGTGGAGGCGATGCCCACCGCCACCGAGGCGTTGACGTTGTTCGACCACACGCCCAGGGCGCGGTCGATGGCCCGGTCGTTGATCCGCTCGTTGGCGGTGAACGTCTGCCCCTGGTCCGAGGACGAGGCGTAGTAGATGTCGAGGAGCCCCCGGTCGCGACCCGGGCTGTTCGCCGGCCGAGGGCTGTTCCTCCCGTCGTTCCACGCCACGTCGAGGCGCCCGTTCGGGGCAATGGCGATGCCCGGGAGTGAGTGGTTGACGCCCTTGCCGGCGTCGTCGTTCACGATGCGCCGCGGTCCCCACGTCTTGCCGCCGTCGGCGGAGGCCCTGAGGAAGATTTCGGTGCGATCGGCGCCTCGTCCGGTCAGCTCGAAGTTCCTCGGCTCGGTCGTACTGTGCCAGGCCACGTACACGGCGTCGGAGTTCGGGTCGGCGGCGATGACCGGCGGGCGGTAGTAGGCCTGCACGCCGGGGTCGATCTCCACCTGGTTCCAGGTCCTTCCGTGATCCCGGGAGCTCACGTAGTAGATGGGGACGGGATCCTGGCGAGCGGTCGGGACGGGCAGGTTCGGGCTGGCCAGCGGCTTCCCGAATCCCTTGGACCAGTACACGGCATGGACCGCTCCGTCCCGGCCCACCGAGAGCCACGGGTGCTCACTGCCGCTCTTCTGGCTGATGTCGAACGGCGACCCGAACGTCATGCCACCGTCCGCCGACGCGGCGACCACGGCCTTGACCGGCTCCTTCGGGCTCTGCCACTCACCCTGCGCCCACCCTACGTACACCCGACGAGGGTCGCTGGGGTCGACGGCGCCAACCGGCGAGTAGTTGTACCCGAGGTGGGGGTTCTCCCTCGGCCCCTCGTAAACCCGACGCGCCTCGAACGTCCGCCCACCATCGGTGGAACGGGCGAGGTAGACGTGACGGGGGATGAACGACCGGGTGCGCGGGAATTCCGGCGTCGGCTCCCTCGACGCGCCGGCCAGGTCCTTCGGGTCGCTGGCCGTCGTGACCACGTAGAGCACACCGGCCCGATCGAAGAAGGGCATGACGTGGGGGCCGTATTCCGCCCCCACCGAGCAATCGGTGAACGGCTTCACGTGGACGTCGCCGCCTCGGAACCAGGTCCTCCCTTCGTCAGCGGAGATGTGCACCGCACACTCCCTGGTGCCCCGCACGTCGACCTCCGCGACGACGAGCTCCCCGTTCATTGGGTTCCTAGCGAGAAGGGGAGTGGCGTGAGCCCGCACTGGATTGGGGTCGGCCGTCACCTGAACGGCGCCCGTGAGCACCGGCCGGTCCAGCTTCTGTTGGGCGCCGGCCGACGAAGATCCAACGAGGATCAGAAGCGCCGCGCCGGCTACCATCCATGCGCGTCGATACATGCAACCTTCCCCTCGACCGCCACACGCGGTCTCCACAAGTCCAGCCCGACACAACACCACTACCGGCGTTTCCACGGTCCTTCAATAGGTGTTTCTCGCAGATACCATGCCGCGCCCCAGTCTCGGCTCTTCCATGGGCACGAGATCAGGTCGCAGGTTTCCTCCGGGCCGGGAAGTGGCTGCCGCGACACCCCTGCTCGCCGGTGCGAGCGGAGACATGAAGCTTCGCTGACCCCATGCAGGCCTTGCCGGCCAGCGACTTGGTCGGTCGATTACCGCGGAGCGTCGGCATCTCCGCTTACGACGCTACGTGCTCGGGAGCCGGGCGCCCGTCGTCATGTTCAATCGCGGGAAACGGCTCACCGTTACGGGGGGAAACCACCACACAGGCTGGGTGCTTCTCAGCGTGAGCGGCGACCCAGCGACGGGTTCGTTGGAGCGGCCACACGCCCACGACCGCCCCCGCGGCCAGCGCGTAGAACCCGTTTCACTTCGGCCACGGCGTCTTGTCCGGGCCGACCTGTCGGCCAGCATCATGAGGGGGCCGCCCACGCTCTCGTCCCAGCCGTCGGCGCCCGCGTCGGTCAGCTCGGTGATCTCGTTGATTCCTCGCCGCCCCCACCGCTCAATAGGAGCACAGCCAGACATGGACCGCGTAGACGGCCCCGTCCTTCGTCGCGCAGCGTAACGGTGAGCCCCTCGCCCAGGTCCGCCCTGTCCTTACCCCCGGCCGGGGGTAAGGACAGGGCGGTGACTGATCTTGCCAGGCAGCCGAGCGACCCGGACTGCGCTCGTCGGCGTCGCGGGGCGTCAGCCGAGCTGGCCCCGAAGTGCGCCTCCCGGGAACTCGGGGTTGTGGACGTTCACGTAGTAGTCGCTCGGGTCGGCAGCGATGTCGGCGGCCTCTTCCGCATTCGCGATGCAACCGCCCGACGCGCCGCGTGAGGGAGCGTCCAGTGGCACCACGACCGGGCCCGCGACACCTGCGCGCGCCTCGTGAATGTGCGCAGCGGTCGCCGGGGCGATGCCGAAGACGACGACGGCGTAGCACACCAGGCCGGCCTCGGGGACGGCGACCACCACCGCAAAGCCGCTGCCATCGGGGTCTCCGGCGTTGGGCACCTCCTCGGCCCCCGACAGTGTCGTCGTGAAGACGTTGGCGGCCGAGGCCGCGGTCGCCGAACCTACGACGATAGTGAGACCCAGGGCAAGAGCTGCGGTACACCGACGGAACATATGCTCCCCTTTCACACGGACACACGCTCGCGGCGCGAGCTGCTAGTGCTACGAGGCAGCTGGCAGCAGCGGATGACGCGTTCGCGCTGTATCAGCGACCCGCTGCTCCAGGGTCGAGGAGCACCCGTCCTCGCGGCACACCGACACCGGGGCGGTCGGCTCAGCCCACGGTGATGCGTCCCCTCATCCCATAGGCCCAGTGGCCGGGGAGGTGGCAGCCGAAGAGCAGGGTGCCGCCGGCCTTGCCGAACCGGTACGTCGTCGTCGCCGTGGCGCCCGGCGCGACGGACACCTCGCCGGGCCGCTCGGCGTGGTGCGCCTCCGTCCCCCGCTCGTGGACATCCTGGACCGACTGGTCGCCCACGATCAGCTCGTGCGGGATCGGGTCGGTGTTGCGCAGCACGAACCGAACGGTCTCGCCCGGCCGCACCCGCAGCTCGTCGAGGGAGTACTTCGAGTGGCGGACCGCGAGCTCGACGGTGCGCTCGCCGCCGGCGCTGCCGGCGCAGCCCGTGAGCGCCAGGCCGGCGGCCACCGCCGACGCCACCAGGAGCTTCACCGCCGGCGGGTGGCCACCAGCACGCCGGCGCCCACGGCGGCCACGGCCACCGCGCCGGCCAGCGCCCACGGCGGCACCGGCCCCGCCCCTCCGTCCTCGGCGGCCACGGCCGCCGGTGGCGCCGGCCGGCCCATCTCGAAGCCCGCGGCCTCCGGCGACGGCGCCCCGGCGCCGGTGGCGTCGACGGCGAGGTCGTAGGTGAGCTGTGACGGCAGGGCGTCGACCTTCAGGTAGCTGAGCCACATCGACTGAGGCACCCACTCCATGCCCTTGTCCGTCCGCAGGTCGGCGAGGAGCCGGCTGGTGGCCGGTTCCTGGCGGTCGAGCACCAGCCCGGGGACGCTGTCACCAGGCAGGAGGGCGGGTCGCTTGTCGGTCAGCAGGAACACGTCGGCGTTGATCCGCTCGGCGGGCTGGCGGCCGACGCCGAGGATGCGCAGCGGCACCCACGGGTTCTCCGTCGGGATGGTGATGTGGACGGGGGTGCCGTCGCCGATGGCCACGCCCTTCTGCTTGGCCGCCTCCCCGTCGAAGCGGGCGGCCAGGAAGATCGGGCTGCGGCGGGCGTAGAAGTCGAGGACCTCGGGCGTGTCGGGGGTGAGCAGGAAACCGTTCTTCGTCGCCCACTCCCCGACCGCCTGGCCGCCGCCCTTGAGGACGGTGACGTCGAGGGCGTCGATGCGGGCTTCGAGGATGACTTGGGCGCCAGCGGCCGAGGCGGCGCCCGAGTTGGCGGCGCTCACGGCCCGGAGCTCGGGCTGGGGCGTCACCTCACGAACCAGGCGCTGCAGCGTCCAGTCGCCGCCCCGCTCGACGTTCGTGGGCACGCCGGGAAGGGGGATGATCGAGCCGAACTCCCCGCCGGCGCCGGCGAACTTGAACGCGGTCACGTAGTGCTCGACGCCGTCGTGCCAGGCGGCGAGCGTCGTGGTGCGGACCAGATTGACCGAACCGTTGCGCCCGATGAGCCCGCCACAGGCGAGCGCCGGGCCCGCCCCGAGCACGATCACGACCAGTCCGATCATCGTCGCCAGCAGCGTCCTGCGCATGACCACCTCCAGTGGGCTTGGTGGAGGTGGGACGACCGCTACGGCCCTTCTGGTTCCGCGATCGCCGTCTTTCTGCGGTTGTGCACGAAATACAGCATGAAGCCGCCGGCCACGATGACCGCGGTCACGATGGCGAAGATGGCCGTGCCCTGGGCGCCGGCCCGCGGGACCTCCGGCGGCGGAGGGCCCAGCACCACGGTGACGTGCCCTTCGATGTGGGCGCCGGCGGCGTCGCCGAAGGGGAACGTGCGGCACGTCGTCCGGCAGCGGACGACGGCGCTCCGCCCGGTCCCGGTGACGACGATGAGGTCGTTCTCGTCGATGGCCACCTGGCTGAACCGGTCCGCGGTGACCCGCCAGATGGCGTCCGTACCCTCGGTGGGCGAGCCCGGGGACCGCCGGTCGGCCACGTACGCGGTGCCACCTCGGCCGATGAACCCGGGCGGCGTGAACCCCACGCTCCCGGCGCCGACGCCGGGGCCGGCGGGGAGACCGGGGTTGACCAGGACGCCGCTGGTCCCGTCGAAGCGGATGAAGATGACGTCGCCGGAGATCTCGTCGGCGCCGATGAGGTCGCCGCCGTGCTGGCCGAACAGCTGCGGCGCCACCTCCATCCCGCCCGCCATGCGGGGGGCGGTGTCGGTCAGGGTCTTGAGCCGGCCCCGGCAGTCGATGGAGAACAGGACGGTGCGGTCGTTGCGACGGCCGGCGACGAGGAGCTGGTTCCCGAAGCGACCGGTGGCGTCGAAGGCGATCCCGGTGAGCAGCTCGACACGGGGCGTCTCGACGAAGCGTGAGGCCCGCCCGTCGACGGTCACCCGCCCGACGGCCTGCGACGGCCCGGCCTCCAGGGCGTAGACCTCGCCGGCCTCGAAACGGCACCCGGCACCGGCGACGTCGAGGCCGGGGGCCATGGCGATGTAGCTCGCAGAGCGCGGGTCTCTGGAGTAGGAGCCGAAGGGCGTGGTGGTCCCGGTCTGAGGGTCGACCAGGTGGAGCCCCCCGGCCGCAGCGGCCACCAGCTTGCCGTCCGGCCGGGGGCCGACCACGTCGGCCACGCCGGGCAGCGAGACCCAGCGTTCCCAGTCGGGGGCAACGGGCTGGGTGGTGGGGGTGGGCTGCGCGAGGAACAGGCCGAGGACGAGGAGGAGGGCGGCGATCAGGG
>Ga0247719_1000692_pt1 | contig 17939 bp, 19 predicted proteins | sample 41E_DmetaG_FD_189046 | JGI IMG/M metagenome (GOLD analysis project Ga0247719, IMG submission 189046) | Soil microbial communities from hillslope of Landscape Evolution Observatory, University of Arizona, Oracle, AZ, United States - 4-1-E_D | ecosystem: Engineered > Artificial ecosystem >...
CTGGGGCGACGAGGCGGAATTCATCGCCGAAATTCCATCCTGGCTGGCGCTCGAAGACCCGATGGTCTGTTTCCTTGCCTTCACCGACTCCGGCCAGCCGATCGGGATGGTCGATGCGCGGGTGCGCAACTATGCCGAGGGCGCGCCGAACCTCCGCGCCGCTTATGTCGAGGACATCTGGGTCGAGGAAGAGCACCGGCGATCGGGAGTGGCGCGGGCGCTGCTCGCGGCCGTCGAGCAATGGGCGCGGGCGCAGGGCCTGGACTGGCTCGGCTCGGACACGGAGCTCGGCAACGACCTCAGCGAGGCATGGCACAAGGGAGCCGGGTTCAAGATCATCGAGCGCCTGATCGTGTTCGGCAAGCCGCTGGAATGACCAAGGCCCCGACCATAAAACCGGATCGCGGTCGGCTCGTCACTCCCGGCCGGCGAAGAAGTCGCGGGCCAGTGAGAGAAATCGCGGCCAGGCGGGCTCATGCTCCAAAAGCACATGATTCTGGCTGTCCAGCTCGACGAAGCGGGCACCCGGAATTCCTGCCGCCAGCTCCCGGCCGGCCGAAACTGAGATCACATGATCGTTCCTGGCGTGAAGCACGAGCGTGGGGACCGTGACCTTGGGCAGCATTGCGGTGACGTCGATCGTCGACAACACGCGTTGCAGGCGCTCGGCATTCGATGGCGAAGTGGAGATTCGCTGAAGCTCATTATACCAGCCAAGCTGCTCGGGCGTGCCATCGGGGATGTAGAGGCTGGTGAACATCTGGCGATAGGCCGGGTTGTCGCCGCCCCAACCCGTCCGAGTCAGTACGAGCATGGCTTCGCGGCGGGCGAGATCGTCGCCGGTGAGCCGGCGAGCCCAGCCGCGGGCATAGCCGCCGAGCAGGAGCATTCGCCGAATTCGGCCGGGATGGCGGAGCGAGTATGCGACGGCGACCGGAGCGCCCTGGGAGATGGCGAAAAGGTCGAACTGATCGACGCCGGCGGCGTCGACCACCGTTTCGAGATCGTCGACGAAGGATTCGAACGACAGGTCGGGCGTATTCCAGTCGGACATGCCGTTGCCGCGCTCGTCGTACCGGATAAGGCAATGCTCGCGAGTAAGTTCCTTGAGCCAGTGGCTCCACAGCGGGCTCTGCCAGTCGAATTCGAGATGATTGAGCCAATTGGCCGTCTTCACCAGAGGCAGGCCGGAGCCGACGGCCGACCAGGCGAGTCGGGTGCCATCCCGGGCCGTGCAATGGCGGACCTTCTGGCTCGGCAATTCGGCGGAGAGCGCGCTTTGCTCCCGCCATCGGAGCGGCGGGGCTCCGAACGCGCGCTTGAAGGCGCGGTTGAACGCGGCTTCGCTCTGAAAGCCGACCGCAAAGGCAACGGCGGTGGCGTTGTGCTCGCCGCTCGCCAGCATCTCCGCCGCAACGTGCAGGCGCCAATGCCCGCAATATCGCATTGGCGGTTCGCCCAGCAGCCGAACGAATCGCTCGCCAAGCACCGTCCGCGACACGCCCGCTTCACGTGCCAGCGTCTCGATACGTAAAGGTTCCCGGTACCGGCGATGAATGACATCCAGGGCGCGGACTACGGCGGGGTCGTTGACGGCCGGCCTAGCTGCAGACGGGACAAAGGGTGCCGTCGCCGCGCCAGGCCCTCCGCTCATCACCCGCTCAACCATCCAGTCCCCCAAGACCCTGGAATCGAGTTCGAGACTACAGGCTGCCGGTGTTTCAATCAATCAATCCGGCGGCACGGTCATTGGCAAAGCCGCACCATTACCTAGGGTTGCCTTCTCGGTAACGCCGCAGGGGAAACGGCATGTCACGAGTGGCTTCGCTCATGTTCGCATTGGTCGCTTATGCGATCTTCTTCGCGACGTTCCTTTACCTGATCGTTTTTGTCGGCAACCTCGATCTTGGCGCTTATTCGCCCAGGACGGTCGACCGCCCGCCATCGGGTCTCCCGGTCGCGGCAGCGGTGGTCGTCAATCTTGGGCTGATCGCCCTGTTCGGACTGCAGCACAGCGTCATGGCGCGGCAGGGTTTCAAGCGCTCGTGGACTCGAATCGTCCCGCCGCAAGCCGAGCGAAGCGCCTATGTGCTTGCGGCGAGCGCGGCGCTGATCGTCATGGTCCTGTTCTGGCAGCCGATCGACACCGTCATCTGGAGCTTCGCGGACGGAGCCGTGGCGACGGTCCTGACCGCGCTGTTCTGGGTCGGTTGGCTGGTCGTGCTGATCAGCACCTTCCTCATCAACCATTTCGAGCTGTTCGGACTGCAGCAGGCGTGGCTGCATATGCGCGGGCGTGAGCCGACCCCGCATCAGCTGCGCGAGCCTCTATTCTACAAATGGGTTCGCCATCCGATCTACGCCGGCTTTTTCCTGGCTTTCTGGGCGACTCCGCACATGACCGCCGGGCATCTCCTGCTGGCCGCCGGCCTTGGCGTCTACATGCTGATCGCGATCCGCTACGAGGAACACGACCTCGTCGACTATTATGGCGAGAAATATGAGAGCTACCGGTCGCGCGTCGGAATGCTGACTCCGCGCTTCCGCCGGCGCACCAGCGGCTAGAAGCCGAGCGTGAAGCGGATCGCCGCGCCATAGTCGTTGTCGGCCGAGGCGACGTGCCCCGGCTGGCGGCGCATGAACAGATTGCCGCCGAGCCAGCCGCGATCGCCAACGAGGCGCGTCGAGTAGCTGATCTCTCCGTCGATCTCGCGCCCGCTGGGAGTCAGCGAATATCTGACCAGCGAGTTGGTCGCGCTCGTCGTCGCATAATCGTAGGCGGTGGGCAGCATCAGCGAAAAGCCGCCGCGCTCGACCCGCAACGGCTGCGAGACACGCAGGCCGATCCGGTCGTCACTGCCGAGTACGCCCGATTTCGCCACGTCGACGCCATAGGCACCCGTTTCGAACCTGCCGCCTCCGAAGGTGGTCCAGCCGCGCCGGGCCGAAACGCCGGCGCTGATGCCGCGGCCGAGCTCATGCCTTGCCTCAAGGTCGAGGAACAGGCTGGATGAGCCGTCGCCGCCGAGCGCCGGGCCCATCCGGCCGCCGAGCAATGTCCTTTTCTCTTCCAGCCGGCTGATGCTGGCCGACAGCCAGGTCCTGCCGAAGTTGCGATCGAGCGACACGCTGTTCCAGCGATAGGGCGAACCGGTCGCGCTGTTTTCGACCTCGTGCCACACCTTGCCATTCTCGGACGATATGGTCAGCCCAACCGGGCCGAGATCGCGGCGAAGCGCCATGCTTCCGTCGCGCTGAGCGGCAAAGCCCGGGTCGCCGGCGATGTCCTTGGCGATGAGGAAGGCGCCGGCCTCGGCGCCCGACAATCGGCGCTCGAGCGACTTGGCGCCCTCGCGGAAACCGAAGGCGGCGGCGGACTTGCCGTCGAGCTGGGCGATGGCCGAGCCGGCGACCAGCCGCGCCTTGCGGGCATCCTCGGGCCCGATCCCAAGCTTCTCCACCGCGAAGCCCATCGGCAGGTCGCGACGCTCGCTGACGGTCATCGCGACACTGAGCGGCCCGGCAACGGCGCTCGCCATCTTGACACCGCCCTGGAGCGAACGGGCGAGCGGCTTCGCCTGCTCGGCCTGGCGCAGGGTCTTGGCGAAATCCATGACGAAGGCGCGGTCATATCCGTCGAGGATGATCGCGCCCATCGGACCGCTCGAGCCGCTGTCGCCGGCAGCGCCGGGCAGGTCGGTGGCTCCAGTAGCGGGGGTCGAAGTGCCCGCGACAGTCGTCGTGCCGATCGGCTGGAACGCGCGGGTAATGTTGAGCCGCCCGTGCCCATAAATCGAATCGACGCCCGGCGCACCGAGGTCATCGGCGCTCTTGAACAGGATGTCGATGATTTGTGCCGCGCTCAAGTTCGGGAAAGCTTGGGCCAGGAGCGCGACTGCGCCGCTGATCACGGGCGCGGCAAAGCTGGTGCCCGACATATAATAAAGCGTGCCAGTTTCATCGGGAGTGATGACCCGGTGGCCCAGCGCCGTCAGATACCATGCGGCGCCCGTGCCGGCGCGGTTCGAAAATTCCGAAATCTGATCGAGGTTGGTGCCGCCTGTCCCGTTGGGCGCCCCGATTGAGCCGGCGATGATGATCCTGCCCGGAAACTGCTGGGCCGGAGTCAGCGCGAATGCAGACGGGTTCGAGCCCTTGGCCTCGCGGCCGTCATTGCCCGCGGCGATGACGATGATGATGCCCGCGTTCACCGCGCGCTGCATCGCCGACATTACCGCCGAGCCGATCCCATCGCCGCCAAGCGACAGGTTGATTACCTTCGCGCCGGCGAGTCTCGCGGCATCGATTCCCTGGGCGATCGCACTGTCGAAGAATTTGCAGCCGCCGTCATCGCCGGTCGTCGCGCAGCTGCCGGGCTGGTCGGCGCGCAGCGAGATGACCGTCGAATCGAAGGCGACGCCGTGCATTCCAGAATTGTTCTTGGCTGCCATTGCAACTGCGCTGACAGCCGTGCCGTGGCCATCTTCGTCACTGACGCCGCGTGTATTGTAAAGATCGCGACTTGCCGGGTCGATCTTGCCGGCGAACTCGCCGAGGCTCGGGTTTATACCCGAGTCAATCACGGCGATCTTGATACCTGACCCGGTGAATCCCTTCTCATAGGCAGAGATCGCGCCGGCCGCGACGGCGGCATTCGACCGCTGGTATTCAGTCGTGTTGTAATTTGTCCCAGGGGTTGGCGTGGGTGTAGGCGTCGGTGTTGGCGTTGGTGTCGGCGTGGGTGTGGGCGTAGGGGTCGGACTGATCGGTGTCGGCGTCGGCGAGGGGCGAGCGCCGCTTCCACCGCCGCCACCACCACAGGCGGTGAGCCCCAGTGCGATTGCCGCAACGCAAGCGGTGGTTGCCAAAAAGCGCCTGTTCATACCCCGTACCTCCCAACAAGCCGCTGAAATGCCACGACTTCCCCTGATATGTCTTATGGTTGATCAATCCTTTCGATTTGCTGAAGAACCAAAAATGGCTAGGGGGCGGCGGAGCATGGACCCGCGCTTCGCCCACATTGCCGACTGGATTTTCGACCTCGACAATTGCCTGTATCCGGCGTCCACGGGCCTGTTTACCTTAATCGATCAGCGCATGGGAGCCTATATCCAGCGGCTGCTCGACTGCGACGCGGTCGAGGCCCGGCGAATCCAGAAGGCGCATTTCCACGAGCATGGAACGACGTTAGCCGGTCTGATGATGGACCACGGGGTCGATCCGCACGACTTCCTCGAAGAGGTCCACGCCATCCCGCTCGAAAGGCTGCCGCGCGACGACCGACTGGCGGCGGCGATGGCCCGTCTTCCCGGTCGCCGGTTCATCTTTACCAACGGCGACGAGCCCTATGCGCGCCGGGTGCTCGAGGCGATCGGAATCCACGCCCACATCGACGATCTGCACGACATCCACGCAAGCGCCTATCGGCCCAAGCCGGACCCGCATGGCTATGAACTGCTCTGCGAGAGGTTCGCCATCGAGCCGGCCCGAGCGCTGCTGGTCGAGGACATGGCCGGGAATTTGAAACCCGCCAAGCAGCTTGGCATGACGACCGTGTGGGTCGACAACGGATCCGAGCGCGGCAGCCACGGGGCCGACCCGAGCTTCATCGACCACCGAATCACCGACGTCGGCGAATGGCTCGAATCGATTCTCAAGGAAATGGCATGAACGAGGCGCTGCAACCGATCATCGATTCGGCGTGGGACCGGCGCGACTCGATCTCCGCCGACACCTCGGACGAAACCAGGACGGCGGTCGACGCCGCGCTCGCCGCGCTCGACAGCGGCGAAGCGCGAATCGCCGAAAAGATCGGTGGCGAATGGATTGTCCATCAATGGCTGAAGAAGGCGGTTCTGCTCTCCTTCCGCCTATCGCCGATGGAGATGATCCCCGGCGGGCCCGGCATGTCGCACTGGTGGGACAAGGTGCCGTCCAAATTCGCCGGCTGGAGCGACAAGCAGTTCGAGGCCGCGGGCTTCCGCGCCGTTCCCGGCGCAATCGTCAGGCGCGGCGCCTATGTCGCTCCCGGAGCGGTGCTGATGCCGAGCTTCGTCAACATCGGCGCGCGAGTCGGCGAGGGGACGATGGTCGACACCTGGGCGACGGTCGGGAGCTGCGCCCAGATCGGCCGCAACGTCCACATCTCCGGCGGCGCCGGGATCGGCGGAGTGCTCGAACCGCTGCAGGCGGGACCGGTGATCATCGAGGACGATTGCTTCATCGGCGCGCGCTCCGAAGTCGCCGAGGGAGTGGTGGTCGAGCAGGGCGCGGTGCTGTCGATGGGCGTGTTCATCGGCGCCTCGACCAAGATCGTCGACCGGGCGAGCGGCGCGGTCCATTACGGCCGTGTGCCGGCTTACTCGGTGGTGGTCCCCGGCACCCTTCCCGGCAAGGAGGGCGGGCCGGGGCTGGCCTGCGCCGTCATCGTCAAGCGGGTGGACGAGCGCACGCGGTCGAAGACCAGCATCAACGAGCTCCTGCGCGACTAGGGGCCGCCCGATCCCATAAGCAGAGCTTATCGCCAGCGGCCGAGCTTTTGTTGGCAGAGTGGCCACCCGCCACCTAGCTCGTCTCGATGGCGACGCTTGGACAGGATTGTTTCGACCGCAAGGATCGGGACGCGGCGGGTTCGGCTGAAGCCTATCGCCGGCCGATGATCCGAACCCTGATGAATCGCTCGGACTGGACGATCCTGTTTGCCCTGGCAGTCATCTGGGGCGGGGCCTTCCTGTTCATCAGCGTCGCGGTGCGCGAGGTGCCGCCCCTCACTTATGTATGGTTGAGGCTGTCGCTGGCAGCGGCGGCGCTGTGGCTGGTCCTGTCGTGGCGCGGAACCCGGCTGGGCCTTCCGAAATCGGCCTGGGGAGCCATCGCCGCTTTGGCGCTGCTCAACAATGTCGTGCCGTTCGCTTTGTTCGGCTGGGGCCAGACCCAGATCGCCAGCGGCCTTGCCTCGATCCTCAACGCGACGACCCCGATCTGGGGCGTAGTGGTCGCCCACCTTTTCACCAGCGACGAGAAGATGAGCCCCCGCAAGCTGGCGGGGGTCCTGCTTGGCTTCGGCGGAGTGGCGCTGATGCTCGCGCCGACCATCAGCACTTCGCTTGGCGGCAATGCGCTCGCCCAGCTCGCCTGCGTGACCGCGTCGCTTTGCTACGCGGTCGCGGGGGTGTGGGCGCGGCGATTCAGGGCAATGGGCGTTCGACCCGAAAGCGTCGCCACCGGCCAGCTCACCGTCGGAGCGCTTTTCATGCTGCCCGTGGCATTGATCGCGGACCGGCCGTGGCTGCTGCCGGTTCCTTCGGGAACGGCAATCGCGGCGATCGCCGCGCTCGCCATTTTCTGCACGGCGCTCGGCTATGTGCTGTACTTCCGGCTGATCGACCGGGCGGGCGCGACCAACGCGCTGCTCGTGACCTTGCTGGTCCCGCCGGTCGCAATCCTGCTCGGGGCGCTGTTCCTCGGCGAGGTGCTGCACATCGCCGACTTCGCCGGCCTGGCTCTGATCGCCCTGGGCCTGGCCGCAATCGACGGCCGGCTGCTCAGTCTGGCCGGGCCGCGCCGCCTTCAGCGAGCAACCTAGAAGCTTCTTCCCCGGCCCAGTCGAGGTCACCGACGTAGCGCCAGACCTCTCGTCCGTTGGCATCGTAGAGGATCGTCGTGGGCAGAATCTGCGCGTCCAGCGCCCCGGCGAGCGCCATCTGCGGGTCGTGCCAAACCTCGAGTTCCGCGAGGCGCAGCTTCTCGACGAAGGCATTGACCGAGCTTCGCGGCGCCATGTCCTGGCTGACGGCGATCACCCGCGGCGCTCCGTCCCGCCGCGACAGCGCCTCGAGCGTCGGCAGTTCCTTGACGCAAGGCGCGCACCAGGTGGCCCAAAGATTGACCAGCACCGGCTCACCGGCGATCGAGGCGAGGGCAGCTTCCTCGTCGTCGGCGTCGCGCAGCTCGCTGTCGGGCAGCGGCCGGCCGGCCCGCGAGCGGTCGATGCCTTTGGTGGGGATTGCGTCGGCGACTGCGTCGCCTTGCTGGACCTCGGCCTTTTGCCTATCGCAGCCGCCGGCGATCAAGACGGCAAGGAGCAGCAGAATCAGCCGCACGGGCAACTCCAATCCAATGTGGGGCGGCCGCTTCGCCAGCGGCCCGGCCGAACTGATGCGCGCGATAAATAGCTCGATCGGCATCGACAAGCGGCTTTGGCGCGAGGACATATTCGCCAGCCGCGCCCATGCGGCAATGCTCGGCGCACAGGGCATCATTCCTTCCGAGGATGCCGAGGCGATCGGCCGGGGCCTGGAGGCCATCGCCGACGAATATGCCCGTGACGGTGTGGCCGAAGATCCGGCGCTCGAGGACATCCACATGCATGTCGAGCAAAGGCTGGGCGAGCTGATCGGCCCGGCCGCCGGCCGGCTGCACACCGCCCGGTCGCGCAACGACCAGGTGGCGACCGACCTCAAGCTGTGGGTCCGGGGCGCGATCGACGAGGTGCTCGGGAACATCGACCTGCTCGAAGCCGCGATCCTCGACCGGGCCGAAGAACATTCGGGCAGCGTCATGCCGGGCTTCACGCACTTGCAGTCTGGTCAGCCGGTCACGCTGGGCCACCACCTTCTCGCCTACCAGCAGATGCTTGGCCGCGACCGCAGCCGCTTCGCCGACGCCAGGGCAAGGCTCAACCAATGCCCGCTGGGCTCGGCCGCGCTGGCCGGAACCAGCTTCCCGATCGATCGCCGGGCGACGGCTCGGGCGCTCGGCTTCGACCGGCCGACCGCCAACAGCATCGACTCTGTATCGGACCGCGACTTCATCGTCGATTATCTCCACGCCGCCGCCCTGTGCTCGGTTCATCTGTCGCGGCTGGCCGAGGAAATCATCATCTGGGCGTCGCAGCCGTTCGGCTTCGTGAAGCTGCCGGACAGCTGGTCCACCGGCTCGTCGATCATGCCCAACAAGCGCAACCCGGATGCCGCCGAGCTGGTCCGTGGGCATTCGGCGCGGATTATCGGCGATCTCGTCGCGCTGCTGGTGCTTCTGAAGGGCGTGCCGCTCGCTTATGCCAAGGACCTGCAGGACGACAAGCCGCCTCTGTTCGACGCGCATGACCTTCTGCTGATCTCGCTCGGAGCGATGGCCGGAATGATGACCGAGCTGGAATTCGACACAGGGCGCATGCGTTCGGCCGCTGCCGCCGGTCATTCGACCGCGACCGACCTTGCCGACTGGCTGGTGGCCAATGCCGGCGTTCCGTTCCGCGAGGCGCACCATATCGCCGGACGCGCGGTCGCCGCCGCCGAGGCGAAAGGGGCGACACTCGACCAGCTCACGCTGGAGGACCTTCGGCAAGTCGACGACCGGATCACCAAGGACGCCTTGAGCGCCCTGCCCGTCGAAGCGTCGGTGAAGGCCCGCACCTCGTCTGGCGGAACCGCGCCCGAGCGGGTAATCGAGGCCATTCGCGCCGCCCGCGAGTCCCGCCGGAGTAACCCGTGAATCTTGTTCGCTTCGCCATGATCGCCTGCTGCGCCGCCGCGCTCGCCGCGTGCGGCCGGCTTGGCCCGCTGCAGCCGGCGCCCGGCGAGCCGCTGCCGGTCAAGCCGCTAATGGCGCGGACGACCCCGACCCCGGAGCAGTTGCTCACCCCGCCGACCTATGCCCGGCCGGAGCGCGTCGACGAGCTGATGAAAAGGTCGCGCCCGAGGCGGGCCGATCGTTTCGACCTGCCTCCGGCCGATGGCGGGGCGGCGCCCCTCCCGGCCGGTATCGAGGAGGAGAGCTCGTCGGAACGGGCAGGACCGGTCACGCCGCAATGACCCGCAAGCTGCGCAAGGCCGTTTTCCCTGTCGCCGGGCTCGGCACCAGATTGCTTCCGGCAACCAAGGCGATTCCCAAGGAGCTGATCCCGGTCGTCGATCGCCCGCTCATCCAATATGCGGTCGACGAGGCGCGGGAGGCGGGGATCGAGCAGATGATCTTCGTCACCGGCCGCGGCAAGTCGGCGCTGGTCGATTATTTCGACATGGCCTTCGAGCTCGAGACGACCATGGCCGACAAGGGCAAGAGCCTCGATCCGCTAAGGCCGTCGCGCGCCGGCTTCGGCGAGATCGTCACCGTCCGCCAGCAGCAGCCGCTCGGCCTCGGCCACGCCGTCTGGTGCGCTCGCGACATCGTCGACGACGAGCCGTTCGCGGTGCTTCTTCCCGACGACCTGATGGCCGGCCGCCCGGGCGCGCTCAGGCAGATGGTCGACGCCTGGGAAAAAGTCGGCGGCAACCTCCTCGCCGCGGAGCAAGTGCCGGCGGAAAAAACCGGAAGTTACGGAATCATCTCGCCGGGCAGCTCGGTCGGCGACCTCACCGAGGTTCTGGGCCTGGTCGAAAAGCCGCCGCCCGAAAAAGCGCCCTCGCGTCTCGGAGTGATCGGCCGCTACATCCTCCAGCCGGAGGTGATGCGGGTGCTCGACTCGGGCGAGCGCGGCGCCGGCGGCGAAATCCAGCTGACCGACGCCATGGCCAGGCTGATCGGCGACCAACCGTTCCACGCCCTCAAGGTCAGCGCCGTCCGCCACGACTGCGGCGACAAGGCCGGCTACGTCATCGCCAATGTCGCGCTTGCGCTCGATCGCGAGGACATCGGGCCGAAGGTGAGAGAGTTCCTCGACCGTTCCTAGGCGCCGCCGCGCACCAGGGACTCGAGCCGCCGCCGCTCGGCCTCGGACTGAAGCCAACGCTCGCGCATTTCGCCAAGCTCGATGGCGCGGGTGACGATCCGCGCGTCGAGAGTCGCATTGTCGCCGCGAAGCTCGCAGACCGCCCTCGCCCGTTCCATCTGCCGAGCGATCCGGGCGACCAACACTTCGAAATGAAACGGCTTGACGACGACGTCGTCGGCGCCCGCCTCCAGAGCCCGGACGGCTCCGGTCGAATCCGACCGGCCGGCGATGAGGACCACCGGCAGGTCGCGGTGAACCGCATCCTCGCGGATCATTCGGGTGAGCTCGACGCCGCTGCTTTTCGGCATGTCGAGCTCGGCCAGAATCAGGTCCACCGGCAGGCGGTGGAGCTCGGCGATCGCTGCCGGGGTGCTGTCGGCCGTGGCGATCCGGTAACCGGCGACACCGATGCGGCGGACGAGCACGCCGAGCGCGGTGCGGCTCGCTTCGACGATCAGCACGCGCGGCGCGTCCGACGCAGGTCCAGTTGCGGCGATATCGCTCATGGCGAGGAGGCTAAACGCGAATGGTTAACACGCCGATAAGGCCTGGCCGCGCCTACGGCTCCAGCTCGATGTCCCAATAGAGGTAATCGCGCCAGGTTTCATGGAGGTAGTTGGGCGGGAAGCTTCGGCCGTGATCCTGCAGCTGCCACGAAGTCGGCCGGATCGGCTCGCGATGAATCTGCATCCCGGCCTGCCTCGGTGTTCGCCCGCCCTTGCGGAGGTTGCAGGGCGCGCAGGCGGTGGCGACATTCTCCCACGTCGTCCGCCCCCCTTGGGCGCGCGGCACGACATGGTCGAACGTCAGCTCCCGGGACGAGCCGCAATAGACGCAGCGAAAGCGATCGCGCAGGAACAGGTTGAAGCGGGTGAAGGCCGGGTGCTCGTTCGGCCTGACGAACTGCCGCAGCGCGATCACCGAGGGCAGCTTCAGCGCCCGGCTCGGGCTGTGCACCTCGCGCTGATAATGAGCGACGACGTCGACCCGCTCGAGGAACATCGCCTTGACCGCTGTCTGCCACGGCCACAGAGACAAGGGATAATAAGACAGCGGCGTGTAATCGGCGTTGAGAACGAGCGCCGGGCAGCTGTCGGGATGGCGGATAAGCTCCGGATGATACATGACGCGGGCAATGGCCTTTCGCTCTCGCCCGCCCCGAAACGTCTCCGGCCCTGTCGCACGCAAGGAGGAGAGGGTCCGTGACGGGCCCGTCTTCCCTTGTACCGCCGGATGCCAACCCGGCGTGACAGTGTCATGAATCGAGGATTGGCGAGTCCGCGTCAAGGGGGACGGGGTTGATCATCACCCGTTTCGCGCCATCTCCGACTGGCCGGTTGCACCTCGGCCACGCTTACAGCGCCGTGCTCGGCCACCGGCACGCGCACCGGTCGGACGGGCAATTCCTGCTCCGCATCGAGGATCTCGACCAGACCCGAAGCCGGCCAGAGCATGTCGAGGAGATCATTCGGGACCTGCACTGGCTCGGGATCGACTGGGACGGAGAACCCCTGGTCCAGTCGCGGCGCACGGCCGCGTATCAGGCGGCGCTTGAGGCGCTGAGGCAAGGCGGCCTCGCTTACGCCTGCTTTTGCACCCGCGCCGACATTGCCCGGTCGCTGACCGCCCCGCACGGCGATGCCGCCACTTACTATCCGGGCACCTGCCGGGGCCTGCCCGACAACCCCGAGCGCCGGGCATCGCAGCCGCACAGCTGGCGGCTCGACTGCGCGAGGGCAGTGGAGATCGCCGGCCTGCCGTCGTGGCGCGAAGCCGACGGGCGGGCCTTCGAGGCAGGGCGGGAAGACATTGGCGACGCCGTTCTCGCCCGCAAGGACGCCCCCGCCTCCTATCATCTCGCCTGCGTCGTCGATGATTCGGCGAGCGGGGTGAATCTGGTGGTGCGCGGCTGCGACCTCAGGCCCTCGACGCCGGTGCAGCGATTGCTCCAGTCACTTCTCGGCCTGCCGGCGCCGATTTACCTGCACCACCCTTTGGTGACCCACTCCGATGGCCGCCGCCTCGCCAAGCGCGACCAGGCGCCGACCCTGGCGGCGATGCGCGAAGCCAGCGTCGACGGCCCGGCGCTCGCCGAGGAGCTGGCTGCGGGCAAGCTTCCGCTTGGTTTCGCCTTCGCCGAGGTCTAGAGGCGCCCAATGAACACCTTCCTGATCATCCTGCTGACAATGGCCATGGCCGTAACCGCCTATGTGCTCGTGCGCGGGGTCATGGCCATGGCGTCGGGCAAGGACGTGACCGGCGAGCAGCAGCAGAATTGGATGCGCAAGCGCGTCTTGTTCCAGGCGGTGGCGATCGTGCTGGTCGCCTTGATCCTGATCGTGGCCGGCGCCTCGCGCTAAGGCGAAAGGGCTGATGGTCCGGCTCAACAAGATCTACACCCGCACCGGCGATGGCGGCGACACCGGGCTGGTGGACGGCAGCCGGATCAGCAAGGCATCGCACCGGATGACCGCGATCGGTGAGGTCGACGAGGCCAATTGCGCGATTGGAATGGCGATCGCCTCTCTTGAGGACGCCGAGCTTGCTGGCCGGCTAAGGCGAATCCAGAACGACCTGTTCGATCTTGGCGCCGACATCGCCACCCCCGACGGCGTGGACGGGGCGCTGCGCATCGTCGAAGCCCAGGTCGAGCGGCTCGAGCTCGAGATCGACTCGATGAACGCCGGCCTCGAGCCGCTGCAAAGCTTCATCCTGCCCGGCGGTTCGACCGCGGTCGCGGCGCTTCATCTTGCGCGCGCCGTCACGAGGAGAGCCGAGCGCGCCGCTGTCTCCCTGGCCGAACAGGAAAGGGTGAATCCGCAGCTGCTCGCCTATCTCAACCGTCTGTCCGATCATCTGTTCGTCGCCGCCCGCCATGTCGCCGCCGGCGAGGGCGGGGACGTCCTGTGGCGGCCAGGGGCCTCACGCGGCGGCTAGCGCCCTGACCACACATGTCTTCCACCGTCTGATTTATGTGCCTTATCGTCCAGCTTCCGGAACATGCCTTCGAGGGAAGCAGTTCCCAAAGTGGGAATGGACACGACCAGCCTGGACAGACTGCTTTGCCTATTGGAGGTGCGGCTTCATGCCATCGGCGTCTGCGAAGTTGCGCACGGATGGAGGTTGCGGCTTCCCTGTCCCGACGATGTTCTAGTCCACTATATTCTCAAAGGTAGCGGCTTAGTGACCACTGGCCGGGGAGAATCGGTGGCGTTCGGCCCCGGCAGCCTGGTCGTGCTCAATCCCAGTTGCGGCGAGCACGAAATCTCGGAAGGCAGCGGCGGGGCCGAGTTGGCGGAATGGAAGCTGGTTTCCAATCCGCTAGGCGAGGGCATGATGCGCTTCCGAGCCGGAACCGGCGAGACTTCGGTGATCAGCGCCTGCAGCACCTTTCCGCCGATTGCGCCGGCCTCGACGTCTTCGAGAGGCTGCGCGAGCCGCTGGCCGAAGACGCGTCGAATGAGCCGGCAATCCGGTCGGCCTTCACGCTGATGCTGGCCGAGCTTGCGAGCCCCCGTTTTGGCACCCGCGCCATGGTCGAAGCACTGATGAAGCAGTGCCTGGTTGTCGCCATCCGCTTACAGGTGGAGCGCGGCGAGTTGAGTTTGCTTTCGTTGCCGGGGCTTCGGGATGCGCGGCTGACGAAGGCGTTGCTCGAGATGCTCGAGAATCCCGCTCGCGAGCACAGCCTCGAAGAGCTTGCACGAACCAGCGGGATGAGCCGTTCCTTGTTCGCAGAGCGCTTTTCGCAAGCCTTCCATCGGCCACCTATCGACATGTTGAAACAGGTCAGGCTGCACAGGGCCGCCAATCTCTTGAGGAACACTCGGCTACCGATCCAGATCGTCGCGATGACGGTCGGCTATTCAAGCCGCAGCTATTTCTCTCGAGCATTCCGCGCTGCCTACGGCACCGATCCGAAGACGTTCAGAGAACAGGCGCGGCTCAAGCGAGAAGAGGTCGCCGAGGAGGAACAATATGCTTGAAAAGGTGAACGCAAAGGCCGCCATCTGGGCCGGCATCGTCGCTGGGGTCGTGTTCATGATGCTGGAGATGCTGCTGGTATGGCAGGTTCAGGGCGACAGTCCCTGGGCTCCGCCGAGGATGATCGCCGCCATGGCGATGGGCGAAAGCGTCCTTCCGCCGCCAGGAAGCTTCGATGCGCTGATCATGGCCGTCGCCATGGCCATCCACATGCTTTTGTCGGTGATCCTCGGCTTCATCCTCGGCTGGGCGATTTCAAACTGGAAAATGGGACTGGTAACAACGATTCTTGTCGGGACGATCTTCGGTCTCATCATCTATTTTGTGAACTTCTATCTGTTCACAGCCATTTTCCCCTGGTTCGCGATGGCGCGGGGGGCTGTTGCAATCTTCGCCCATGCCGTTTTCGGCCTGGTTTTGGGATGGACCTATCGCGCGATTGCGGACCGGCCGCCGCACATGGATGAAGCAGTACGGGACCAATATTCGGCGACCGGCTCCACCCGCAACTAGACGCGCGCCGACTTATTTAAGGACCTTCAGAGGAGCGTCATGGAACATTCCAATGGCCCGAACGCCATCGCAATAAATTGCACGCTGAAGCGGGATCAGGAGGAGACCTCCTCCACCGACCATATGATCCGACTGATCGCCGGAGAGCTTTCCAAACATGGCGTGGTGCTCACCGACACGCTTCGCCTCGCCGCCTGCAACATCCTTCCCGGAGTCACTTCCGATGAGGGCGAAGGCGACGAATGGCCGGATATCCGCCGCCGTATTCTCGATCATGATATCCTCATCTTTGGCACGCCGATCTGGCTGGGCCAGCCTTCCAGCATCGCCAAGCGGGTGCTCGAGCGCATGGATGCGTTTCTTGGCGAAGCCGACGATCGCGGCCGCTATCCGTCGTTCGGCAAGGTGGCGGTGGTTGGAGTCGTCGGCAACGAGGACGGAGCGCATCATGTCACCGCCGAGCTGTTCCAGGCGCTGAACGACGTCGGCTGGACGATTCCCGCCGCCGGGTCATGCTATTGGGTCGGCGAGGCGATGCAATCGACCGATTTCAAGGATCTCGACGAAGTCCCCGAGCCGGTTCGGCAGACGGCGCGGCTACTGGCGTCGAGCGCGGCGCATATCGCGCGGCTGCTTCAATCGAAGCCCTATCCCGGCAACCAGGAAGGCGCCCAAAGACATCAGCAATAGCCTCGCCTATGATGCGCCGCCGATGGCAACGCGCTCGCACCCTCAGTGCACGGGAGAGATGACCTCCCGATTCAAGCAAGTTCGCGCCCTCAGCGTCGACCTCGCAGCGCCGCTGTCGGATGCGGACGCGACCATCCAGCCCTTTCCCGACGCGTCGCCGGCCAAGTGGCACCTCGCCCATACCAGCTGGTTCTTCGAGACCTTCGTCCTGCGCGATTTCGCCGCCGGCTATCGGCCGTTCGACGAGCGCTTCGCTTACCTGTTCAACAGCTATTATGACGGCGAAGGGGCGCGACACTGCCGGACCCGTCGCGGGATGCTCAGCAGGCCCTCGCTCGATGAGGTTCGCGCCTACCGCGCGCATGTCGACGAAGCGCTCCAAAGAGCGATGCCAGCGCTTCCACAGGCCGCGCTCGACCTGATCGAACTTGGCCTCAACCACGAGCAGCAGCACCAGGAGCTGCTTCTGACCGACATTCTCGCAACCTTCGCCGAAAACCCGCTGGAGCCGGCATATGGGCGCCTGGACGATCATGCCTGCTGGGCGGCCGAGCCGCTTGCCTGGCTTCCGGGCCGAGTGGGCGAGGTGGCGATCGGCGCTGACGGTGACGGCTTCGCCTTCGATTGCGAGCGGCCGCGGCACAAAAGCCTGCTCGCGGCCCACGAAATTGCCTCGCGGCCGGTGACCAACGGCGAATGGGCCGAGTTCATCGCTGAGGGCGGCTATTCGAAACGGACCCTGTGGCTGTCGGATGGCTGGGACTGGGTACAAAGCGAGCGTGCGACCGCGCCGCTCTATTGGCGCGACGAAGGAACAATTTTCACGCTCGGCGGCCGCCGCGAGATCGATCGCGCCGCGCCCGTCGCCCACCTCTCTTATTATGAAGCCGATGCCTTTGCCCGCTGGGCCGGCGCCAGGCTGCCGACCGAGCCCGAATGGGAAAGCTTTGCGCAAAGCGCCGATCCCCATCTCGGCCACCAGCTCGATCGCGCCGGGGCGGTTGTCCCCAAACCCGGCGGGGGCGTGTTCGGCGATGTCTGGCAGTGGACCAAAAGCACCTTCGACTCCTACCCCGGATTCAAACCCGCCGAAGGCACGGTGGGCGAATATAATGGCAAGTTCATGTGCGGGCAGTTTGTCTTGAAGGGGGCGAGCTGCGCGACCCCGCGCGGGCACAGCCGGCCCTCCTACCGCAACTTCTTCCCACCGGCGGCGCGCTGGCAGTTCACGGGGCTGCGCCTTGCTCGCGACGCTTGATCCGCAGACCCGCGCATTCCGCGACGATGTCCTCGCCGGCCTGTCCGCCCCGATCCCGGCGGTGCCGGCACGCTGGCTCTACGACCGGGCGGGGTCCGAGCTGTTCGATGAAATTACCCGGCTTTCGACTTATTATCCGACGCGGACCGAAACAGCCCTGCTCGAGCGGATCGTGCCGGAGGTTGCGGCCCTGGCGACCGAAGGCTCGGTGGTGATCGAGTTCGGCGCCGGATCGGCCACCAAGACGCCGATCCTGCTCGAGGCGGTGACGCCGCGCGCCTACGTTCCGGTCGACATTTCCGGAGAGTATCTGTCCGACAGCGCCTCGAGCCTCGCAGCCCGCTTTGTCGATCTGGAGGTGCTTCCGGTCGTCGCCGATTTCGCGCGCCCTTTCGAGCTTCCCAAAGCCGTCGCCGACATGCCCAAGCTCGGTTTTTTCCCGGGCTCGACCATCGGCAATTTCGTGCCGCGAAGCGCCACCGACCTGCTTCGCCAGTTCCGCGAGCTGCTCGGCACCGGCGCCCACCTGCTGATCGGAATGGACCGGGTGAAGCCGGTCGAGCGGCTGATCGCCGCCTACGACGATCCCGGCGGCGTGACGGCCCGATTCAATCTCAACCTGCTCGAGCGAATCAACCGCGAGCTTGGCGGCGACGTTCCGATCGACGCCTTCCGCCACGAAGCCAGGTGGAACGACATCCTTTCCCGGATCGAGATGCACCTCGTCGCCGTCCGGGACGTCCGCTTCACGGTGGCCGGCCGGTCCTTCGAATTCGCGCA
>Ga0247719_1000694_pt1 | contig 17795 bp, 14 predicted proteins | sample 41E_DmetaG_FD_189046 | JGI IMG/M metagenome (GOLD analysis project Ga0247719, IMG submission 189046) | Soil microbial communities from hillslope of Landscape Evolution Observatory, University of Arizona, Oracle, AZ, United States - 4-1-E_D | ecosystem: Engineered > Artificial ecosystem >...
CCAGCGATATTCGCCGTCCCGGGCGCGAAGGCGATAGGTGCACGCATAATCATCGCCCGTCTTCCGTAGGCGACGCCACTCCGCGAGCGCTCGTTCGCTGTCGTCCGGATGATAGAGACCCGCCCACTCCGGACCATCGACGGAGCCGGCCGGAAGTCCGGTGAACTCGTACCAGCGGCGGTTGTAGAAATCCGGCCGGCGCTTTCCCGCCTCCATCGACCAGACCATCTGGGGCATGAGGTCGAGGGTCGAGCGCAATTTCTCGGCAGCGGTCTGCTGCAGATATCGCGATCGCGCGAGAGTCTGCTGGGCGAGGACTCGATCGTGCACGTCGGTGCAGGTGCCGCGCCAGCACAGCAATTCGCCCGCGCTGCCGAACTGCGGCAGGCCCTTGGTCGCAAACCATCGGTAATCGCCGGAGCGGCTGCGCAGTCGAAACTCGGCATCGAAAATCGTAGCGCTGCGCACGCACTCCAGCCACCGGTCGAGCGTATGCCGGCGGTCGTCGGGGTGGATCGCGCCGGCCCAGCCCTCGCCGAGATCGGCGAGGGGATCACGGCCGGTAAAATCCTTCCACTGAGCGCTGAGGAAAACCGCCCGTCCGCTCGGGCCAGCCGACCAGATGATGTGCGGCAGCGAATCGAGCAGTTCGTTCACGCTTGCATCGTCGACATATTCTGACGGGGAGCGGCCATTCCCGGCGGCGCAATCGGCCGGCTTCGCGCGACTGGGGCGATCCTGGTCGATTTCGGACATCGATCGGCACCTCACGAAACAGGCGCACCTACTGAGCCCGGGAATTGCTGAACCGGCGCGCCGCCCTCGGTCCGAAAAAAGCGGTTCGACCTCTGGCAACGACCGGCTGTAAAGTCACGACGGTTAAGTGCGAATTGAAGTGGCATCCATAACGGACCCATCACCTTGAATGCGATGCCTGGATGGAGGATCCGGCTGGTCCGTGGATCAGTCCGGCATGACGAATGGGGGTGGACGCACCGGCCGCATCTTGCTTTCGCAGCAGGCATGGACAAGCCAACCGACACCATTCCGCACCTCGCCCCGCCCGCCGCCGAGCAGCGCCCGCACCGCTACGAACGGCACGGGGTGACCATCGAAGATCCGTGGTCGTGGCTCCGCGACCCCAATTACCCGCAGGTCCAGGACAAGGACGTGCTCGCCTATCTTACCGCGGAGAATGACTATTTCGAGCGTTGGGCCGAGCCGCAGCGGCCACTGATCGACGCGCTGTTCGAGGAGATGAAGGGGCGGATCAAGGAGGACGACAGCTCGGTCCCGATCCGCGACGGCGACTGGCTTTACTGGTGGAAGTTCAAGCCGGGAGCGCAATATCGGACATGGTACAGAAAGCCGGTTGGCGATGCCGAGCAACCCGTTCGTCCTGAGCGGAGCGCGCCGCAGGCGAGCGCAGTCGAAGGGCGGGTGGCGCCAGCGTCCGAGCAGCGCCCTTCGACTTCGCTCAGGACGAACGATGTCGATGGCGCGGCGCAGATCGTGTTCGACGAGGCGCTCGAGGCCGAGGGCAAGGATTATTTCCGGCTGGGCGCGCTCGAGGTCAGCCCCGACGGAAGGCTCGCCGCGACCCTGGTCGACGACAGCGGCTCGGAGCGCTTCGACCTCAGGATCCGCGACATCGCCAGCGGCGAGGATCTGGAGACGGTGACCGACGTCGCCATCGGATCGCCGGTGTGGACCAGCGACAGCGGCGGGATCGTCTTCACCGAGGTCAACGAGCATTGGCGCAGCTACCGCGCCCGCTTCCACCGGCTCGGCACGCCGACCGACGAGGACATCACGCTCTACGAGGAGACAGACGACATCGGCTTTTCGGTCGGGGTCGACAAGAGCCAGGACGAGAGCCTGATCTTCATCGCCACCGGCGACAACAGCAGCAACGAAGTGCGGTTCGTCGCCGCCGCCGACCCGACGGAGCCGCTGACCCTGATCGCCCCACGCAAGCCCAGGCGCGAATATGACGCCGACTTCGCCCACGGCAAATTGTGGATCCTGACCAACGACGACCACGTCAATTTTCGCCTCGCCGAGGCCGATCCGGCGAGGCCCGGCGAATGGACGACGGTGATCGCCGGATCGGACCGCATCTATCTTCGCGGAGTGACCGCTTATCGCGACCATCTCGCAATCCAGCAGCGGGTCGACGGGCTCGATCAGCTGGTGCTTCGCGGCTATGACGGGGAAGAGCGGCAAATCCCGTTCGGCGAGGCGACTTATTCGGCGGGTTTTTCCGGCAATCCCGAATTCGCCCCCGAGGCCTATCGCATCGGCTTTTCGTCGATGGTCACGCCGGGGACGGTCTACGATTACCACCCGGACGACGACCGGCTCGAGGTGCTCAAGGTGCAGGAAATCCCGTCGGGCTATGACGGCTCGCAATATGAGAGCGAGCGGCTGATGGTGCCGGCCCGCGACGGCAAGCAAGTGCCGGTCTCGGTGGTCTATCGCAAGGGCTTCCCGAGGGACGGCAGCGGCAAATTGTTCCTCTATGCCTATGGCGCCTACGGCTATGCCGTCCCGCCCGGGTTCAACACCAACCGGATCAGCCTGCTCGATCGTGGCTGGGCCTTCGCCATCGCCCATATCCGCGGCGGCGACGACCTCGGCTACGACTGGTTCCTGCAGGGCAAGCTCGACAAGCGCACCAACACGTTCAACGACTTCGTCGATTCGGCCAAGGGGCTGATCGAGGCCGGCTTCACCAGACCCGGGAGGATCGCCATCCAGGGCGGCTCCGCCGGCGGCGAGCTGATGGGGGCGGTCGCCAATTCCGACCCCGAACTGTGGGGAGCGGTGGTCGCCGACGTGCCCTTCGTCGACGTGCTCAACACCATGCTCGACGACACATTGCCGCTGACTCCGGGCGAATGGCCCGAATGGGGCAATCCGATCACCGACAAGGCGGCGTTCGACTATATCCGAAGCTACAGCCCCTACGACAATGTGCGCGCCCAGGACTATCCGCCGATGCTGATCACCGGCGGGCTCAACGACCCGCGGGTCACTTACTGGGAGCCGGCGAAATGGGCCGCCAGGCTGCGCGCGACCAAGACCGACGACAATCTGCTCTTGCTCAAGATCAACATGGGCGCCGGCCACGGCGGCAAGTCGGGGCGCTGGGATTCGCTCAAGGAAGTGGCCGAGGCCTATGCGTTCATGCTGACGCAGGTGGGGGACGATTGACCCGCCCGACCTTCGAGATGAGCTTCACCGCTCAGCCCGAGCACATCGACGAGCTCGGCCACGTCAACAATGCGGTGTGGGTGCGCTGGGTCCAGCAGATTGCCGTCGCCCATTGGGACAGCGCCGCCGACCCCGCCCACCGCGAGTCCTATTTCTGGGTCGTGGTCCGCCACGAGATCGATTATCTTCGCCCCGCGCGTGAAGGCGACCGGGTGAGCGCGACGACCTGGGTGGGAGACGCGCCCACCGGCGCCCGCTTCGACCGCTTCGTCGAATTTGCCGGCAATGACGGGCGCATTTGCGTCCGGGCCAAGACCGGCTGGGCGATCATCGACAAGAGTTCGGGGCGGCCGGTTCGGGTTCCGCCCGAGGTAGTGGCGCCATTCGTCACGGGCGGCTAAGCAAAGCCATGGCCGCTGCCGTGCTCCACGATTATTTCCGATCCTCCGCCGCTTACCGGGTGCGGATCGCGCTCAACCTCAAGGGCGTCGACTATGTCAGCCGAACGGTCAACCTGGTCGAGGGCGAGCAAAGATCGGACTCCTACCGCGCGCTCAACCCGCAAGGCTTCGTGCCGATGCTGGAGATCGACGATCGGCGGCTGACCCAGAGCCTGGCGATCATCGTCTATCTCGACCAGAAATTTCCCGAGCCGCCACTGATGCCCGCCGATCCGGTCGACGGCGCGCACGTCCGGGCGCTGTCGATGACCATTGCCTGCGACATCCATCCGCTCAACAATCTGCGGGTGCTGAAATATCTCACGTCGAACTTCCAGGCCGACGAGGAGGCCAAGACCCGCTGGTACGCCCATTGGGTGAGCGAGGGGCTGACGGCGCTCGAGGCGCTTGCGAGGCCGCGCGCCGGCGCCTTCCTGTTCGGCAATGCGCCGAGCCTGGCCGACATCTGCCTGGTGCCGCAGCTGTATAATGCCCGTCGGTTCAATGTCTCGCTCGACCCGTTCCCGACGCTTCGCCGGGCCGACGAAAGCGCGAACAGGCTGGAGGCCTTCGCCGCCGCGCATCCGGACCAGCAAGGTGGAGCAGCATGAACCGGGTCGGGGGAATCAACCGCGGAATGGACTTGGCCAAGGCAATGGAGGCGGTGGAAATCCCGTCGCTCGAAGGCAAGGTCAGCGACGAGGAATGGGCGGTCCGGGTCGACCTCGCCGCCGCCTACCGGATGGTCGCGCATTACGGCTGGGACGACCTCATCTTCACCCATCTGTCGGCGCGAGTGCCGGGGCCCGAGCATCATTTCCTGCTCAACCCCTATCAATTGATGTTCGAGGAAGTCACCGCATCGAGCCTGGTCAAGGTCGACATTCACGGCAATCCGGTCGAGCCGACGCCGTTCATCACCAACCCGGCGGGCTTCACCATCCATTCGGCGATCCACATGGGGCGCGAGGACGCGCAGGCGGTGATGCACCTGCACACCCCGGCCGGGCAGGCGGTGTCGGCGCATTCGGAAGGGCTGCTGCCGCTGACCCAGACGGCGATGCTGGTGCGCGGCGAGATCGCCTTTCACGATTACGAGGGCGTCGCGGTCGACCTTAGCGAGCGCGAGCGGCTGGTCGCCGACCTCGGCGACAAGGGCGCGATGCTGCTTCGCAACCACGGCACGCTCGCGATCGGCCGGACCGTCGGCGAATGTTTCGTCCGGCTCTATTTCCTCGAGCGCGCCTGCCAGGCGCAGATCATGGCCTTGTCGGCCGGCGAGAGCCTCAACAACCCGCCCCAGGGCACGCCCGAGCTGACTTCCGAACAGGGTTCGGCCGGGCTTTCGGTCGCCGCCAATCTGCTCGCCTGGCCTGCGCTCAAGCGCAAAGCCTACCGGCTCGACCCCAGTTTCGCGACATGAACAGGAAGACGATGCGCCTTACACTGTTGATTGCCACTTTTGTCCTCGCCGCCGGATGCGCCGAAACCCAGCCGGCCGATACCGGACCGCGCAACAACCTCGGCTGGGATTCGGACCGGATGCCGGCCGCGGCCGTCGATCCAGGCGAGGCCGCCGGATCGTGGCAGGCTTCGCCCGACGGCAAGGTGCAGTTTCGCGGCGTCGACGGCGACCAATTGTTCAGCATCGATTGTGACCTGCGCGGCGGCCTCATCTTCCACCGGCCGGGGCTCGTCCCGCGCGGCAGCATGGCGCTGATGCAGCTTCGCACCGGCGGAGTGGTCCGTCGCCTTGCCGTCACCGCTCCGGCCGACGGGGAGCCGATGGTCGAGGCGAGGGCGCCCTATAGCGATCCCCTGGTCGCGGCGCTGATGCGTTTCCAGCAACCGCTCGAAGTGCGCTTCGACGGGCTCGACACGCTGAGCCTGCCGCCGAGCCCGGTGGTCCGCGAGTTCGTCCAGAGTTGCGGACGGATCAGCGGCGCGCCGGTGCCGGAGATCGGAAATTTCGCAGTCCAGGCGCAGAATGAGGCCGCGCCGGCAAACGAAGCGGCGCCCGCGCAATAGCTGTCGATCCACTGATAAACGGCCGTCCCCCGGACAGCCGATTTAAGTGGATGGTCGGGGAGAGAGGATTCGAACCTCCGTCTACCCCAACATATTGATCCTCATAACCTATTGTTTGTCACTTGCTTTCCGGCCTCGCACTGTTACGACGCGCTGTTACGGGAGGGATATGTTGCGTGAGTAAACCTGCAAGGCGTGGCGGTTCGATCAACTGGTATTATCGCGAAAGCACACCAGCCGACATCCGCGATCTTCTGACCCAACGGGGCGAACGCGCTCCGAAGGAAGTGTGGGTAACGCTCGACACTGCCGACATCCGCCTTGCCAAGGTCAAGCTTGTGCAAGTCCAAGCCGACCAGCATCTGAAATGGGATGCGATGCGCCAAGCGGCCAAGCCGATTGGCGGCATGCCCAGCTCGGCCGACCTGACAGAGGCAGTTGTCGAGTTCGTGCACAATCGGTTCATTGAGGTCCATCGCCGAAACCTCCGCGATAAGCTGGAAGCTGGACTGGTGGACCCTTCCAGCGAGGCCAAGCGTCGGCGCGACAAGATTGTCCAAGCCGAGCTATTCCCCACTTCCAACGACCATGCAGAAATGGAGTTGGTTGCAGGGGCGCTTTGTCGGGAGGTTGGCTGGGATCTTGGCCCAAGTGTGGGCTTGAGGGGCAAGCGGTGGAATGAACTTGTCGGCCTTATCACGAAGGCCATTCAGTATGCTCGCAGCAAGATTGTCGAAACCTTGGAAGGCCGCCCGGTCGCGGACGATCGAGAAGCTGTTATGGCGCACCTCGGTGGAAAGCGCCGACCGAAAGCGAAAGCAGGCGAGACAATCCTTGAGCTATTCGCTCTCTACGAAACTGACTCCCTACGAGACGGCAAGAGCTCCGATACGCTTGCTTCCGAACGGAAGGTGATTGGTCACTTCGCATCGTTTGTCGGTAGCGATCGCAGTGTCGCTGACATTGGTCGGACAGACATAAGGGAGTTCAAGAGAGTATTGTCGCGAGTTCCGCATCGCTGGATCACGAGGCCAGAGCTCAAGGGTATGTCGATCGCCGACGCGGCAAGCCATTGGGAGAAGCTGGGAGGCCAAGGCAGGTCCACCCGAACAGTCGCGAAAGAACTCTCCGGCATCAGCTCGTTCTTCGTTTGGCTGTTCGACAACGCCTACATTGACGACGAGAATCCAACGATTGGCTTCATCCCTCGGTTCGATAAGAGCAAGACAAAGTATCCGCCTTACAAGCCGGCCCAGCTCCAAACTGTCTTTGGTAGCCCGCTGTTCACAGGTTGCGTCGCAGACAAGCCGCACCTCGCCGGTGCCACCCGCGTGCGCGACTGGCGCTACTGGCTGCCCCTTTGCGCATTGTATAGTGGCGCCCGAGCCGGGGAGATCGCGCAACTGCTTTGCGCCGATGTTCGACAAGAGCAGGGTGTTTGGGTCTTCGACTTCAATGAAGAAGGAAGCACAGGGAAGAGCCTCAAGACTCGTTCATCCAGACGCATCGTTCCCGTTCACCCGGCGCTATTCAGACTCGGCTTCATAGATCATCTCACGAGGATGCTCGAGGCCGGTCACGCGCAGCTTTTTCCCGAGATTGAGGCGGGGCCGCGTGGCGACATGAGCTACCGGCCGTCGAAGTTCTGGCAGAGGTATCTCAAGAACCTTGGTGTCAAAGAGCGCGGTCTCGGTTTGCACAGCTTCCGGCACGGATTTGCCGACGAGTGTCGTCGAAACGGTGTGTCGAAAGAAGTTCTCCAGGCGCTCATGGGTCATTCCGATGGGTCAATGAGCGGGCATTACGGAACGATTCCGTGGGGCACTCTCGTAGAACGAAAGGCTGCTATCGAAGCTCTATCCTATGGAGGGCTTCACGATCCACTTGCCGACGAGGAAGTTTCAGTTGCGGCGTGAGTCCTGATCCCGCCGGGCACTCTCAGGTCTAGAATCCATACTTTTCGCGCCTGAGGTTAAACGCGGCCTGACCACCCTCAAGGAGGTCCTTGATCATTTCCTTGACCTGCGGTCTGTCAATCGACCCGCAAAGCTCGTCGGCTATGTGCGTGCGCTCAGCGCCATCCTCTACGGTCGGCGAAAGGCCAATGATTTGCTCAGCATCGCCGAGCACCGGAATGTTTGCGTTGTGGGAAGAAAAGAGGAACTGACGATTGCATTTCTCACTACGCATCGTCGGCACGATTGATTCAGCGATGAATCGATTATCGAGATCATCTTCGGGTTGATCGACGATCAGAGGAGCCTCGGACTGGAGCAGTAGCAATAGCAACACCGCTGTCGCTTTCTGCCCCGTAGAAAGCTGATTCAGCTCTTTCCAGACGGGCTGAGCATCCGATCCAACATTAAGTTCGACCACAGCATCAGTTTCGATTTCGCATTCCTCGACGGCGAGGGCCAGCTCCTCTCCCCCGCCTGCTATCCGTTCAGCCGACTGCTGGGAGAAGCCGTAGGCTGATATGAGTTGCGTTGCGCCTTGCCGAATGTTGGCCGCGAGTGTTGGCAGGCTCAGGTCAGACTGCGCTTTCAGCCGTTCGATGGCTTGGCTGATGTTACCAGGGCAATGTTCTCGTAGCGCAGTTTCAAGTGCGTTTAGGTTTCCACTTCTCTTGACGGTCACGCGAACCTTATTGTCGAGCCTCCTGCTGACTCTGCGGGCTGCCGTAGTAAGCGAGCGGAAATCCTCGGCCTTCACTTGCTCCCAGCGTATTAGCTGCTCGCGTCTCGATGCTAGTAGCCCATCAAGCGTCGAGCGACGGGTTTGAACCTCTGTTTCCTTGGGTTTCAGGCGCTCAACTTGGTCCCTTGTGACAATGTAATCGTGACCATCGTGGCCCTCCGCTTTGAGGTCACGAAGGGTTTGCTCGTATTCCTCTTCGATAGTGGCACTTGCAGCCGACCATGTGTCTCTCACTGCGGCTATGTCGGCGCTCGTAGCCTCTGCGACCGCACGGAGGTAGGAGGCGGCACGGCCCGACGCCCTTTTGATCCGCCCTTGGAAGTCATTCAGAGATTTTATCTCCTCTCCGTTCGGTAGTGCCGCGACATCATCTGAGGTGAGGAGTGGGTGATCTGCGATAGCTACTTCGACTTGGTCCGCTAAGCCTCGGAGGTCCGTCACGAGCCCTTCCGCTCGCTCAAAGGCACGCATCTCAGTGTCAACATCGGCCTTAGCTTTGAGCCGGTCAGCCAGCCCCGCGTCGGCGAACCGCTTCAGCCGCTCCCTTAGGGAAGGCAGCACGGCGATCGAGTCTTCGAGGCGATTAATCTCAGATAGTTCCTGCAAAATGCTTTCACGAGAGCGAGCGAGCTCAAGGCTGATGTCAGTCGTCTGAGGGGGGGCAACCGGATCTCCGGTGAACCGCCGCAAGATCGTGGCGAGTTCCGTCGGTTGACGGGTAAGCTCATAAACCTCGTGCTGACCATAGAACTCTACCGCGCCAATGATGTCGGCAGGGCGCAGGTCGGTCAGGTCTCCATCTTGGTTGCGAACATTCGCGCGATTTCCAAAGATGCGCTCGACGACATAATACTGCGGCGAAGGGCTCGGTGATCTGACTAGGACCGAAACTGTGGCCCCATGACCTAGCACTTCCCTCAGGATGGCCGCGTGATTCCTACGGCTCTCGTCGCCCTTTGGATCAATCTCAAATGCGTATCGAAGGCTCTCGATGAGCGTGGATTTGCCAGCGCCACGACCGCCGACCAGCACATTTAGTCCAGGGTTCAGGTGCACCGATTGGCCATCCAACAGTCCACCGGCCCATGCGACAGCGATGATCTCGATGTGGTCTGACGGATCAACTTCTGAGTTCAAACGGACCCGAGAGGTCGAATCGAGAAATGCTTGCCGCAGCCCCTCAATCGTCTGCTCGGACATCTTGATTCGAGTTGTCGTCGAGGGCTCGTTCAAGGTCGCCGGGTCGCTGACATCATTGCAGTTGATCACGGCGACCGGGCGAGGCCGTTGCGATGCGATGTCCTGATTTTTGAGGATTTGCCTGTATTGTTCTGGGGCTTGCTCCCGCGGACCTGGGAGGCCGACAGCGAGAAGGTCTCTGTTCTTCCAAACTCGTGCGCGCGCCTGTCCTTGAAGGGTCGTCAGCAATCCATTCCGCGCCGCTACATGGGCAGCTATCGCCAAGCCGCCAGCCGCACAGATATGTTCAATTAGCTGATCTGACCGCAGATTTGATTGAGGCGACTCTTCTGAGAGGTCGACCACACCACAGCTACCAATGTGCCGCTCAATCTCGACAATGCTGGAGCCCGGTTCAAAGAGGCATAAGAAATGAACACCCTCACTCGAACTTGCTTCAAAGCCGGGGAAAACGGTGACGCCTGCCGCTGTTAGGGCACTGATGAGGGTTTCCGCCGAGCGGATCCGAAAATGGTCCGTGACCCCGACAATCTCAATGTCATTCGATAGGCACGCAGCGACAATCGCTGCATTGTATGCCGCCTCGTCAGAGTAGGTCTGAGCATGGTTGTGCCTCCCGCCATATTCAAACGGGTTCACCTGTAGGGCGCATCGAAAGAATCGGGCGCCGGACGGCTTGCTCAGTGCATCCTTCAAACCATCGGGGACCGCGCTATGCTCTCGAAGAAGTAATAGCTCGGGGTTCTCACGCACGATCTAGTTCCCTTCTCGAAGCCCCCTGCCGCGCTGGGGAGATTCCCGCGCGCCGAGTGCCAATAGAAGCTGGCGCCCCGAGCCGGCGCCCGCCCCCACGATTCGGCACCATCGGGTCAGACTTCGTCCGAATGGTCAACAATGCAATGTTGGTCGCTGGCAAGGCTCGGACGCGCATCGCCTGTGGATGGGTGGAGCGCCGGGAGAGCTGCGAATCGGCAGCATCAGGATCGCAGGCTGCGTGGCGTTCTAGGGCATCCTCCTTGACGGAACGCAAGAGAGCTGCGGAGGCGGCGGTCCATCTGAGCGCGATTCCCATCCTTGGCTAAGCCCCTTGGGCTGTTACATCAGTCGCAACGAGCGTTGCTACTAATGGAACACATCATGAAGTATCGAAAGGCAGTCACATACTTTCGCGTCAGCACATTGAAGCAGGGCAAGAGCGGGCTGGGGATCGAAGCGCAACGCGCTGCCGTCGAGCAATATCTGGCAGCTGGCGATTGGCAGCTCGTTGGTGAGTTCGTGGAGGTTGAGTCCGGTAAGCTGAACCAGCGCCCCCAGCTGGAAGCAGCGCTCGCGCAATGCGAATTGACCGGGGCCACCTTGATCGTTGCGAAGCTCGACAGGCTCAGTCGCAATGTGGCCTTCCTCGCTACGCTGCAGGAAAGCGGGACCAAGTTCCTAGCGGCGGACATGCCGGAAGCGAACGAGCTGACGATCCACATCATGGCGGCTGTTGCTCAAGCGGAGCGCAAGGCGATTTCGCAACGAACCAAGGAAGCGCTCGCAGCGGCGAAAGCGCGCGGCGTCGTCTTAGGTGGTCGCAGGAGCAACACTGATGATCTGCGCAAAGGTCCAGCTGCGAGCGCGGCGAAGCGCTCTAGAGTGGCGCAAGACCGCGCGCATAAGGTCGGGAGGCAGATAGAGGTGCTTCGAACGCAGGGACATTCGTCACTGCGCCAGCTCGCGGCTGCGCTCACAGCACAGGGCATCACTGCGCCTCGCGGCGGTAGCTGGTCAGCAGGACAGGTTAGGTCCGTGCTTCGCAGGTGCTGTGATGCGCCCCCACCCGCCTAGTTGTTTCAATCAACCAGGGGTTTTTCGCTAACCTTGGGAAAAATGGCAGAAAACAGCCATTTTTTTCGCACCTCTCTGAAGGGCCAAAACAAGAAGGGCTATTTTAGACAACTTTTGATCAACTTTTGATCAACCAGCATTCGCGAGGGCCACACTACTCGCGTTGGGCTCACGCATGCTACCCTTTCACGCCGGTGATGCCCGTCAGCTCGCCGGACAGGTTCCCGCTCGGTGCATCCACCGCCCACCAAAACAACACCCGCCCTTCGCTGATCTCAGCCAAACGATTGCCGATATTACGCTTCTCGCGACTGTCCGCGTTATCGGCTCTATCGGCACCCTTGTATTCGACCACTAGAATCCGTCCGTCATTCAACTCCGCGACGAAATCGGGATAGAAACGGTCCGTTGAAGTAGGCAGCCAGTAGGACCATTGGGTGCGATCCACATTGCGCGCCCAATGCTTCACCTTAGGGTGATCGTCGATCACAACTGCGCACATCCACTCTTCGCCGCCATGCGCTAGATCGCCCACTTGGGCGAACAGATGCTTCGTTGGGCGCCAAGGGCCCTGATATGGCGTGCGCGGATCGTAGCCGTTCTTAGAGAAGCTGAACCCATTCTCGCCAAGCCCAAGAGCGGGCAGCAAATCGCCGAGGATGAGCTGCATGCCCCGCTCCCCTGCCTCGGCGCGTAGTTCCCGAACTCGCGAGGCGATAGCGCGCCGCAGTGCGTATTTGCCTCGCACAAGCTGAGCGAGCGGAAAGCGCTCTTCGAGCCGTTCAACCACACGACGGCAGTATTCGAGGAAGATCGGCTGTGAGACATCGGCCTGCCGTGTCGTGCGATCGAGCCAACGCGAGAGTGCCGCTGCGTCCCAATTCGTTGAGTCATCGATTGCGAGTTCCCGGTCGGCATCGATGCGGTGCCACACAACGCGATCCCCATCGACATCCATCTCAAAGGTGTCGGGGCGGTCAGTTATCTCGAAGCCGGGCAGCTCCGCGTCTACTTGGGAGAGATCCCACCCACCGACATAAACCAGCGTTTCCGGGTAGGCGATCTCAAGCTGCCCGCCACGCTCGATAGCGAGCTGCGGAACTGTGATCTTTTCCCCTCTTTCCGCTGGCGAGCGACTAAATGTCCGCTGGGCGATGAACGCATTAACAGCGGCTTCCGTCCGTAGCTCGTCATTGGAGAGAACACGCGCGACTTCCCGCAGCACCTCGTCCGGCGCATCGCGGTCGAATGCGATCGCTATGCCACCCTCTCCGTCGTCGACCATGCGCGTGGCCGCAACCATTTCTGCTGACCAGCCGGATTGGTCGGGACGGTCCGCAACTTTCAAGACCGGCAGTTGCAGTTGCTCGTATAGCGGCCCGAAACCTTCGCTGCGGTAGTCGAACTCTGCTGGCTGCGCCACGATCGCAGCGAGTGCCGTTTGCTCGTCGAAGCCCATATCGACCAGCCGGTCGTGCAGACCGTCAGCCGCTTCGTAGAAGTTCTTCTCAGACACATGCGCGTAGGCGCGGTTCAGCTCCTCGGACGACCTGCGTGTCGCGAACGGCATTCGAAGCACCCGCCCCAGCAACTGTTCGACAGTGCCGCGGCTTCGAATGCTCGCGAGTGAGCAGAAGATATAAGCGAACGAACAGTCCCAGCCTTCCTTCAGCGCATCAATGGTAATGACATGCTCAATCTTGCAGGAGGGATCGAACAGGTTGATCCCTTCGAGCTCGCGCTGGTTGCCGGTCGCCACCGCAATACGATCTTCAGGAATGCGACAGTCATTAATCAGATGCTGCCGCACAACTTCAACGGTCACCTCGGCATTCGCGGTCGCGGGCTGCGCCTGATAGAGCGCGATCGGTCGGATGCCACCAGCATCGCTTTCGGCGATGCCCTCCAACCAGGCGCGGTTATCAACGGCATGGGCGATCGCCGCCTGCCAGCTGCCATGCTGGGACAGATGGATCGGCAGCTTGATCATGTCAGCAGCTTTCAGCTCCGCTGCCGTGGCAGACACAATTACATTCGATCGAACTGGCGTCGCGGTGAACTCGATCACGGCCGCAGGCGTGACCCTGCCCATCGTTTCTCCTGACAGCGCGGAGGTGAAGTTGTGTGCTTCGTCGACTATCAGCAGCGGCCGGTGAAGCTTGAGGAGATTGGCAAAGCTCGCAATGGGTCGCCCTCGCCGCGCTCCTTCTTCATGACGCGCCAGATCAGCACTGGCCGGCACCCATGCGAAATGCGGTTCTAGCTCCTCATCCTCGCGATAGACATTTCGGTCCTCTGGGTTGGTTACCCTAAAAGATTGCACCGTCGCGACCACCACCGTCGTTCGGTTGGCGAGGTCCTGCGGACGGATTTGCCTCCGCTCGTCGATGCCGAGCACGCGCACAGAAGAGCCAAACTGGTCTTCCAGCGCCTGCCGATATGGATGACCAGCCGTTTTCAACGCATCGAGGGTCTGGTCGCCGATTGTCGTCGAAGTAACCAGCCACAGCACAAACGGATGCCGCGTGGTCAAATAGGTCTCGCGTGCAATGCCAATCGCATGCGCCGCCAACAGCGTTTTGCCGCCGCCTGTCGGAAGCCGGATGCAGCAATATGGTGCGTCCGGCAGTCCCTCGAGCGGACCGTAGACTGCCGCGTAGGGTCCGGGCTCGCCAACTTCGCACGCATCGCGATACGCTTGCTCGTGCGGCTTGATGGCTGCGGCATCGAGGAATGTGCGGAGGGCATTGAGCGCTCGCGTTTGGTAGGGTTTGAGCTGCATCAGCGCGCCCGCACATCATAGGGAGTTTGCTTGAAGGCCACGCTTTCATCCGTAAGCCGCGCGCCGCCCAGACGGGTCGCCTCGCCGTAGATGACCCACGGACCGTTCCAGCCGTTCGCCTGTTGCCTCAGGCGATCGAGCTGGCCCGAAGTCAACACATTCCCGCCGGTGACGCTACGATCGCCAAGGATGCCGTTGTAAAGGAGCGCATAGGCTGTGCCGTTGTGGATACCGAGCACCGGCCGCGCTCCGTCACCCTCGTATGGCGTAGCCGTTTCGCTGAACCAGATGTGCGCAGCGAGCGTCGGGAACCGAATATCCGCCAAAATCGCACCATCAGCATCGAAAACTGCGTCGCCGAGCCTGTAAAAGCGATACCCGCCGCCTCCCGACCAGCCGACCGCTTTGGAAACTCCGCCCTGTTCGCCCTCGATCACCCTGTCGAGCCGCGGCTTACAGTGGGTGGCAGCGTGCTCGCCCATTTCGATTCCAATCCACCGCCGGCCCATCTTGTGGGCCGTTGCGGCGGTTGTGCCGGAGCCGAGGAAGCTATCGAGAACCATATCGCCTGGATTGGTCGCGATCGTAAGCACACGCTCGATCAAGCGTTCCGGCTTGGGGGTGTCGAAGGCTTTGACACCCCCGAACAGACGCTTCAATTCTGCCGATGCATTGCGAGTGCTACCGGCGAGCTCATACGGCCACCATGTTTGCGGCACCACACCCGCTTTGACCTCAGACAGAAACTTCTTTTCCACTGGGAACGCAGCGTCGCCGGTCTTACCCCAATAGATGCGATCTTCCTTTGACAATCGCTCGATCTCGGCCGGCGGCCGTCGCCAGGAGCTCCCTCTCGGAGGTGAGACCATCCGACCTGCAGCATTTTTTATTTCGTAGACATCTCGTTCCCTGTGCTCTGCGCGCGTTAGCGGTGTGCCGAGCCAAGGTCCTCTCGGGTCATTATCTGGGTTCTTGTAGTTGGCGAGCTGCTTCTCGTTGCGCGGGATTAAGTTCGGCCGCCATTCCGCGCTGCGGCCGTAGACCAATATATGGTTGTGAGTTTGGGCGATGGTCGCCGCATCATTGCCGGGTGTGTCCTTGGACTGCCACACCACATTCCCAATGAAGTTATTCCGTCCAAATATCTCGTCCATGATAACCTTGAGATAGTGTGCCTCGTGGTCATCTATATTGACCCAGATGCTGCCGTCCTCGGCAACCAGATCACGCAGGAGCACCAGCCGCGGGTAGATCATCGCCAGCCATTGCGAGTGCTCCAGATTATCGTCGTAATGCTCGAACGCCGAGCGGGTGTTGTAGGGCGGGTCGATGTAGATGCATTTGACGCGGCCGGCGTAATAAGGAAGCAGCGCCTTGAGGGCATCGAGGTTGTCTCCCTGAATGAGCATGTTGGCGGCATTGCTGTCGCCACCGTTGAGTTCCGGTTGGGCTTCGAGCAGGCGATAGGGGACGCTTTCGGCCGCGCTCACATCCCCTTCGCGCGTCATCCAGTCCAGAGTTGGCAACCTACTCCCCCGCTACGCCTTCAATCGAGCAGAGCGACCCTAGCGCGAGAACGGGCGCAAGTGCCAGTGAGGAGAGCTGGGCGTCCGCTCTACGACTCCTCCAGCTCATTGAACGGACCCCATTGGGTCAGATCGAAGGTAAATCCGAGATCCTCGTCAAAATGAGCAAGGCCGCTAAGGCCGAGCGCAATGGCACTGCGCACCTGTGACTGGTGAGGGGCGTCGAGTGAGTCGACTGGGATCCGTTCGACACTGAACTCTTCGGCCTCCCGGTCTCGCGCGGCGGACCAGGTAACGAACACTATGGCAGCGGCGTTCGAATTGCTGGCCACCGCATAGAGCGGGGCCCGTCCCTTCGGCTCAATCTTGAAAAACTTTGTCATCAGGTTTCACCTTTCGTTTGAGTGAGACCTGATGGTTAAGACCTAGCAAGCGCCCAGTCGGGTGGCTTCGTGTTGGCGAGTGTCAGTAGCCGCGCATCAGACGCTTGCGGGATTCCTCGGCGATCTCGGCCTGGCAAGCCTCGGGTGACCCGCCGCGGTTCTTGTAGAATGACCGATACTCGCATTTGTCCCACCGGCTCATCCCGTCGAGGTTGGGCTCGGGCCAGAATACGAAGGCGAAGAAGGCGGCGATCACCCCAAGGGCACCGACTATTGTCCAGGTCTGCTGTGCGCGAGTCAATGAAATCCCCTCCCCAGTGGCAGGCCAGCTCTACCCCAAGTTGGGGTAAGATCAACCTCTCCATACTGCCGATCCACCCCGGAGGATGGTGGATTGGCCAGAGGCATTCACGATGGCCGCTACAGGCGCTTGGTGGCAGTCTTAGCCGACGCGCGTCGTGGGGCAGGTCTCAGTCAGGCTGGGCTCGCCCAAGCGTTGGGGCGTCGGCAGCAATTTGTGTCCAAATACGAATCGTGTGAGCGCCGCCTGGATATGGTGGAGCTCATCGACATCGCCCGCGCGCTCAATCTCGACCTTCAGTCACTCATCGAGGCAGTCCCAGAGCACTAACGCTGGTTCCACCGAGCTAGGGACCGCGCCATTGCGCAATGGCTGATCTGAGGTGCCCATCCCCGCAAACCTCCCGGAAAACGCACCTACGAGCTTCCTTGCCCGCCAGAGACGAGACGAGGTTCAACGGGGGTCGTGCTTCCGCAGCGACGGTCTCGTGATGTCGATCCATAAATCGCGCGCGGCGCGTGTCATCGATTGCGACATCACCAGCCGACGATCATCAAGTCGAGGATCAAACTGCTTCGCAAACTTGAAGAGGTAATCTCCGTAGCCAGCTCTCAGCGTCGTGAAGGGTTTCGAGTGCACCGCGCGGGGTTGCTTCGAAGCGCCTCGAACATGACCAGCTGCCGCCGCAATGGCGGCCTCGATGCAATCAGCTTCCCCTGACTGGTATACGGCAGCCGCGCCGTGGATGTGCAGTATCGTTGGAGCAAGAGTCTCTTTGCTGTAGCTCTCGATCACAAAGAAGAACTCGCGGCCTGGGCCAACTGCCCTACCTAGATGCTTTCTGACTCGCTCCGCCAGCTTCGGCCGCACGCTTTGTGCCGCTACCAGCCCCCGCTCCAACTCTGGGTGCAGGTGAATGTTGAAGGTTAGGAGATCCCATTGGTGACCCACCATGGTCGCCATCATCACCTTCATCCATTGTGACAGGTCGTCCCATTTCGGCATGGGCCACCCATTCTCTTGGATTCCGATTGGGAATGGAGTCAGCTCCGCGTCCCATGGAATGTCTGGGTTCGCATCAAACTCAGGCTTCCCATAGAATACTGATAGCGGTTCCACCGGCTCCGCGTGCACCTGATGAAGATGCTCCGCCTGGGAGACCATTCTCCGCAGAAAACTGAAGATTTTCCGGTCACGCTGGAGGCGGCGATTTTCGCGACCGCGCCTTCGGCGATGGCCGATTTTTCGATGCGGTAGTTGCCCCATGAACTGTTACGACAAGCTGTTACGCGCCGATGAACCGCAATGCATCTAAGACACTGATTCCATAGAGAAAGATGTTAGTGGTCGGGGAGAGAGGATTCGAACCTCCGGCCCCTGCCTCCCGAAGAC
>Ga0247719_1000696_pt1 | contig 17779 bp, 16 predicted proteins | sample 41E_DmetaG_FD_189046 | JGI IMG/M metagenome (GOLD analysis project Ga0247719, IMG submission 189046) | Soil microbial communities from hillslope of Landscape Evolution Observatory, University of Arizona, Oracle, AZ, United States - 4-1-E_D | ecosystem: Engineered > Artificial ecosystem >...
CGCCCACATCATGGGCGCGCTCCAACAGGGATGCACTTGTCATGGTCATCGTTCTAGGTGTTCCTGTCTCGCCCTGTAGGGATGGTGGCCTACAGCGGATGTCTCACCTCAGCCTGACAGACAGGGGGGGGCAGGCCTTTGTGGGCAGGTCGTCCGTCAATGCGCCAGGTCAGAGCCTTCTTCCAGGATCGCCCGAAAGCCGGAGTCATCGCCAGCGTGGAAGAAGATGTGGCCCCGTAGTGAGCCATCGGTCTCCAGCCGGGCCCAGCCCCGGCCCGACGCGTGGTCACCTTCGTCGTTGCCTTCCCACGTGAAGTCAACCCTCGGCGGTTCTCGGCGCTTGGCGTCCCGGCAGTCGAGGGAGCCGTCGACGGCAATAAAGCGGAAGTCGCCCGTCCCGTCGGCATTGAACTTGATGAAGGGGGGCCCGACGAGGTCGATCGCCTCGTGGTCCCAGAGGTCCATCTCAACGATCCTCCAGGTGCCGGCAATACGGGACGCCACGCTTTCAACGTACAGGCCACTTCTGAGCAGGCGAAGGTGGAAGCGCCCACCGACCGGCGATCGAGGACGGCTCAGCAGGTGTGCTGGGATGGGCTATCGGTACAGGGTCGCCCGCCGGCGACGGCTCACACGTCCTTGAGCCCCGTTGAACAGCCCTTGACTCCAGTTCGCCGATCAGGCGCGTTGCGAGGCCCAGCCCTTGAAGCTGCGGATGAGTGGCAAGCTGCCAGATCACTCCAGCACCCGGCTCCTTGGCGAAGTCGATCCCGCCTTTGGCGCCTGGTCGCCCGTGGGCGCGCCGCCGAGCGGAACCCGCCATGGGTCACATCATCGCGCCGTGGGCGTTGCCCTGGCCGCGATCGATGAAGGCGCTGCGGGGATCTGCTGCCGGCCATCGACATGCAAACACCTGTATCTTTCAGGCGGCGATCGGGACGCATTCGGCGCGGGCGCCTTGCCGTAGTAGTGGGGCGTCGGGACCCGGCTCGCCGTCGCCCGGCCCGACCGGTATACCTAGACCATGCCAAAGCAGAAGCGGCCGTTCGTCGTTGAGATCGAGGCCAAGCTGACCGTTCACGCCTTCGACGAGGACTCGGCTCGCAAGAAGGTCGAGAAGGCGTTCGCAAGCGGCCGGGTGCTCGGCGTCGATGTCAGCGCTGGCGCGGGAGTGTGGACCTACGTGGTCGTACCGCAACAAGACGCGCCGGGCACCTGAGCGGCGCCCCGAGCGGGTCTTCGACCTCTGAGCGAGTTTCGAGCGCCGTCGACACATCACAGGCGGTCTGCCGATGTGTGCCCGGAGCCCGGGCGTTCTGGGTCGCCCTGGCAGCCCACAGACGTCGCCGATAGGGGGCGATCATGGATGCGTACTTAGGCCCCGAGGTGTGACGCGCCGGCGAGCTCAGCCTGACAGACAGGGCGACGCACTCGACGATGCGTCGGATCAGGCGGTAGAGGAAGCTGAGGGCCACGGCGCGGGAGCCTCATCGAGTGGTCAAGCCCTGCGACCGAATAAACGGACGCGTCAGCCATCGGTCCGATGGAGATCATGAGCGACTCCAGCGGCTCAGCGCGACTGCTCCCGCAGTACTTCGGCGTGCTGCCCAGCCGGCGAGGCCGCGGACACGGGCGGTGCTCGGTCACCCGCGCCAGCGGCGCAGTGACCGGTCCAGCGCTGTCCCATGGCGTACGCCTCCCGGTCATGGAGCTGCCGGCGCAGTGCCGTTTGCCGTGCCGCCATCTCTCAGCGAGGTCGCAGCCTCCGGTAGATCCGCATCGGCAGGCGACGTTCGATCCGGTCCCAGCGCCGGCGGTGGGCGTCGAGTTCGGAGCGAACGTGCTCGCAGTCGGCCAGCTCGGCCTCGGCCCGTCGTTGCGAGGCGATCGCCTCCGCCTCGGCCTGGCGCGCCATACGCAGGTGGACGCCCATGGTGCGGGCCTCGGCTCGGGCGGCCGCAACCTGTCGACCGGAAGCGTCAAGCTGCCCCCGAAGCTCGGTGAGTTGCCGGCTGAGGTCGTCGTTCTGAGCCTCGCTGCCTTGTAGCTGGCGGGTGAGCCACAGGAGACGCTGGTGGGCGCCGGCCAGCTCCCGCCGAAGCGCGGTGAAGGGCAGGCTGGTGCGGGTCTCGAAGTCCGCCCGGCTGGCGCTTCCCGTGCGGACGAGCCAGTCGAGGTGGTCGTCGACCTTCCCGCCGTGCACGATCGCCAGCAGCTCGGCTTCGGCTTCCCGCCAGGCCTGGATGTCATCCGGCCCCACCGGCACGCCACAGGCCGCGCCCAGCGCGCCGGCCAAGGCGTCCACCGCCAGCTCGGAGGGCCAGGGATGGATGACGCCGCGGTGGACCAGGTCGACAGCCAGGCCCCACAGGGCCCTCAGGAGGACGAGGTCGGCGTCCACCGGCCCGGCGGCGACCCACTCGCTGTCGACGACGACGACGACGCCCTCACTCGACACGAAATTGGCCAGGTTCACGTCGATGTGATCCGCCGGAAGGAGCGTTGTCGTCGTGGCCCGCCGGAAGGGGTGGGCCGGGCCAGGGTCACCGGCCGGGGCGGTGGCGGCCCGACTCACGTGCATTCGCCAAGTGCGAAGCACGGCACTGGCATCGTCGACCGATCGAGTGCAGGCCTCCAAGAACAGCTGCTCGAGCGTCGGACCGGCGAAGAACGGCTGGCACTCGGGTCGCTCCTGACGCAACCACAGACTCACTCGCCGCCCCACCGGCGCCGGTGCGGCCACGACCTCACCCGGTGCATCCACTATCCCTGGCGCGCGGAACACCTTCGCCGAACGCCAGGCCCGCAGCCGCTCAGCGCCGAAGTACCAGGCACTGGCGCCACTGTCGATCCGCTCGCTCAGCCCGCCGGGCCCGTCGCCGACGAGGACGAGGAAAGAGTTGGCCACCGCCGTCCCGAGGCCCGCATCGAGAAACACGTTGTGGGCCAGCCGCTCGTCGCAGAGCCGGCTTGCCGGAGACGCGTACGTAGCGTCCGGCCACCGGACGAGCTGGTCGACGAAGTGCCGTCCGAGCCTCTCGTACGCCGTGTCGGCGAGCACGGCGACAGGCAGCTTGTAGTCCGGGAACGGGTAGAGCCAGCGCTGTTCGGGGAACCCGGCGGCCTCGAGCATCCTACGCAAACGATCGCGGGAGAAGGTGCGGACATGGTCGGTGCCCGGGTACCCCTCGACGCCGATCCACGGCTGCTGCAAGTGGTCCTCGTGGTGTCCCAGCAGGTACCTGAGCCCGAGCTGGTTCTCGATAGCCAGGATCAGGACACCGCCCGGGCCGGTCAGGCGGCGCAGGTGGGCGAGCGTCTGCTCGTGGTCCGGAGCGGTGTGCTCGAGCACGCCCACACAGAGGACGACGTCGAACCCGGCCTCGTCGTCGAACTCCCTCACCCGCCCGCAGACGACCTCCACGTCGTCGAGGCCCTCGCAGCGGCGGGCCGCAGCCTTGGCCCGCGCCGGGTTCCCTTCCAGGGCGACGACGGAGGCACCGGTCTCGGCGACATGACGGGCGAGGGCGCCACTGCCGGCGCCGACGTCGAGAACGCGCGTGCCGGGCCCGAACCGGAAGGGACGGAGGAGGTTCGTCCGCCGGGGGGAGAAGTGGTAGAGCGTCGGCCAGTCGGCGACGTAGGCAGCCAGCTCGTCCGATCCGTCAGTCAGATCCTTCGCTTCCTGGAAGACGTCGAGGATCCGTTGTTCCGAGCCGTCCTGCCAGTCGACCGTGCCGGCCAGTTGCCGTACCGGCCTCACGCCGGAGGCGGCTCGGTCGGCGACTGGTGCCCGTTGGGACGCACCTGCCGGTTGAGCGGGATCAGGTCCCGCCGCAGTTCCCCCAGCGGCGGGGCCAGGGCGTCGAGCTCCTCGGCGGCAGCCGCAACAGCGGCTGCCAGCGCGCCGGCGCGCTCGACCTCGGCCTGCAGCCGGGCCAGGCGCCCCTCGAAGGCGTCGAGGCGTGCCGGCACCATCTCGAGCCGTCTGAGCCGCTCTTCCAGGCACGCGACCTGCTCGGTGGCGACGTTGACGGCGACATCGGCGCCGGCCAGCTTGTCGTCCCAGGTGGCCTGACGCTCCCGGAGGGTGGCGACGTCGGCGTCTCGGTCGCGGACCGCCTTCTCCGCTCGCTCCAATCGCTTCTGCAGTTGGTCCAGGGCGACCGCCCCCAGCGTGGAGCCACGCCGGGGCAGCAGGTCTGCGACCCTGAACGGCCGGCGGCTCACCGCCGGCTCGATCGGCCGCTCATGGTCGGCGCCGGCCGGGTCGCTGGGGATCGCCACTTCCGGCGCCCTTGCCGCAGGGGCGAGGAGCCGTTCACGGAGGAACGGCGCTCGAGCGGCCGGTGAGTGGTAGGCACGCACGTCCTCTCGCGCCCGGACACCGAGGCGGGTGGCGGCGGCCGGGTTCTCGGCCAGCTCCCGCAACAGGAGCGCCGCGGCCTCTGGGTCGGGGTCGGCCCATTCGGCTCCAGGAGGGTAAGGCATGCAGCCGAGGGGGACCGTCGCCGTCGTGTACGGCACCAGGCGGCTGTTGGCCGGCGTCATGAACTCGAGGTTGCCCGAGTAGCGCGTGGCCACCACCGGCTTGCCCAAGGCCATGGCTTCCAGCAGAGTGAGGCCGTATCCCTCGGCCCGGTGGAGAGAGACGTAAGCGTCACAGGCCGCCATGAGCATGGCCTGGCGATCACGGTCGAAGTACCCGTCGATCACGGTGATGTCCGGCCGGCCGGCGACCGCCGCCTGAAGCCGGGCGGCATCGACAGGGTGCGCGTCGGCGTTGACCGACTTGAGGACGAGCTGGGGGCCCTCGCCCGGCCGGAAGGCCCGGACGAACGCGTCGACGACGGCCAAGGGGTTCTTGCGCTCGAAGACGCTGAAGTAGTCGAAGCAGAAGAGGAACAGGAAGCCTTCCCTCAGCCCGAGGGAGCTTCGGTCGACGGAGACGGGCAGAGCCGGCGTCGTGATCGGAGGTGCGAACACGTGCACCGGCACGTCGACGACTGCCCCGATGGCTTCGGCGCTGTGGCGGCTGAAGGTCCACACCTCGTCGACGAGCGCCGCGCTCCGCCGCATCCACGCCGGGAAATGGGAGACCTCCCACGCCCAGATGCCGATGGTGCGCCGGGCGCTGGGCAGGTGAAGCGGCGCGCCGGCAAGTCGTCGCAGTTGGTCGGCGTTCACACAGATGACGTTGACGTCGTGGTATTCCGGCACCTCCTGGGCTTCGAAGGCCACGTTCTGGCGGGCCGGGGTCTCGTGCCACGCAATCGCGGTGGACGGGATGGCGGCACATGCCAGTGAGTCCAGAAGTTGCCGGGCCACCTCGCCGACGCCGTTCTCCGCCCTCAGGTACCCGACCACGTTCACCCCTGGCGAGGTCGGGTGACCGTCGAGGGAGCTCGGCGGCCACTCCGGTGGTGTGGCGTCGATACGCGAGCACCATGGGGGGAGGCTGGACTGGGCCTCACCGTAGAGGCGCATCCAGTTGAGGAACTCATCGCCCTTCGAACCGGCCAGGTCCTGGAAGGCGACCTGCAGGTCGGGCCGCTCGTCGTAGATGCGTCGGAAGTACCGGGGGATGCGGTTGTCGCCCGTGGTGCCCCGCGGCAGGCACAACCAATCGAAGAATTCCCCCGCGGTCACCGGGTCGAAGGGGTCGGGCGGCGGCGCTCCCCCGGCCGCCTCGGCGGCGGACAGGGCGATCCGGTAGAGGTCGCGCATCCGTACGTCCAGCGGCAGCCCGTTGCCGGCGGTGTCGTAGCGGTACGGCGCGGCAACCGTGTCGATGTAGCCGGCGGCGAGCAGCTTCTTGGCGTAGCGGGCGCACAGCTGAGCGACGACGGGGTGGTCGACGAGCTGGATGCGGGGGGCGTCGCGCTGGTGCTTGCTGAGCCGGTTCGGCTGGAGCGGAGAGAACCCGCTGAAGTGGAAGAAGCGCAGCGGGCTGCCGTTGACCAGGTAGCCGTTCGGGCCCCGGGTGACGGCGCGGCCGTGCAGGTTCCAGTAGGCCACGTTCCAGCCCGGGTCGGAGATGGTGGCATGGTCGAAGCATGTGGAGGCCAGGTCGACCCATCGCTGATCGACGAAGACGCCGTTCTCGACGTCGACCCGGCAATCCCGGCGGAGCCGCTCGTCCCACCATTCGAGGAACGGCAGGGCCTTCGCCGATACGGCGATGAAACCGAGGTTGTAGAGGCCGGCGATCAGCAGGCCCTGCTCGTTGATGAACTTGCCGTCGCGGGGGTACGGCGTGGTCGTGTGCGGCGTGAGGGCTATGCCGTGGCGTTCGACGAGGTCGGCAAGGCCTTCCAGGTGGCTGAAGACCTCGATGTCGGGATCGAGGTAGCAGACCGGTTCGCCATGGGTTTCGAGGAGGCTGCGCAGCAGGGTCGCCTTGACCGCAGTCGCCAGTTCGACCACCGAGTAGATGGCGGCCATGTGGCGGAGCTCGTCACCGCCGAGGTCGATGTCCGCGGGCCTGAGAACCTCCAACTCGCCGTCCGTCGTGTCGACCGGAGCCGGATCGATGACGAGCACGGAGAACGAGTCATCGGGATGATGGGTGCGGACGGACGCGGCCAGGACGCGGGCGTACGAAAGATAGTTGGAGGCAACTACCGTGCAGAAGCGCACGAACTCTCCAAACTGGCCCCACGCCGCACCACGTCATGGTAGCCCAGGGGGCTCCGGCCCCCCCGCGCCTCCTCCGGACCACGACCACGGTCTCTGTCGTCCACATCCACACGAATCCGCGCGTCCTCCAGACGACGACCACGCTCCCAGCACCGGCGCAGCCGACCACGGCTTCCGGCGGGCGCGTGCTCGCCCTTACCGGCTGGGAATCCCGCCGGACGTAGCATCCGTCGCTATGAGCGACGAGCCCTGGTGGAAATCCGCCGTGTTCTACCAGGTCTACCCGCGCTCCTTCGCCGACTCCGACGGCGACGGCGTCGGCGACCTGGAGGGCATCCGGGGCCGGCTGGAGCACCTCGCCTGGTTGGGCGTCGACGCGGTCTGGATCTGCCCGTTCTACCGGTCACCCATGACCGACTTCGGCTACGACGTGGCCGACCACTGCGACGTGGACCCGCTGTTCGGCACCCTGGAGGACTTCGATCGGCTGCTGGCCGAGGCCCACGCCCTCGGCATCCGGGTGATCGTCGACTGGGTTCCGAACCACACCTCCGACCAGCACCCCTGGTTCGTGGAGGCCCGGTCGTCCCGCGACAACGCCAAGCGGGACTGGTACCTGTGGGCCGACGGGCCGGAGAAGCCCAACAACTGGAAGGCGGCGTTCGGAGGCGACACGTGGACCTGGCACGAGGCGACCGCCCAGTGGTACCTCCACCTCTTCCTCCCCACCCAGCCGGACGTGAACTGGCGCAACCCGGAGCTGGCCGCGGCCATGCACGAAACGCTGCGGTTCTGGCTCGACCGAGGCGTGGACGGCTTCCGCATCGACGTCGTCCAGGGGCTCACCAAGGACACGTCGTGGCCCGACGATCCCCCCGGGCAGCTCCTGCCCCACGCCGCGGTCAACGACCGCGCCGACACCCACGCCATCCTGCGGGGCCTGCGCCGGCTGGCCGACGCCTACACACCCGACCGGCTTCTGCTCGGAGAGGTGTACCTGCTGTCCACCGCGACGGTGGCGGGCTACGTGGGCGACGGCGACGAGCTGCACCTGGCCTTCGACTTCACCCCGCTGTACGCCCCGTGGGATGCCGGGGCGTGGCGGGCCCGGATCGAGGAGGTGGAGGTCGAGTTCGGGCGGCGGGGGGCGTGGCCGACGTGGACGCTCTCCAACCACGACAACCCGCGACACCGCACCCGTTACGGGGGCGGCGAGCGCCGGGCCCGGGCCGCCGCCATCCTCTTGCTGACCCTTCGCGGCGCCCCGTTCGTCTACTACGGTGACGAGCTCGGCCTCGAGGAGGCCGAGGTACCCCCCGACCGTGTGGTCGACCCCGGCGGACGCGACGGGTGCCGGTCGCCCATGCCGTGGGACGGCTCGCCTGGCCATGGCTGGCCCGGCGCCGAGCCATGGCTGCCGTGGGCGCCGGACCCGGCGTCACGGAACGTCGCCGCGCTCCGGGCCACCGAGTCGTCGATCCTGCACCTGTACCGGAGGACCCTCGCGGCGCGGCGGGCCAGCCCGGCCCTGGCCACCGGCGCCGTCGCCCTGCGGCCGTCACCCGCCGGCGTGCTGGCCTACGAGCGGACGGAGGGCGAAGACCGGCGGGTGGTGCTCGTCAACTTCTCCGCCGAGCCCGCCGCCGTGGCCCTCGACGGGCGGTGGCGTGTGGAGGTCGACAGCGACGGTCTGCTGGAGGGTGAGAGTTTCCCGGGCCGGCTGGCCGGCGATCACGCCGTCGTCCTACGGTCGGTCGACTAGGAATGTTCCCCGTGACCGCCGACGACGTGAAGCTGGCGGCCGAGCGCCTGCGCGACGTGGTCGTCCGCACCCCCCTCGAGCGCAACGAGAGAATGTCGGAGCTGGTGGGCGCGGAGGTGTGGCTGAAGCGGGAGGACCTCCAGCCGGTGCGGTCCTACAAGCTGCGAGGGGCCTACAACTTCATCGCCTCCCTCGGCGACGCGGAGCGGGCCAACGGGGTCGTCTGTGCCAGCGCCGGCAACCACGGCCAGGGGGTGGCCTACACCTGCCGCCGGCTCGGGGTCGCCTGCCGGGTCGTCCTGCCTCGAACCACCCCACGCCAGAAGCGAGAGCAGATCGCCGCCCTGGGCGGCGAGCAGACGACGATCGTGGTCGAGGGCCACACCTACGACGACGCCCACGAGTACGCCTCCGTGCTGGCCGCCGGCGACGGCGCGGTGTTGGTCCCCCCCTTCGACGACCCCCGCGTCATCGCCGGCCAGGGCACCGTCGCCCTGGAGATCGTCGAGCAGCTGGGCCGGCCGCCGGACCTCTTCGTCGTCCCCGTGGGCGGCGGCGGGCTGCTGGCCGGGATGGCGGTGGCGGCCGCCGGCCTGGCCCCTCGGCCCCGCATCGTCGGCGTGGAGCCGGCCGGTGCGCCGAGCATGCGCGCCGCCCTGGACGCCGGCCGGCCGGTGACCCTCGACTCCATCGACAACTTCGTGGACGGCGCCGCGGTCAAGCGCGCCGGCGCCTTCACCTTCGACCTCGTCAAGGCCCTGGTGGACGACGTGATCGCCGTACGAGAGGGCGGCGTCTGCACCACGATGCTCCAGCTCTACCAGCGCGACGGCATCATCGCCGAGCCCGCCGGCGCCCTGGCCGTGGCCGCCCTCGTCGAGGGCCTGGCCGTCCCGGCCGGTGGCACCGTCGTGTGCATCCTCTCCGGGGGCAACAACGACGTGAGCCGCTACGGCGAAGTGGTCGAGCGGTCGCTGGTCCACCAGGGGCTGAAGCACTACTTCCTGGTCGAGTTCCCCCAGGAGCCGGGCGCCCTGCGGGGTTTCCTGGACAACGTCCTCGGCCCCAGTGACGACATCACCCTGTTCGAGTACGTGAAGAAGAACAACCGTGAGATCGGGCCGGCGCTGGTGGGCATCGAGCTGGCCACCACCGACGACCTCGACCCGCTGCTGGCCCGCATGGACGCCAGCGGGCTGCACATCGAGCGGCTCTCGGCCGGCTCGCCCGCCTTTCGATTCCTCGTCTAGCCCGCCTGCCCCCCCGGCCGGCGTGAGGCCGGAGGGGAGGGTCGCGCTACCTCGGTCAGACCGTCGTGCTGCGGCCGGCGTAGTCCGGCTGACGGTTGCCGACCTTGCGGGCCATGAGCAGGCCGCCACCGGCCAGGACCACGAGAAGGGCGGCGCCCACCAGCCACGGGGCGAGGGAGCTGCCCTCGTCCTCGGCGACGGCCGGTCCGGCGTTCACGGCCGGGTTGTTCCGACCGCCGGGCGCCGCGCCTCCCTGCTGGGTGTTGTTGACCCCGTTGTCCGGGCCGCCCTGGCCGGGCGGCAGCGGAAGAGAGGTGGCTGTGCTCTGGGCGTGGGCCGCCGGGCCAAGTCCGAGGAAAAGGCTGACGGCGGCGACGGCGATGACAAGTGTGAGTCTGCGCATGTGCGCCAATTACCCACCGCTTCCCCGGTACCAAACGACACCGACACGGTCTTTCAGCCTCGAGGTGCCTCAGCCTGGCCGGGGCCCCTCTGCCGTCTCGAGACCGGACTCGACCCAGGCCTGGGTTCCGCCGGCCACGTTGTAGGCCTCGATCCCCAGGTTGCGGTAGTAGTCGGCCGCCCGCTGGCTGCGCGACCCGCTCTGGCAGATGACGTAGACCGGCCCTTCCGCGGGGATCTCGCCCACCCGGGCCACCACGTCGGAGAGCGGGATGAGCTTGGCGCCCGGGACGTGCACCGTCTCGTACTCCTCGGGCTGGCGAACGTCGACCAGGGCCACCGGCCCACCGGCGCGGGCCGCGGCCAGCTCGTCGACAGTGATCTCGGGGGCTGTCATGTGCGGTCCTCCTGGGACGGGACGGGGCGCAGGTAGCGGATGTCCGCGCCCGTGACCGGGCCGATGGCGGCGCCGGCCACTGCCGTCGACAGCACCACGAGGCGGGCCCGTGCCCGGGCGCAGCGCCGGCCGCCGGCGTCGGTGACGGTGGCCCGCGCCGTCACCGCGGTGTCGGTGCGGTCGTGGACCGTCGCCTCCACCCGGTGGCGCTCGTCGATGCGGACGGGGCGGTCGAACGTCGTGGCCGTCGACTGCACGACCGCGAACCGGCCGGCGAGGGCGATGGCGGCCCACGCCATGGCCTCGTCGAGGATGGCCAGCAGGACGCCTCCGTGGACGTAGTGGGGGGCGCCCGAGTGCTCGACGCCGAGGGAGAACTCGGCCGTGACCGCACCGGCCTCGTCGTCGTGGAAGTACGGAACCCGCAGCCCGAGCGGGTTGGACGGCTCGCACACGAAGCAGTTGGTCTCGAAGCCCCACCCGGCGTTGGTAAGGGGTTTCAGGGCCATCGGGGTCACGTTAGACCCCTCACCCCAGGTCGACCACCAGGGCCCGGTGGTCCGAGAGCGGCAGCTCACGGGCCTCGCTCGAGCGGACCAGGGGCAGGAGGCCGTGTCCGAGGGCGTGGTCGATCTGCATCGACGGCTTGGCCCCGGGGAAGGTGCGGACCTCGGCCAGCGGCCGCCATCCGCTCACCCGGGCCGGCAGCCCACCTGGGAAGTTCAGATCACCGAGGAGCACGCACGGGTGGCCCAAGGGGGCCAGCGCCCGGGTCACTTTCCGGAGCTGGACGAGGTTCCACCCGGGCACGAAGGAGAGGTGGGTGGTGGCCACCACGAGCGGGCCCCAGTCGGAGTCGACCTCGGCGGCCAGGGCCACCCGGGGTTCGTCGGGGAGGAGGATGAACCGGCCCCGACCGCCGGGGACGGCCACCGGCGCCCGCACCTTCGCGGCCCGGAGCCGGATCACGTGCCACCGCCGGACCGGCCGCTTGGACACCAGAGCGACCCCGTAGCCGGCCTCGGAGCTCGCCGGGTCGTCGTCGTCCTCGGCCGCCCGCCACGTGGCGCCGGGCTCGCCGACCAGCGCGGGCTCGAACCGCCAGTCGACCGCACCGGTGGCGTCGGCCACCGCGGCAGTCTGGTCCACCGCGCCGGAGCGGGCCTGGTTGCGGTCGATCTCCTGGAGGGCGAGGACGTCGGCCTGCAGCGAGGCGCACGCCGCGGCCAGGCGCTCCGTCGACACCTGGCCGTCGGCCAGGGAGCGGCCGTGGAGCACATTGAAGCTGGCCAGGCGCACGGAGCGGGATCACCCGCCGTAGTTGAGGCGGGTGTCCTCCATCCGCAGCACCGGAGTGTCCTCCGGCTTCTGGAAGCCGGCGTCGACCACCTCGCCGAGGAACAGCGTGTGGGCTCCGGCGTCGACGGCGGTGTGCACGCGGCAGTCGAGCCAGGCCACGGCCTGGTCGAGGACGGGGGCGCCGGTGAGCCCGTCGTGGAACGGGAAGCCGTTGAGCGTGGAGGCCGCGGCGTCCACCTCGACGGGCTTGGTGAACTTGCGGACGATGGCCCGGTCCTCGCGGTCGACGATGTTGACGGTGAACGCCCCACCCTCGGTGATCAGCTCGTGGGTGAGCGCCTCCTTCTCCACGCCGACGGCCACCAACTTGGGGTCGGAGCTGACCTGCATGGCCCAGTTGGCGGTCATCGCGTTGCGGCGCTCGCCCGCCCGGCTGCCGATGACGTACAGGCCCCCCGGCATCGTCCACATGACCCGCCGGCGGAGCTTGTCGTACTCCTCGGGCTCGCGACCTTCGGGGACGGGGCCGACGATTCCGCTGATGAGGGGCAACGTGTCCTTCCCGGCGGGTGCCTTGCCCGCCTTCGGCGCCGACGCTACTGGGCCGGGGCCAAGCGCTCGATGGTGCGGGCCAGGTCGAGGTCCTTGGTCGTCACGCCGCCCTCGCTGTGGGTGCTGAGGCCGACCCGGACCTTGTCGTAGCGGATGTCCACGTCGGGGTGGTGGTCGGCCGCCTCCGCGGCGTACGACAGCCGGACCACGAAGGCGATGGCGCCGGCGAAGCTGTCGAGGCGGTACTGGCGGGTGATGGCCGACTCGACGTGTTCCCACCCCGGTAGGGCGCCGAGCGCGGCGCGGATCTCGTCGTCGGAGAGCGTCGCCATGGCCCCCGTTCTACTCGCTTGAAATACTTTCCTCGACTAATTAGTTTGAGGAACCAATGACGTCGCTCTCCCCCGTCACCGCCGCCGAAGCCGAGCTCGCTTCCCGCCTGCGCCTCGCCGTGACGCGCCTGGGCCGGCGGCTTCGCACTCAGCTGCCCGGCGAGCTGTCGCCCTCCCAGCTGGCCACCCTGGCCAGCGTCGAGCGGCTGGGGCCGCTGACCCTCGGAGAGCTTTCCGCCGCCGAGCGCGTGAAGCCGCCGACCATGACCAAGATCGTGGCCTGCCTCGAAGATCAGGGGCTGGTCAGCCGCACGGTCGACCCGGCCGACCGCCGAGTGGCCCGGGTGAAGGCCACCGCCGCCGGCCTGGCCTTCCTGGAGGACAGCCGCCAGTCGAAGGACGCCTACCTGGCCCAGCGGCTGCGCAGTGTCACGCCCGAGGACCGGGTGGCCCTGGAGCGGGCCGTCGAGGTGCTCGAGCGGATCCTCGACGAAGGATGATCGGCCGCACCGCCCTTCGGGCCGCGGGAGCCCGGACCTTCCGGTCCCTGCACATCCGCAATTACCGGCTGTTCTTCTTCGGCCAGCTGATCTCCATCACCGGCACGTGGATGCAGACCGTCGCCCAGAGCTGGCTGGTCCTCAACATGACCGGCAGCGGCGTGGCCCTGGGCATCACCGTCGCCCTGCAGTTCCTGCCCATGCTGCTGTTCGGCATGTGGGGCGGGTTGCTGGCCGACCGTTCGGACAAGCGCCGGCTGCTCATCGTCCTCCAGGTCGCCGGCGGGCTGCTGGCCCTCGTCCTTTACGGCCTGGTGGCCACCGACACCGTCGAGCTGTGGATGGTGTACGTGCTGGCCTTCCTGCTGGGCGTGGTGACGATGATCGACATGCCCACCCGACAGTCGTTCGTGATCGAGATGGTCGGCCCCGACGAGGTACCGAACGCGGTGGGCCTGAACAGCGCCATGTTCAACGCCGGGCGCATCCTCGGCCCCACCGCCGCCGGCGTGACCATCGCCTGGCTGGGCATCGCTCCCGCCTTCCTCGCCAACGCCATCTCCTTCATCCCCGTCATCGCCGGCCTGACGCTGATGCGAACCGAGGAGCTGCACCGGCGCGAGCCGGCCGTGCGCCGTGGCGGTGAGGTACGGGCCGGGTTCCTGTATGCCTGGAGCGACCCCACGCTGCGCTCCACGCTGCTCCTGGTCGCGGTGCTCGGGATGTTCGGCTTCAACTTCGTCGTCGTGCTGCCGCTGCTGGCCCGGTTCACCTTCTCCGGCGGCGCCGGGCTCTACAGCGTCTTCACCGCCCTCATGTCGGTCGGCTCCCTCGGCGGCGCCCTGTACTCCGCCAGCCGGGCGGCGCCCACCCGCCGCATGCTCGTCGGCGCCGGCGTGGCGTTCGGCGCGCTCATGCTGGCCACCGCGGTCGCGCCGACGGCGTGGCTCACCGGGGCCCTGCTGGTGGGCGTGGGCACGGCGATGATGCTGTTCATGGCCACGGCCAACACCACCCTGCAGTTGGGCTCGGACCCCGCCATGCGCGGCCGGGTCATGGCCCTCTACGGCCTGCTGTTCGCCGGCAGCACGCCTCTGGGCGGGCCGCTGCTCGGCTGGATCTCCGAGGCGTGGGGGCCACGCGTGGGACTGGCCATCGGCGGGGCGCTGAGCCTGTCCGCCGCCCTGGCCGCCGTCGGTCGGATCCGGATCCGCCGGCGGTCGTCGGTGCGGATCGGCGCCGGCGGGGAGCCGCCCGACGCTATCGCCGCCGCGTGACGCCGGCGCCTGACGCTACCGACGGGCCTCGACGACGACGACCTCGAAGGGGTCGAGGACGGTGACCTCGGCCGGGGGGCGGCCGTAGGCGGCCCGGATGGTGGTCGGTTCGAAGCCGAGCAGGTCGGACCAGGTCGCGTCCACGGACTGCGGCTCGGCCGCGGGGTTGCGCACGCACACCGTGCCCTCGTCGCCCCGGCGGGCGGCGAAGCCGTAGACCTCACCGGCGGCCGGGTCGCCCAGCACCATGGCGCTGCGGGCCAGGACGCGCTGGTGGTGGCCGGCCCAGCGCAGCGCCTCGGCCAGCACCGCCCACTCCGCATCGGAGAGCGAGTCGGGCGACACGTACAGGTCGTGGTGCAGCGTGCCCCGACCGACGGCCAGCCAGCAGTGCCGGGCCCATCCGCCGAGGCCGCTGTCAGCGTCGCGGTAGGACTCCGCCTGGGACTCGACGATGCTGAACGGCACGAGGGCGGACACGGGCATGGCCGCCGGCCGGTAGGCCTGCAGGCACGTGTCGATGTAGGTGTCGAAACGGTCGAGGCGGGAACCGGGGTGCTCGGCCACTGTGTCGTCGAGGCCGCCCCGCCACACGAAGTCCACCGCCGACAGCCACCACGGGGAGGGGTGCGAGCCGATGGTGAAGGCCACGACGGCATCGGGCCGCACCGCCCGGATACCGGCCACCAGGGCGAGGAAGGCGTCGACCTGAGCGGTGCGGGCGCCAGGGCCCACGGCGTGGCCGTGGTCGGCCTCCTCGCAGGTGAAGGACACGCCGTCGAGCTTCCAGTAGCCCACGCCGGCCGCCGTCCAGTCCCGCAGCACGGCGGCCAGATGGGCCCGGTAGCGCGCGCCGGCCGGGCACAGCCCCTTGGTCTTGGGATCGACCTCGAACCCGTGCTCGCCGCCCCATGCCACCCGGGCCGCCCGGCGCTCGCCGTAACCGCCGAACGCGCTGAGCCACAGGCCGATGCGGCCACCGAGGGCGTCGAGGCCGGATGGGAACCGGGCCGGCGCCATCCGCCCCCAGAGGCCCGTCACCTCCTGCCACTCGCCGTCCCAGCCGTCGTCGAGGGTGGTAAAGCCGATGGGCAGGCGGTGGCGGGTGCTCACCGCGGCGAAGCCCTCCACCTCGGCCCGCACCGACGCCTCGTCCATCGTTCCCGGCGCGCCGAGGTGGTACCAGTTGTTGGTGAGGGTCACCAGGCGGGCAGGCACCGGGCGGAGGACGTCGACGTAGTCCCAGAACGCGTCCCGGCCGCCGGCGCCGACCACTGCCGGCGGGGTGACGTAGGGCTCGGCACCGAGGTCGACGGCCACCGGGAGGGCCAAGGTGGTCGCCGCGCCCGCCAGGTTCTCGGCCATCGGGTGCTCGATGCCGGCGAAGAAACCCGGGCCGAACACGGGCTGGCCGAGGCCGATGGCACCGGCGTTGTAGGGCACCGGCTCGCCGGTGGACGCCGGTCCGGTGACGGCCACGCCGGACCAGGAGTCGAGCTCCACCCGCTCGAGCCGGCCCTGCCCGGCGACGGCCGCCCACTTCCGGACCACGCCGGTGTCGGCGTCGGCCTCGACGGTCACTCCCACGGTGAGGTTCGCGCCGGTGAGGGTCCATGTGAGCCGGGCGGGCGCGACCTCGACCTCGGAGGGCTCCAGGTCGGCATCGGACAGCCGCCGGCCGTCCACGGTGAGGGTGACCTCGGGGCCGTCGACGGTGACGTCGTCGATGGCCGCGGTGCGCGGGCGGCCGTCGACCACCTCGTAGCGCCGGATGCCGACCCTCATCCGGCGAGGAGCAGCTCGAGGGCAGCCAGCTGGTTGCGGGCCCGGCGCCGGTTGTGGCCCGGATCCTGGACGCGGAAGTAGACGTCGCCCCGCAAGTAGTCGGTGAGGAACCGGGCCGCGGCCTCGAGGGCCATGAGCGGGCCGGCGAGAGGGAGGAGGCCGGCCTCGCCCGGCGTCAGGAAGCCGGCGGCGGCGTAGCCGTCGAGGATGGCGGCCACGATCCCCGGGTCCACCCGTAGCCCTGCGGCATCGCCGTCCTCGGCGGCGCGCACGGCTCCGGACCGCACCAGGTCGCCGACGTCGAAGAGCACCGTCCCCGGGCCGACGGTGTCGAGGTCGACCATGCACACGCCGGCGCCGGTAGCCGCGTCGAAGAGCAGGTTCTCCACTTTGGCGTCGTTGTGGACGGTGCGCTCGGGCAGCACGCCGGCGGCCCGGGCGTCGGCCACCTCGATGGCCACGCCGGCGTGGTCGAGCACGGCGTCGACCTCGGGGGCGCAGTCCGCGGCTCGGCCGACGTCGTCCGCGTCTCGGGCGGCCTCCAGGTGACCGAGGCGGGCGACCACGTCGTGGAAGCCGGCGATGACCTCGGGGGGCGGCGGTTCGAGGTCGGCCAGGCCGGCCACGAAAGCGGCGGCCAGCGCCGCCCCCTCCACGGCCTGCTCCGGCCGGTCGAACCGGGCGCCGGCCCGGGCCCCGTCGACGAACGCCAGGGTGCGCCACGCCGCGCCGGCGGCGTCCCGGGCGAAGGGACGCCCGTCCGGTGCGGGCCGGACGACGACCGGGCCGCCGAGGTGAGCGGTGACCCGGACGACGTTGTCCATGAGCAGCTCGACGTCCGTGAACACCGAGGTGTTCAGTCGCTGGTGGATCCACCGATCGCCGCCGGCGTAGGTGGCCAGGTACGTCTCGTGGATGTGGCCGCCGGCGAGGAGCTCGAGGCTGGTGCACGCCTCCTCGATCCCGAACAGCGGGCCGAGCTCCGGGCCGGCGCTAGCTTCGCCCGGGCTTGCGCCCCCGCCGGCCGGCGGGTGGGCCGGTCGGCCTCGTGGGACCGGCGACGGCTCGGGCGGCGTCGAGGGCGGCGGCGTCGAGTCCATTGGTGGACGCTACGCGGACCACGGTGGGGACGAGAACGTCGGGGTCCTCGGACGCCTGAACCGGCTCGTCCACCGGCGGCTGCAGCGGCTCGACGGCCGGCGCGGACGGCGAGGCGACGGGCCGCCGCCCGCCGACCCAGTCGTCCCACGCCAGATCGGTGGTCGGCTCGGTCTCAGGCGATGCCGTCGGCTCGACGAGTGCCGACCCGGCGCTGCCCGGCGGAAGCGCAGCTGGGGCGCCGCGGCCACCGAGGACGGTGCTGCGGCCGTCGAACCACAGGCCGCCGGCGCCGCCACCACGGCCGCCGCCCCTGGGGCCGGCGGGGATGGTGGCCAGACGGGGGCCGCCCTCGCCGAAGCGGCGGGTGGCGGCGATGAGGGTCATGCCGACGAGGAGGAGCAGCCCGGCCACCCGGGCCGGCCCGCCGAGATCGGAGCCGGTGCGGACCAGCGGGGGCCCCTGGACGATCGGCGGCTGCGGCTG
>Ga0247719_1000699_pt1 | contig 17751 bp, 21 predicted proteins | sample 41E_DmetaG_FD_189046 | JGI IMG/M metagenome (GOLD analysis project Ga0247719, IMG submission 189046) | Soil microbial communities from hillslope of Landscape Evolution Observatory, University of Arizona, Oracle, AZ, United States - 4-1-E_D | ecosystem: Engineered > Artificial ecosystem >...
GCTCACACCGATCCCGGTCGCGCGGGTCTGGGCCATCGACGACAATAACGAGGACGACCGGGATCGGTGTGAGCCGTACCCCATCGCCATCGAGCATGCGGACACCCAGATCGAGCGCATGGCGCGCGCGGCTGCGGCAATGGGGAGTGGCAAGTGAGCAAAGTGATCAGGAACGAGAAGGACGTCAAAGCGCGGGTCAAGAAGCTGCTCGACGCGCATAACTGGTTCTGGTGGATGCCGCCGGCCAATGGCTTCGGGAAGGTCGGCGTCAGCGACTTTCACGCGCTCAAGAACGGGGTGTTTCTGTCGATCGAGACGAAGTTCGGTTCCAACAAGCCGACCGCGCACCAGAAGGCGTTCCTCGAGAGCATCAACGCCGAGACGGGCATGGGCTTCGTCGTCAACGAGCAGAACCTTGAGCATCTGGAAGCCTTCCTGACCGACTTCGGCGGGCAGACCGACCTGGTCGCCAAGGAAGGCAAGATGAGCAACGAGGCCGGCGCCCGACTGGTCGACGCGATCCGCGCGCTGCAGGCGCTGATCTGATGAGATTGCGGGGGCTCCATCACGCCTATTTCGGCTGCGACGCGCCTTGGTGGTGGACGCTTATCACGATCGTGCATGGGGTGATGCCGCTGCGCTTCGTATGGAGGTATGTTCGCTCTTGACGGAGGGACCGTTTCAGTCCACCGTACGTTTTAGACATGATGGGACCGGCTATGTGACTTACGCATAGCCGGCGAGGAGTTTTTTGTTGCTGGTCCACACGCCCACCAACAGCTTGTTGCTCGATGTGCCGGACCCGTTCGCGGTCCGCGAGGTGCTGCGCAACAGCAAGGTGGTCGACCATCCCCGCTTCAACCTGGCGGTGCAGCTCACGCTGGAGTCGGCCAAGGTCCTGCGGAACATGGGTTGGCAGGCGCCGGCGCCGATCCGCTACCAGTACAAATGGCCGGGCAAGTTCAAGCCGTTTGCTCACCAAATCGTGATGAGCGAGTTCCTGACGATGCACCGGCGGGCCTTCAACCTGTCGGAGATGGGCACGGCCAAAACCAATGCGGCGCTGTGGGCCGCGGACTGGCTGATGGAGACGGGGCGGGTCAACAAGGCGCTGGTACTCTCACCCTTATCCACACTCGAACGCGTCTGGGCGACCGACATTTTCGACACACTTATGCACAGGCGCTGCGCGATCGTGCACGGCACGTTCGAGCGCCGCATGCAGCGGCTCGAGAGCGACGTCGACTTCTACATCATGAACCACGACGGGCTGATCATCGAGCGCCTGATGGACGCGATCTTGAAGCGGCCCGACATCAATCTCGTGATCGTCGACGAAGCCTCGATGTTCCGCAACCATGCGACCCGCAAGTACAAGGCGCTCGAGAAGCTCTGCCGGCGACAGGACATCCGCCTGTGGCTGCTCACCGGCACGCCCTGCCCGAACGATCCCACCGACGCGTGGGCGCTGGCCAAGCTGGTGTCACCGGAGCGGGTGCCGAAGTTCTTCGGCGGCTTCAAGCGCCAGACGATGATGCAGATCAGCCAGTTCAAGTGGGTGCCGCGCGCCGACGCCTACACCCAGGCGTTCGCGGCGATGCAACCTGCAGTACGTTTCAAGAAGGCCGAGTGCCTCGACCTGCCGCCGGTGACGACGCAGGACCGCCAGTGCGACCTCACCAAGGAGCAGCGCAAGGCGTTCGAGGAGGTCCGCAAGACGATGGTGCTGGAGGCCGCGGACGGCAAGAAGATCACCGCGGCGAACGCCGCCGACAAGATCGGCAAGCTGCGCCAGATCCTCTGCGGCGCCGTCAAGATCGACAACGACTACCAGACGTTCGACCACGCGCCGCGCTTCAACGTGCTGCTGGAGTGCATCCAGGCAGCCTCGGCGAAGGTGCTGGTGGTGGCGCCGTTCAAGGGCATCGTCCGGGCGCTGGAGAAGGAGCTCGAGCCCTATGTCAGCGTCGGCGTCCTCAACGGCGATGTGTCGCCCGGCGCGCGCGACCGCATCATCCGCGAGTTCAAGGGCGGCCCCGATCCGCACGTGCTACTATGCCATCCCAAGGTCATGAGCCACGGCCTCAATCTCACCGAGGCCGACACCCTGATCTTCTACGCGCCGATCTACAGCAACGACGAGTTTCAGCAGGTGAACGAGCGGTTCAATCGCGCGGGCCAGACCCGCAAGATGACGATCGTTCGGATGGCAGCGCACCCGTTGGAGTGGCAGATTTTCAAGCTGCTCGACAATCGGCAGTCGACCCAGAACTCCATCCTCGACCTCTACAAGCAGGTGACCGAGTAATGCCCCAATTCGCAGCAGCCCACCTCCGCACCCTGATCCAGAACGCCGACGATCATGGGCACCAGTTCATCACGGTGGACAAGAACGAGCTGCGGCTCATCCTCGACAGGTGTGAGCCGCTCTTTGCTCACGCCAAAGTAGAAGGCGACAGCGCCGCCGCACCGCCCCTGACCCGCGAGAGTGCGGCCCATGCGACACCCGGCTTCACCGTGATCGGCTCGGTCCACCGGTACGGGGGTGATGCCGAGCCGGACGATCTTCGTTAACCCCCTTAACAAAGGACACGACATGGCAGAAGAAACTATCCGGCACCCCGACATGGTCGCCAAGCTGGTGAAGGCCCCGGCCGACATCATCTCCAGCTTGACCGAGGACCGTGCCGACCTGTGGCACGCCGCCACCGGTATTGCCGGTGAGACGGCCGAGCTGCTGGAGGCGCTGGCGGTGCACCCCGACACCATCGACCGCGACAACGTGATCGAGGAGCTCGGTGATCTCGAGTTCTACGGTGAGCAGCTGCGGCAGCGGCTGGGCATCGACCGTGACTTGGTGGACGTCAGCAACGCATCGGCCAGTGGCACCATGCTCAGAGAATATGCGATCGACGCAGCGATCGCCGGCGGCCGGGTCCTCGACCTCGTCAAGAAGGCCGCGGTCTACGACCAGCCGCTGCGCGATGACGACCTGCGCGCGGCTCTGGTCGAGCTGGACGCGGCCCTGATGTCGATCATGCAGGTCCTCAGCATCAGTCGCCAGGATGCGCTGGACGCCAACATCGCCAAGCTCGGGCAGCGGTACAAGGACCACCTCTACAGCGACGAGCAGGCGGCCGAGCGCAAGGACAAGAAGGGCAAGAAGGCCAAGCCGGAGGCCGAGGCCAATGGCTGAGGCGGTCAACCACCCGCCGCACTACGGCGGCGCCGACAACCCCTACGAGGCGATCAAGGTGATCGAGGCGTGGGGGCTCGACTTCAACCTCGGCAACGCGGCGAAGTACATCGCCCGGGCGGCTCACAAGGGCCGCCAGCTCGAGGATCTCGAGAAGGCTCGCTGGTATCTCGACCGCGAGATCAAGCTGCTGAAGGAGCTGGGCGATGAGCAAGGTTGACGTCCTCGACCACGGCTTCGTCCGGCTGGTCGACAACATGGGGAGCGACCTCTCCGTCGTGCGCGCCGCCCGCGTCTCTTATGACGCGGCGTGGCGGGCCGGCGAGAACGAGGGCAGCGACAAGCGCCTGATCGACTATCTCTGGCGCAACAAGCACACCAGCCCGTTCGAGGCGGTGCAGCTGACGTTCGAGGTCAAGGCCCCGATCTTCGTGTTCCGCCAGTGGCATCGCCACCGCACCTGGGCCTACAACGAGTTGAGCGCGCGCTACCGCGAGCTGCCCGACGAGTTCTACATCCCGGACGCGGCGGTGATCGGCGAGCAGGCCAAGGACAATAAGCAGATGCGTGTCGTCCACGGCGCCGATCCGACCGACGCGCGCAAGCACGAGGTCGAGCAGCTGAGGATCGCCTGCCGCGATGCCTACAACACCTACCAGTACCTGCTGAGCAGCGGCTGGCCGCGCGAGTTGGCGCGGTCGATCCTGCCGGTGAACATCTACAGTCACATGTTCGCCAGCGTCAGCCTGCTGAACCTGTTCCGCTTCCTCTCGCTGCGCGACCACGACCACGCTCAGCACGAGATCAGGGTGTACGCGGAGGCGATGCGTGACCTCGCCGCGACAGTGGCTCCGGTTTGCGTCGAGGCGTTCCAAAAGCACCGTTGACACAAGCCAGTCACATGATACGACCGACCACTATTGAAGGACCCTATTGATGGCAGATGCAGACCCCAGGCCGATCGAGTTCGATCTCGGCAAAATCACCAAGGCGCACATCAACATCCGCGACGCTCGAGCGCAGCTGAAGAAGCAGTTCGACGAGGCCGACGCCGAGCTGAAAAAGTCGCAGCAGCGGCTGGAAGCTGCAATGCTCGACCATCTCAATCGGCATGGTATGGAGAGCGTTCGGACGGAAGCGGGGACGTTCTACCGTCAGGAGGAGATCACGCCGTCGGCGAGCGACTGGAACGCGCTGTACGACTGGATCAAGGAACACGACGCCTGGGATGCGCTGGAGCGGCGCATCAAGAAGACGTTCGTGAAGGAGTACGCCGAAGCTCACGGCGGCGGGCTGCCTCCGGGCATCTCCGTCTTCCGTGAGTTCGTCGTGCGAGTTCGGAGGGGATAAATGACTTGTAGAGTGCAGCGATACGGCGCCAACGCGCCTCCCGGCTACACGCCGGGAATGGTTAAATCCATGACCTTCCACTGCGACTTCGCAGGGTGTGCGCGGCGCCCGCCGCAGGACATCGAGTCGCTGGCCGGCGGCGGCATGCGCGGGCTCGGCTGGTATGCGTCGGGCGGGGTCCATTATTGTCCGGATCACAACCCAGAGCCTGAGCTGCCACTGGTGCCGGAGCGCATGGTGATCGGCGACACGCAGATGGTGCCGCCCAATGGCTGAGGCGGGGCACAACGCGTCGCAGGAGCAGCTGCGACTTTATGCTGAGCGCATCGAGCGACTGATCGAGGAGCGCAAGGGCATCAACGACGACATCAAGGACGTGAAGGCCGAAGCGAAAGCCAACGGCTACGACGCGCGGACCTTGATGGAGGTGATCCGCATCAGGGCTCTCGAGCCCCACGTGCGGCAAGAACGGAAGGCGCTGCTGGACACGTACCTGGCGGCCTTCGGCATCGACGACGATTAAGGAGAGCAGCAGATGGCAAACGAGATTGCAATGTTCGACCCGAAGGCCGGTGTGCCCGCGCACATCGCGAACTTCTTCGGGGTGGAGGGTTCCAACATCCAGGACCGGGCGACCGTCCCGAGCTTGTCGCCGCAGGGCAAGATGTGGACCGTCAGCGTCAACGGCGACAAGACGAAGCTCCTCAAGCGCGACAACGACGGCGAGATGGTGCCGGTCAGCGTCATGCGCGTGGTGATCCTCGACTTCGCCAAGCGCCGCGGCCGCGCCTACTATGAGGGTGCCTACGATCCGGCGAACGAGAGCGCGCCGATCTGCTGGTCGGACGATGGCGTCGCCCCGGACGAGACGGTGCCGGCCGAGATCAAGAGCACCAAGACCTCGTTCAAGTGCGACACCTGCCCGATGGCGGCCAAGGGGTCGAAGGTCGGTGACAACGGCAAGGCGCTCACCGCCTGCTCGCAGCACCGCATGCTGGCGGTGGTGCCGGCCAACAAGCTCGATTTCGAGCCGCTGCGGCTGAAGATCGCGATCACCAGCGACTTCGACAAGCAGAGCCCGGACGCCGAGGCGCAGGGCTGGTTCGCCTTCTCGAACTACATGGACTACCTCAAGTCCCGCGGCGTGCAGCACTCGGCGGCGATCGTCACCAAGATGAAGTTCGACCCGAACGCGACCTACCCGAAGATCTTCTTCGCCGCCGATCGCTGGCTCGAGCCGGCCGAGATCGCGCAGGTCGCGCCGCTGACCAAGGACGAGAAGGTGCAGAAGCTGCTGGCTGGCACCTACACGCCCGCCGGCCCGGACGGCGTGGAGAAGCACTCCACCACCGCGGCGCCGGGCAACCCGCAGACCGCGGCGCAGCAGGGCACGGCAGCAGCTGCCGCGGCTCAGCCCGCAGCGGCCGCACCGGCGCCGGTGGTGGACGACGACGATGATGGCGGCGAGATCATCATGGCCGGCATGGATGCGCCGGCCGCGCAGCCCGCTCAGGCGCCTGCTCAGGCCGCTGTGGCGCCGCCCGAGGCACCGAAGACCACGGCAGCTCCTGCGGCCGCTGTCGGGGCTTCCACGCCGCCCCCGCCGCCGACGTCCGCTGATCCGGAACTGGCCAGCCTGCTCTCCGATTGGGGTGCCGATTGACCGTCGCCGATGATTAGCACATAGTTGCTGGCCCCCTGATGCTCTGGGCTTGAGCGGAAGGGGGCCAGTGTGGGGGCACCCCGAATGACGCCTTTGGACTTCCTGCGGGCCCTGTGGCCCGACACAGGAGTATATTGCCTTGCGACCCCGCGCCCGGGCGGCGCCTACAGGCACTGGACCTTCGACACGGTCGAGGAAGCTGCAGCTCGAGCTGTAACGCTCGCCGGCTCCACCGACGTCTATTTCAATATCCACACGCTTCGCGAGAAGCAGGTCCCGCACAAGGACCCCGCGAAGGCGGCTGCCGGCCAGACCCAGGTGCGCGTGCAGCGCAACATGGTCGCCGCCCGCTGCTTCTTCTGGGACATCGACATCGACGCTGCTGACCCGGCCAAGTACAGCACGCGCCCCGAGGGCCTCGCCGCGCTCCTCGACTTCCTCAAGCAGACCCAGCTGCCCAAGCCGCTCGTCACCTCATCGGGCGGCGGCTTCCACGTCTACTGGCCTCTCACCGATGCGGTCCCGTCCGACGAGTGGCGGGATCACGCGACGCGCCTGCGTCAACTCGCCGTACATTACGGTTTGAAGATCGACCTCTCTCGCACCACCGACACCTCGTCCGTGCTGCGCGTCGTCGGCACCTTCAACTGGAAGAACCCGCACCAGCCGCGGCCGGTCGCGATCCAGGCGCCGGGCAAGCCGACGGCCACCGGCGTCTTTGTTAATGCCGTTAACGAAGCGGTGATCCGCGCTGGGCTGACCGCGCAGGACGCCCCGAAGTTGCAGCAGGCCGAGAGCCTGCTCGGATCCAATCTCGACGTACCCTACAGCGGCGCCAACCCGTCGATGCCGGCGATCATGACCGCATGCAAGCAGATGGCCCGCATCTGGGCGTTGCGCGGCCGCTTCAGCGAGCCCGAGTGGTATCGCATCGCGATCGGCGTCGGCCGCTTCTCCGACGAGGGCAACCGCGCCGTCCACAAGCTCAGCAAGGGCCACCCCGAATATAGCGAGGCGGCCTGTAACGCGAAGATCAAGCAGAACGAGCAGTCGCAGAAGGGCCCGACCAGCTGCGCGACCGTGGCGTACGCGAGCTCCGTCGGCGACAGCCTGTGCATCGGCTGCCCGTTCCAGGGCAGGGTCTATGGGCCGATCCAGGCCGCGCTGTTCAAGGACCCGGCCCCGCCGCCGCTTCACGAGGAGAAGATCGGCGACACCATCAGCACCCTCGTCCTGCCTGACCCGCCCAAGCCGTTCATCCGGCTCAAGGACGGCGGCGGCATCGCGGTGGCGACCAAGAACGCCGACGGCGCCGAGGAGCACCAGAAGATCTTCGACTACGACCTCTACCCGCTGCGCCGACTGTCGAACACGCAGCAGGGAGTGGAGCAGCAGGTCTGGCACGTCGCGCTGCCGCGCGGCGAGGCCAAGGATTTCACGCTCGACGCCGACATGCTCTACGATCTGCGCAAGTTCGTAGTGGCGATCGCCCACCAAGGGATATATCCTCACAAGGGAGCACTCCCGCACCTGCAGGAATATATGGTCGCCTATATCGCTCAGCTCCAGAAACTCGCCGACGCGGACGCGCAGTGCAACCACCTCGGCTGGGGCGACGACCAGACCCACTTCATCATGCCCGACAAGGTGATCCACCTCGACGGCAGCGCCAAGGCGGCGCAGCTCAGCTTGGGAGCCCAACGCGCATCCGCGCACGTTCATAAGCGGGGAACGCTCGAACAGCAGGTCAAGCTGCTGAAGTTCTACGACAACCCCGCCTACCTCCCGAACCAGTTCTACATCCTCGGCGGCCTGGCCGCGCCGGTCTTCTTCGCCACCGGACATCATGGCGTGATCATCAATGCCAGCGGCGACGCCGGCGCCAGCAAGTCGACGAGCCTGTACACGGCCGCCTCGTTCTGGGGCCAGCCCGAGCTCTACCCGATCAACGGCACCAACAACGGCGCCACCGTGCGCGGCCGCAACGAGCGCGTCACCACCCTGGCCAACCTGCCGGTGTGCGTCGACGAGATCACCCACATGCCGGTCAGGGACGCCGTCGACCTGGCGATGTCGATCACCCAGCCTGGGCACCGCATCCGGCTGCAGACGGACGGCGTCGAGCGCGCCACGGTTGGCTCCTACAAGGCGACGATCATGCTGACGACGGCGAACAACTCGCTGCACAGCATGCTCAGCCTCGACAACGCCGCCGGCACCGCCGGGTCGATGCGCGTGTTCGAGATCATCTTCACGGCCAACCGGGTCCACGACAAGTGGGAGGCCGACGACTTCATCCACTCGCTCAAGGAAAACTACGGCCACCTCGGCGAGCAGTTCATCTACTATGTCCTGAAGCACAAGGACGCGGTCGTCGCCCGGGTGCGCGAGGTGCAGAAGGAGATCGACAAGGCGGCCGACATCCAGAGCGCCGAGCGGTTCTGGAGCGCCACGATCGCCGCGATCCTGGTCGCCGGGGAGATCGCCTTCAATCTGGGGCTGCTGCCGTTCAACGTCGCGGCGCTGCGCAAGTGGGTGCTCGAGCACCAGATCCCCTACATGCGCGGCGTGGTCACGCAGGAGTACAGCGACCCGCTGGCGATCGTCGCCGACTACCTCGAGCAGATCAACGGCAACATCATCTCGATGCGCAAGGCGCAGGGCGGCAACATCTCGAACGTCATCCACATGCCGCGCAACGGCGCGCTGCTGGCGCACTACGACCTCGACGACAAGATGCTCTACGTGCTCAAGAAGGGCTTCAAGGATTACTGCGCCCGCACCGGCGCCAACGCCACCAAGGTCGTCGACGATCTCCACGCGCCGCGCGACGGCGTCCGCATCATCCCGCAAAAGCACACGCGCCGGATCCTGGGGGCAGGGACCGAGTACGCGAAGGCGCAGTCCTGGTGCTTCGCAATCAACATGGATCACCCGGCGGTGTCGGGTTCGGTCGATCTCAAGATTGTGGCGAGTGGCCAGCCGGGGGGCGGTGCAGGGGATCAGAAACCCGCACTGAAAGCAGTCTGACGATCCACGATCCATTCTGCCCGCACTGCGGGTACGACCTCAAGCTCGACCAGCCGATCATGATCGACGACTTCTACATGGCCGCCCCGCTCGCGCAGCTGCGCTGGAAGGGCGGCCCGGTTCCGCTCACCGGCTCCGAGAGCCAGCTGGTGTGGGCGCTCATGAAGGCATACCCGAACCCGGTGAAGATCGAGGTGATCCTCGACCGGATCGGCTCCGACTCAACCTACAACGCCGTGCAGGTGTTCATCCATCGCATCCGCAAGAAGCTCAAAGCGATGGGCGCACCCAACCCGATCGTGTCGGCGCGCCATCAAGGCTCGAACCGAGCGTACGTGTGGAAGCCTGGGGGGGATCATGTGGTTCGTTCGACGAAGAAGAAAGGGTAACCGCGGCGGCGGCCGGCGGCCGATCGACAATCGTGTACTGTGGGCGGCGGGGTTTCAATGAGCCACCGATGGATGTGCCAGGCGATCGGTGACACCACGGTCCGATGGCGCCAGCCGGTGATGTGCGACTGTGTACGGGAGGGACGCGATGCGAGTGCTAGTCTGCGGCGGCCGCAACTTCAGCTCGTTCGAGCAGCGGACGTGGCTCTACGACGGGCTCAACCTGCTCCACGAGAAGGCGACGATCACCGAGATCATCGAGGGCGGCGCCGGCGGCGCTGACCTGGTGGCGAAGAACTGGGCGCTGTGGCGGCGCGCGTGCGGCGATCCGATCAAGCTCACCGAGGTGCCCGCCGAGTGGGAGAAGCACGGCCGCGGCCTCAAGTTCAGCCAGAAGAACCCGGCCGGGATGATCCGCAACAACGAGATGGTCAAGCTGCGGCCGGACGTCGTCCTGGCAACGCCGGGCGGCCGGGGCACCGCGCACATGATCGAGACGGCCAAGCGCGCGGGGCTCAAGGTGATCCTGCTCGAGAAGATGCCGGTGAGGCTCAACGAAAAGACCCCGCCGGTTTTGGGCCCGGCGGGGTCCTCCCAACCCTAGTCGCAGTGCGACTGCGCTAGGTGGTCGACGTCTGCGGCTGCTTCATCGCGATCGTCGGAGCAGCCTGCTTGTAGAGCTGCTCCGTGACCTGCTCGTCACCCGAGCTCCAGACCTGGAAGCCCTCCGACTGGCGGCTGCGCACCAGTAGCACGAACTCGTCACCGTCCCGGACGGCGTTGCCCACCTGGATCGCCGGCGTGTTGTAGTGCGCCGACTCGTCTTTGCTCCCGCCGAGACTGGAAAATGCGCCGCGGCCGGTGCCGCTCTGGTTGTTGCCTTGCATGGCATTATCCCTCTGTTCGCCGCGGCGGGGATGCCGCGGCCATCGAGGAACGACGATCGCGCCGGAAGGTTCCCGCTACTGCGAGAACTTGAAGCCCATGCCGCCGAAGCCGTAGTTGTTGTCGCCGCTGCCGCCGAAGCCGAGGCCGAACGGGAGCTTGCGGCCGAGCTGCTTCTTCAGCACCGTCTCGGCGCCGGTGAGATCGCTCTGGGCATCGTAGTTCTTGGCCTGCGACCCCATCAGCCCGATCTGCGCGGTCGCCAGCGGCACGATCGTGCGGCCGGTCAGCCCCAGGTTCGTCGTCTCGGCTTTGGTGCGCCCGATCTCGGCCTCCACCTGGCCGGGCATCAGCCGGGCCTTGACGTTGTCGAGGTTCGCCCCGGCGTTGGCCGAGGTCGTCTGAGCGTCCGCCTGCTGCGCCATGATGGCGTACTTCTTCTGCAGCAGCTCGGCGAAACCGTAAGGCATGCCCATCATCATCGTCTGATCCCCCTGCGCACTCTCTAGCACATTACAGGTTGTAGTTGTAGTTCGTCGACTCGCTCGTGCTGACGCTCTCGCTGGTCTGGGTGACCTTGCTCTTGCTGGTGCTGATCGAGTTGCTGAAGCTCGCCGTTTCGGACCAGTTGATCGCGTTGAGCGCCGCGGCGCCGAGCTGCGCCGACACCTGGGCGCCGACCTTGGCCGACTCCACCGCCATCGTACGCGTCGTGATGTAGAGCTCGGCGTTGGCCTTCGCCGTCGAGACGCCGATCTCGGCAACGCGCGCGGCCTGCTCGATCGTCGCCTGCCATTGCTTCGTCAGCACATCGTTGAACGATGCGGCGCCCTGCACGGTCGCCTTGTACATGTCGGCCCGGCTCTGGTTGTCCGAGGCGATCGCCTGGACCCTTGCCGACTCCGCGGTCACCGCCGCCTTGAAGCCGTCGTACTCGGCCTTCTTCGCCTCGATCCGCGACTGGAACGCGCTGATGCGCGCCTCGATCAGCTTGCTCGCCGCGTCGACGCGCGCGCTGTAGACGCTCACCTTCGACTTGAACGCGTCCTGCTTGGTCGCCTCGGCCTGGATGGTCGCGCGGAAACCCTCGACGCCGGCGGTGTACGCGTTGACCTTGGCGGCGTACGCACGGACCTGCTCGCCGAAGATCGAGATCTTCGCCTTCTCGATCTCGGCTTTGGCCTGGATCGCGCCGATACGCGCCTTGAACACCTCGACATTGCTGAGCGCCGCGTCGATCTGGACCCGGTAGCTCTCCACGAGCGCGCGGTTGATGTCGGCCTTGGCGCGCTCGGCGTCCATCTGCGCCTTGTACGCGTCGACCTTCGCGAGCTCGCCGCGGATCTGCGCCTCGTACACCCCGATGCGCGCCTTGAAGGCATCGACATAGGCGGCGTACGCCTGCACCCGGGCGTTGTAGATCGAGACGCCAGCCTCGGTGGCGTAGCGGCAGCTGTCGAACATGCGCTGCTCGACCTGGTTGGTGTACTGGAGAAGCGAGCCCTCCAGCTGCGTCGCCGCGGCCATCGCGTTCTTGATGTTCTCCTGCTCGAGCTCGGCCGCCTTGACCATGACCTCGCGGCTGTGACCGCGGTTGACATAGTCCATCTCGGTCATGAGCTTGAGCCGCGCGTCGACGTAGACGCCAGGCGGCAGCGCGAAGCCCATCTCCTCCATGCCCTCGAGCTTATCGAGTGCGTCCCGCGCGCTGCGCGCCTCACGCTCACGGCCGCGGTCCCAGATCGCGTTCTCGACCGCGGGGTCGAGCCCGGTGCCGCCGGCCAGCGCCTGCTCGATGCGCTCCTGGAGCGCGGTCAGCAGATTGGACGTGTACTTGTCGGACGGCACGTACTCACGGATCGAAGGAGCATCGAGCGCCAGCTCAGGGATCGTCAGGTCGACGGTCGGCAGGTTGATGCCGTTGAACGGCGAGACGCTGATCGAGAGCAGCTGCGGCGCGGCCGGCAGGTTCATCTCCAGCTCGGGCATCTCGAACTCGATGTTCACACCGGGCGCGTCGGGCGCCACGTCGTTGAAGGTCGGGACTGCCCCGAACACCAGGTTCGGTGCGTCTTCCTCGAACGGCTCAGGCAGGATGTTGTCGACCGTGATCGACCCGCTGAACGGTGTCGGCAGGCCCGGCGCCGACCATGCGATCTCGGCGCCTTCCGGTGGCTCAGGAATGGCGATCGGCGGCGCGGCGATCGCGCTCGGGAACTCAGGGTTGATCGTCGGCGGCACAAGGCTCGACGACAGCTCGGCGAGCTTCATCAGGTAATTCGTGGCCGCGGACGTGCGACCAAAGGCGTACGACACGTACGTGCCCGGATTGATGCCTGACATCTGAACTCCCCCTGCTGCAGCCTACCGGAAACTGCCCGCGCACGCAATCACGCCGGCTCGAACGCGACACTCCCGGTACGTGTGTCGATCTTGAGCGTGCCCACCTTCGGCATGCCGAACCTGTCGGGGATCGACTCCGACTGCGGCCACTGCGGCGGGTCTGCTGACGGGATCGAGAAATCGCCGTCGAGCTCCTTCATCCGCGGCCGCTCCGGGTAGGATGCTGCGACCTCCCAGCGGCCGCTGTACAGGTACTGCGGCGTGAAGCGTTCGGTCACATGCGTCCACGGGTTGCCGTTCTTCACGCACACCGCCTTGACCTTGCAGGGCGCCGGCGAGGTGTACTCCCAGGTCGGCACGAAAAACGCCTCATAGTCCCAGCCGGTGATGCCGACGGCGTTGGTGCCGTCCGGCGGTGGGGTCTGGACGCTGCTGCTCGGCACGCCGCCCTGCCCATAGTTCACGACGTTGCCGAACACCGTCATCAGCCTGGTCGTCTCGCCGGTGTAGCTTGGGTGCGCAGGGTAGCCCCAGTCTTCGAACGTCGTTGTCTGGGGCGGCCATGCGCCGGCGAACGCGTTGGGGTCATCACGCGGCGATGTCCCTTCGCCGGCATCCCAGCGGTGCGGCTCCTCAGTCGTGACCCAGTCGAAGACGACGCCCCAGTTCACATTCTGGAAGTGGTTGCCGTAGGCGTGCGCGAAGCCCGCGAGGTTGGGCCATACCAGCAGCAGGCGCTCCCATCCGTAGCCGCTGTACTGGCTGGGGATCCGCACCGTCGTCTTGGGCTGCGAAGTCAGCATCCCTGGCGTCACCGGCGACGTGACGCCGCTGCCGTCGCGCGCGAGCACGCCCATGAAGTCGTTGCCGACCATCTGTGCGCCGGGGCGCGGAAGGCCGATCTCGATCGAAGGCTCGACATAGCCGTGGACGTCGATCGAGATGGATGTGTTCGGGTAACGCCGCAGGTCGACGCGAAGTGAGGCAGTCCACTCCGGGTCCTCCACCTCGGCGATCCGCTCATAGCTGTTGACGGCCAGCGACAGGATCGGGTCCTTCTCGGGCTCGCTGTACCACATGCGCGTCACACCCTGGACCGGCAGGTAGGTGTCAGCGGTCGCCACCTTCTGCTCCTGCGTCTCCGGCTTCGCCATGAAGGCTGCGAAGTGGATCCGGCCATGCCCCGACTGCGGCACGACGAAGTCGATCAGCGCGAACTCCCACGGCGTTCCACGTGAAACCCGCTCCTCCCCGCCGTCCGACGTCGGGTCGACCACCAGCGTGATCGTCTCCTGGCCGTTATTGTTGAGATAGCTCGCGCGCGCCCCGGGCCAGTTCACCTTGGCCTTGTACTGGGTGTTGCCGCTGATCGCCGCCTGCTGCTGGTGCTTCTCGTGGAAGGCGCCGAGCCGGCCACGATACTCATTGACCAGCTCGTTATATTTTGGCGAGCCATGGTCGATGCCGCGGATGCGGATCTTGGGTGTGTGGGTCGGGCTTCCCTCGGGGGCCGCCGATTGCGACTTAGACACGGCGCTCAGCGACCAGCGGGATGAACTCGAGCGTGTCGAGGTCGAAGTCCTGCCCGGTGCTCACCAGCTCGAACGCGAAGTAGCGCGCGCGCAGGCCCTTGCCCATGTTGACCTTGACGGTCCGCATGCTCTCCGCGGTCACCGCGTAGTTGTAAGCCTGGCCGGTTGCAGACAGGATGCGCAGTACAAAATCACCTTCGCCGCGGACCGCGAGATATGCGGCCTTAAAGGAGCCGAGGTGGGTGCCAGCCCATTGAGCAAAGCCGCTGCGAATTGTTGCGATGATGTCGGTCCCGGCATCGTCATCTCCCGTGAGTTCGTAAAGGCCGTCGTCGCTCGCGCCGAGGTACTTGTTGCCCATGCGCGCGAAGCTGTTGAAAGCGAAGTTCTGGTACTCGCTGATTGCCGCGGTGCGCGTGTTCATCACCCAGGTGGTGACGTTGCCGCCCGGCGCCAGGTAGGCGGCCGAGAGCTGGATGCCGTCGGCGAGCTCGCCGCTGAACAGCATCCGCACCGCGTCGACATCGTCGAGCTCGATCGTGTCCGCGGCGCTGACGCGCAGCAGGAGCAGCGGCGTCGGTGTGTCGGCGATCGTCGCCCCCTCGGCGACCTGCCCGGTCTTGTACGCTGCGCCGGCGAGTGTCTCGCTGACGGTTAGGCCGTCGAGCACGTCGGCGCCGAAGAAGCGCGCGATCGCGTCGGCCAGCCGCACCCGCTCAACCAGCGAGATGTTGTAGTAGACGGCAGGGAGGATCGTGTCCTCCAGCCGTAGGGCCTCGATGACGCTGACCGCGCGCTGCACGATCTGGGAAGCCGTGATCAGGGCGCCCTCGGCCAGCTCGGCCGGCAGGCCGCGCAGCAGGACATCGAGGAACCGCGCCTGCTCGGCGATGCTCTGATTGAACCTGTGGTTCACGACCTCGCGCTGGTCGATCGCAATGCGCTCGGCGAGCACCAGGCCGAGAAGCGACGACAACGAGTCGGCGAACACCATGGTGTCGTCGAGCGTCGGGTTGTGGACCTTGATGTCCTCGAGCACCCCGCGTGGCAGGATGCCGTCGGTCAATGCTTCGTTGATCGTCGCCACTCAGTCCTCCCGCGAAAATGGGGGTGGGCCGAAGCCCACCCGGTTACGCAGAAGCGGCGGTGAACGTGTAGGTCAGCAGCAGCTGGTCGGTGGCGACGACGCCCTTCGGCGAGGCAAAGCGCGCAGCCGAGAACAGCGTGCCCCCGCCGGCACCCTTGGCCGCGTCGGAGATCAGGAACGCGCCGTAGATGGTCTTGGTCGCGTTGAAGGTGAACTGCGCCTTGTTCGCCGAGTTGGTGACCTGCTTGCCAGCCGGCGCCGCCTCGTTGAACTCGGGGCGGGTCGCCTCGGTGTAAGCGACACACTCGGTCGACGCAGAGACGATGTTCGCCGCGGTGACGCTGGCGACCGGCGTGTAGTTGCCCTCGAACACGCCCAGATACCAGGGGTTCACCTGGGTCTGGCCGGCGAACGCGGCGCCGAGAAGATGGTTGAGGCCCTGATCGACCACCAGGTTCGGGCACTCGAACTCGTCGATTACCTCCCCGTTGCGCACGATCTGGCCCGAGAAAACGCCACCAACGGCAAGCGCGACGACAGGCATAAGGACGCCGCCGGCGGTCTGTTCATAGTTCATGTCTGCCCCCCTAAGTCCGCCGAACGATTTCGGCGTCAACGTAGTCCCCGATGCGTGCAGTCGACGACGGCCCCCCGGCACTGTCCACAGCAGCGATGTAACTATTAGCACCTTGATCCTGCCGAAACAATGATGCCGCGCTGTTTGCGGCGGGGAAGATCATCGAGCCGTAGGTCAGGTTGAAGCAGGTGCCGTTGTCGAAGCCAGCTACTATGCCGCAGCTCGTCATGAACACGGCCGCGGAGCCCGTTGGCATCGGCTGGTTGCGCGCCTGCGGATGCACCAGCTCGGCCGACACGTACTGCCCGGAGCCCGGGAGCACCGCATCGCTGTTGATGTGGCTGAGCTTGAACTGCCCGAAGACGCCCTGGACAAAGTAGAGCCCGCCGGTGGTGCCGATGTAGAGGCCGTTGTCGACGGCCATGACCAGCGTGATCTCGTGCTCGAACTGCATGAAGCCGCGGGTGCGGTTGATGAAGTGGTAGAGGTAGAGCTCGGTCGCCCACAGCGTCTTGCCGCCGGCGAGGTAGATGCGCCCCTTGAACGACTCGATGCAGCTCGCGCGGATCGGATCCCCCAGCAGCTGTCCGGCGACGGCGCCGACATGCTCGGTGGGGTCGGTGAGCGGCGAGAGCCATAGGCCCTGGCCATCGGTCTTGCCCCACGGCTGCACACTGTCATCGGCGGCGATCACCCCCGACGCAGCGTCGTTGCAGAAGTAGACCTCGCCGTTGACCTCGGCATAGGCGACACGGCCCGGGCCCACCTCGGCGATCGGGGTGAAGCTGTAGTCCTCGCGGACGCGCCCGAGCTGCCCACCGCCGACGACCAGAACCTTGCCGGCGATCGTGCGCAGGCTGTGGAACGGCCCCTCGATCTTGCGCGTGTATCCGCGCCGGCGGCGCAACTGGCCGGCGTCGTCGATGTCGACGTTGATCGCGCGCTCGAGGTCGCCGGGCCCCAGCCGTTCGGCCGAGACGGTGTTCTTCATCCCGGTGAACTGGCCGAGGATGATCGACTCCGGGAGCTCCGGCGGCGCAGGCATTACTTGGTCCGGATCCGGAGCTTGACCGACTGGTCATAGGTGCGCCCGATCGACGTCGTGACGCGATTGAGGATCGTGCAGATCGTGCCTGCGGTGCCGCCCGCCGTCCACACAGTCGCAATGCCGGACGGTGTCCACTCCTCACGAGTGAGCACCACATCGCCAGCGGTGACAAACCACTTGGAGTCGGTCAACGTCTCGTCCGGCTTCAAGCGCGGGCGCTTGTTGTCAGCCCAGTCGAGCTCGTAGTCGAGGACCTCATCAGGGTCCTTTGACGGCCATGTCAGCATTGATCCCCCCGCCGAATGTGTACCACGATATTCAGGCCGTTGCTACGGCCCCAGGAACTCGGTGATGATCACCAATCCGCCGCCGCCCGCGCCGCCCGCGCCGCCCGAGAAGCCGGATGCTTTGGTCCCGCCACCGCCGCCACCGCCGCCACCGGGGCGCTGACCGGCGCCGCCCGCGCCACCATTATTCACGGTGCTCGCCCCGCCGCCTGCGCCGCCCGCGCCAGGGTAGCCGGTGGTGATGTCCGCCAGCGATGCGCCTGCGCCGCCGGCGCCCGTCGTGCTCGCGGCCCCTCCCGAGGAACCGCTGGTAACGGAAATGTAGCTGGTGCCGGCGCTGCCGCCAGCGGAAGCGACACCGCTC
>Ga0247719_1000701_pt1 | contig 17720 bp, 19 predicted proteins | sample 41E_DmetaG_FD_189046 | JGI IMG/M metagenome (GOLD analysis project Ga0247719, IMG submission 189046) | Soil microbial communities from hillslope of Landscape Evolution Observatory, University of Arizona, Oracle, AZ, United States - 4-1-E_D | ecosystem: Engineered > Artificial ecosystem >...
GGCACGGCCTGATCGGGATGCGAGAGCGCGCCTCGCTTTTCGGGGGAACCCTTCAGGCAGGACCTGGCCCGGAGGGTGGCTGGCGGGTGAGCGCCAAGCTGCCTGCGGGTTCCATCGAGCCATGATCCGCGTGCTCGTAGCCGACGACGAGGCACTTGTGCGTGGCGGCATCTCGATGATCCTCGAGGCCCAACCGGACATGGCCGTCGTCGGGCACGCGGAAGACGGAGCCGAGGCGGTTCGGCTGTGCCGAGAACTGGCGCCCGACGTCGTTCTTATGGACATCCGCATGCCCGGCGTCACCGGCGTCGACGCGACGCGAGCGATCGTGGCGGGAGGGATGTCCGTCCGTGTCCTGATCCTGACGACCTTCGGCGATGACGAGTACCTGTACGAGACGATGCGAGCAGGAGCCAGCGGGTTTCTCCTCAAGAGCTTGCCCCCGGAGCAGCTGGCGATCTCGGTGCGGGCCGTTGCCGCCGGCGAGTGCCTACTCGCTTCCAGCATCACGAGGAGGCTCATTGAGCGCTTCGTCGGTCGCCCACCTCCCGGTCGCACAGTTCCTTCCGAGATGGCCGAACTCACGGAGCGGGAGGTGGAGGTCCTGCGGCTGATCGCCCGGGGTCTGTCGAACACCGAGATCGCAGAGTCCCTCTTCGTCAGCGAAGGGACGGTCAAGACACACGTCAACCGCATTCTGCGCAAGCTGGACTTGCGCGACCGGGTCCATGCCGTGCTCTTTGCCTACGAGACGGGGCTCGTCCAGCCGGGGGAAGGAAACGGCGCGACATGAAGGGCGTCATGTACTACCAGCGCGACGGCAGCCACCGTCGCCACCCCGTCGTGGCCCAGCCCCTACGACATCGCAAGTGCGGCCGTCACTGGGGCTCGACGGCGATGACCTGCGCTCCCGCAAAGCGGGACGCGGCCGGCCGACTGGCTCGCCCGGGCGCTGGAGGAGATCGGGGCCACCCAGCGCTCTTGTTGCCGCACCCTTGCGCCTGTGCTAGCTCGCGAGCTGGGACTGCCGCTGGTGGCCAAGGACACAATCAAGGATGCGCTCATGTCGGTGCTGGCCGTGCCGGATGTCGAGGCCTCCAGGCAGCTTGGGCGCGGCGCTGTTGCCGCGATGCTCGCTGTCGAGGCCGAATCTCCGATTGGCGCGGTGATCGAGCAACTTCTACCGGTCGGTAGCCGGTGAGAGCATCGGGAAACTCCCCGGGGAAGTCGTCGAGGTCTTCTGCCGTTGCCCGAAGGCAATCGCCCTCGAGCGGTACCGGCGCCGCGCTGGAAGTCGCCACGCAGGGCACTTCGACGATGACCGCGAGGTCGATGAGCTGTGGAACGACGAGGTGGCTGAGCCGGTTGGCGGCGGTTGGCCTTTGCTGGAGGCGGACACCTCCCAGCCCGTCGACGTATCAGCGATTGTTGCCTTTGTCCGGAACGCCCGTTCCGAGAGTCGCGATTGATGTCCCAGAACAACGGCGCCGGCAGCCGGTGCGGCTGGCCCCGAAACGCCGGTTGCGCGGTGCTTTCCGCCCACAGCGCGGGCTCGCCTGACCCTATTGGTTCCAGTGCTGCTGCTCGGCCTAGGCGCTCATCCGCACCAGCGCCGAATGCCGGTCGAGACCGAGGTCCTCGGTGGCCTCGAGCCCCAGGTCACTCGGTGGAAAAGCGCTCCCAAGCCGCCTGTCTAGAGATGCCTAGAGCTTCGCCGATCTGCTCCCACGTGAACCTCTGCTTCCGAGCTTCCTGCACGGCTTCACTCAACTTCGATTCCACGACGCGGACCGCGCTCGTCAACCCCTTGAGGACTCCCAACGGGTTGTCTTCGATGTTCCCGGCGACGTTCAGACTGACGCCCACGCTGACTGAGGCGGGGTTCTGTGCCATGCGGACCTCCCTCCGCTCGTTGTCAGGGCCACCTTACAGGCCGTCAAGGCGCCCTGACAAGTGGAATCCCGTGCTGACGAGGGCCTGTTCGGACCTTGACCTCCTCGCCACCGATCCGGGGTGTTCGGGTCCCGGACCGACGCTCCCTTCAGTCCCACCCGAGCGTGACAACTAGGCGCCCATAAGAACCGTCTCCGCCTCGACGAGGACGTGTCACGAACCGCCGGAGTGCGGACACCAAGCTCAAACGTCGGTCCGCATGGAGTTCGACCTAGTCCAAGTCGCTCGGCAGCAGCGAGTAGATGAAAGCGTCGTGCTTTCCCTTCAGATAGGAACGAAGGAGTCCCTCCTTCTGGAAGCCGCAGCCCTCCAGCGCCCGCATCGAGGCGAGATTCTCCGGGTCGACGAGGGCCTCAAGGCGGCGTACCGATGCCTGCCGAAGCGCCCACGGCGCCAGGAGGGCGACGGCGCGCGCTGCGAATCGGCGCCCACGTGCCTCGGGTATGACCCAGTACCCGACCCCGGCGACCAACGGCTCGGGACGGAACAGCAGCGCGATCAGGCCGACCGCCGTGCTCGTCGCTTCCTCCTCAATGGCGAGCGACAGGCCTTCGCCGTCGCTCTGGCGGCCCCACTGCCGCTTGATGAACGCCGTCCCCTCCGCCTCGGAGAACATAGCGGGCACCGTGGTTCCCGACGGGATCCGGGGGTCTGTGGCTGCGGCTTCCACGCAGGCGAGATCCCGCCCTTCCCAGCGGCGTAGCAGGACCACGCCGTCCCCCAGGGGCGGGTCCGGATACGGCAGCCTCGGCAGTCTGTCGCCCACGGACGGAGCATCCTCCAGTTGACCGCGTGGTCGCACAACATTTCTCCGAAGGCAGTCGGCATGTCCCTCTAGGACGCTGGAACGCTGGGGCCGGCATCGCCCCCACCGCCGGCTGCCGGACTGCCATGCCGCCGGCGTGAAGTGCCGCTGCGTGACCTTCTGCGGCGACCGTCCGTTCGGCCTGCTGGCTCAGCCCATGAGCCGGTCGAGCAGCCAGCTCGGCCGACGACCGTGGCGCGGGCCGCCGGTGGCGTGACACGGGTCAGGTGCTGAGCATACGAAGAAATGCCAGCGCCAGCCGATCTTGGCGTACCGCTGTAGCGGCGTCATCGAGGGTCATCCGCTGCGAACTCAGCTCGTAGCCCTCGGTGTCCGTCCACTCGACGTCCGCGCCACCATCGCGGTCCGACGCCCGTCCGGCGTATACCACCTGGAGGAAGTCCGGGTGTGGCCACGGGTGGTCGACGGACTGCTCCCGCAAGTGTTCGAAATGAAGCCACCCCAGTGGCCGAAGAGATTCCGGATCGACAAGCCAGCCGGTTTCCTCGTGCGCCTCTCGGCAGGCAGTTTCAACCACGGTCTCATCTCCCTCGCGACGGCCACCAGCCCAGGGATGGAGTATGCCGTCACGGTTGGAGCAGACGACGATGTCGTCCTCCACGAGCACGATGCAGCGGACGGAGAGGACGAGCTCGTCGGGCAGCTCCGCTGCCCTGGTGTGCGCCGCGATCCGGAGTGGAACCGCGCCGTTCGCCCAGGCTGTCTCTTCCACCGCCGCGGGGCTGACCTCCGATGCAAGGAGCTTCGTCAGCGCCGGATGGCGAAGGCCCCAGCCGGGCCGCATGGCCAAACCGTACGACGAATCACCCGGGTGAGGGCTGTCCCCTATGCACTGAGCCGACGGCCGTCATCGATGTCCCGCAACGCCGGCCGATGGATCAGGTCGCCCTAGGACCTGGCCAAGGACGGTGAGGTAACTCTCGTCCGCGAGATTGAGGTCGCGCAGTTCTGCCTCCGCTAGCCACCTGACATCGTCATGCCCCTCGGGCTGGCGGCTCTGAACCCCTCCCTTCCAGTTTGTGATGTGCCAGACGGTGAGATCGAGGCCCGTGCCGTCGTCGATCAGGTGAAGCACCGGCTCATCGAGAACCAGTCCGACATCCACGCCGATCTCCTCGGTCAGCTCACGACGAAGCGCCTGCTCGGGCCGCTCCCCAACCTCGACATGGCCACCTGGGAAGTCCCAGGCGTCGGGATACCGTCGCCGTGCTGGCCCACGATGGCACTGAAGCACGCAGTCGGCGCTATGGAGGATGGCTGCAGCGACACGGTGGATGCCCGCCTCCCGGCCTGACCTCTGGCGCGGTGCTGGACCATCCTCCGAGCTACGGGGCACCGCCCGAAGCACGATTCTCGGAACGCCAGCCGCGCCCGACTTCAGTGTCGCTGCTACTCCTCACGGCGATGGCATTCGGACGCATCACGCCTGTACGTCGAGCTCTGGTGACCGTCTGACGATCACTCCAGGGGCAACGAGCAGCGCGACGCCGGCCAGAAGGGCCGGAATGTTGAGAACCCATGCGAAGTACGTCGGTGTCGCTGCGGAGAGGACAAGAAGCGCACCGGCAAGCCGCAATCGGTCACGGGCCGCGGCAACGGCCGCGAGGAGGGCTGACAGCGGAAGAACGACTGATGCGACGCCGACCACCAGCAGCGCGTCGGCGCTGACTTCCCCCAAGGAGGCCGCGGCCACCATGAAGGCCACCATCGCCCACACCGTGGCTCCGATCTGCACCGCCCGCTTCTCGACCATGTGGCCTCCGAGGCCAGAGTATGGCGAACCGGTACGCTGCGTGCTCTACCCCGGTTTGTCCGGAGCGCGATGTCGACATGTCCGGTTGTCGGGGGTGTCCCACTAGACGGCCTCAACGCTCCCGCTCCGGCGTCTCCGAACGCCGGCTCGGCATCGGCCGCGCGGTGGGATCGCGTCTCAGGACATCAAAGCCACGACCTGGAATGACATGCCCTCCACGCTCAGCGCACGTTCGAGGCGAGGTGAGCGCGCCGACAGGGTCACCGTGGCATTCAGGTACACCGCTGCAGCGAGGGCCTCGGCGCCGAGGATGTTCAACTGATGCCGGGCCCGAAGGCGACCGATCACAGGCCCGAGCTCGCGCAGGCTGACGAGTCCGATCTCCTCGGGCAGCTCCAGGACGGCGGCGAGCGCCTGTTCACGCCGGTCGCTCGGTAAAGCCGTGAACGGCCCTGAGAGCGTCCCGGGCCTGTCGGCGGCGCCCAACACGGCCTGACAGAGGCGGACGTACCAGTATCCGGTCGTGGCGATGGTGAGGTCTGAGCCCAGGGGGGCGGGAAGCTCCTGTCCGCGGAGGACGACGCTCAGGAGCTGGTCGTCGACGAGAAGCGTCACTCCGTGGCGAGGTCGTCGTCGCCGAACCCGGCTCGGGCCTTCGCCCAGTCGTCCTCGGTCACGGCCTCAAGTAGGTGGCGGCGAAGGCCGGCCACACCCCCCGGGATGAGCAGGACCGCATCCCCGAGATCGAGATAACCGACCTCGCCCCCCTCGCCAAGACCCCACCGACGCCGTGTCGAGGCTGGCAGGCTCAACTGGCCACGGTGGGACACCCGAAGCTCACCGGTTCGTCGCATGGCCTCACTCTACAAGGCATAGTCGTATTCTGCCTTGTATCGTGGAACATCCACTTGCGAGCGATATCAAGTACACCGACTTCGACCGACCGTACGCCCCGGCCCACGAGCACGGGGTGTCTGCATGTACCGAATAGCTCGGCCCGGGCCGACCTTGCGCCGGCCGCATCAGTCTCGCCGACCCGCCGACGTCCGTCCTGGGTCCTCGTGACTACCCGGATTCATTCGGCCACGTCAGAGAGACCGACAGGGTCCGATGGTGGGCCGGCGCCGTTTCGGACCCGGCGCCCCGCCCAGGAGGGAAAGGATGCGAACCCGATCGGTCGCTGCGATCGGATCACCGGTCAGGGCCATGCCCCAGACCCTCGCCGACCATGAGCGCTGCCGTCCGTACGAAGTCTCCCGCTGCGCTCTTCGGAAAGGGCTCAGCTCAAACGGAGGGAACAAGCCCAGGCAGCTGAGTGGCAAAGGCGGCCCAGGACGTAATCCGCCACGGCGACGGCATTTGCTGGCCGTACCCGCGATTCAACGCTGGGAGCCGTACGCCCACTCCAGGGCCTTGGGAAGCTCGCCGTCCCACAGAACCAGGTCGTGACCGCTGGCCCACGTCCGGTGCAAGACCTCGGCACCGGCTGCCCGCACCACCTCTGCCCATCTCCGGGTGGCACGCTCGAAGCCCTCCTCCAGGGACCCGGCGCACAGGTAGTGGCGGGGCGCCTTACCCGGGGCCCAGGCCGGCGCCGCGCCCGTGATGCCCAGGGAGAAGGCGATGACCGTCCCGAACCGCTCGGGATGGCGCACGCCCATGGCCGCGGCGAACGCCGCGCCGTTGGAGACCCCGAAGATGCTGCGATCCTCCCGGCTGGCGGTCACGCCCAGCTCCGACTCCGCCCACGCCGGCACCTCCTCCACGAAGAACCGCCGGTGCGCCTCGAAGCGCTCCGGGTGGAACCCGGGCAGGTACTCCTGGGCACGCCGGTCGCCGCCCGGGTCTTCCCCGAAGGTGACGCCGACCGACACGATGGGGGGGGATACGGCCGGCGAGAACCAGCGGCTCGATCAGCTCGGCGCTCACCCGCCCGTCGGTGGCGTACAGGACGCCAGGCAAGTCGCGACGATCGTGGCCCGGGGGCAGATACACGTGGAGGCGTCGACGCTCGCCCAGGGCCTCGCTGTCGTGGTCCACGGTCCGCAGCTCGCCGACCAGCGTCTGCGCAACGGCCGGCGCTGGCGGTGCCTCAGGTCCCCGCCACGTGGCGGGTCGCTCCGCCCACTGCCGGGATTCGTGCCCGTCGGCGGGCAGGAAGCGATAGCTGAAGGCGGCACGGTCGAGGTCGCGGATGCGGACCACGAGCACCCACAGGTCGGAGCCCTCCAGCTGCTCCATGGCCATCTCGATGCCGAACCAGACGGTCACGGCGGGTGCGGAGCCCCGCCAGCAGAAGACCACGTCATCGCCGTCTCGCCACACAGCCTCCGTGCGCTCACCCAGCATCCCGGCCAGCTCCGCCGCCCGGAGGCCCCGATGCACCCGGCGCAGGTTCGCCCCCTCGGGAAGCCCATGCTCGCCAACATGGCGGGCAGCATCCCGGTTTGCCTGCTCGAGCTCCCGGCGGAGCTGGGCAGCGGGAGGCAGGCCCAGCTCGGCGCGCTCCTCGTCGGTGACGCTGGGATCGAGGGCAAGCAGGCGGGTCTCTCCGGCGATCGTGGGTCGCACCGTTCCGTAGCGCTGGGGCTTGTGCTCGGAATAGAGGAGGCGGTCGACACAGTGAGCCACCAGCAGGCCGGCCTCGGGGTGTCCGTCGCGATGGGCCCGGCGGGCGAGATCGAGGGCGAGCCTCAGCGGTGAGGGGTCGCCGGACCCGGCGCGGCTGAAGATCAGCGCCAGCCCGTAGGCCTCCTCCGTCGACGGCTCGGTGGTCTGCAGCAGCGCCTCCAGGTCACGCTGGGCCTGCTGGCGGCGCTCTCGCTTCTGGAGCCGGTCAGCGTCGCTGTCGTCGATCCCGACCATGCAGCCCTGCAGCACGCGCTCAATGTCCGTGAAGTTCACGCCAGCCGCTTTCCACGCTCGAGTTCATCGTGCCATGCCCGGTGTGGTCTTGTGGCAGCAACGCCCCCCAGCCCCACCGAGCCGGAGTCGGCCGAGGGAGCGGACCGGGGCCGGCGGCCTGGCTCGATGGTGCTTTTGCAGATGCCCTGACGATCGTCTTGTCCGACCGGAGGGCGCCTCCACCGACTGGCATGGTGCTGGCTCGCCCCGCCTGGGGCCGGCGGTACGCGATGGAGGTGACCCGCGGTCCCGGGGCGTACTCGAGAGATCGAACCCGGCGTTGCCCAGTGGCGCGGCAGGCTCTCCGGTAGCGTGCCGTCGCGTGGCTCCGGTGGGACTGGCTCGGACCTCTGGGTCACCGTCCCGCTCGTGCCGACAATCGGCCCGGTGCACCCAGATGAGGTCGGGGCCGGGCTGTTCTCGGACGTGACCAGCGTCGCCGGCACGGACAGGTTCCTGGCCTACGACAAGGATCGGCGGTGGTTCGACGCCAAGGCGGAGAGCGTTCTGGTCGACGACATCGTTCACCGCCGGCACGAGACATGGTTTCCGGTCCTGTCCCGCCGCGGCGCCGGCTCAGTGACCGTCTACGTCTACGGCATCTTCCCGGACGACCATCTAACCGCTCGGCAGCTCGCGTCCGAGCTCCGCTCGACCCATGGCGCGGCCACTGCCTCCGTCGTCTGGTTCATCGGAGGAGAGGATCCTTCGCCACCGAGAGCGGAGGTGACCAGCATCCAGCTCCAGGCGTTCATCTCGGAAGGGCGCGCCGCTGTGGCCGAGGTCCACCGGTTGGACGAATGCGCAGACGCCGTCGAGGCGACGTTCGTCAGCTTCGTCCGCGAACTGGCCGATGAGGGTTTCGCTTTTCTCCACAGCCGCATGGCCGGCTCCGGGGTAGGGCCGGTGCTCGTCGCCGTCGATGAGCACCGGATCGTGGGCGCCATCGGTCCGATGGACATCATGAGCGACTCCAACGGCGAAGCCCGACTGCTCCCTCAGTACTTCGGCGTGCTGCCTGGCTGGCGCGGCCGGGGTTACGGACGAGCCCTGTGGCGGGCCGCGATGCAGTGGGGCCAAGGGAACGGAGCTGCGTATCACCTCCTCCAGACTGAAGTCGGCGGTGCATCCGAGCACATCTGCAGGACCGAGGGTTCGCGCTCTCTCGGACTGGTCTGTCGGATGACCGTCGGTGCCCCACACTGCGAAAGACATGAACACACGCCCGAGGGGGATGTCGCCATGACAGGGACACGCCGCAAATTCCGGGACCCTCCCTGTATGGGACACGCGAAGCTGTCGGGGTGGAGCTGAGGGTGCGGAGAGAGGACGATCTCGATGAGTGCGAGCGCCTCGCTCGTGCGGTTCACGGAGCGGACGGGTACCCGCCGCGCTGCGCCGATGATCTGCGCCTCTTCGTTTCGACGCGGCCCCTGAGGAACAACGGAACAGGATCCGGCGCTAGCGACAACCCGCCTTCCTCCCCCGAGCACAAGAATGGCGAGCCGCCCTACGGTGAGCGGCGGTGCCGGTTGATTTCCTGACTGACGAGCAGGCCGCGGCGTACGCCCGCTTCGCCGGCTCTCCCTCCCAGACGGAGCTGGAGCGGTTCTTCTTCCTCGACGATGCCGACAGGTCGGTGGTCGAGAAGCGCCGCGGCGATGCAAACCGCCTCGGGTTCGGGGTCCAGCTCGGGACGGTCCGCCAGCTGGGCGCGTTCCTCGCCGACCCCGTGGACGTCCCCACCCAAGTGGTCGACTACGTGGCCGGCCAGTTGGGGATCGGGGACCCTTCGTGCCTGAAGACCTACGCCGGACGCGAGAAGACCCGGCTCGAGCACCAGTGGGAGATCGCGCGGCTCTACGGCTACCGCGAGTTCGCCTCGGCGGACGCTGACCTGTCGACGTGGATCGGCGACCGGGCCTGGACGACGGGCGAGGGCCCCAGGGCGCTGTTCGGCGGGGCAGTCGGCTGGCTACGGGAGCGGCGGGTGCTGCTCCCCGGCGTGAGCGTGCTCACCAGGTTGGTGGCCGGCGTGCGGGAGGCGACCACACAGCGGCTCTGGGACACGCTGGCGGCGAAGGTCGACCCGGCCCAGGCCCGCCTGCTGGACGGGCTCCTGGAAGTGCCATCAGGGGCACGGCTGTCCGATCTGGAGCGCCTTCGCCACGGCCCGACCTCGGTGTCCGGGAAGGGCATGACGGCGGCGCTGGCCCGGGTGGGAGAGGTCGCCGGCCTGGGCCTCGCCGGCGTGGCCATCGACGACGTGCCGCAGCGGCGCCTGGTGGAGCTGGCCCGGTGGGGCATGGCCGCCAAGGCCCCGGCGCTGCGCCGCCACCCCCACAAGCGCCGGCTGGCCACGCTGCTGGCCACGGCGACCTATCTGGAGGCCAAGGCCGTCGACGACGCGCTGGAGCTGTTCGACGTGCTCATTGCCAACGAGCTGCTCGGCAGGGCCGTGCGGGAGTCCAACAAGGCAAACGTCCGCCGGTTCCCCAAGGTGGCGCGCGACGCCGCTGCGTGCGCGGCCGCGGTCGGGGTCCTGCTCGACGCGGCCGACTCCGGCTCGGACGTCACGTTGGGCGCGGTGTGGGAGGCCATTGACGCGGTGGTGCCTCGTTTGGAACTGCGGGCGGCGGTGGACAACCTCACCGCCACGCTGCCGCCGCCCGACGCGGACCCCGCCGGTGAGTGGCGTGCCGAGCTCATCGAGCGCTACGCGGTGGTCCGCTCGTTCGTACCCCAACTGTGCCGGACGATCGAGTTCGGGGCCACGGCCGAGGCCGTCGGCGTCCTCGACGCCCTACGCCAGCTCCCGGAGCTGCTCGAGGCCCGTGCGACCAAGCGGGCTCCGACAGGGTGGCTCGACGCCGCCCACATCGCCGCCGACGTCGTGCCGGCGGGATGGTGGCGACAGCTCGTCTTTCCTTTGGACCGGCCCGAGGAGACCGCCCACCGCGCCGCCTACGTGTTCTGCGTGCTGGAGCAGTTCCACCAGCGCCTCCGCCGCCGCGACGTCTACGCATCTGCCTCCACCCGCTGGGCCGACCCCCGGGCCAGGCTGCTGAGCGGGCCGGCATGGGAGGCGGCGCGCGGACCGGCCCTCAACGCTCTCCAGCTCCCAACGGAGCCGGACGACCTGCTCACCGAGGAAGCGCGCGCCCTCGACGAGGCGTGGCGCCAGGTGGCGGCATCGCTCGAAAACGGCGGCGACCTCAGCGTGGACGCCGACGGCCGGCTCCACGCCCGGGCCGTCGACGCCATCGCCGACCCGCCGAGCCTGAGCGACCTCCGGCGGCGGTGCGAGGCGATGCTGCCCCACGTCGACGTCGGCGAGCTGATCCTCGAGGTAATGAGCTGGCAGCCGGCCTTCGTCGAGGCCTTCACAGCCGCCTCCGGCGGCGAGGCACGACTGTCCGACCTCCACGTGACCATCGCTGCTGCGCTCACCGCCCACGCCCTCAACGTCGGCTACACCCCGGTCATCTCGCCCGGCGTGGCCGCCCTCACCCGAGGCCGCATAAGCCACGTCGACCAGAACTACCTGCGGGCCGAGACCTACGCATCGGCCAACGGCCCCCTCATCGGCGCCCAGGCAGATATCGGACTGGCCCAAGCCTGGGGCGGCGGCCTGGTCGCCGCCGTGGACGGCATCCGCTTCGTGGTGCCGGTCCGCAGCGTCGACGCCCGGCCCAACCCGAAGTACTTCGGGCGCCGACGAGGAGCCACCTGGCTGAACCTCCTCAACGACCAGGCGGTGGGACTGGCCGCCATGGTGGTCTCAGGCACGCCCAGGGACTCCCTGCACGTGATCGACCTGCTCTACCGCCAGGAGGCTGGTCGGCGGCCGGAGGTGATCGTGGGCGACACCGGCTCCTACAGCGACATGGTGTTCGCCCTGCTGCGCCTGCTGGGCTTCGACTACCGCCCCCAGCTGGCCGACCTGCCCGACGCCAAGCTGTGGCGCATCGACCTCGCCGCCCACTACGGAGCGCTCGACGGTGCCGCCCGGGGCCGGATCGACCTGGACCGCGTGCGCCGGCACTGGGTCGACATCTGCCGCCTCGTCGCCTCGGTCCACACCGGGGCGGTGAGCGCCCACGACGTCATCCGCATGCTGGCTCCAGGCGGCAAGTCCACCCAGCTGGGCGACGCACTGGCCCACTACGGCCGGATCTTCAAGACCATGCACGTGCTCGCCTACGTCGACGACGAGGCCTACCGGCGCCAGATCAAGGGCGTGCGCAACCTCCAGGAGGGCCGCCACAGCCTGGCCCGCCACGTCTTCCACGGCGGCAAGGGCGAACTGCGCCAGCACTACCACGAGGGTATGGAGGATCAGCTCGGGGCCCTCGGCCTGGTGCTGAACTGCATCACCCTGTGGAACACGGTTTACCTCGACGCCGCCCTCGCCCGCCTCCGAGCCTCCGGCTACCCGGTGCGCGAGGAGGACGTGGCCCGGCTGTCTGCCTACGTGCGCCGGCACCTGAACGTCCACGGCCACTACTCCTTCCAGCTTCCGGACCTGGCGGCGGGCCGCCGGGCGCTGCGGGACCCCGACGGCCCCAAGGACGAGGCCGACTGACCTACGGCTCGGCCCGGCGCACCCGGACGCTGGTGTCGCTGACGATCACCGTGCAGCCCCCGATCTCCGCCAAGCCCTCGTAGCCGGCCAACAGCTCCAGCGCCGCCGTCACACTGGTCAGGCCCTGCCGGTGCAGCCGCAGCACCACGATGCCTGGGTGGGAGCCCGGCGGGTAGGCCCGCAGGTCGGCGAAGCCCCGGTCAAGGGTGACCAGGATGCGCTCCTCGGCCCGGACCGCCTCGGCCACGACGGGGTCAACGGCGCCGCCCAGGTCCTGGCCCACCACGGTGGCCACGTCGTGGCCGGCGGCCGCCAGCGGCGCCTCGGCCCGGACATCTAGGTTCTCGTCGAGCTTGAACCTCACCGCTCGCGCAGCAGGACCAGCTCCTCGCGGGCCAGGGCGGCGCCGTAGGCGGCGGCGGCGCGAATGCCCTCGACGGTGAGCGATGGGTAGCCGGCGAGGATGTCGGCCTCGGTCATCCCCTCGGCGAGGGCGTCGAGCACGACGCTCACGGGAATGCGGGTGCCGCGCACGCAGGCCTGGCCGTGGCAGACGGCCGGATCGGCGGAGATGAGCTCGAGCGGGTCCACCTACGGCTCCCCGACCAGGTCGGCGGCGAGGTCGAGCATCCGCCGCAGGATGTCGACGTTGGCGACAGCGTCGAGGAGCGACGTGCGGGCGGCTTCCAGCCTGGCGACCAGCGCGTCGGCGTCAGACGCTGTCGGGTGCTGGCCGCCGGCGATGACGGCGAGCAGCCACTGGAGGCCCTCGGCGGCATGGGCGGCGGCCAGCGGGATCGGGCCGGCCTCGGGGCGCCGAGCGATCTCCCGCAGCGGCCCGGTGGCGCGCAGGACCTGCCAGCGGAGGAACTCCATGAGCTTGTCCGGGTCCTCCTCGACGCCGGCGGTGATCAGCTGCTGGCGGTAGGCCGCCGCCCGCTGGTCGTCGGCGACGCCGATCGTCTCCGCCAGGATCGCCTCGATCTGCACCGCCCCGAGCAAGGCGTTGACCAGCCGCATCCGATAGGCGTCGACTCCCCCGACGCGGCGGGCTTCGTCCTCGTGCGCGTCGGGGGCGTTGCGGCCCGTGTAGAAGCCCAGGACGTTCATCGCCCCGGCGAGCTGTTCGAAGGTCGCCGGCTCCTCGTGGAGGGCCGTCACGGCGCCAACCTAGCGGGCGCACCCGAGGCCGCTTGCGCCTGGAGGTGCCGGTAGATGGTGGGGCGGGTCACACCGAACTCCGCCGCGATCTCGGCCACGGTGTAGCGCCGTCGGCCGTCCTCGCCCTTCTCGTCGTACATGTCCTGGGCGATCTTGGCCTGGCGGGCGGTGAGCTTGGGCTTCTGGCCACCCGTCCGGCCCCGGGCCCGGGCCGCCTCGAGCCCGTCGCGAGTGCGCTCGGACATTAGGGCGTGCTCGAACTCGGCGATGGCGCCGAGGATCTGGAAGAACATCCGCCCCACCGCGGTCGAGGTGTCGATGCCCTGGTCGAGCACCACGAGGTCGACGCCGCGGGCCTGCAGGTCCCGGGACAGGACGATCAGGTGCTCCAGCGACCGGCCCAGGCGGTCGAGCTTGGTGATCACCAGCTGGTCGCCGGTGCGGGTCATGCGCAGCGCCTCGTCGAGGGCCGCGCGGCGAGCGAGCGTGCCGCTGGCTTTGTCGACGAGGATCTCCTCGCAGCCTGCCGCCTTCAGAACGTCGTGCTGGCCGTCGGGGTTCTGATCACGGGTCGAGACCCGCCCGTAGCCGATGCGCACCTCCCTGACCGTATCGCAAACGGGGTTGCGCGTGACGTAGGCGGGGACACGGCTCGCGTTACACCTTCCACCAGCACGTTCGCGTTTCCTCAAAGCACCGTCCGCAAACGATCGTTTGTTGATCAGCGGCTCCCCCCTTCGGTCGCCGGTCGAGTTTGAAGTGATAGCGGCCGTGGCAGTTGATGTGCTCGGTCATGGTCGGTCCCAAGTGGGAGACGTCGTCATCGTCAACCTCGGAACCGTCCCAGGCGTGCCGCCGTTTTGTCGACGACCATCCACCGGCGGTCGATCCGCTGCCCGGGATTGGTGATGCGGAAGCGCTCCCGGGTGCCGTCGAGCCAGTGAACGGTGGCCCTGGAGCGGTCGTAGGCGATGGCCAGGTCGGCCCAGCGGGTCCGATCGCGCTCGCCGACGGGCACGGCGAAGGCGAAGGGTGGCCCAGGCGGTTGCGGGCGAAGGGCCGGCGCTCGTACCAGGCGTGGACCCGGCGGTTGGTGAGGACGAAGCCGAAGCCCAGCTGGGTCTCGACGTCGAAGGCCATGGTGGCCAGCGCGCCCAGGCGCAGGTCGTCGTCGGGGTCGGCGACGGCCGGGCCGAACGGGTGTCCGCCGGTGCCAAAGGTCTCTCCCGCCAGCGACGCCTCCACGACGAGCTCCCGGCCCGCCTCGGCGTCGTAGCCGGGCCAGCCGCTGGTGGCCGGGCGGTTGGCGGAGGCCACCCACTTGAAGTGGTCGAGCTGGCCGGGGAGGCCGAAGGCTTTGTCGTCCTCCTGGGCCATGCTGGCGGTGAAGGCAGGACTGCCGGTGGTCGGATTGATCCCCGCCGCCCGCACGGTGAGCCCGGACGAGGGCGAGCGGCCCGCCACCCCGTCGTCGGCCACGTAGCTGCCACCGAAGCGGCCGTCGTAGCGGAGCAGCGACCAGGGGGCGGCGGGGCCGGTCGAGAACCCGCCCCGGAAGTCCTCCCGGAGCAGGTTGTTTGACCCCTCGGTGATCCGCCCCGGCCGGGGCCGTGGTGGCCAGTGTGGCCACCACGACCAGAACCGTGAGCACCATTCGCCGAGCTCGTGTGCGTGCGTGGGTCATGACCGCCTAGCCCGGCGGGTGGAAGATGGGCCCGAACTGCACGACCAGCATCGAGCGGCTGGCGAACGTCACCCCGGCGCCCGACCCGGCCGAGGCCCCGCCGGTCGGCGGAGTCCACGGTGTGGGTGGCCAGGCCACCTCGGCCTGGATCTCGATGGTGTGCTGGCCGGCGGGGATCCCGTTGCACTGGAACTGCACCGTGGAGAGGTCCCAGGCGCCCGGTGCCACGGTGACGGTGTAGGTGAGCGGGTGCACGTGGTTCCCGTCGACCACACCCCGGTAAGTGATCGTGGCCGGCAACTCTCCGTCGTTGCGGACATTGAGGTGGGCCTGGACCAACACGTCCGTGGCCTTCTGAGCGGTGGGCGTGGCCTTGAGGACGGTGACGAAGCCCTTCTGGGCGCTGTCGACGACCTGCGGCTGCGACACCTCGGCGACGCCCAGGTACAGCGGCGCCTTCTTGTCCTTCTCCTGGGCACCGCCGAGGGGGTGGTGGCGGCCAGGGCCAGCACCACCGCCGCCGCTGCTGCCCAGGCGGTCCTCCATCTCGCGTTGTTCGGTCTCATTGGCCTTCCTTTCTCTCGAGGGGCGGCCCAGTCGTCGCCCGGTTGTGCCCTCCTCGGCTCAGGCCTCGGAGATCGACGCGCCCAGCTGGCGGTACATGCGCAGCCAGTCGGCGCAGAGCCAGAAGTCGGCGATCCTCCCGTCGACGACCTTGATCGTGAGGCCGGCCCGGACCGAGACCGGGCGCCCCGTGGGCGCCATCCCTCGCCACACCCCGAGATGGGTCCCCTCCATGGCCAACCAGGCGCTCACCATGTCGCCTTCGGCGATGACCCACTCCACCCGGCACCGGGCGTCGGGGAACCCGGTGGCGGTGCTGGTCAGCGACGCGGCGACCCGGGGGTTGTCGGTGTAGAGGACGAGCGCGTCCAGGTCGTGGCCGTTGAAGCAGCGGCCGACCAGCCCGACGAGCACGGCCCGGTTGGCGGCCAGCGCGGGGTCATAGGCGGGCGACGGCTCGAAGCACTGGCGCGCGAACGAGGCGAGGCGGTGGGCGAAGCGGTCGGGCTCGACCAGGTGGACGAGGTGGCCTCGCTCCGGCCACTCCTCGAGCTCGGTGGCCGGCAGGACCCGGCGGAGGCGGCTCTCCTCCTCGCCGTCGAGGGCCCGGCCGAACACTGCCAGCACCGGTGGGGCGATGGTTCGCGCCGCGCCGTCCAGCCGGCCCTGGAGCTCCTCTGGAGGAGATTCCAGGACCTCGTTCCAGTAGCCCATGACCACGTCGCCCCGGACATGACGGGCGTCCGCCACTCGACGGCGCTCGGGCTCGGGGAGGCGATCGACCCCGATGTCGCGCTCGAACGGCTCGAACGCCTCTTCGAAGCCGGCACGCAGCGTGGGCTCGAGCTGCTTGACGGACCGGGCGAAGGGGCGCACGTCGAGGGACTGGTCGACGGTGACGACGCCGCTGACGGGATGGCCCCCGGCGTAGAGCACGGCCAGGACCGCTCCCATCGAGTGGCCCACCAGGAGGGGAGGCTCGACGTCGAGGGCGTCGAGGAGGGTGCGCAGCTCAGCGGCGACGTCAGTCAGGCGACGGGGCGGGCCGGGAGTGGCGCCGTGGCCGGGAAGGTCGACGGTGACGCAGCGGAACTCGCCCGACAGCCTCTCGACCACCGGCTGCCAGCTGGTGCGGTCGAAGGTCAGGCCGTGGAGGAACACGAGGGGGTCGCCGCTCCCGCGCACCTCGTAGGCGAGCGTCTCGGTGCCCGCGCTGAGCGCGGTCATCGGACCGGCACCTTGCCGTAGAGCTCGAAGCAGGCCTGGCGGACCTCCTCAGGGCTGAGCTCACGGCCCAGGGCCTCGGCCCGCTCGCCCATGGCGGCGATGAACCGGCGGACGGCGGCCAGGTCGAAGAGGTGCTCGTTCTCCCCGTTGAAGTCCCACTCGCGACGAGGGGTGTTCTCCAGGTCGCCGCCGTAGACGTGCACGCCGACGGTCGGGTAGGAGCAGGGGTTGGAGACGGCGTGCACGGTGTCGGCGCCGAGCAGGATGACGTCGCCGGCATCCACCCCACGACCTCCGGCTCGCTCGAGCCCGGCGCGCGTCTTCCGCCACAGCTCGTGGTCCTCCCGGCCGTTGAGGACGCCGACGACGGCCCACATCCGGTGCTCGTGGGGCGGCGTGACCAGCCCGTGGGGCCAGACGATCGCCTGCACGGTCAGCTCCGGCGACTGCACCCAGGTGACGGGGCCGCCCCTGGAGGCCACAAGCGCCTCGGGCAGCGGCTGGGAGCCCGAGACGGCCCGGGCGACCACGTCTCGCACGGCCAGCACGGGCTCGGGATCGCTCAGGGCCTGCCGGCACCGGGCGACGAGCTCCTCGGAGTCGAACATTTTTCTCACCTCGCATCGGTCGAGTGGATGTCTTCGACCGGGAGGCGTAAATCGGGGGCGAACGATCCGTACGGTCAGACGCGCCAGCGGGCCGGACCGCCCGGAGCCGGGTCGTACCGGCACGCTGTGCCCGTGCGCACCGAGGCACGGAGGTGGGCGGCGACGTGGGGGGCCGCGGTCTCGATGCGCTCGATGGTGGCTCGCAGGGTCCGGGTGACGTTCACCCGTGCCCGCTCCGCCTCCGGCGAGGTCCGCCGGGGGCGGCCGCCGAGCCCGCTGGCGCGGCGCAGCTCAGCCAGCAGTTCCTGGCGCTCCGCCTCGGCCCGGCGGGCCCGGCCGGGGTCGCCGGCGGCGTCGGCGGCGTCGAGGTCGGCGTCGAGCTGCGCCAGCCGCCGGCGGTAGGCCTGGCGGGCGGCGTCGTCGAGCACCGGCTGGTCGCCCGGCGCCACCAGGCC
>Ga0247719_1000702_pt1 | contig 17706 bp, 18 predicted proteins | sample 41E_DmetaG_FD_189046 | JGI IMG/M metagenome (GOLD analysis project Ga0247719, IMG submission 189046) | Soil microbial communities from hillslope of Landscape Evolution Observatory, University of Arizona, Oracle, AZ, United States - 4-1-E_D | ecosystem: Engineered > Artificial ecosystem >...
TGACCAGGATCGGCAAGCAAATCCTCCCTGGAACGGGGAGGGGGACCGCCGCAGGCGGTGGAGGGGGCCCACGCATCGAAACCACAGCCTTCGACAGCGCCGATTTCCTCGACAGCGCCGAGGCCATCGCCGCCTATCTCGATGCCTGGCTGGAGGATGGGTCGCCCGAGGAGCTGCGCAATGCGCTCGCCACGGTGGCGCGCTCGCACGGCATTTCAGACTTGGCTCGGCGCAGCGGCGTCAGCCGGCCGGGGATCTACAAGGCGCTCGGCGAGGACGGCAACCCGTCGTTCGAGACGATCCGGTCGATCCTCGCCGCGATGGGGTTGCGGCTGACGGTGGAGCCGGCGGAGGTGGCGTAGCTACTGCAGATTGTCGTCCAGCCATTTTGCAAAGTCACCGAGTCGATGACTCCAAAACACCTCAACATTGTCGTCAAGTAGTCGCCGAACCTCGCTCGGCTTTATGACTCCTTGAAGCATGGCACCAGTACGGATGAACTCTCCCCATTTCTTGCGCCAAGCCGCCGATTTCTTAAGAACATCGTTGATGCGTTTGACAGAGTTAGTTTCGTCGTTGCTAACCTTGCACTCCATAGCAAGGACCGTGGATTTGCCAAGGCCGCAGCCGATATCCACCTCCTGACTCTGACCCACTCCGCTCGAAAATCTCGTCTTGTGCATGTAGTGCAGTCTAGGAAGGTCGCTTCCTTGTTCTACGAGGCTGCTCGTCTCTTTCTTCCAGCCGCGGCTTTCGAGCAGTTCAATGACAGCTTGCTCTTGTTCTCGGGCAAGACGATTGCGCCTGGCAGTCGCTAGACGCTGCGATGCGATCAGTGGCGAGACACTTAGGAGTAGGCTATCGAGCTCTTCCGCGTGAGGTTCGCGTTTTGCGTCTAGCCAAGGGGTAAGTCGGCGTGAACGCCATCGGTCGAACGCTTCGGCAACTTTCGCCGCTGCAGCCGCGCTAACCCGACTGGCGTTCTTTTCGCTGCTCTTCGGCCACTGCGGACAGATCAGCTTGAACGGGTCTTGCCCCTTAGGCGGTGCAAGGATGTGCCGATACGCTATCGAGTGAGAACCATCCGAACATAATGCAGCCTCAACGTTCCTTAACTTGTCGGAGGCTTTCAGCGCTTCAGTGACTAATTGGCGGGCCTCCGTCAGGGCTTCTTGCCAGTCGAGGGCTCCCTCACCCGGGTTCAAAGCATCGACGTATTGCTTGCGGGACTCCTCACAAGCGATCTCGTGAAATGCGAATTCACTCATGCCTGAGAAGCTGGCACAACCCCGCTTGCCCCGTCCAGTTGCGTTCGCGAAGGCTCCTTAAGCGCCGCTGCTTTTCTTACGGCGTCTACGGCCGGAACAAGCAGCCGTTCAATCTCCTTCGGCTCGAACTTTGTGAGACCTCCCGCATATGTGCGACCCTCTGACTTACAGACGTTCTCACGGAGAAAGATGGCGTAAGCGTCCAGATCAACTGCCGTCATCGGCACTCGAGGATATAGTCCGTGGGCGATATTGATGTGCCGCGCTCCGACGAGATTTCGAACGAATGCGGGTGCCTTGCGAGCCATGTACGTGCAGAGAATCGGAGCAGGCTCGCGTAGACTAATCGACCACCAGGCTTTCTTTGACTTAGCCGTGTACGTCTGATGGGCGCCTTGCTCCCGAGCCCACTTTTTAAACTCTTCGACCGCAGCGCATTCATCCGCCGTGAGAGAGTCTGCATCAGCCGGCAAGGCGATCAGGCGACGGAGCGATTTGGCATCGATAAGGGCACCGGAAGCCTCGAAAAGGTCCTTCGCCTTAGTTACAGCTGGCACGAGGAATTGTTCGGGCAAACGCCCGCGAAACTCACCTTCGATGAAAACATCGTTCGCGCCTGTGACCGCCCCACGATGGACGCGGAATAATTGGCCGAGCGGAACCAACTCTTTCGGTGCTCGCACGCGGGACCGCGTCAAGTTAGACCATCGATCGCAGTCTTCGGCGTCGGCCCACGAAATCCGACGACCACCCTTGAGATCATTCAAGTCTTCGGAATTCTCTAGCTCACGCACGGTGAGCTGCTTCGGGCGCTTCCCGACTTTGAACGTCGTGATGACTCCAGTCGTCATCGCGTCGTCGAAAGGCAAACCCTCGGGTTTGAAAATATGCAGAGCTGAGCCGCCCAAACCGTCCGACAGCATTTTGCGAACGACGCTACCGTAGTTCACATCCATCCACTCGGCAGCGGTGATATAAGCCCCCCAATCCCCTCGTTTGGCGATCTCGCGAGTGCGCAGGAAAAAGTGCACGTGAAGGCCAGCCAGTTTGCTGGCACTGAAACCAAGCTTGCCGGCAGTATTGGCAAACCACTCCTTCGCATCAGCACTGATCTCGTGGTGGCGAACGTACGGCGGATTGCCGATGTAGAGTGTTCGTCCCTCAATCTGCGGAATGTCGAGAGATCGGTACTCAGTGACTCGTGCTTCAAGCCGGTGGGCAAACTGCAAGACGGCGGCGTTCGCGCGCAGGATGAGGACTGCGAGTGGGTCGACATCGCAGGCAATTAGACGCGCCTTCGCAAAGACCTTCGCCGCCGCAACGGTAAAGCGACCCGATCCACAACCAGCATCCACAATTCGCGCGGGCTTTCCCTTCGACGCAGCCCACCGAACCATCGCTTCGACGATGGCCCTGGGCGTGTAGACCGCGCCCACGGTTCTGCGCGCCTCCGGTGAGCGCAAGGCTAGCAGGCAATCTCCAAGAGGATCTTCGCCCGCAAGGATCAGGTCCTGCGCTGCACGAACCTGCCGGCTGTCGACAGTTACATCAGGGCGAACGATCTTGCGCTCTGCCGCGGATAGCACCTGCTTGCCAGCCAAGGCACGTGCGAGGAGCGCCAGCTCCGCCTCGGTCCTGATCTCGAGCACCAGTCCCCCTTTGTGTTCTCCGTTCGTTCTACTGGAACGCCAGCGGACTAGCAAGGCTCCATAGGTCCGTCTTGGAGTGTTCACCTATTCTTCACCCATGCGCAAGGCGGCTATGAAAGCCTCCTGCGGGATGGACACACTCCCATACTCCCGCATCCGCGCTCGCTTTGGCAAAGCGCCCCCGGCGCTTCGCGTCGCTCGCGTCCCCTCTTCCTGCTTCAATGGAAAAAAGCGCGACTAACCTTCGTCGCCCATGCGTAGCGCAGCGATGAATGCCTCTTGGGGTATCGACACACTCCCATATTCCCGCATCCGCTTCTTCCCTTCCTTTTGTTTCTCGAGCAGCTTGCGTTTGCGCGTCGCGTCGCCGCCATAGCATTTGGCGGTGACGTCCTTGCGCAGCGCGGCGATGGTCTCCCGCGCGATGATCTTGCCGCCCGAGCGAAGCGAGCCCTGTCGTGAGCCTGTCGAAGGAGCAGCCTGGATCGAATGTTGACAAGCGCATATCACATGCGCATAAATCCTGCCCATGAGTTGTGCACGCAAAACTCGCAAGCCGACCAATGTGTCGCTCGACGTTGCCCTGGTCGAGGAGGCAAAGGCGATGGGCGTGAACATCTCCCTCGCCGCGGCTCGCGGTTTGGAGCAGGCGGTCGCCAGGACGCGCGCCGAGCGCTGGCTGGAGGAGAACAAGGCCGCGCTGGACTCCTGCAATGAGTGGGTCGAGGCCAACGGCCTGCCGCTCGCAAAGCATCGCCTGTTCTAACGACGAGCAATGGCGCAGTTCGACGTCTACCGGCTCGGCAACGGCCTCGTGATCGATTGCCAGGCCGATCTTCTCGATCAGCTCAACAGCCGTTTCGTTGTCCCGCTCCTCGCCCGCGCCGACGCGCCGCCGCCGGCGAATCGCCTGAATCCGATCTTTGCGATCGCCGGAAAGGACTATGTGATGGCTACTCAATGGGCATCCGCCGTGCCGCGCAAAGAGCTGGGCGAGGTCATTGCCTCCCTGGCTGACCGATCGTTCGAGATCACCGGAGCGCTTGACGTTCTGATCAGCGGTGTCTGACGCTGCAGTGACATGCTCGCCATGCGCCCGGCATGGCTGCGCCTGTCACTCCTCCCCCATGCGCGGCGCCGCAATGAACCCTGTCCTGAGCCTGCCGAAGGAGCCGACTGCTCTTACTCCTCGCCCATGCGTAGCGCAGCGATGAATGCCTCTTGGGGTATCGACACACTCCCATATTCCCGCATCCGCTTCTTCCCTTCCTTTTGTTTCTCGAGCAGCTTGCGTTTGCGCGTCGCGTCGCCGCCATAGCATTTGGCGGTGACGTCCTTGCGCAGCGCGGCGATGGTCTCGCGGGCGATGACCTTGCCGCCGATCGCCGCCTGAATCGGGATCTTGAACAAATGGCGCGGGATCAGATCCTTGAGCCGCTCGCACATGCCCCGCCCCCGCGCCTCGGCATTGCCGCGGTGGACGATCATGCTCAAGGCGTCGACCGGCTCGCCGTTGACCAGGATGCTCATTTTGACGAGGTCGCCGTCGCGGTGGCCGATCTGGTGATAGTCGAAGCTGGCATAGCCGCGGCTGATCGATTTCAGCCGGTCGTAAAAGTCGAACACCACCTCGTTCAAGGGCAGCTCGTAGCGCAGCATGGCGCGGGCGTGGCTGCCGGTGCCGACGTAAGTGAGGTCCTTCTGGATTCCGCGGCGGTCCTGGCAGAGCTTGAGCACCGCGCCGAGGTAGGAATCGGGGACGTAGATGGTCGCCTCGATCCACGGCTCGGCGACCGCCTCGATCTGGCTCGGGTCGGGCCAGTCGGCCGGGTTGTGGATTTCGAGGATGTTTGCACTTTTTTCGTTCGTGCTGAGCGAAGTCGAAGCGCGCCCTTCGACTACGCGCTCCGCGCTCCGCTCAGGACGAACGGAACCGGAGGACCCCCGCATGTGCACCTCATAGACCACCGAGGGCGCCGTGGTGATCAGGTCGAGGTCATATTCGCGGGTCAGCCGTTCCTGGATGATCTCGAGGTGGAGCAGGCCCAGAAAGCCGCAGCGGAAGCCGAAGCCCAGTGCCGCGCTGGTCTCCATCTCGAAGGAGAAGCTCGCGTCGTTGAGCCGCAATTTGTACAAGCTGTCGCGCAGCTTCTCGAAGTCGGCGGCATCGACGGGAAACAGGCCGCAGAACACCACCGGCTGGACGGACTTGAAGCCGGGCAGCGCCTCGGCGGCGGGCTTTTTGGCGTCGGTGATCGTGTCGCCGACGCGGGTCTCGGCGACTTCCTTGATCTGGGCCGTAATGAATCCAATTTCGCCTGCCCCGAGCGTGTCGAGGGGCTCGATCTTGGGCCGGAAGCAGCCGACGCGGTCGACCAGGTGCGTCGTCCCCGCCTGCATGAACTTGACCTGTTGGCCCTTGCGGATTGCTCCGTCGATCACCCGCACGAGGATGACGACACCAAGGTAGGGGTCGTACCATGAATCGACCAGCATCGCCTTCAGCGGAGCCTCGCGGTCGCCTTTGGGCGGCGGCACCTTGTCGACGATCGCCTGCAGCACCTCGTCGATGCCAAGGCCGGTCTTGGCGCTGGCCAGCACCGCTTCGCTGGCGTCGAGGCCGATGATCTCCTCGATTTCCTGGCGGACGCCTTCGGGGTCGGCGGCCGGCAGGTCGACCTTGTTGATCACCGGGACGATCTCATGGTCGTGCTCGATGCTGGCGTAGACGTTGGCGAGGGTCTGCGCCTCGACCCCCTGGGCCGCGTCGACCACCAGAAGCGCGCCTTCGCACGCCGCGAGGCTTCGGCTGACCTCGTAGGCGAAGTCGACATGCCCCGGCGTGTCCATCAGGTTGAGCTCGTATCCTTGCCATTCGAGCCGCACCGTCTGGGCCTTGATGGTGATTCCGCGTTCGCGCTCAATCTCCATGTTATCAAGGACTTGCGCCGACATTTCGCGCTCGGACAGGCCGCCGGTGCGCTGGATCAGCCGGTCGGCGAGCGTCGACTTGCCGTGGTCGATATGGGCGATGATCGAGAAGTTGCGGATGCGCGATAAGTCGGTCACGCGGCGGCCGCTAGCAGAGCGCTTGGCCGCTGTCAGCCGCCGGAGTTCCAATGCTCGGCCGCCGCTCGTCGAACGCACATGCGCGCCGGTCGAAGGCGATTGCCATCGCCGGGCAAGCGATTAAACAAGCATTGTCGTTTCTCCTCCCACTGGAGCCTGCCCGCAATGAAGCCTTTGTCTCGCCTGCCGTTTCTGCTCGCCGGAGCTTCGCTGCTCGCCGCCTGCGCGACCAGTCCGCAGATTGCCGCCGTCCCATCGACTGCCGACCGGCCGGCTTCGCTTCAGGCCGAGCCGGTGCCCGTTCCGGCGCTTGTCGGGCAGGTCGCCATTCCCCACCAGGCGTTCCAGCTGGAGAATGGGCTGACCGTGCTCGTGCACGAAGACCGGAAGGCGCCGGTCGTCGCGGTCAGCATGTGGTACAATGTCGGATCGAAGGACGAGCCGCAGGGCAAGACCGGCTTTGCCCATCTGTTCGAGCATCTGATGTTCAACGGGTCGGAAAATGCCCCCAACGACTATTTCGAATATCTCCAGCAAATGGGCGCGACCGATTACAATGGAACGACCAGCTTCGACCGAACCAACTATTTCCAGACGGTGCCGACGGGCGCGCTCGATCGGGCGCTGTTCCTGGAATCCGACCGCATGGGCTGGCTGCTCGGAGCCGTGACCCAGGAAAAGCTCGATAACCAGCGAGCAGTCGTCCAGAACGAGAAGAGGCAGGGCGACAACCAGCCCGGCGGCCTCGTCTTCTACGAGGTGCTCGAGCAGCTTTTCCCGCCGGGCCATCCCTATCGCCACTCGCCGATCGGATCGATGGCCGATCTCGACGCCGCAAGCCTCGCCGACGTCCGTAGCTGGTTCCGCGACAATTATGGTCCCAACAACGCCGTCCTGGTGCTCGCCGGCGATATCAGCCCGGCCGAGGCGCGGCCGCTGGTCGAGCGATATTTCGGCGAGATCGCGCGCGGCCCGGCGAACGTCCCGGCCGCCGCCGACGTACCTGCACTGTCGGAGCCCAAAGCAACCGTGATGAAGGACCGAGTCGCCGCGGTCCAGGTAACCCGCTACTGGCCGATGCCTGGAATCCTCGATCGGCAGCTTGTTGCGCTCGACGTGGCCGGATCGATCCTCGGCGGGCTCGCCAGCTCGAGGCTCGACAATGTCCTCGTCCGCGACGAGCAGGTCGCGGTGTCGGTCAGTGCCGGCAACTACCCGTTCCAGCGGGTCGGCATCTTCACCGCCAGCGCGACCGTCAAGCCGGGAGTCGACCCGGCGCTGGTCGAGCGCAGGCTGGACGAGCTGATCGCCCAGTTCGTCGCCGAGGGGCCCACCGAGGATGAGGTCCGCCGGGCAGCGACGCGCGAGGTCGCCCAGCGGATTCGCGGCCTGGAGCAGGTCGGCGGATTCGGCGGCAAGGCAGTGGCCCTGGCCGAAGGTCAAGTCTACAGCGGCGACAGCGAATTCTACCGCAAGAAGCTGCAGCAATATGCCACCGTCACTCCGGCGGAGATCCGCCAGGCGATGGGGCAGTGGCTGACCAAGCCGGCATTCAGCCTGCGTCTGGAGCCGGGCGAGCGCCCGGCGTATCAGGAGGCGCAGGCCACGGCCAAAGAGGCCAAGGGCGACGGAAAGATCACCGTCACCAAAAGGCGCGAAATGCCGGCGCTTGGAGCGATGCAGCCGCTCGATTTTCCCGACGTCAGCCACGTCACATTGTCGAACGGTGTCAGGCTGCACTACGCCCAGCGGGCGGTCGTCCCGGTCACCCAGATGGCATTGTCGTTCAACGCCGGCCAGTCGGCCGACGCGCCGAACGCGCGCGGATTGCAGAATTTGACGATGGCCTTGCTCGACGAAGGCACGGCCAACCGGACCTCGCAGCAGATCGCCGAGGAGAAGGAACGGCTGGGGGCCGAAATCCGCGCCGGCGGCTCGCTCGACCGAAGCAATGTCAGCATGTCCGCGCTATCTGCCAATCTTGGCCCGTCGCTGGATCTGCTCGCCGACATCGTCCGCAACCCCGCTTTCGAAGCGAGTGAAGTCGAGCGGCTCAAGGCCCAGCGGCTGACCGCGATTTCGCAGCAGCAGAAGGACCCGAGCGGGATGGCGCAGCGGGCGCTTCCGGCCCTGCTTTACGGCCCGACACACCCCTATGCCACACTTGGCCACGGCGATCCCGCGGCGATCGGCGCGGCCACCCGCGATGACCTCCAAGCTTTCCATGAACGCTGGCTTCGCGCCGACAATATGGAAATTTTTGTCGTTTCCGACCGGCCGCTGGAAGAAATTCGACAGGCGCTGGACGCTCGTTTTGGCCAGTGGGCGCCCCCGGCTGCACCGCGAGGCGTGAAACAATTCGCCGCCTTGCCACCCCGACCGACCCAGCCGCGCATCGTCCTCATCGATCGTCCGCAGTCGCCCCAGTCGGTGATCCTCGGCGGGCAGATCACTCCGGTAGACCCGCGCGGCGACATCACGGCGCTGACCAGCGCCAACGATGTGATCGGCGGCAACTTCCTCGCCCGGATCAACATGGACCTGCGCGAAAGCAAGGGCTGGTCGTACGGCGTTCGCGGCACCGTTCAGATCAGCGAGCATGCGGTTCCCTACATTGTCTCGGCCCCGGTCCAGGCCGACCGGACCGGCGATTCAATCCGGGCGCTCGCCGAGCAATATTCGTCGTTCCTCGGGGCAACCGGAACCACCGAGGAGGAGCTGACCCGGATTACCGCCAACAACATCCAGCAGCTTCCCGGCCAGTTCGAAACCTCGTCCGCGGTGCTGTCGGGAATCATGACCAATGCGCTGCTCGGCCGACCCGACAATTATTACGAGCTGCTGGCCGACCGCTACCGAGGAATGACTCGGGCGAGCCTCGATGTCGCCGCTCGCGGAGCGATCGCTCCGAACGGATGGGTATGGGTGGTCGTCGGCGACGCCGCCAAGGTCCGTCCGCAGCTCGAGCGGCTTAGAATGCCGATCGAGGTGATCGAGGCGAAGTAGGACATAGTCGTCCAGCCGCCGAACAGGACCGGCGCCGGGGCGGCTCGGCTGATTCATCCCGGAGGCGCCGCCCTATCGAACGGTCTGGCCGCCGGCGCGGGCCTCAGCCGAGCCGAGTGACGTGGCCCATCTTCCGCCCCGGGCGGGGCGCTCCCTTACCGTAAAGGTGGAGGTGCGCGCCCGGCTCGGCGATGAGCCCGGCCCAGCGCAGGACATCCTCGCCTATCAGATTGTCCATCGTCACCCGCTCTCGAATCAAATCAGTCGGGCCAAGCGGCAGGCCGCAGATGGCGCGGATATGCTGCTCGAACTGCGAGGTGATCGCGCCCTCGATCGTCCAGTGGCCGCTGTTGTGAACGCGGGGCGCGATCTCGTTGACCAGCGGGCCGTCGCGGCTGGCGAAATATTCGACGGTCAGAACCCCGACATGACCGAGTGCATTGGCGATCCGGACCGCCTCTGACCGGGCTTCGTCGACCTGCGCCGCGACCTCGGCACCGCAGGGGATGTGCGAGTGGCGCAGGATTCCGCCCTCGTGGACATTCTGCGCACTGTCCCAGAAGGCGTGAGCGCCGTCGGCCGAGCGGGCGACGATCACCGAAAATTCGGCGAGGAAATCGACTCCGGCCTCGGCGATTGCCGGCTCATGGCCAATCGTTTCCCACGCCGCCTGCGCTTCACCGGCCGAGCGGATCCACGCCTGGCCCTTGCCGTCATAGCCGTAGCGGCGCGTCTTGAGGACAAGCGGGCAACCGACATCGGCAACGGCCGCCATGACGTCATCGAAGGCGTCGACCCGACACCAGCGGGCAACCCGTCCGCCGGACGCCTCGATGAAGCTTTTTTCCTCGGCGCGGTCCTGGGCGACGGCGAGCGACCTGAGGCCGGGACGGAGCTTGTCCCCGAGCACCGCCAGCGGCTCGGCAGCGAGATTTTCAAATTCGTAGGTGGCGACGTCGACTTGCTCACCAAAGCGCGCAAGCGCGTCGACATCGCCGAATTCGGCACGCGTGAAATCGGCCGCAACGTCTGCGGCAATCGGTCGCTCGTGCGGATCGAAGATGTGGCAGCGGTAGCCGAGCTGGGCAGCGGCGATGGCCAGCATGCGCCCAAGCTGGCCGCCGCCGACGATGCCGATGGTGGAACCGGGCGGGACCGCTGCGATTTTGCTCAGGGCAGGGATCATTCAGGCCGTTCGGCGACCGACCGAGTCTGGCTGTCGCGATAGTCGTCGAGGCGGGCCGCGAGCCCCTCGTCGGCCAGAGCGAGCACGGCCGCGGCGAGCAGAGCGGCGTTGATCGCCCCCGCCTTTCCGATTGCCAATGTCCCGACTGGGATCCCGGCCGGCATCTGGACGATCGACAGCAGGCTGTCCAAGCCCTTGAGCGTCCTGGACTCGATCGGAACGCCGAGGACCGGAATCCTGGTCATCGAGGCCGCCATGCCGGGGAGATGGGCAGCGCCGCCGGCGCCCGCGATGATCAGCTTCAAGCCCTTCTGTTCCGCTGCACCGGCATAATCATAAAGGCGCTGGGGAGTGCGGTGGGCGGACACGACCCTGGTCTCGTGGGCGATTTCGAGCCGGTTGAGGGTTTCGGCGGCATGGCGCATCGTCTCCCAGTCGGAGCGGCTGCCCATGATGATTCCGACCAGCGGCGTTGCCATTGATTTTTCCGACTGCCCCAAATTGAAGCGGTTCGTTTAGGAAGATGGGCGGCCAGGCGCAATTGCCGTACTTAAAAGCCCGATTTTCACGGAGCGCAAATCCCGTTATGTCGCGGACAAAGCAGGGGGAAGTAACGAGCAATGAATGACAAGCTCGTCGATGTTTCGGATGCCGAAGCGCTGGCCGCCGAAGTCGAGCGGATGCGAGCCGAGATCGCGCATCTTGAGGAAAGGGTGGCGCTGCTCGACCGACTCGCCCACCAGGATGCATTGATCGAACTTCCCAACCGGCGCGGCTTCATGCGCCAGCTCGATGCCCTGATCGCGCGAGTCACCCGCCACGGCGAGCCTGCCGCGATGCTGTTCGTCGACATCGACGGGTTGAAGATTATCAACGACACGTTCGGCCACGCCGCCGGCGACGAGGCCTTGATCCACGTCGCCCAGCTCTTGGTCGAAGGGGTGCGCAAGAGCGACTGCGTCGCCCGGATCGGCGGCGACGAATTCGGCATACTGGTCGAGCGCTCCGACGAGCAAGACGCCCAGGAAACGGCGGCGCGCCTGATGTCGAGGATTGCCGATTGCGAATTTTGCCACGATGGCACTTGCCTGCCGCTGAGCGTCGCAGTGGGAATTGGAATGATTGAAGCCAACGACCTTCCCGAAGCGGTCATCGCCCGGGCCGACATGGCCATGTACCGCGACAAGGCGGCGGCCTAGACCGCCAATGGCCAATCAGGCGGGCCGTTCGCTCAAATAATAGCGGTCACGGACTGCCAGATCGTCAGCGAGATCATAGACGATCGGCTGGCCGGTCGGGATTTCGAGGCCGACGATTTCGTCGTCGCCGATGCCCGAGAGATGCTTGACCAATGCGCGAAGCGAATTGCCGTGGGCGGACACGATCACCCGCTTGCCGCGGCGAAGCACCGGAGCGATCTCGGCTTCGTAATAAGGCAGGGCCCTGGCGATTGTGTCCTTGAGGCTTTCTGCTGTCGGAACGTCGATCCCGCGATAGCGGCGATCGCGGCTGACGTCGCATGGACTGTCCCCGGCGAGCGGCGGCGGCGGAACGTCGAACGAGCGGCGCCAGATCTGGACTTGCTCGGCGCCCGCCTTCTCGATCATCTGCTGCTTGTCGAGGCCGGTCAGACCGCCATAGTGACGCTCGTTGAGGCGCCAGTCCTTGGCCACCGGGAGCCACAGCCGGTCGAGCTCGTGAAGCACCAGGTGAAGCGTTCGGATCGCCCGGGTCAGGACGCTGGTGAAGCAAAGGTCGAAGTCGAAGCCGCGTTCCCTGAGCAAGCGCCCGGCCGCCCGAGCTTCCTCGACACCCTTCTCCGACAAATCGACGTCCCACCAACCGGTGAAGCGATTCTCGAGATTCCACTGCGACTGCCCGTGCCGCAGGAGAACGAGGGTCGGCATCAGCCCTTGGCCCCTTCGAGCTGCTTCCCTTTGGCTTGCTCGGCCGCCGATTTCTTGAGCTCCGGCAGCACCGAATGAAGCGCGTCGAGGCAGGCGTAGGCGAGGTGCTTCGACCGATCCGGGCTCCAGCCGTAGAGCGGGTCGGGAAGGTCGGCATTGTCCTTGAACGGCATTTCCAGGGTCATCGACACACAACCGAACCGTTCGGCCAGCTGGGTGGTCGACATCGACATGTTGGCCTCGCCCGGAGCCGGAATTTCATAGCCCTGGCGGGTCTGGAAATCGGGGGAAATCCGCTCGAGCGAGTCGGAGAAGAGCTTGAACAGCTTGAGCTGGCGGTCGGTGACCGAAGGAATGCCCTCGAAGCCGGCGAGGAAGTTGGCGGGAATCGCCTCGTCGCCATGGATGTCCATGGCGAAATCGACGCCGATCTGGTCCATCGCATCGCGCACGCAAAGCACTTCGGGGCTCTTTTCGGCCGACGGCGCATGCCATTCGCGGTTGAGATTGATTCCCGCCGCATTGGTCCGCAAATGCCCCCGCCGAGACCCATCGGGGTTCATGTTCGGAATGATCCGGAAGGTGCATTGGCGCCGAAGCGAGCGGGCGACCGGGTCGGCGGGGTCGGTAAGCTTTTCGAGCGCGCCTTCCATCCACCATTCGGCCATGGTCTCGCCAGGGTGCTGGCGCGCATAGAGCCAGACCCGAAGCTCACCGTCGCCGATGGTCAGGCAGTCGATGTCCTGGCCGTCGAGGCTCTTGCCCAGCGAGCGATAGTTGACTCCGTCGAGCGAGGCGATCGCGGAGATCAGGTCGTGGTGCCGTTCCATCGAATAGGGCGCGAAATACGCGATCCACACACAGTCGCCGGGCGGCGTGAACCGCATGGTCAGAACGCCGTCGTCGTAACTGGTGCGGTCGATCCTAACCCATTCCTCGCGATCGACGGACAGGCAGGCCTTATAGTCCGGCCAGCCGTGCGGATAGGCGGCGCCGGCGCAGTTGACGATGCGCAGGGTCAGCTCGCGCCCGCCGCCCCCGGCCACGCGGAAGTGGAACCACTGGTAGAAGTCGGACATGTGATCCTGGACAATCTCCAGATCGACCTGGTCGCCTTCCTGCCTGACGACGCGAATGTTGCCCGCGTCAAACGCGCTCGAAATCGTAAGTGCCATGGGACCTTCTTGGATCAGGGGGATTAGCGCGACCTGATAGTGCGGCCCGACTCGCCTGGGAAGTCCGCAAATAATGCCCGCGCAAGCGGCACTGAAAGCGTTGCGACATCGCCCCTGGCGGGTGCCAGCTGAGTCGTCGCCCGGCCCTGCCACAGCGGCGTGCCGTCGTGGCGGCGGCGAATCTGAACGGTCAGCGCGGTCAGCGGCGCCGGACCGGTCAGCATAGTCTGGCTACGCAGCATATCCGGGCCGGTCATGGCGAGCTCGCCGGGCCCTCCGGTCCGGACGTCCACCGACGCCAGAAGGTCGGCCTGCGCGATGTCGCCAACCGGGGTGAATCCAAGCCTGGAAAGCTCCGCCGCGACCGCTCCGACATAGGCGCGCGTCACCGGATCGTCGGCGCGGGCGAGGTCGAGCGACCCGAGAGCGATCCGCGCCGGCGGCGTCACATGGCCGGAATGGACTCGATAGGCCTCGGTTATCGCCGGGCCGCCCGCGCCCGCCGCGGGCATGGTCTCGCAGCCGCTCAGTGACAAAGCGAAAGCGATGACGAGGACGGGGATGGCCTTCAACGGGAACCTCCGCTAGCCCCCGCCCTTACCGAAACTCAACGATTGGAAGCTGGGTTGGCTGCATGACTATGCGAGGGTCGAGAGTGCCTGTCCTGGTGACAGGCGGGGCCGGCTATATCGGCAGCCACGCCGTGCTGGCGCTGCTCGATTCGGGATGGCCGGTGGCGGTTATCGATAACCTGTCCAACGGCACTCGCGACGTTGTTCCAGACGAAGCCGCCTTTTACGAAGGTTCGATCGCCGATCACGCCTTGGTCGATCGAATCTTCGCCGAGCAACGGACTCAGGCGATCATGCATTTCGCCGGATCGATCGTCGTTCCGGAATCGGTCGAAAACCCCCTTGAGTATTACCGCAACAACACCGTCGCCAGCCACTCCCTGATTGAGGCCGCAGTGGCCGCCGGTGTGAAGCACATTCTCTTTTCCTCGACTGCGGCCGTCTATGGCGCGCCTGAGCGGGTGCCGATCGAGGAGGATGACCCAAAGCAGCCGATCAATCCCTATGGCGCGTCGAAGCTGATGACCGAGCGGATGCTGGCCGATGCGGCGACAGCCCATCCGTTCAATTACGGCGCACTGCGTTACTTCAATGTCGCCGGCGCGGACCCGAGGGGACGCTCCGGCCAGATCGGCAGGGGCTCGACCCACCTCATCAAGATCGCGGTCGAAGCGGCGGTCGGCAAGCGTGACCACATCGATGTGTTCGGAACCGACTATCCGACCGTGGATGGCAGTTGCATTCGCGACTATATTCATGTCAGCGACCTTGCCGATGCCCATGTCAAAGCGCTCGAACGACTGATCGAGCGGCCGGGCGACAATCTCGTCCTTAATTGCGGCTACGGCCGCGGGCTGTCGGTTCTCGACGTGCTCGACACGCTCGATCTGGTTCTCGGAAGGAAATTGCATCGGCGGATAGCGTCGCGCCGAGCCGGCGACCCTCCGATGCTGGTCGCCTCAAACCGCGCTCTCGTCGAAAGCCTGGGGTGGCAGCCGCGTTTCGACGATATCAAGATGATCGTCACTCATGCGCTCGCCTGGGAGCGCCAGTTGCTGCAGGCCGCCTGACCGTGCATCTCAACAGATTTCTACTTCCGCTTGCCGCGCTCCTTCTTGGCGCAACGACGGTCCCAGCCGACGAGGGCGCCGCGGAGCGCATTCGAAGCCACGTCGCATTCCTCGCCGACGATCGGCTCGAGGGACGCGACACGGGATCCGTCGGTTTTGCGATTGCTGCGGACTATGTCGCCGGCGAGCTTGCCGCGCTCGGCCTGAGACCGGGCGGAGTGAACGGCAGCTGGTATCAGCCGGTGCGGTTCCGCCGAGGGGTGCAGGCCGCGCCGCCGACCATCACCTATACAGTTCGCGGCCGCCGCACCCAGCTCGCCGCCGGCCAGGACGCCGGAGTCCGGCCGAGCCTGGCCCAGCGCCAGAGAATTATCGACGCGCCGCTCTTGTTCGTCGGTCACGGCATCAGCGACGCCCAAGCTGGGTTCGATGATTATGCCGGCCTCGATGCGCGCGGCAAGATCGTCGTCGCTCTTGGCGGCTCCCCAGGCGGCCAGCCGGGCGACGTCGCTGCCCACTTGCAGCAAGTGAAAGCCGAAACGGCTGCTGCCCGCGGCGCAGTCGGCTTCATCGAGATCGACACCAACGGCCGCTATCGATCCTCGGCCGTGACCCGCGCGGGACGGCCGGTGACCGGGTGGCTTGGTCCCAATGGTCCCGGAGGGCATGTCGCAGCCGACATCGGGGCATTGATTGCCTTGTCGTCGGAATGGGCCGAGCGTGTGTTTGAAGGCGCGTCCAGACCGCTTGCGGCAGTCAAGGCTGAAGCAGCGCGCGGCCCCGTCCGGGGCTTCGACTTGCCGGGGCGCATCCGGATCGAAGCGACGACCCAGTGGCAGGAGTTCGCCAGTCCGCAGGTGATTGGCCTGATTCCGGGAAGCGATCCCGCGCTCTCCACTGAGCATGTCGTGCTGATGGGGCATCTCGACCATCTCGGAATCGACGCCTCGGCCAGGCCGGGCGCCAATGCCGTCTATAATGGCGCGCTCGACAATGCGGCGGGCGTTGCCACTCTGATCGAGGCGGCCCGGACGTTCATCCGTTCGGGCCAGCGGCCGCGGCGATCGATCATGATCATCGCCGTCACCGGCGAGGAGCGCGGACTGCTCGGCGCCGACTATTTCGCCGCCAACCCGACAGTGCCGCTGTCCAGTATCGTCGGGCTGGTGAACCTCGACATGCCGGTGCTGCTCTACGATTTCACCGACGTCATTGCCTTTGGTGGGGAGCATTCGACCATGACTTCCGCGGTGGCCGAGGCAGCCCGAGCAATGGGCGTGCAGGTTTCACCCGATCCCATGCCCGAGCAGACCCTGTTCGTTCGCTCTGACCATTATCGCTTCGTCCAGCGAGGAGTCCCGTCGGTGTTCCTGATGACCGGCCACGACAATGGCGGCAAAGTGGCCTGGGATCATTTCCTCGCCAACGTCTATCACACGCCGAGGGACGATTTGTCGCAGCCGATCGACTGGAGGGCCGGAGCTAAGTTCGCCGAGCTCAATTATCGGATCGCCCGGACTCTCGCCGATCAGCCGCAACGGCCGCTTTGGTACCGCGACAGTTATTTCGGCAGGGCATTCGCTCCTTCGCAGCCCAAGGCCGAACGGTGACCGACTTGACTTGGCGGCAGCGGCCACTTAGGTGCGCCGCTCGGTTTGGTCCTTCGCCAGACCTCCAGACAATTCGCCAGAACGAGAGACGAGCAGGCGCCCGGCCATGAAGATTCGCAACTCCCTGAAGTCGTTGAAGGACCGCCACCGGGATTGCCGCGTCATCCGTCGCCGCGGCCGGACCTACGTCATCAACAAGACGAACCGGCGGTTCAAGGCGCGCCAAGGCTGACGCCCGGGGCGCCTGGCGCCCTTCGCAAATCCCTGATTCATGGAAGAAAACTGCCCGATTGGACGTTTTCCGGGATGAGTCGTGCCCGCTTCCGGTCAGCCTTGGTTCACCTTGTCCGGGCTAGTCGTGATGGTGAGGAGTATTGCGATGAAGAGCTTTTCCATCGGTGCATTGCTGGTTGGCGGGATCGCTTTCGTGGCCGGACTCGCTTTTGCCGGCATTGCCTCGGCGCAAGCCGGGCCCGGAGCCCAATCGACTCCGAAAAACTGGAATTATGAAATCAAGGACGGCAAGCGGGTGCCGAAGGGCCAGCGCGTGACCAATCCGGACGGCAGCTGGCGAGAGGAAATCCGCCAGGGCGCGTGCGTGACCGTCAAGGAAGGTTCGCCTCAGGGCGAGATCAAGATCACTCGCAAGTGCGATTAGCCTGACGCCTGGGGCTGCGCGCCCTCGCGGATCACGCAGGCGGGCATTCCATATTGCTGGAGATCGCGGCACAGCCTGACCTGCGCGGAGCCGTCGGGACCGACGAAGATCGCCCAATCCGTGCCGTCCCCGCAGGTCGCCATCCACATCGACAGATTCCCCTGTTCCTGGACATAGCCGGACCGCGCCACGCGATCGCACTGCCAGCCCGAATCCTGGATTGCTCGCTTTAGTCCGATATCGCGAGCCATCGGGTCAAGCTGGTGAAGCTGGTCCTGAGCCTCGCTTCGAACGACGATCGGCCGGGCGGGCTTGGTTGCCTGATTATCCTCGCACGCGGCGGCGAACGCCAGCGGCAGGGCGAAGGCAATGATCCACTGGGCGCGCATCCTGTCTCCTTTCCTCACCGCCAACGCCGTTCCGGCCGCTTCGGTTCAGTCTTGATAGTCGATCCGCACCTTCGAAGCGGCGGTGACGGCCGTATCGATAGCGCCCTCGATGCTGTCGCAGCGGGCCAATGCCACGCCCATTCGGCG
>Ga0247719_1000703_pt1 | contig 17694 bp, 15 predicted proteins | sample 41E_DmetaG_FD_189046 | JGI IMG/M metagenome (GOLD analysis project Ga0247719, IMG submission 189046) | Soil microbial communities from hillslope of Landscape Evolution Observatory, University of Arizona, Oracle, AZ, United States - 4-1-E_D | ecosystem: Engineered > Artificial ecosystem >...
GAACCACCCGCGCCCCCGGTGAATACGGCAGCGCCCCCGGCACCCGCCACGGCCTGAGCAGAACCCGCATCGCCTCCCCGGGCCCCGTCGGTCGCGGGAACGCGTCGATCCTGCGTCGACAGGGCCGTCGCACCGTTGCCACCGCGGCCGCCGGTCGCCGTCGCCGCCTCGGCGGCGCCCCCCGCGCCTCCGGCCTCAATGCCGTGGCCCCCGGCGCCCGCCCACGCGTACGCCGCGCCGGCATCGCAGCCTGCGCCCGGTATCGCCCCCGGTTCCGTCGCGTTCTCGCCGCGACAAAGCGGCACCGACCGATCCGCCTCGACAAGGCCTCCCTCTCCCCTCCAGGCGGGCCCATAGGCCCGGGCCTCACCGCCGTCGCCGCCCACGCCGCCGCGGACAAGCCCCGCGAGGATCAGTGCGGCCGGGTCGTTGCCGGGTGGCAATACGAGCGATCCGTGGTCCCCACCGGCGCCGCCGACGGCCACCGCCACGTGGCGGTCGTTCCAGGTTCCCGTGAAGTCCGAATACTGGAGGGCGGAACCCCCGGTTCCGCCGTCGCCCAACCGGATCGCGCCCAGGATCGAGACCTGGGTGAAATAGGGGATCCGCACGTCGCCGCCGCGTCCCGCCGGGCCGCCCACGGCCTCGTAGAGATCGCCTTCGCGCGGGTCGGCGACTCGGAGCCGCGCCTCGCCTCCGTTCCCGCCGCGACCGCTCGCGATCAAGCCCGTGGGTTCGAGGAGGAGGGTCGCCGCGACGATCGACACGGATCCGCCGCGTTCCCCCGGCATGCCGACGACCGGCGTCACGCCGCCGCTCACGTCCCGTCCTTCGAAGCCGGGCGCCGCTTCGAGGATTCCCGAAACCCGAATGAGGCCGGTGCTCGTCAATTCGATGGACGCCCCCGGGACGGACGACGCATCGGGCCGAAGGGCGCCCGCGAGATCAAGCAGCGATCTTGTCTCAAGAACGAGATGGTCCACGAGGATCAAGTCGACGCCCTGGGGGATGACGATCGAATCGTAAGCGTACCAGCCCCAGACGGGTCCCGAGGCAAACGCGCACGAACCTTCGTGGCGGCCGGGCTGACACGTGGGCAGCGAAAGGCCCGCGGTTGCGGCCCCCGCGAGAGGCGAGGCGACCATCAGCGCGGCCGCGAAAAGAACCCAGGCCCGGGCGGGCGTTTTCACAGGCGACATCGGTACGCTCCGGCGGGGCCATCGAACCCGATCCGGCTGTCTCCCGCCCAGCCTTCGCCATTGCTGCCGAGAAGGATCCAACCGGCGCCTCCCTGGCCTCCGAAGCCTGAACCGAGGCCGCGGCTTCCCCGGAAGCCGCCCCAGCCTGGGTTCATGCAAATCGTGTCGTCCCAGATGCCTGGGTAGCCATAGTTCCGGTGGCACGTCAGCAGGGCTTCGCATTTTTGAAGCTTCAGGATCCAGTTGTCGGAGCCGTCGTAGTAAAGATAGTCCCCGTTTCCACCCGGTCCGCCGTTGCCGCCGTCCCCCGGGTGCGCGTATCCGCTTCCACCATTGCCACCATAGAGGAGTCCGTTTCCTCCCCGGCCGCCTTCGGCCTTGGCATAGCCGCCTTTCCCTCCCTCGCCTCCACGCCCGCCAGGAATCGAATCGGTGGGGTCGCTCGTGCAACTGTAATGCGCACAAGCGGGACCGCCGCGGCCGCCGTGACCGCCGTGAGGCGCGTAGGTCCACGAACTCCCGCCATCCCCGCCGCGGATGAGGCCGTTGCCTCCGTGACCGCCCTTGCCGTGAATCGAACCGCCACTGCAACCAGGGATACCCGGAACGCCATACTCGGTCGGCCCGCGGTCGCCTCCATTGCACGCGCGACCGCGCTCGCTGGTGTAATCCGCGGCGTTACAGGCCATCGCGGGCTGATTCAGGAGCGGAACGTAGACCTCCGTGCAGCCCGCCTCGGCGAAGCCGCCGGCGCCACCCTGTCCACCCAGGACGCGACCCGATTGAAGGAGCGCGAGCAGATCGGTGGCGGCCGGGGGCACGAGGGTCCCGCTCGCGCCGCCGTCACCGCCCCAGGCGGCGCCGTCGGATCGAACGCTTCCCCCGTCACCACCGTTTCCGACAATGAACGTCCCGGTCGCTGCCAAGGTCGGCGTCTTGAAAATGATGTCACCGCCGCGGGCTCCGGGAAGACCCACGTGGCCGGCGACGCCGCCGTCGGCTCCGTCTCCGCTTTGGATGATGCCGGCCACGGTTCCGGTCTGGCCGGAAATCGTCACCGAGCCGCCCGCGCCGTCCTCGAACGCGGCCGAGGCCGCGCGGACCTCGCCTGGAATCGAAATCACCTGATCGGACACGAGTTCAAGGAGACGGCCGCCTTCGATCACCCCTTCCACGCGGAGGCTCAAACGCGAGTAGAGCGTCAACGTCTCCGACGAGGGTACCGTGATTGTGACGCCCGCCGGGACGGTGATCGTGGAATACATGAACACGCCGCTTGTCGTGCAGGAGGCCGAGAACGTGTAGGCGCCGACACCCGCGCCGGGCGCGCAGGTCGACGACGCTTCCGCGGCCGGCGGCAGCACCGCCGCGAAACTCGCGACGACGAGGGAAGCGACGATCGTGACGGCTGAAACAGGCGCGCGGGTCCGAGGGGTTGATCTCATGAATTAACTCTTCACGTTGACGGCCGTGGCCGAACACGCTCGACCTCAGCGTCCGTCGCAATAGCACAATACCGACCTTTAGCTTTTTTTTTATATGGGGCGCGCATTTTGCCGAGATTTCGAGTCGCACCTGACAGGCACGGCCCTTGCCATAACAAACGTTTATTTCAACACTCGTGCGTGCAGGTCTGGTCTACCATGCGCTTCGCAGCCCACGTCGTGCTGATCCTCGGCATCGCCGTCACGCTCTCAGGTGTCGCCGCGGAACCGCTCAATCATTTGCCTCCATAAGTGCAGGAAACGCTGAAGGACGTGCCCGCGTGGAACAGTCTGGAGGACGCTCTCGTGGGCGAAGGATGCGAGATCAACTTCACCCACGACCCGATCCTGAATCCGAGCGACCGCTGCGTCTTCACCTGTGCCCAAGGCACACCCATCAGCGCCCACATTTCCTGGCAACCCGGCGCACCGAAATACAGCTGGTCGGACGATCCCATGGAAGCAACGATCACCGCGAGTTGCGGCGGCGTCGAAACCTCCTGCCAATCGGAGGCTATCTACAACCAGCAGTACTACAGCCATTCCGAATGCGAATCACCCGAAGCCATGACGATCACGAGCGGAATCGGGACGTGCGTCATCACGACGCCCCTCTGGGATCAAAACCTGTGGCCGATGCAAGTCGCGTCCACCAACGCCGTGAACTGGATCCAAGGCGGATGCCGATCCACCGCGATGCAGGTCAACAACGTTGTTGATCTCGTGCTGGAGGACGTCGAGGAAGTCGACGGGCAGGTTCGGGCGACGTATTCCGGCGCCTTCCCCGAGTGCCGGGAGCCACCGTACCTCCTGCCCTTGGAGCCGGCTCCCGACGAAGGATGCTATATCGACGTATCTATTGAAAAGCCCTATCAATACGACATCGTCAACCGGCAAGAAACCGACCAGTGCATTCCAGACGGTGAGATCGGGCATTGTATCGTCCGGATGGAGGCCATAGCCACGACGGTCAATTTCAACGGGCCGATGGGGTGGCTCACCTGCGACAAGGGAACGACCGTCATCACAGGCCCAGGTGTCACCGCCCAGTGCATCCGGTCGGGTACTAACATCCTGCCCGGCGCGTCATTCCCGGTCGGGAGGGGCAATTACGTCGTTTACTATCACTCGTTTAAATTGCCGCCGGGCGCAAGCTGCACGCTGCGCTTTGCGCAGGTGGTCGGGTATGGTTTCATTCAGCCCGTTCACGACGGGAGTGTGCTCGATTACGGGAGCAACGCGGCCAACCCGGCCCTGAGCGCTGAATTCGTCGTCAGGAACGGAGCCGGGGCTTCGGGCCCGTGCCCGGCCGGTATTCCCTACGTGGTGTGAGGAAGCGCTTATGAATGAACATAGGCACCGTGTGCGTGTGGCCGAAGTGCTGAGACGAGTCCCGCTCTTATCGGTTGCGCTCCTTTGCGCCGTCCTCGTCTTCTCGACCGTTCTTTGGCCCTCTGCCGGCGCGACGGATTCGGAACCCTACGTCTGCACACCGGGCGCGGCCCCGGTGAGCGCCGACCAATTGCCGCCCGAGCACGGCGCCTTCATTACTCATTTCAAGGCCGGCGGCTGGGTCGGATTCCAGCACCATGGACAAAAGGACCTCACGAGCCCCACGGCGGTCATCGCCACCACGGTCTACCGCGTCGATCCCGTGACACACAAGTTGAAAGTGGTCTATGAGAAAACAGAACCTTACACGACGTATTACGACGCGCCTCCTTATCTCCGAGCTGACACGGACGGGGAAACGATCATTGAGATTGGGTCTCGCTCCGAGGTCGGGGCCAAACCTCGTTGCTCGAACGGCGTGATGATCTGGGCTTGGGCCGCAAGCGAATTCGTGATCGTCAGCAGTTCCTACGACCGCCACGCCCTCGCGGGCCACTCGGCCGGGCTCGAAATTTTCGGGGACAATAAGATCTTCCTCTGGAACTACACGACGACGCGCGCCGGGCTCATCACGCCGGACACGCTCGAAACCGAAGTCCTCTCCGTCGGAGCGGGTGGACCCATCATCCCGGGGGCGGGCGCCGTCGTCGGCGGCCTCGCGACCATCGAGGCGCGCGAAGGGTTCTACGGTCATTTCCCTTCGATGGAGCAGGGACTTTTCGAGCCCAACATCGGGATCCGCACGTTCATCGAGCCGAGCGGCCGCCTGCGCATGGACTGCCAGATTTTGCCGCATGAGCCCCGCGAAGAGCAGCCGCCGTTCTGCGCGTCCGACTACGGCATCTATTGGCCCGAAGCCTTCGTCAGCGGACCCGGCACGTATCGATTCGTGAACGTCGCGACGGCGAGCCACATCTCCGACACACCCATCCTCGCGGACTGGATCGACGCGCCGCTCCCGCCCGGCCTCATCTACTGACGCCCCGCTCGCCGGGCCGCGAGGCCCCGCCCGCCGCAACCCTTAATATTGGATCCCCGGGTCGTCGCGCGCGGGTCCTCCCTATGCGCGTCGCCCTCCTCGTCCTCGTCGTCGTGCTCGTCGCCCCCTTCGCGGGGGTCGCGCCGAACGCCGCCGCGTACACGCCGCCCCCGCCCGCGTTCATCCCGGCGCCGGGGACGGGCGACGTCGCGACGTGGCGCTCGGACGTGGACTGGCGGTCGTGGTACGGCAGCCCCGTCCGGGGCGTCGCGACCGAGACGTGGCGCGTCGAGGGGCTCGGCGCGGGCATCGACCGACACGGGCACCCTCACCCGGCCCTCACGATCGAGCGGCACACCCCCGCGCTCGTGACTTCCAATGTCTACCCCGACTTCGCCATCGCTCAGGCGAATTCCACCTTCGCGTTGGACCTCGCGACGGGCGGCCTCCTCGAACGCGACCGCGTGGATCGTTTCGAAACCGTGGAGGGCCGCACGACCCGGACGTTGCGCGACGACCGCACCGACGTCGGCGCGGACCTCGTCCCCTTCACCGCGCTCTGGAACCGCACGCTCGTCGTCGGCGCGAACGTGACGGGGACGATCGACCACAAACCCTACGCTCGCGAGGGCGCGACCACCTACCGCATCTCGGTCGGCGACTGGACGCCCCACAAGGGCTGGATGATGATGCCGATCGCAGGCACGGTCACGTCGACCGAAGGCGCGACGGTCACGACGCAGACGTTCGACGGCTGGTGGCTCCACCTCGACGCCTGGCCGTGGACGCTCACGATCCGCGACGCGCGCGGCACCGTCCGGTACGACCGCGTCTCCGTCGAGGCCGACGGCCCGCCCGCCCCGATCGCGGCGGGCCCCGCCGCGCGCGTGAACGGTCCCCACGCCGAGCCCGTCACGCTCCGCTCGTGGACCGCCGACGGCGCGAAGGACACCACGCTCCCGTTCCCGCTCCAGGACGCGGTCCGCGCGGCGCGCGACCGCGCGCGCCTCGAAGGCGCCACCACGGTCTCCAACGGTCAGCTCGTGGAGGCGCGCTACAGCCGCGGCGACCTCGCGCATCATGCGTGGGTGCTCACGTTCGCGACGGGCGACGCGACGCAGTCCGTCTCGGTCTCGGCCATCGTCCCCGCGCACGGCGTCGCCGTCCCCACGACGCTCGCCTTCGGGCCGCGCGGAGGGCCCCCCGCGTACAACGTGTGGGCCGTCGCGGGCCTTCAGACGATGGACTTCCGGGACGTCGCCCTGCAACTCAGGGCCGCGTGCGGCGTCGACTGCTCCGTCTCGACGCTCGCCATCCGATTCTTTTCCGGCGCGCGGTTCCTGCCGTACCTCGAGGCGACGTCGAGCGAGTACGGCGCGCGCCTCGTCCGCGACCCCCTCACGGGGTCGCGCGACCTGAGCGTCGCGTCGTGGTCGCGGTCGGCGTGACGGGCGCCTCGCGCGCCACACCCGCCTCCGCGAGGAAGCGGCTCGCGCCGCGCTTCGCGGTCGGCGCGCAGGTCGCGACGAAGGCCCGCCGCGCGCGCGTGAGCGCCACGTAGAAGAGCCGGCGCTCCTCCGCGACCGCGTCCGCGAGGTGCGCGGGATCCGCCACGAGGGCCGGCGAGGCGGGGAGACTCCCCTCGCGCGCGGCGAGGAGGAAGACGTGGTCCCACTCGAGGCCCTTCGCCGCGTGGATCGTGGACACCTGGGCGTGCGCGGGGCCGACCTCGCCGTCGGGCGTGCGCTTCGCGGCCGCGAGGCGGTACGCCGCGAGGGCGCGGCGCGTGCGGGCGAGGACCGCGACCTCCGCGGGGTCGGCGCCCGCGGCGAGGAGCGCGGCGACCCGGTCGGCGACGAGCGCGGCCTCGGCCTCGTCGTCCGCGGCCTCGACCCACGCGGGCGCCGCGCCGGGGTCGTCCGAGGCGGGCGCGAGCGCCTCGGCCGCGCGTTCGGGGAAAAGCGCGTTCGCGCACGCGAGCGCCTTCGCCGGCACGCGGAAGCTCGTCGAGAGGACGAGGCCCTCGCGCTCGGCGGCGTCGAAGGCGTCGAGGAACCCGTCGAGGAAGCGCGGCCGCGTGCCGCGGAACGCATAGATGGACTGGCGCGGGTCGCCCACGACGAGGACGTCCGGCCGCGGCGCGTCGGGGGGCGCGCCCGCGCCGGCAAGCGCAAGCACGACCTCGTGTTGCGCGCGGTTCACGTCCTGGTATTCGTCCACAAAGACGGCGTCGTAGCGCGCGGCGAGCGCGTCGCGCGCGGCGCGGTCGTGCGCGAGTCGGTCGCGAAGCGCGAGGACGAGGTCGTCGAAGTCGAGGCGGCCGGCCTTAGCGTGCTCGTACCGCTCGAGCGCGCCGCGCACGGCGTCGCCCGCCCGCGCGAGGCCGGGGAATTGCGCGCCGAGCGCCGCGTCGCTCACGTCGCCGCTCGTCTTCGCGAACGCGAGGACGCCGAGAAGGCGCGCGGCCGCGTCGGGGTCGCCCGGCGCGAGGCCGAGCGCGCGGCGCAGGTGCGGCGCGGCCGGTTGCGCGAGCGCCCAGCGCAGGAGGTCGCCGCCGAGGCGCTCCTGTGCCTCCTCGTCGAGGAAGCGGGCCGCGGCGCCCGGAACGTGCCGCGCGGCGAAGGCGTGGAACGTGAGCACCTCGACGCCGGCATCGCGCGTCCCCGTCGCGAGCGCGACGCGCCGGGCGAGGTGGCGCGCGGCGTCGCGGCCGAACGTGAGCATGAGGACGCGGCCGGGTCGCGCCCGGCCCGAGGCGAGCCGATGCGCGGCGGCGCGCGCGAGCACGAGCGTCTTGCCGCTTCCGGCGCCCGCGACGACGCGGACGACGCGGCGCGGAGCGAGGACGACGGCGCGCTGCTCCGCGGTGAGACCTTCGAGAAGCGCATCCACGGCGGTGGATCGGCCGGGCCAACAAGAACGGTGGTCGGGGAGGTGACCGAAGCTGCCGGGACGCCTCACGGCTTGACGAACTGCCGCCGGGTCTTCTCGGCCTCGAGCTCGCCGCGCTTCTTCTTCAGGTCGTCCACGTAGCGCGCGTAGCCTTCCGGGCTGAGTTTCCCAGTGCCGAGCATGACGCTTGCGCGGCTGATCTTCTTGTTGAGATCCCGGATCGTCTCCTCGAGACGGTGGATCTCCATGTCGTTCTCGGAGAGCGCGACGAAGCCTTCCTGCCGCTGACCCTTCTTGAGCACGCGACCGCGGCCCTTCGTGTTCGGAACCGGGATCTCGTGCGTGTTCGACTTCTCGAACGCGAGGTCCGCGCGCACCACCTTTGCGGGCGGAGGCGGCGGCTTGAGCGACTTCGCCATGAGCACGAGCCCCATGAGCACGATGACGCTCCCGGTCGCGTAGCCGGCAAGCGCGAACGTGTCGCCCACGGAGTGCCCCGCGTACATGACGGCGGGGCCCATGACGAAGCAGACGAGGGCCGGCAGCATGAGGCGGCCCGCGCTCGCGGCGTTCGGCGGCGGCATCCGGGTAACGCTTCTCCCGCGACCCGTTCTTAAGGGTTCGGCTTCCGCACCCGCGGCGGAGCGTTCTTAAAGGGCGGGGGAATTCAGGCGCCACCCGCAGGCGTGGTCTAGCCTGGTATGACTAAGGCCTTCCAAGCCTTCAACTCGGGTTCAAATCCCGACGCCTGCACTCCGCGCGCTGCGCCGCGCTCCGTGCAGGCGTCGGCGACCCTCGGCCGCTGCGGCGGCCGAGGGTCCCGACGCCTCCCGCGCGCATGCGATTGAACGCTCCTTGCCGGTCCAAACGGCGAATGACGAGGGCGGGGGTCCCGTCACCTTGTCCTAAGACAAAACGCGCCCCGTGCAGGCGCCGTTATTCAGCGTTCCGCGATGACGCCCTCGATCTCCTTCACGGCCTGCTGGACCTCGCGGCCGTCGGTGCGCCAGGTCGCGTTGCGGTCGAGGACGACGACGAGCGCGCCCACGTTCTCGACGCGGTGGAAGAGGAGCGAGCCGTCGTCGTAGTGCACGAGGCCACCCTGGTGGCGTTCGAGGTCGAGCGTGCCGCCGATGACGTCGAGGTTCTTCACGATGCTCGCGCAGGCCATCGCGGACAGGACGTCCACGTCCTTGTCCTGGCCCGATTTGCTCACCGCGAGCGGGAGCCCGTCGATCGACGAGAGGAAGGTGCCGCGCGCCTCCGGGAGGACCTCGCGCAGGTCGTTCAGCACCGCTTCGAGCTGGTGACGCACCGACGGCTGCTGGCGCACGAGGTCCTCGACCTCCTTCGCGCGCCGGCGCTCCTCGCCCTCCTCGTGCAGCTCCGTCAGGATCTCCGCGAGGCGCTCCTTGAAGTCGGGCGTGTCCTTGTTCACGTAGCCGATCGCGCCGAGGTGGATGCCCCGCGCCGCCACGTATTCGCTCCCGAACCCGGAGACGAGGACGACGGGCGCCTCCGGATGACGCTGCGTGAGGCGCACGAGCGCCTCGAGACCCGTCATGTCCGGAAGGGCGTAGTCGAGCAGGATGAGATCATAGGGGTTCTTCCGCGCCAGGTCGAGCCCCTCGCCGGCCGTCTGCGCCCAGTCGATCGCGAGGCCGGGGATGCCCCGAAGGCCCCGCTTCACGATGAAGGCGTCCGTCTCGCTGTCCTCGATGTGCAGAATCCGTTGGAACGGTGGGGCGGACGACACAGCACGACCTCCGGAGCCGAGCGCCGTGAACCCGGGGTCCGTGCTCTATGCCGGTTCTGGTACAGGTCGCGAATTGGGGTCGCGTAGGAGGCCGTGCCGGCCCGCCGCCGCGGCGGACCCGGCCAAGCCGTCGAGTGGGTCCCCCCTGATTTGAACAGGAGTCTGAGCGTGTTTCGGACGACCCGAACACGGACGTCGCGGGAAGTCTCCCGAACGCCCAAGGATGGACCAAGCTACCCCAGGGACCCGAGGCGAAGCCGGAAAGCCCGCAACCCTTCTTGAACGTTTCGGGGAAGCCCGACGCGTCGCCGCAGGAGGCTTCGTTGTCGCAGAATTTATCCATCCCGACAGCGACGCCCGCGTGCTCGGGTGCCCATGTCGTGGGACTTTGAAACCGCGGCCGTCGAGGACCGCCACCTCGTCCACCTGTACAGCGATCCGATCGCCTTGCGGGACGCCGTCTCCGCGTGGTTCGCGCCGGCCTTCGCGAACGGCGGCGGGGCCATCCTCGTTGCGACTCCGGCGCACGCGGCCCTCGTGAAGGAGGGTCTCGCGCGCAGGGGCCTCGACCTTGAAGGCCTCGTCGCCGCGGATCGTCTCGTCGTCCTCGACGCGCGCGCGACGCTGCGTGCCTTCATGGTGGACGGCGTGCCGGATTACGAGCGGTTCCTGCGCGTGCTCCAGCCCGCCCTCGAGAAGGCCTCCTCGGGGGGTCGCCCCGTGCGCGCCTGGGGCGAGATGGTCGACCTCCTCCGGAAGGACGGCGAGGTCGACGCCGCCTTGATGCTCGAGTCCTGCTGGAACGCGGCTATGGACACCCGGGACTTCCGCCTCCTCTGCTCGTATGAAGCGGACGCCCTCGATCCGCACACCTATCGTACGCTGCTCGCCGAGCTTTGCCAGGGCCATTCGAGGCTCCTCGGCGAACCTGAGGCGTTTGAAGCGGAGGTCAGGACGAGCGCGATCAGCGTTCTCGGCTACGGCGTGGGCGGCGCGGTCTTCGCGCCGCAAGCCGCCGGGGCGACGCCCTGGCGGATGTCCGCGACCCACGCGGCCCTGCACGATCTTGCGCGCCGGTCGCCCGCGCTTGCGGGGCGCATCCTGGGGGACGTGCGCCGCCGGCGAACGGAAGCCGCCGCCGAGCCGCCGGCGTAGACCGGCCGACTGCGGATGGGCTAAATAATCGACGCAACGGGATCAGACCGCGTCATGCCCGCTTCGCCGCCCACAAAGGACGAGGCCGCGAGGCTCGCCATCCTCCACGCCTACGCGATCCTCGACACGCCGCCCGAAGAGGCCTTCGACGACATCGCGCGCGTGGCCGCCCACGTGACAGGCATGCCCATCGCGCTCGTTTCGCTCGTCGACGCGCAACGGCAATGGTTCAAGGCCAAGGTCGGCCTCGCGGACGAAGAGACTTCGCGGGAAGTGTCCTTCTGCGCGCACGCCATCCACGAACCCGCCCTGCCGTGCATCGTCGAGAACCCGCGCGCGGACCCGCGTTTCGCGGACAATCCCGATGTCCTGGGCGGCCTCGGGATCCGGTATTACGCGGGGGTCCCCCTCGTGTCGAGCGCGGGGCCCGCGGTCGGGACGCTGTGCGTCATCGACAGGACCCCCAATCGCCTGAGTGTCGCGCAGATCGAGACGCTGCAGGCGCTCGCGCGTCAGGTGGTGCGTCTCCTCGAGACGCGGCGGGCGGCCCGCGAGCTCGACGAGGCCCGCCGCCTGCTCGCGTCGCAGGCGCGCGCCCTCGCCTTGCACGATCTCGTCATGGGCGTCGCCCACGAGGTCGGCAATCCCCTGACCTCCATGCGCATCGCCGCCGCGCGGCTCGCCGAGGAGGTGGAGCGGCTGCGGGTGACGACGCCCTCCGCCTCGGTGGACACGGCCGCCCGCTGCGCGCGCACGCTCGGCACGGGTGTCGAACGGCTGTCGGGCCTCGCCCACGCCCTCCGGCGCATCACCGAAGCGTCGACGGAGCCGACGTCGGAGGTCACGATCGAGCGTCTCGTCGCAATGGCCGTCGAGGAGGCGGGTCCCGGCGCGATTCCCGTCGCGCTCGAAATGGCGACGGAGGCGACGATCCGGGGACGATGCCATGAGCTCGCGAAAGCCCTCGCGTCGCTTCTCGACAATGCGCGGGACGCGATGCGCGGTTCCTCGCAAGCGGTCCGCGTCCGCGCGTCCGCCGACGGCTTCCACGCGCGCCTGGAGGTTCGCGACGACGGGTGCGGCATCGCGCCCGAGCACGCGGACCGCATGTTCACCCCCTTCTTCACGACCAAACCCGACGGGACGGGAATCGCGCTTGCGATCGCGCGCCGCACCATCGAAGACCACGGGGGTCGCGTGACGTTCGAGTCGGAGCCGGGCCGGGGCACCGTCTTCCATGTCGAGCTGCCGCTTCGCCGGGACGGCTGAGTCCAGGGGTCGTCGCGCGCGGGCTCCGCGGACGGGTCGAGCGCGGCGCGGCGAGCGTTGCCCCGACGCCATCGCGGCCTTCGCCCCGATGATCCGCGCAGGATCGCGCGTGCGGCTCGCGAACGGGCCCGACCCGACCGCCTTGCCGGGCCGCGCGACGACGGGCCGCGCGCGGGACGCGCGTCGGCGACGCCGCCGCGAGCCTTGAGGGATGGTGCCGTACCGCCGCCCCCGTGACCGCGCGTGCCCCTTGATCCCCGCCGTGCAAAGCCTTCTTGAACAAGTTCGTCCATCGCCGAGGCGAGGGCCTTGGCCGGATTCGACCCCCTACCCGTCATCGCGTTCAAACTCTTCGCGGTGATGTTCCTTGTCCTCCTGAACGGCTTCTTCGTCGCGGCGGAGTTCGCGATCGTCAAGGTCCGCGCCACGCAGCTCGAAGCGCGCGTGCGCCGCGGCGAGCCCGGCGCGAAAAGGGCGGCCCACGTCGTCGAGCATCTCGATGCCTATCTCAGCGCGACGCAGCTCGGCATCACGCTCGCGAGCCTCGGGCTCGGCTGGATCGGCGAGCCCGCCGTCGCGTCCCTCATCGAGCCGATCTTCTTCCTCGCGGGGATCGGGGACCCCGCCATCGTCCACACCGTCGCGTTCATCATCGCGTTCGGGTTCATCACCTTCCTCCATATCGTGATCGGCGAGCTCGCGCCGAAGAGCCTGGCGATCCAGAAGGCCGAGGGGGTGACCCTGTGGACCTCGGCGCCGCTGCACGTCTTCTACAAGATCTTCCAGCCGGCCATCTGGGCGTTGAACTCGGTCGCGAACGCGCTTCTGCGCAGCGCTGGCATGAGGCCCGCGACCGAAGCCGACCTCGTCCACAGCGAGGAAGAGCTCCGGATGCTCCTCGCGGAATCGAGCGCGAAACGGAGCCTCACGAAGAAGCGCGCGGAGATGATATTGAACGTCTTCGAGCTCAAGAAGCTCGCCGCGCGCAACGTGATGACGCCGCGCCCGCGGATGGTCGCGCTCGATGTCACGAAGCCCTTCGAGGAGAACCTCGCCCACGCCGAGGAATCCGGCTACACCCGGTTCCCGCTCGTCGAGGAGAGCCTCGACCGCGTCGTCGGCATGGTCCACTACCGGGACCTCGTGGGGCTTGCGCGATCCTCCGCGACCGCGCCGCGCTCGCTCTCCGCGATCCGCCGCGACGTCATCTTCGTTCCCGACTCGAAGTCCGTCGAGGATCTGCTCTCCGACCTCCTCGGTCGCGGGCGCCACATGGCGATCGTCGTCGACGAGTTCGGCTCCACCGCGGGCCTCGTGACGCTCGAGGACATCTTCGAGGAGCTCTTCGGCGAGATCCGCGACGAGTTCGACGTCGCCGAGGCCGAAGCCGCCTACCGCAAGATCGACGAGGGCCACTACCTCCTCGAGGGCCACATGCCGCTCCACCAGGCGAGCGCCCTCCTGGGCGTCCAGCTCCAGAGCACGGACGTAACGACGCTCTCCGGCTACGTCGTCGCGGAGCTCGGCCGCCTTCCCGCGAAGGGCGAGCGCGTGAAGCTCGGAGCGTGGGACGGCGTCGTGCGCGAAGCCGACCGCAAGCGCGTCAAATCCATCGAGGTGCGCCGGGCCGGCTCCGCCGCGGCGGACGCCGCCTGATCCTCTAGCAACGTCGCTAAAGCGCATCATCGCGAAAGGACATCACCCCCCGGGTCGTCGCCTCGCCCATGGGAGTCCGAACCGCCCTCGTCGCCCTCATCCTCGTCTCAACCACGATCGCCCTTGCCGCCGCCCCCGCCGCGGCGCAGACATTCCCCCTCAATCCCGTGGAGAGCCGGCTCTCGATGGCCATCAAGCCGTTCGACGCGCCCATCGAGCCGCTTTCGGGCGTCGCGGTGGCGAAGGTGATGCTGACCTACAGCCACTTCGCGGCGCCGACGCTCGCGCCGACCCAGGTGAACTTGAAGGTCACCGACGCGCCCTCGTGGGTGGTCGCGGAGGTCAACCCGTCCACGATCCAGATCCAGTCGGGCGGAATCTGCGTTCCCACGTGCCACGCCTCGGCGACGGCGAACGTCCTCGTCCGCACGCTTGCGAGCGCGCCGGCGTTCACGCCGGGATCCATCGTGATCAGCGCCACGGCCCTCCCGAACGGCCTCGTCGCGGGCTCGGCCGCTGACGCGTCCTTCACGGTCGTTGCGGACTACTTCGCGCTCACGCAGGTCCGGGCGCCCGACGCGGTGGAGGTCCCGCGCGGCGGGTTCGTCCGCGAACATCTCACGGTCATGAACGGCGGGAACGCCGACACGCGTCTGCGGTTCGAGCTCGTCGAGGCGCCCGAAGGCGTCCGCGTGAGCCTCCCGAACGCGGTCGTCCTCGAATCGACGCAGCGCGGCGGAAAGGTGACGCAGATGGAACTCCCGTTCAAGATCGAGGCGAGCGCGACCTCGCCCGGCGGGCGCGTCACGTTCCTCGTGAACGCGACCTACGCGCTCGACGACACGATCCGTGGCGACTCGCTCCGCGTCTCGTTCACGGTGGAGCCGGGCAACGCCGCCGACACGGGCGCCGCCGTCCTCGCGGCCGCGAGCTTCGCGACCGCCGGCCCGCAGGCGGGAACGACGTTCGCCTTCGCCCTCGTCGGCGCGGCGGCGGGCCTCGCCCTCGCGTGGCGGAAGGTGGCGCGCCGATGATGCGCGCGCTCGCGGTCGCGGCGCTCCTCGTCGCCCTCGCGGCGCCCGCGGCGGGGCAGATGCCCGGCAGGCCCGCGGAGTCGCGCATCTCGATGAGCGTCCAGCCCATCGACGGGCCGATCATGCCGGAGCGGGGGGTCGGCCTCGCGGAATTGGACATCGTCTACGCCTATTTCTCGGGCGGCGTCGCGCTCGATCCGACGACGATCCGTCTCGAGGTCGAAGGCCCCGCGTGGACGCACGCCTCGGTCACGCCCTCAACGATCCAGGTTGCGCCCGGGCCCGTCCCCGTCGGGCTCGTGGGACGCGTGCACGCCCGCGCGATCGTCGCCGTCGCGACCGATGCCAACGCCCCCGCATACTGGCCCGGCGAGATCCGGATCCGCGCGACCGCGGAGCCCAACGGGCTCATCGCGGGGTCGACAGCGCAGGAGGTGCTCACGGTCGTCGCGGACTGGTTCGCGCTGACGCAGGTCGCCGGTCCGCGCGATGTCGCCCTCGAACCGGGGCGCGACCACAAGGTCGCGTTCGTCGTCGCGAACCTCGGCAACGCGCCCGCGCGCCACGCGGTCACCGTCGTGTCGGCGCCCGAGGGGGTCACCGTCCGCGTGCCCGAACCCTTCGAGACGGGCTCCCGTCAATACGGGAACGCGACCCACGACGCCCCCGCGGTCGTCGTCTTCAGGCTCGCGCCCGGATCCACGGGCGGGCCCGTCGTGCTGCGCGTCGCGACGGCCTACGTGCGGGTCCCCGACGTGATCGGCGAAACGGTGGATTTCACGATCGACGTCGCGCCCACCAAGGGGGATGGCCTGGCCATTTTCTTCCCGGCGACGGACGGACGCGTCCGCACGTCGTCGTTCGGGATGGAGGCGAACGGACCGGGCCTTGCCGGCGCCCTCGCGATCGCGCTTGCGGGCGCTGCCCTCGCGTGGCGTCGCGCCAAGGCGTCGTGACCCGGTCGCTCGCGCGGAGGCCCCGCGCGTTCGCGCCTCGGGAAGGAATCAGAACTCGACCTTCTTCACGACGACCGTGCCGTCGGGCAGGCGGCCGAACGCGAGGCGGTCCCCGACGCCGAGTCCCATCGCGCGCATGATCTCCGGCGACATGAACGTCTTGCGGCCGGCGCCGATGCGGATGACGTCGATGAGGTCGACGCCGCCCTCGAGGCCGTGGGCGTCCTGCGGGTTGTGCGAGCCCGAGTGGGCTTGGGTGGTCATGGACAGCCGAAGCGGCGCGCCGGCCGTGAAGGGCCACGCGGGTGGCAACTTGACAGGCGCGCGGTTGCCCACAGGCTTTTTGTAGGGGCGCCCCGCTCGACCAGGCGGGGTGGCGACCACGTCCGAAATCCAGGAGATGTTCTTCCGCCGGATCCTCGACAGCCGCGGCAACGAGACGATCGAGGTCGACATCCTCACGGACGAGGGCTTCGGCCGCGCGGCCGCCCCGAGCGGCGCCTCGACCGGCGCGCACGAGGTCCAGGCGTGGCCCGAAGGCGGCCCGAAGGCCGGCGTCGAGAAGGCCTACGACATCATCGCGCCGACGCTTCGCGGCATGGACGCGCTCGACCAGCGCGCCGTCGACGACACGCTCGCCGAGATCGACGGCACCGAGAACTTCGCCGCGCTCGGCGGCAACGTCACGGTCGCGACGTCGCTTGCGGTCGCGCGCGCCGCGGCGCACAGCCTCGGCCTTCCCCTCTACGCGTACCTCGGCGGCGCCTTCGTCTCGCGCCTGCCGCGCCCGCTCGGCAACGTCCTCGGCGGCGGCGCGCACGCGATCGGCGGCACCGACATCCAGGAGTTCATGGTCTTCGCCGACGGGCCCACGTTCCAGGACTCCGCGTTCGCGAACGCGAAGGTCCACAAGCGCGTGAAGGACCTCCTCAAGAAGGAGCTCCCGAACACGGCCATCGGCAAGGGCGACGAGGGCGCGTGGGTCGCGCCCATCAAGAACGAGCGCGCGCTCGCGATCGTCGCCGACGCCGCGAAGCACGTCGCGAGCGAGGTCGGCTTCGAGGTGCGCCCCGCGCTCGACGTCGCCGCGACGGAGCTCTGGGACGCGAAGCGGAAGGCGTACGTCTACAAGGACGCCGTCCGCACGACCGACGAGCAGGTCGCCTTCCTCGAAGGCCTCGTCAAGGACTACGGCGTCGTCTCCGTCGAGGACGGCCTCGCGGAGGACGACTGGGAAGGCTGGCAGAAGCTCACGAAGGCGATCGGATCCCGCGCGACGCTCGTCGGCGACGATCTTTTCGTCACGAATCCGACGCGCCTCGAGCGCGGCATCCGCGAGAAGGCCGCGAACGCGATCCTCGTGAAGCCGAACCAGATCGGCACGCTCACGCGCACGGTCCAGGCCATCCAGATGGCGCACGGCGCCGGCTTCCGCAGCATCATCAGCCACCGCTCCGGCGAGACCTCCGACGAGAGCATCGCCCACATCGGCGCCGCCTTCGGCTGCTGGGGCATCAAGACGGGCGCCGTCGGCGGCGAGCGCACGGCGAAGCTGAATGAGCTGATCAGGATCGAAGAAGAAGTTTGAGTTCGGGGCCTTACAGCGGGCACTCCGTCGCATGGGCCTGCGGGCCCATGCGACTCCGTGCCAGAGGAGGGGGCTATCCGCCCCCTCCTCTGGACTCCTCCCGTGGACCAGGGGGCTGCCGCCCCCTGGACCCCCGTCCCAAACCCGCGTTTCTTTCCCGAACGGTGCCCGATTCACAGCCCCCTTTCGCGTGAGCCGTGCGGGGACGCGCGTGGCTGCCCCCTGAGCTGGCTAAACGCGCAAACCCGAGCGCGAACACTGGCTGCGGTCCCGGTCCCGGTCCCGGTCCCGGTCCCGGACCCGACGCCCGGTCCCGGACCCGACACCCGGACCC
>Ga0247719_1000708_pt1 | contig 17645 bp, 20 predicted proteins | sample 41E_DmetaG_FD_189046 | JGI IMG/M metagenome (GOLD analysis project Ga0247719, IMG submission 189046) | Soil microbial communities from hillslope of Landscape Evolution Observatory, University of Arizona, Oracle, AZ, United States - 4-1-E_D | ecosystem: Engineered > Artificial ecosystem >...
GTCCGACGAGGACATGCACGCGCTCGAGGACAGCGTCGCATGAGCGAGCTGCTGCGGCTGAGCGGGGTGACCCTGCGGCGCGGCGGCCGGCTGCTGCTTGAAGGGCTCGACGTCGGCCTCGCCGCCGGCGAGGCGCTGCACCTCTCGGGACCCAACGGAAGCGGCAAGTCCAGCCTGATCCGGCTCATCGCCGGGCTGTTGCGGCCTGATGTCGGCCATGTCGACAAGGCGGCGGCGGCGCTGGCGGATGACGCGCTGGCACTCGACCGCGAGCTTCCGCTCGGGCGCGCGCTCGCCTTCTGGACTCGGCTGGCGGGGACCACCAGCCGCCTCGACGAGGCGATGGAGGCAATCGGCATCGCCCATCTTGCTGACGTGCCGGTGCGGCTTCTGTCGGCCGGTCAGGCCAAAAGGGCGGCACTCGCCCGGGTCGCGGCCTCGGGCGCCCCCTTGTGGCTGCTCGACGAGCCGCTCAACGCCCTCGACAGCGACGGCGTCGCTCGGCTCGACGCGCTGATCGCGCGCCACCAAGCTTCGGGCGGGGCGGTGGTGGCAGCGTCCCATTCCGCGCTGGACGGCGAATGGCGTCGATTGCAGCTCGGCCAGGGGGTCATTGCATGACCGGTGGGCTGATCGCGCGCGATATCCGACGTTCGGTCGGCGGCCCCGCCTGGCTGCCCACCGCTTTCTTTCTATTGGTCGCCACGCTCGTGCCCTTCGCGGTCGGTCCGGATGCGAGGCTGCTAGAGCGCATCGGCGGTGGCGCCCTGTGGATCGCGGCTCTGACCGCCGCCCTGCTTCCGGTCGAGCGCCTGGTCGAGCCCGACCGGGCGAACGGAGTCCTCGATCAGCTCGCGCTTCATGGAATCAGCGAGGAAATGGTCGCGGCCGCCAAGATCATCGCCCACTGGCTCACCTTCGCCCCTCTGTTGCTGCTCGCGGCGGTGCCGGCCGCCCTGGTCCTCGGCCTCGATGGCGGCGGTCTCGTCAGGGCGATGGTCACCCTGGCCGTCGGCACTCCCGGTCTGGCGGCGCTGGCGGTTGCGGTCGCGTCGCTCACCGCAGGCTTGCCGCGTTCGGGAGCGCTCGCCGGCCTGCTGCTCCTGCCGCTGGCGGTGCCGCTGCTGATCTTCGGAGCGGCGGCTGCAGGCGGCGGCGGATCGGGCCCGCTGCTGCTCGAAGCCGCGACGTCCCTCCTGATCGTCGCCGGAGCGCCATTCGTCGCCGGCGCGGCGATCCGCGCTTCTAGGACTTAGACCAGCGGGCAAATATCGCGGTCGGGAGCAGCAGGCCCCGGCTCTCTTCCCGGATAGCCATCTCGCCAGCTTCCACCGTTCCGCCCAGGTCGGAGAGCGTCTGTCGGACCAGTTCTCCGATCGCCAGCGCCGACATCCGCACTGCATAGACAGTGAGTACGAGGAATCGGCTGTTCTCATCGAGCAGTCGCCGGCAGTCCGCGAGCAGCGGGGCGAGATGCTCCTCGAGCCGCCACACTTCGCCGGTGGGCCCGCGCCCGAACTTGGGCGGATCGAGCAAAATGCCGTCATAGCGGCGGCCGCGGCGGACCTCGCGGGCGGTGAACTTGGCGGCATCGTCGACCATCCAGCGGATCGGACGATCCGACAGGCCGGACAGAGCGGCGTTTGCCTTGCCCTGCTCGACCGATTTCTTCGACGCGTCGACATGGACGAGGCGCGCGCCGACCTCGCTGAGCAGAAGCGACCCAACGCCGGTGTAGCCGAATAGATTGAGCACCTCGGCGTCGGCCCCCCGCTCCCGCATCCAGTCCCATTGCGGCGCCATGTCGGGGAAGAAGGCAAGGTGGCGGAACGGCGTCAGCGACGCCTCGAAACGGACTCCGCCGCGCGACAGAGGCCACTGCCGCGGCACCGGACGGTGCTGGACCCAGCGGCCTCCGCCTTCCTCGTCCGAACCGGGAATGAAGGTCGCGTCGGGATCCCAGTCGTCCCGCGCCGGCGCCCACATCGCCTGCGGTTCGGGGCGGGCCACGGTGACCGGGCCGTAACGCTCGAACTTCCTGCCGCCGCCGCTGTCGATCAACCCCCAGTCGTCCCACGGTTCGGCCACCAATGTGCGCAGATCGCTCATCGCGCGTCGCGGCGGTCCGTCCGCCAGCGGAGCGCCAGAAAGTAAATGACGAGCGCGATGATGGCGAACGCAAACCACTGGATCGCATAGGACAAATGGTTGTTGGGGATTTGCTCCATCGATGGCGGTGCGCTCGGCGCCAGTCCCGGCGCGGGAGTAGCGGCGACCAGGCGGATGCGCATCTCGCGGTCGGGCGCGATCACCCCGCTGACCGGCCCGCCGGCCCAGTCGATCGGGGCATTGGGATTGCGCGACCAGCCGACCTCGACCGACATTCCGGGCCCTTCGGCGCCGGTCGAGCAGTCGACGATATGAGCATAGCCGGTCTCCCCCGCCTGATTGCGTCCGGCGGTCACCCGGGTTCGAACGGCTTGCAGGCAGACCCCGGTGGCGTAGCGAAACAGCGGCAGGTCTTCGTTCGCCGCAGGCGCGGTCGGGAAAGCGATCGGGGGCAGATCCTGGGCCGCCGCATAGCGGGCGATCAGCGCCTCTTTCTGCTCGGCCCTTTGAAGCTGCCACAGGCCCAGGCCGATCATCGTCGCGACGGCGAGCGCAACGACGATCGTCGGGATCAGTGGCAGCCGCGGCATCCGCACAGGAGCTTTCCCCGGGCCGCGGCTTTTTGGCGACGCCTCAACTCACCGCCAGTGCATCAGTGGGTTGGAGCGCCCCAGCCGCCCCACACATAGATGGAGACGAACAGGAACAGCCAGACGACGTCGACGAAATGCCAGTACCAGGCGGCCGCCTCGAAGCCGAAATGCCGCTGCGGCGTGAAGTGCCCCTTGTAGGCGCGGACCAGGCATACGGTAAGGAAGATGGTGCCGACGATGACGTGGAAGCCGTGGAAGCCGGTCGCCATGAAGAAGGTCGCGCCATAGATGGTGCCGCTGAAGGCGAACGGAGCCTGGAAATATTCGTAGGCCTGGATGGCGGTGAACAGCAGGCCGAGCAGAATCGTCAGCCACAGGCCCTTCTTCAATCCCTCGCGATCGCCGTGGATCAGCGAATGGTGCGCCCAGGTCACCGTGGTGCCCGAGCACAGGAGGATCAGCGTGTTGAGGAGCGGGTAGCCCCAGGGATCGAGCACTTCTATCCCCTGCGGCGGCCATTGGGCCTGGGCAGCATCCTCCAGCGGCTGCGCCATGCCCTCGACCACCTCGATTGCCGGCGGGAACAAGGACGCGTCGAAAAAGGCCCAGAACCAGGCGAGGAAGAACATCACCTCCGAGGCGATGAACAGGATCATTCCGTATCGCAGATGTAGCTGGACGACCGGCGTATGATAGCCCTGGTGCGCTTCGCGGACCGTGTTCGCCCACCAGCTGACCATGGTCACCAGGACTCCGATCAGGCCGGCAATGGTGATGAATGGCCCATAGGGATTGCCGTGGAACCACATGACCGCGCCGCCGGTCAGCGCGAAAGCGGTGAAGGCGCCGATCAACGGCCAGGGATCGGGATCGACCAGATGGTAATCGTGGTTCTTGGTGGCGGCCATGAAGCTTCCCTCTTTTTTGCGCGCTCTAGCGGCCTCTGCCCGGCGTTTCCACCGGGTAGAATGTGTAGCTCAAGGTAATCTCGTCGATGTGGCTTGTTTCGGAATCCTCGCGGATCTTGGGATCGACGAAAAAGACGACGGGCATGTCCATCTTCTCGCCGCCTTTGAGCGTCTGCTCGGTGAAACAGAAGCATTCGATCTTCGAGAAATATTTGCCGGCAAGCGCCGGAGTGACGTTGAATACGGCCGTGCCGGTGGTCGGCCGGGCCGTCAGGTTGGTCGCCCGATAGGAAACCTGCATCCTCGCGCCCGGAGCGATTCGGACGGTCCGCTCGACCGGCTCGAACCGCCACGGCAGCCGCGGGTCGATATTGGCGTCGAAGCGAACCCCGACGATGCCGCCGGCCGCGCCCGGAGCGTCCTCCGCGCGCAGCGGAGTTCCGCCAAAGCCGGTGATGTCGCAGAACAATCGGTAGAGCGGCACCGAGGCGAAAGCGAGGCCAACCATCGCCGCGACCAGCAGCGCCATCATCAGCGCCGTGCGCGTGTTTCGCTGGGCAATGCTGGTCACCAGTTGATGCTCATCTTGGTAATGGTGATGGCGAACACCAGGATGACGAAGGCGCCGAGCAGCCAGCCCATCAAGCGGGCGCGCTCCCTCTGCCGCACCCGGACCAACTCTTCCTCTGGCTGGGTCACGCCAGCCACCGGTCGGCGACCAGCGCCGCGAACAGAACAAACAGGTACAGAATGGAAAAGCCGAACAGCCTTTTTTCGGGTGCCATTCCGGACGGCTCGGACGCCTTGTTGGCCGCCACGGCGACCGCCAGGGCGACGAACATCGCGCCAAGCGCCACCGCCGCAACGCCATAGATCGGGCCGGTGAGGCCGAGCAGCCAGGGCGCGACGGAAGCCGCGGCCAGCACCAGGCTGTACAACAGGATCTGGCGCCGGGTGGCGGCAATCCCCGCCGTTACGGGAAGCATCGGCACCTTGGCGGCGGCATAATCGGAGCGGACGAACAGGGACAGCGCCCAGAAATGCGGCGGAGTCCACAGGAAGATGATGGCGAACATCAGCCACGGCAAAGTACTCAGATCGCCGGTTGCTGCCGCCCAGCCGATGACCGGCGGGAAAGCTCCGGCTGCGCCGCCGATGACGATGTTCTGCGCTGTCCGTCGCTTCAACCAGACGGTGTAGACCAGGACGTAAAACAGGATCGATGCGGCGAGCAGAGCGGCGGGCAGAACGCCGGTCGCCATCCACATCAGGATCACCGAGAAAGCGGCCAGTCCGACGCCGAAATGGAGCGCGCTCTGCCGGTCCATACGCCCTGCCGGGATCGGCCGGTTGGCGGTCCGCCGCATCAGCGCGTCGATGTCGGCTTCATACCATTGGTTGATCGCGCCCGCCGCCCCGGCGCCAAGAGCGATGCACAGCACTGCCGTAAAGCCCAGCACCAGCGGCGGCAGCTGCGGCGCGGCGAGCATCCCGGCGAGACCCGTGAAAACGACCAGGCTCATCACGCGCGGCTTGGTCAGCGCGAAAAGGTCGCGCCAGTCGGCGGGAAGGGCAGTTTGGGCAGTCAGCGTCGCCATTCGGTCTCACAATTCCGTTCGCCGTGAGCTCATTCTCACGGATGCCACCCGGACACCCGTTCGCCCTGGGCTTGTCGAAGGGCTGCTTTTGCTATTTTGCAAAGGCAAGAAGGACAGGGCTTCGACAAGCTCGGCCCGAACGGTGGTTCGGGCGTTTGCGCGGCCTATAGGGGGTTGGAACGGAGAGGAAAAGGGCGGCATGGGAAGTTCAGGAAAGGCTCGCTAAGCAAGGACAATGAGCATCCGAATCCTTTTCGTGGCGCTTGCTGCCGCCGCATCCGCTCCGGCCTTTTCGCAGGCTCCGCAGTCGCCTCCACCCGCTGCCGCGGAATATCTGGTGCGTGTCGCGCTCGACACCAGCGCCGGCCGTATCGTCGTTGCGCTCGACCGCGGCAATGCGCCGGTGACGGTCGCCAACTTCCTCCATTATGTCGACAGCGGGAAACTGGATGGCGAAAGCTTCTACCGCGCCATGCCTTATGGATCGGGCGGCCTCATCCAGGGCGGAGTGACCAGCGACGCGCGCAAGCTCGCTAGGCCGATCGAGCATGAGCCGACCGCGAAAACCGGGCTCAAGCATGTCGCCGGCACCATTTCCATGGCCAATGCTGGCGCCGGCACCGCGCGCTCCGACTTTTTCATCCTCACCACCGACATCCCTGCCTTTGACGACAGCTTCGCAGCCTTTGGCCAGGTGGTCGAAGGCATGGAGGTGGTACGCGCCATCCTCGCTGCCCCGGTCTCGCCGACCAGGGGCGAAGGCCCGATGAAGGGCCAGATGCTCGAGCCGCCAGTCAAGATTGCCAGGGCGGCTCGGGTGAAGGAGTAGCTGACTTCGCCGGTGGGAATCGCTCATAGCTTCGAGCGCGCCTCAGCGATGAGGGCATCCTGGCCAGCAACACGGGCGCCGCTTTCCCTCCCTCAGGTTTGAGCAGCCCCAGGCGATGCGCTTTCGCCTGGTCTCCGGCTTCCTGGCGGACTCAATCCAGCAGATCCATTCGTTGCGGGCCAGCGGCGTGATATCCGCCCAGGTGGCCAAGGCTTCCGGATCGCGCTTCAGCGCCGCGGTCAAGTCTTCCGGAAGATCATGGACGACGCCTCCGGGAATGCTTTTTCCATCAATCATGAGGTCGTTGGACATTGTGTCTCCCCACGCCAATTTCAGCAAGGGTCGATAGCGGACGTCCAGCAGCTTTCGCCCGGCCTTGCGTGAGAAGCTTGGATACCGGCTCGTCCGACCACCCCGTGGTCACGAACGCCATTTCCTGATGAAGCGCTGGGCCTAGACGAGCTCATTCCAGACATTGGCGGCGATCTGGCGATCTCCCCAGCGGAACCCGGCGGGGGTCACTGACTCGGGGTCGGCAAAGAGGCGCAGCGCAAGAACGCTTCCGTAGCCGCGGCCCGACTGCCGCGGGTTAGCCCAGCTGCCGGCGCTGCCGTCCCAGATCTTGACCTCGCCATCGCCGACCAGGAGGGCCGTTGCTTCGTGATAGATGTGCTCGCCATCGAGCCAGTGGCAGGAGACGCCTTCTTTGTTCCAGCTTCCGCGCCACTCCTCGACCGCGCCTTCGCTATAGCGTTGCACAAGCTGGACCGGGAAAGCGGTCAAGCCGCGGGCGGCGAAGGCCTCCCGCGACAGCGCCGCGTGCGCGCCGCAATCGATCACCTTCCGGCCGACCAGTTCGCACCAGTGCATAGGCCAGGCGGACGGCCCCCACTTGTACCTGGCTCGAAGCCAGCGCGGCCCGCTCGACAGATCGGCGCCGTTGAGTTGCGCGAAGTCCATCGCAAGCACCCATTCGCGCGCCACATCGCAGCAAGCGCCGCCGTGATGCGAAAGGCGGCTGTAGGGGAAATCCTCCCAGCGGGCGCTTACCGGCCTTCTCGATTCGAGCTTTTGCTCGTTCGAAACGGCCGCGCCGCTTTCAGCCTCTACCAAATACATAGGACATGCTCCTGTCGTAACCGCCTACATCGCAGAAAATGAGAACATCGCCCGGGCGCGCGTCGTCCGGAAGGGCGATCTTCTGGGCGACGATGTCGTGCTCCATGCAAAGTCGCCCCATCAGGTCCGACTTCCCTCGCCCAAGCGGCTGCAGCGCTCCGGTCCTTGGGCAATGGCGCAGGATTCGGTGGGGCTGGAAGGCGAACATCGGCAGTTCGGCGATCGATGCGTCGACCACGGCCTCGACGTAATCGTGCTCATGCTCCTGAATCTCGAGGATGCGCATTGCCAGCGCCATCGATGGCTGTGCCATTGCCTTGCCCGGTTCGGAGACGATCTGGCGAACACCCGGAAGCATGGCCTTCACCGTTTCCACCGCGCGCGCGAAGCGGGAATCGTCCGTGGCATGCCAGTCGTCGGGGAACCAACCGCCGCCCATGTCGAGGATCTCGATTGTCCGACCGGCGAGCTTCTCGATCGACCGACACCATTTCAACATCGATTCGAACAGGTGCCACCATTGCGCGACACCAATGTTCGAGCTCGCCATGTGGAAGTGGACGCCGAACGCGCTGTTGCTCGGCAGCCGCTGGACAGCCTCCACCAGCTTTGCGAACGTTCCAGGGCTGTCGAGAGGAATGCCGAAGCGCGAAACCACGTTGGGAGTGCGAATCCGGACCCCGACATGCTTCGATGCCATTTCCCCTTTTTCCATCGCGTCCACGCAGCGATTCAGGTCGGCGACGCTGTCGCAGAAGACGGCGTGCAGCCGACCCCTGGGCATCATACCTTCCGGCCACCATTTTCCCGGACCGTTGAGGATCACCTGGTCGGCGCGGAAGCCGACTTGCAGTGCCTTGTGCACCTCGAGGAGGCTGATCGCCTCGGCCAGGAAGCCATGCTCGCGCGCCAGGCGGATCAGACGCTCGTCGGGGTTGGTCTTGATCGAATAGCCGCTGACCACCTCGACTTCGCTGCTGCTCATGCGCCGGGCCCGCTCCGACGCCTTGATGAACAGGCTCTCGGCGGTGGAATCCAGGTAGAGGAATTTGGGCGTCTGGACCTCTGTCAGGTCATGGCGGGCGATGTCGGCGAGGTAGGTTTCCGGGACCTGCGGAATGCATGAGGGGGAGGCCGGCGGCTGCTCCGGCGAAGTCCCTGGCGCGACCTCGGCCTTGTGCAAGCGCTCGGCAAGGGCAGTGAGTCCGGAGGGGTGTTTCATCGAGTGGCCGATCGCACCAGCGAATGGCTCGGGCAGCGCCGGCAGGGGGTAGTCGTCCCGAACCGGAACCTCGATGACTACGCGAGTGAACTCGCTCGCCTGTCGCCTGGGCTTGCGCGCATTGATCGAAGCGGCCGCCTGGACGAGGAGCGCTGGCAGATTGTGCCCCGCGATCGTCGCTCCGTGCACCCAGGCCGGGAAGCGCGGGTTCATTTCAAGCAGCCACCGCTGTCCGGACGCGTCACGCACCATCTCGATTTCGCCGCCGCCGGTCCAGTTGAGCTGCCTGACGATCCGCCGCAGCGGTTCCTCGAATTCGGGCTCGACTTCGGAAATGTCGCCGGCCCAGGTCTTGCCCTCGGGCGTGATGTCGCGCTTGCGCATGCTGACGCAGCCGAGAAGCTTGCCCCGATAGGCGGCGAGCATCACCGATTCCTCATAGCCGCTGACATGTGCCTGAAGGAACAGCCGCTCGGTCGACCAGACCTTGCTCAGTGCGTTGCGTACGGCGACAAATGAGTCCCAGCCGGGCGTGCGCGCCGCATCATAATAGGGACCCTTCAGCCACAGCCGCCAGTCATGCGCTCGGCAGAAGGCGTGCAGGTCCCAGTCGGGGAGGTCGGTGGAGACGAACGGCGGGACCTTCAGTGGCAACCCGGCAAGTGCTTCGGCAGCCGGCTTGGCAATGCCCTTCAGCGCGCCGCCGGGCGGCGCGAGAAGATTCGCATGCCCATCGGGGAAGATGCTCGCGAGCCACAAGGCTTCAAGGTCGCTTCCCGATATCCACAGATTCCCCTCGTCGAGGAGGTCCCGGACCTTGTCCCCATGCGCTTCGAGGTTGAGCTCGTCCCACGGGCGGTGGACCTGGACGTCGTCCAGCTCTTCCCAATGAATTCCAGAAACACGGTTTGAATATTCGACCCCGACCAGCTTGATGAAGGGATAGCCTTCGCGAAGGGAGCGGATGATGCCGATGCCGGGTTGGGGATTGCCGCCCGAATACAGGCCGCTGACATAAATATTCATACCGCTCCAGAAAATGACGATCGGAGCCGGCGTGGCGGCGATCGGGAGATGGAAAATTCCGCAGCTGCGCAGGCCGGCTGGGAACGCCTGCTAATCGAGGTGGGTTACGATCAAGAACTTAGGTGGATGATATTATGAACTTTTATTTTAAAATAACCCGCCACCGAGCTCTCGGTTCCGCAACGATGTTCGCACTGTGATCCGCGCAAACTATCCCAGCTACGTGGACCTCGACTGGCTGATCGACGTCGAGCGCCTGCGAAGCCTGGACGGCTATGTTCGGGAGCGGCTCGAGCGCCGGCTCGAGACTCGGCGCGACCTTGCTTTCTACACCGGCCCGTTCGTCCTGGAGGCCGACGCGCCGACCATACCGGGGTCGCGGATGGTCTATCTGTCGCGCTCCGACCGCGAGGACGATTATTACGACCTGGATGTCTGCGAGCGGTGGAGCCCGAGCGAAGAGGCCGAAGAATTCTCCGAGCTGATGGATTTCATTGCAACGCTTCCCTTCGCGGCCACCGGGCGGATGCTGATCATGTACGATCCGGCGGGGGGCTCGGTCACCGCACACCGGGACCACGATAGCGTCGACCTATGCCACGAGTTCATCTGGTTCCGCACCAACTGCCACAAGCCGTTTTACATGCTGAACCCGGAAACCGGAGAAAAGCGATACGTTACCAGCCACGCGGCATGGTTCGACACGGTGAATCAATATCACGGCGGGGATGCCACGGGGGAACTGGCGTGGAGCATCCGCGTGGACGGTCGCTTCAGCGAGGAGTTCCGCAAGCTGATTCCATCCACGCCGGGGAAATCCGCGGCCAGGCCCGCGCTTTGGGCGGCCCGGCAAGGCGAAAGCGCAACGTGAACGCTGCTGCTATGAGCGGCAGAAGTGGACGGCCGTAGCTGGCTCTATCCAGGATATTGTCCGACGCCGCATTTCGTCTCGGGGGCGCAAAAACACCCCGGCGCCAACCGGGCATTTGATGCATCGCCGCTGAGCCGGTCCTAGTCGACCTTCGGCAGGGTCGAGAACTGGTGGTAGGGCGGCGGACTCGTCAGGGTCCACTCCAGCGTAGTCGCGCCTTCGCCCCACGGATTGTCGGGCGCCTTGGGTCCCTTGGCCAGCGACCAGATCACGTTGACGAAGAAAATCAGAACGGCGAACGCGGTGATCCCGTAGCCGATGGTCGAGATCCAGTTCCAATATTCGAGGCCCGGCGAATAATCCGGGATTCGTCGCGGCATTCCATCGAGGCCGAGGAAATGCTGGGGGAAGAACACCAGGTTCACGCCGATGAACATGATGAAGAAGTGCAGCTTGCCGAGCAGCTCGTTGTACATTCGACCGCTCATCTTGGCGAACCAGTAATAGAAGCCGGCGAAAATGGCGAAGACGGCGCCAAGGCTGAGCACATAGTGGAAGTGGGCGACCACGTAATAGGTGTCGTGCATGTAGGTGTCGACGCCGGCATTGGCGAGCACCACCCCGGTCACACCGCCGACCGTGAACAGGAAGATGAAGCCGATCGCCCACAGCATCGGCGTCTCGAAGGTCATCGAGCCGCCCCACATGGTGGCGATCCAGCTGAATATCTTCACGCCTGTCGGGACCGCGATGATCATCGTCGCGGCGGTGAAATACATCTTGGCGTTGACGCTCATTCCAACCGTGAACATGTGGTGCGCCCAGACGACGAAGCCGACCACGCCGATTGCGACCATCGCATAAGCCATTCCGAGATAGCCGAATACCGGCTTGCGGCTGAACGTGGCGATGATCTGGCTGACGATCCCGAAGCCGGGCAGGATCATGATGTAGACCTCGGGGTGGCCGAAGAACCAGAAAAGGTGCTGATAGAGTACCGGGTTGCCGCCGCCTGCAGCGTCGAAGAAGGTGGTCCCGAAATTGCGGTCGGTGAGAAGCATGGTAATCGCCCCGGCGAGGACCGGCAGGGCGAGCAGCAGCAGGAACGCGGTGACCAGGATCGACCAGACGAACAAAGGCATCTTGTGCAGGGTCATGCCCGGCGCGCGCATGTTGAAGATGGTCGTGATGAAGTTGATCGCGCCGAGGATCGAGCTGGCGCCGGCGAGGTGAAGCGAGAAGATCGCCATGTCGACCGCCGGGCCGGTCGATCCGGACGTAGATAAGGGCGCGTAGACGGTCCAGCCGGTGCCGGCGCCAAGGCCTGTGCCACCGGTGACGAACATCGACCCGACCAGCAGGATGAAGGCCGGGACTAGCAGCCAGAAGCTGATGTTGTTCATCCTCGGGAAGGCCATGTCGGGCGCCCCGATCATCAGCGGCACGAACCAGTTGCCGAAGCCGCCGATCATCGCCGGCATGACCATGAAGAACACCATGATCAGGCCGTGGGCGGTGATCAGCACGTTCCAATGGTGCGCCCATTCATCGAAATTCGCGGTGCCGGGTCCCAGCGGCCATCCCTGGCTTAGCACCTGGATTCCAGGCTCCATCAGCTCGGCCCGCATGATGCCCGAAATCGCCCCGCCGATGATCCCCGCGACGATCGCGAATATCAGGTAGAGCGTGCCGATGTCCTTGTGGTTGGTCGACATGAACCAACGGACGAAGAAGCCGGGCTTGTGATCGGCATCGTGGTCCGCGTCGTGGGCTTCGTGGCTCTTAAGCGCCAGCGCGTCGGCCGGGACAGTGCTCATGGTTCTCGTTTCCGCTCTTAATTCTGCGCCGTCACCGGCTGTCCGCCGGCGGCCTGCTGATTATTGGGTTGGACTGCGGCGGGCGCGCCGCCATCGGTGACCGCCGCAGCGGGCTGCGCTCCTGGCATGGTTCCGCCCTTCGACGCCACCCAGGCGGCGAAGGTCGCTTCGGGCACGACCTCGACGGCGATCGGCATATAGGCGTGGCGGGCTCCGCAGAGTTCATAGCATTGCCCGAAATAGACGCCCGGGCGGTCGACCTTGGCCCAGGTCTCGTTGAGTTGGCCCGGGTTGGCGTCGATCTTCATCCAGAAGGCCGGGACGCCAAACGCATGGATCACGTCGTTGGAGGTGACGATGAACTTCACCACCTTGCCTACCGGAATCACCAGCCGCTCGTCGACCGCCAGCAGCGGGGGCCCGTCGGCATCGGTCCGGAACCGCTGGCCCGGGCCGACATCGCCCTGTTCGCGAAGCATGTTCGACACGATCTCGAAATTGCCGTGATCCTGATATTCGTAGGTCCAATACCATTGATTGCCGACCACCTTGATGGTCAGATCGGCCGGCGGCGGGGAATATTGCGCCCTGAGCAGCCGCATCGAGGGCACCGCAATGATGACCAGGATCAGCACGGGGACGACCGTCCAGGCCACCTCGAGAAGGGTATTATGCGATGTCCGCGACGGCTCCGGATTGCGAGCCCGGCGGAAACGCACGATCGCGTAGGTCAGAAGACCAAGGACGAACAGGCTGATCGCCGCGCACCAGAACAGAAGGTTGTAATCGTGAAAGTCGGCGCCGCGGCGTCCGAGCTCGGTCACCTGCGGCTGAATCCCGCGATTGCCGGCGGGATAGCCGATCCTGTCCTCGGGGAGCGCATGCTGGAACGGCACGGTGGCCATTTGCGTCGCGGTCGGGTCGCTATCACCAAGCGATGGAGTGCCGGTTGCCGGCGCGGCCTCCTGCGGCGTCCCCGGCGCCGCCTGGGGCGCTGCCGCCTCGGGTGCTCTCGCCTGCGGTGCCGCGGCCGCCGCAGGTGTCATCCCGGCCGCGGCAAGGGCGATCGCCCATCCAATCAGTTTCATTTTCACCCCGACGAAAGTTCTGGGACCGGAGACACCGGGAAGTGGCCCCCTTGCAATTGCGCGGCCTTATAGGCGCGGGTTCCGGCTCTCTCAAGCGACTCTTCAGCAGGTGTTGAAGCAGGGGTTTGGCGGCCCTATTGCCGGGCTGGAAAGGCGATTTTCCGGCATGACCGAACAACAGGTTCTGGACGAGTTTCGCAATGCGGGGGCCCTGCTCGAAGGCCATTTCATTCTTTCCTCCGGGCTTCGAAGCCCGCGATATCTGCAATGCGCCCGGGTGCTGATGGACCCGCTACGGGCGGAACGGCTGGCCCGGGCGCTTGCCGCCAAGCTTCCCGCGCAGGTTCGCGACAGCGTCGACGCGGTCGTCTCTCCGGCCATGGGCGGGGTGGTCATCGGTCATGAGATGGGCCGGGCGCTCGGGCGTCCGGCAATGTTCGTCGAACGGCCCGAAGGCCGGTTTGAGCTGCGCCGAGGGTTCGAGCTCGACCCAGGCGAGCGCGTGCTTATGGTCGAGGATGTCGTCACCACCGGCCTCTCATCGCGCGAGGCGATTGCCGCGGTCGAGGAGACGGGGGGCAAGGTCATCGCCGCAGCGGCGCTGGTGGATCGCTCTGGCGGCGAAATCGATTTTGGAGTTCCTTTCACCCCGCTCATCAAGATCGAGGTCCCAAGCTATCCCGTAGACCGGCTTCCGCCCGACCTGGCGGCGATCCCGGCTGTCAAGCCTGGGAGCCGGGCGCCGGCGTGACCAGTCCTCGGCTACGCCTTGGCGTCAACATCGACCATGTCGCGACCATCCGCAATGCGCGCGGCGGCGATCACCCCGACCCGGCGCGCGCGGCGGTTTTGGCTGCGCAGGCGGGCGCCGACGGCATTACCGCGCATCTTCGAGAGGATCGGCGACACATAACGGACGAGGACATCGACCGACTGATGGCCGAGATCGACCTGCCGCTGAACCTCGAGATGGCAGCGACCGAGGAGATGCTGGCCATTGCGCTGGCCCATCGGCCGCATGCCGCCTGCATCGTCCCCGAAAAACGCGAGGAGCGCACGACCGAAGGCGGTCTCGACGCGGCCGGCCAGCACAATCACCTCGCTTATTACGTCGACCGGCTTCGCTCGGCGAACATCCGGGTGAGCCTGTTCATCGAGGCGGACGAACGCCAGGTCGAGGCGGCGATTCGGCTTGGCGCGCCGGTGGTCGAGTTCCACACCGGTCGCTATGCCCATGTCGAAGGCGAGGAGCGGGCGGCGGAGCTCAAGCGTATCGCGGATTGCGCGGCGCTTGCGCAGAAGAACGGGATCGAACCCCACGCCGGTCACGGCCTCACCTTCGACAATGTCTCGGCCGTAGCCGCGATCCCGCATCTGGCCGAGCTCAACATCGGCCATTTTCTCATCGGCGAGGCGATCTTCACCGGGCTCGAGGAAAGCGTTCGGAGGATGCGGCGGCTGATGGACGAGGCGAGAGGATGATTATCGGAATCGGCTCCGACCTGTGCAACATCCAGCGTATCGAGCGGTCGCTCGAGCGATTCGGCGACCGTTTCGTCGAGCGCGTCTTCACCCAGGTCGAGCAAGCCAAGGCGGACTCGCGGCCATTCACGCGGGCGGGCACCCTGGCCAAGAGATTTGCAGCCAAGGAAGCCTTTTCCAAGGCGGTCGGGACCGGATTCAAGCGCGGAGTCTTCATGAAGGATATCGGCGTGGTCAACGCGGCTTCCGGAGCGCCGACGCTCGCGCTGACGGGCGGTGCCCGGGCGCGGCTTGACGCGCTGACTCCGGCGGGCCACGCGGTTGATATTCATTTGACGCTCACCGACGAATATCCATGGGCGCAGGCCTTCGTTATCCTCGCCGCCCGCAAGATGGAGCCGTGATTGAACGACAGTAATAGCAGCCTCACCGTCGAGCAGGCGCCGCCGCCGGCCAAGGGAAAAGGCCGGGAGACGAAGGGCTCCGCTCTGTGGCGCGAGGTCAAGGGCCTTTTGTGGGTGCTGCTGGCGGTGCTCCTCTTCCACAGCTTCATCGCCAAGCCCTTCTACATCCCGTCGGAATCGATGATGCCCGGCCTGCTCAAGGGCGACCGGCTGGTGGTCAGCAAATATCCTTACGGTTATTCCTTCGTCTCTCCGACCATCCCCAATCCGGCGGCGATCTTCCGATCACTGGTGCTTGGCACCGGCGAAGGATGGGGCATCACCCTGCCGCCGATGCAGGGCCGACTGTTTGGCCGGTTGCCCGAGCGAGGCGACATCGTCATCGTCACCCCGCCGGGCCAGAACGAGGACTATATCAAGCGCGTGGTCGGGCTTCCCGGCGACACGATCGAGGTCCGCGGCGGAAGGCTCGTCATCAACCGCCGGCCGGTCCGTTCCGAACGGCGCCCGCCGGCGATGGTCCCGGTGGATGCCAATGTGCCCTGCGGGTTCGAGTTCGCCGGCCACATGGTTCGCTCCCAGGATGGCGGCGCTTATTGCCGGCTGCCGCTGGTCCGCGAGACATTGCCCAATGGCGTCGGAATCGACACGGTCGACCTGGGGCCCAGCGCCGGCGATGATTTCGGGCCTCTCCAGATTCCCGAGCGCCATGTTTTCCTGATGGGCGACAACAGGGATCGCAGCGCCGACAGCCGGTTCGGGCTCGGCGCTCCCGACTTTGGCCTCGGCGGCCCGGTGCCGTGGGAGAATATTGGCGGACGCGCCGAATTCATCACTTTCTCCCTCGACGGGACGACCCAGCTGCTGAACCCGCTGAGCTGGCTGCGCGCCTTCCGCTCTGGAAGGGCGGGCCAATCGCTCCGGGCGAGCGCCGACTGACATGGCTCGCAAGCCTCGGGTCGAAGCTCATGTCGAGCACCCGGGGCCAACCGAATTTCGCGATCCGATCGTCCGGCGCGAGATGCAGCGCGCTGCCGTCTGGTTCGGCCTCGCCCTGGCCATCGCCGGAGTCATCCTTCTAGCCCATCCGCTCTTGCTCATCATCGGCGGGATGATCTTCGCCGTTTTTCTCGACGGTGGCGCGAGGATGCTCGGGCGAGTCCTGCCCATCGCCCGCGGCTGGCGACTGGCGATCGTCATTGTCCTCGGCTTCACTTTCGTCGGCTGGGTCTTCTGGTATGCCGGAACGACCTTCGCCGAGCAGGCCGGCAGGCTGCGCGAGGTGGTCGACCTGCAAATCACCCGCGCGCTCGCTTTCGCTGCTTCCGCCGGTATCATCCCGGAAGGGGGGACCGCCGCAACTCTCGGCCAGCAGCTGCTGGGATCGGTGGGAAGGCTGACGAGCGCAGTGGGCAGCGCGATCGGCGCGGTCGCCAGCTTCATCCTGATGATCGTCATCGGCATATTCATCGCCGCCGAGCCGAGGCTTTACGACCGCGGCATCGCCTGGATGCTTCCTCTCCGCTACCGCCACAGTTTCTACGTCATTTCCGACCATGTCGGCTGGGCGCTCCGGCGGCTGCTGTTCGGGCGCCTGATCGCAATGCTGTTCGAAGGCGTCGCCACGTGGATCTTGCTGACCCTGGCCGGCGTGCCGATGGCGGCGCTGCTCGGACTGATCACCGGCCTGCTCGCGTTCATCCCGAACATCGGCGCGATCATCTCGGGCGTGTTGATGGTGTCGGTCGGATTCAGCGCCGGCCCCAATCAGGGCATCGCCGCCATCGCAATCTATTTCCTCGTCCAGAATTTCGACGCTTATGTCATCGTCCCATATATCGCCAAGCGCGCCGTCGACCTGGCGCCGGCCTTGGTCCTGGCGATGCAGCTGCTGATGGGCGCGATGTTTGGAATCCTCGGCGTGCTGTTCGCCGATCCAATCCTGGCGGCGCTCAAGGTGACCCTGGTCGAACTCAGCAAGCTGCGCGGCGGCGAGCAGTCGCCGGACCCCGGCGAGCCCGAAGACTCTACTCGGGCTGCTGCGGCTCGCCCTGGCCGGCGGGCGGTCCCTGGGGACCCATGAGCCCGGCATTGGGAACGACCTGGACCACGTGAACGTCGAATTCCAGGTCGGCGTTGGGCGGGATCGGGCTTCCCTGCGGCGGATCGGCACCATAAGCGAGACTGGCGGGGATCCGGACGACGTAGCGTCCGCCCGACTGCATTCGGGTCAGCGCCTCGGCGAAGCCGGGAATGACCTGGCCGGCGATCATCGGCGTCGGACCACGGCCTTCGCTGGTGTCGAACACGGTGCCGTCGGGCAGGCGTCCTTCATATTCGATGAAAACCCCGTCGACCGGCTGGACCGTCGGACCGCTGCCTGCCTGGACGGTTCGGAACTGGAGGCCGCTGGCCGTGGTCTCGCCGCGCATCTGGCCGGCGCCGAGCCAGGCCAGGCCGATTCCGGCGGCGATCAAAATCGCGAGAGCGAGCCACAGCCGGATGGCCGCGCCGCGGTTGGCAGGACGATGAGCAGCTTCAGCGACGGACATTGCATAACCCCGTGACTGGGGTGGGAG
>Ga0247719_1000709_pt1 | contig 17635 bp, 15 predicted proteins | sample 41E_DmetaG_FD_189046 | JGI IMG/M metagenome (GOLD analysis project Ga0247719, IMG submission 189046) | Soil microbial communities from hillslope of Landscape Evolution Observatory, University of Arizona, Oracle, AZ, United States - 4-1-E_D | ecosystem: Engineered > Artificial ecosystem >...
GTACGCGTACGGCGGCAGATGGACGACGTGGTGGCCGTGTTCGTCGGCGCGGCTGTCGTTCTTCGCCAGCAGGTCCACCAGCGTGCGGTGGCCGACCGCCGAGACCTGGAGGCGCGGCGCGCGCGGCTTGCCGGTGAAGTTGTGCAGGATCACCAGCGCGTCGCCGTCCCACTGGTAGCGCATGATCAGCACGCCCGGCTCGGTCGTATCGATGATCCGCCAGTCTCCCCAGCTGATCTCGGGACATTCGCGTCGCATCCGGATCTTCCGCTCCATCCAGTTGAGGAGCGAGCCGGGGTCGCGGCGCTGCGCCTCGACGTTGATCCGCTTGTAGCCGTAGATCGGGTCCGAGATCACCGGCCGCACGGGACGTCGTCCCCAGGTGAAGCCGCCGTGCCGGCCCGCCGACCACTGCATGGGCGTTCGCGCGCACTCGCGCTCGGGCAGCGAGAGGTCGTCTCCCATCCCGATCTCGTCGCCGTACTGCAGCATCGGCGTGCCGGGAAGGGTGAAGAGGAGGCTGAACGCCAGCTCCAGCTTCGCGCGATCGTTGTCGAGCATGGGCGCGAGCCGCCGCCGGATGCCGCGGTGATAGAGCTGCATGTCCTCAGACGGCGCGAACGCGTCGAACACCCGCTGGCGCTGCGTCTCGGTGAGGCGACCGAGGTCGAGCTCGTCGTGGCTGCGGAGAAAGTTCACCCACTGCGCCGCCTGCGGCCGCTCGTAGGTATCGTGCAGCGCCTTCACGAGCGGCTTGATGTCGCCCGTGGCGAGCGCGTAGAAGAGCCGCTGGTTCACGGGGAAATTCAGCATCATCTGCAGCCGGTCCCCCTGTGTGCCGAAGTAGTTGAGGCTCTCCTTCGGCACCACGTTCGCCTCGGCGAGCAGGATCGCGTCGCGGCGGCGCCACTGGAGAAAGTCGCGCATCTGGTGCAGGAACTCGTAGTCGAGGCGCGGCCCCGCGTCGACCCCCTTTTCCGAGATCAGGAACGGCACGGCGTCCATGCGGAAGCCCGAGACGCCGAGCTGCAGCCAGAAGCCCATGATGCGCAGGATCTCCTCGCGGACCTTCGGGTTGCGCGTGTTCAGGTCCGGCTGGAAATGGTAGAAGCGGTGGAAGTAGTACTGCTTCGCGACCGGATCGCGCGTCCACGTTGTCTTCTGCACGCCGGGGAAGACCATCCCCTTGTCGTGATCCGGCGGCCGCGTCTTCGACCAGACGTAGAAGTCGCGAAACGGCGAGTTCGGATCCTTACGGGCCGATTGGAACCACGGGTGCCGGTCGGACGTGTGGTTCACCACGAGATCGACGATCACGCGGACGCCGAGCTGTTCGGCGTGGTTCATGAACTCCACGAACTCGCCGAACGTCCCGTGCTTCGGATGCACCCCGTAGTACTCCGACACGTCGTAGCCGTTGTCGCGATTGGGTGACGGGTAGAAGGGCTGCAGCCAGACGCACGTGACGCCCAGCCCGGCGAGGTAGTCGAGCTTGCGCGTCAGCCCCGCGAAGTCGCCGACGCCATCGCCGTTGGCGTCGATGTACTTCTCCACGTCCATGCAGTAAATGATGGCGTTCTTGTACCAGAGGTCGTCGATCATCGTTTGAATCGGCGGGGTCCCCTGCACCCCGCCTGGCGGCCTCCATTCCGCCAGCGCTGCGCCGCTGGCTCCATTCCAGCCGCGCTCCGATCGGCGGGGTCCCCTGCACCCCGCCTGGCGGCCTCCATTCCGCCAGCGCTGCGCCGCTGGCGATGCCCACTCCAGCCGCGCAGTCCCAGTTCGAGAGCAATCGGGCTGCCACGGCGCGGCCGAACTCAACCGCCCGCCGGGCCGGAAGCGAGTTCTGCTACGCTGCGCCGGTGATTTCCTGCGCCGCGCTCCTGCTCATCGTTGTCGCGCCGGCCGCCGCTCAACGTCCGGAGCCGCCGACGGCGCAGGCGGTCGCCCTGTACAGGGGCGGTGATCTGCGGGGCGCCCTCGAACTGCTCGCCCAGGAACCCCTCGACCGGCAGGAGCGGTTCGTGCGCGATCTCGTGCGCGCAGGCATCGCGGCACCCGAACAGCCGGAGACGCCGCATCGCACCGTCGCGTTCTTCCTGGCGGCGGGCACGCTGCAGATGGAGGCGGCGCTCCATGCCCTGCACACTATCCCCCGTAACGCGCGGCCGGTCGTCCGCGCCCACATGGCGTTGGGCGAAGCGCTGCTCGACGCCGCTGCCACGCGCTTGGGCGCCGAGAGCGGTACGAAACGCTGGTTCACGGTGATCGCCCTTGCGGCGCAGCTGCTCGGCAGGTTCTACGATGCCCGCGCGATTCTCGAGACGGCGCTGGCGCGCTACCCGGCGCATCGGGACCTCCTCGTCGCCTACGGCAGCATCCGCGAGACCCTCGGATCCGTCAGCGGCGATCCCTCAGACCTCCTGCGGCAGGTCACGTCGTCCTCGACCGTGGCGACGAACAAGGAGTTCACGCTCCTCGCGACCCTGCGACAGGAACGGGACGAGCACCTGCGGATCGCCCGCTCAAACTTCGAGCAGGTCCTGTCGCTGGATCCGACCGACGATGAGGCGGCGCTCCGGCTGGCGCACGTCCTGCTGCGCCAGGGAAGCGGGGCGCAGGCCATCACCTTGCTGACGCCTCTGCTGGAGCGGCCGTCGCTCCGCCTCGCGTACCTGTCGCGCCTGCTGCTGGGACATGCCTTCGAACAGGAGGGCCGTCCCGGTGAGGCCGCCGCACAGTTCCGTGCGGCCATCGCGAGGCTGCCCGCCCAGAGCGCACGCGTCGCCCTCGCGGCCACGCTGCACGCGACCGGCGACAAGCGCGACGGAGGGCTGCTGGCGGAGCAGATCCTGGCGGCGCGGACGCCGCAGGATCCCTGGTGGGCCTACCGCTTCGGCGAGTTCTGGCGCGTGGAAGAGCTCCTGCCCGCGCTGCGGGAAGAAGGACGCCGATGATTTCGCGCGCGATCCTCATTCCGGCACTGGCAATCACCGCAGGTGTCATCGCGGCCGCGGCGGCGCAGGATCCGCCGCCCGCCCGCTTCCGCTCGAGCGTCGACGCCGTTCACGTGGACGTCCAGGTGATGAGCGGCCGCCGGCCCGTGAGCGGCCTCACGGCGGCCGATTTCGAGCTGCGCGACAGCGGCGTCGTCCAGGAGATCCGCGCGGTCTCTTCCGGCACGCTGCCGATCACGCTGCTGCTCGCCCTCGACACCAGCTCGAGCACGGCCGGCGCGATGTTGCGTCACCTGAAGACGGCCGCGCGGGAGGCGGTCGGTACGCTCCGGCCCGACGACCAGGCGATGTTGATCTCGTTCGCCAACCGCGTCAGCGCGCAGGCGGGCCCTACGGGCGACCGGCAGGCGCTTGGCCGCGCGATCGACGCGCTCGAAGCCGACGGGGCAACCGCGTTGTACGACGCCGTGTTCACGGCGATCGCCGTGCGCGAGCGCGTGCCGGGACGCGTCGTGCTGCTCCTTTGCACCGACGGCCTCGACACGGCGAGTTGGCTGGACGCCGGCCGCGTACTCGACGCCGCCCTGCGCAGTGACGTTGTCGTGTACGGCGTGTCAGCCACCCCGCTGTTCGTGGCCTCCACCGACAGGGAGGCGCCGCTCGTCGACGCGCGCCGGAGCGCGATCAGGCGGTGGTTCGGCAGTGAACCGGCGCTGTTTCCGCAGGGCTTCCTCGAAGAGGTGGCCGAACGCACGGGCGGCGAGGTCGTCTACGTTCGCGACGGCCGGGAGCTCGCGCGCGTCTTCACGCGCGTCGTCGGCGACTTTCAGAACCGATACGTTCTCAGCTACTCGCCGCAGAACGTCCCAGACTCGGGCTGGCACCCGATCGAAGTCCGGCTGAAGAACCGGCGGGGATCCGTACAGGCGCGCCGCGGCTACTGGCGCTGACGCGGGGCCGGCGGCGGGATCCGCCACAGATACACGTGATGGCGGTTCACGCGTCGGACGTCGTCGGGCGGCCAGTCACCCATGTCCCACATGTACGACACGACCCGCGCGCCCGGCGGCAGCTCCGATCGCAGCTTCGGCTGCAGCTTCAGGTTGGGACGCGGATGCAGGAAGAGGGTGACGACGGTCGCATCGCGGAGATCGGCCGCATACATGTCGCCCACGCGGAATTCGACGCGGCCGGCGACACCGGCGGCGGCGGCATTCGCCTGTGCTCTGGCGGCGAGCGATGGATCGATTTCGATGCCGACACCGCGGGCCCCGAACTCCTTCGCCGCCGTGATGGGGATGCGCCCGTCCCCGGAGCCGAGGTCGTACACCACGTCCTGCGGCCCCACCTTCGCGAGCTCGAGCATCGCGCGGACGACGGGCAGCGGCGTCGGTTCATATCGGACGTCCTGCCCGGGCACGGTGCGGCACGCCGCCGCCGTCACCCACGAGAGCACGAGGACCAGAGCCGCCCCCGCTCGTAGGCGGCGCAATCGCTGCCGCAGACCGGCCATGCGCTACCTGGAGACGCGGAACGCCAACAGCGCCGAGCCGGAGGTGTCCCCCTTCGCGCCCGACACCTCCAGCAGGTATTCGCCGGCCGTGAGCGGCGCGAGATTCAAATCCACGACAACGAACGGGGCTCCGTCCTCGTGCCGCACGGCAACGGTTGGCGCGAGCTCCAGCGGCACGCCGTCGCGGCCAAGCACGCGCGCCGCCGGCCGCTCCAGCGCGGGGTCGGCGGGCCAGCGCACCTGGATGCGCTCGGTGCGCCGGAAGTGGATCGATCCCGCAGGACGCGGCACCGTTGGCGTCGCAAGCCTGAAGACGAGTGGATCTCCGAACAGTCCCGTCGCGCGGGTAACCGTGATGCCGTCCTCTGCCGTCCCTTGCGCCTGGTTCCGCAGACGGACGACGGCAGCAAATGGTCCGGCGGCCTTTTCGAGCGGCAGTCGGATCGTGGCCGAGCGCTGCCCCGGCTCCAGGCGCGCGCGGGCCGTGGTGATCAGATCGCCGTTCGTTCCGCTGAGCACCACCTGCAGCTCGCCGCCGTCCTTCCAGCGGCCCGCTTCGATCTCCGCAGCCGCGAGCTCCGTCGTCAGCACGAGCTGATCGCCGACGACGGCGCCGCGCGTGTGGAGGGCGGCGCCCGGCCGCAGTCGCTTCAGTTCCGCGAGCGCTGCGACGACGGGGCTCGGCGCCTCCGCGGCCGCGGCCGCGGCCGCGTCGCGCGCCGCCCGCATCGCGGCGACCTCTTCGGCGCTGGGCGCCCGGTACTCACGCCTCGCCCGCACCACTTCCCCGGAGCCCCTCAGGCGCACCGTGATCCTGCGGACGCGGCCGTCCGGCTTGCTGTTCGTGGGGTAATACCCGAGCAGGTACATGCCCGAGAGGTCATCCGCGATCCGCATCGCGCCGCGCGTGAGGTCGTTCGTGTTGACGATCGCCAGGCCGTCGGTATTGTCGCTGAGCACGCGCAGCGAATCGACCTGAGTACGATCGTGGTCGATGAGCGCGGGCGTCACCGGCGCCACGAGACCGGTCGGCCTGAGCGAATAGAACGTGACGTTCGACTCCCGCGCGAGCTGCAGCAGGTCCCGGAGCCGCCGCTGAAAATCGATGTGCGCGAGCTCCGCACGCATGTCTTCGCACATCTTGGGCGAGACGGCGCCCGGCACGCTGGATCCGAGGGTGATCTTCCCCGCGTTGGTGATGCCGGGTGTCGGCTTCATGCCACGGCCGGTGCTCTGTGCGAGACTCGGCGCGGCCGGCAGGACCCAGCCGTTGGAGATGAGCAGGAGGTTCTTGCGCTCCTCGCGGATCTCGCCGAGCTTCGTCGTCAGCGCTTCGAGGTCCGAGAACACCGCGTGGAGCCGGCGCCGCGGGAGGAGCGCGCTGAGTCCGCAGACTTCCAGGATCTGGTCCTCCTCGTCGTCGAGGACGCGCGCGCCGCGCCCCCAGTCCCAGTGCTGCGTGAGCTGTTCTTCGATGAAGTCGGTCTTCTGGGCGAAGATCAGGTCTTTCACGCCCTGACGCGTCGTGAGCACCGCGAAGAGATCCTTCGAGCCCAGCACCCGGTTCAGAAAGGTGATCAGCGGCGAGCGGATGTTGTGCGAGCCCGTGAAGTGGACGTGCAGGTTGTCGAGGTAGATGACGAACACGCGGTACGTCGGATCGGCCGCGAGCTGAAAGCCCTCGCGCTGCGAGTTCGGATCCCGCCGCTCGTCCACGGGGTTGCTCTGCGGATAGGCGACGTATTCGAACGACTCGATCTTCTGCGGAACGCCGTCCTCCAGCAGCTCGAAATCCTCGAGCCTGAGCCCCTCGATGATGCGGCCGTCGCGGCTTGGATACGCGTCCACCCGCACGAGGTTCGTGGCGGTCCGGAAGGGCGGCTGTCGCTGCGGATCCTGAGGCGCTGCGAGCAGCGTGGCGAGACAGAGCGCGGCGCCGACGAAGGGAGCGCACACGCGGAAGAGACGACCGCGACTTGCGACCATGGACGGGATCCTCCCCTCAGGCGTGGCCCCCCAAGTCTACACGCCTTCGACGACGATGAGGTCCCCCGTGGACGTCGCCTGCCGCAGCGCCTTCGCCGGCGCATAGTCGTCCGAGGCCCACCACTCCCGCGCCACCTCCACCGACGGAAATTCGATCATCACCAGCCGCTTCGGCTGCCAGGTGCCTTCGAGCACCTCGGTGCGCCCGCCGCGCGCGATGAAGCGTCCGCCGAATCTCTCGATGCTGATCGGCGACATCTTCTTGTAGTCCTCGTACTTCACCGGGTCCTGCACGTCGATGTGGGCTATCACGTATGCGGGCATCTCAACTCCAAACGCCAAACGCCAAACGCCAAACGCCAAACGCCAAACTCCAAACTTCAAACGCCAAACTCCCAAACCTCGAATGAATTACTCCCGGAGCACGGCCAGGAACGCCTCGCCGAGGTCTTCGGCCTTGCGTGTGCCCACGCCGTACACGGTGCGCAGGGCCTCGAGGCTCTGCGGCCGCACGCGGGCCATGTCGCGGAGCGTGGTGTCGTGAAAGATCACGTACGGCGGGACGCCGCGCGAGCGCGCGATCTGCAGCCGCACCGCGCGCAGCCGCTCGAACAGGTCACGGTCGACACCTTCCCAGGCCTCGGCTTCGACGCGCGACCGGCGCTGCTCGCGCTCGCGAACGACCCGCCGCTGCCGCGAGAGCGCGAGCGTCCCCGCCGCCCCGGCGTTCTTCAGCAGTTCCACCCCGTCGCTGGTCAGCGCGACCACGGGATACGCATCGTCGGTCTGCCGCAGAAAGCCCTGCGCGATCAGCTGCTCGATATAGCCGCGCACCTCGGCCGGCGGCGCCTCCGACAGCAGTCCGAACGTGCTCAGGCGGTCGTGGCCTCGCGCGGCCACCTGTTCGTTGCCGCTGCCGCAGAGCACGTTGGCGACGTGCGCCGCGCCGAACCGCTGCCCGACCCGGGCCACGCACGAGAGCACCTTTCGGGCGATCTCCACGGCGCCTGGCACGGCCTCGAGCTCGCCGAGACAGTAATCGCACGCTCCGCAGTCGTCACGCTCGTACCGTTCGCCGAAGTACCCGACCAGGTGTCGGTGGCGGCAGCCGACCCCCGCCGCATACCGCTCGATGTCGCGCAGCAGCTGCCGGGCGCTCGGGGTGAGCTCTCCGTTGCGCTCCAGCATCAGCCGCCACTTCATGAAGTCGGCCGACGAGTAGATGAGCACGCACTCGGCTTCGAGGCCGTCGCGCCCCGCCCGCCCCGACTCCTGCTGGTAGTGCTCCAGCGACTGCGGCGCGCCCGCGTGGACGACGAACCGCACGTCCGAGCGGTCGATCCCCATGCCGAAAGCGACGGTCGCGACCATGACGTCGATCTCCTCCTCGAGGAACGCGTCCTGGTTGCGGTGCCGCTCGGCGTCGTCGAGGCCCGCGTGGTACGGCAGCGCGCGCACACCCGACCCGCTCAACCAGGCCGCCAGCGCCTCGACCTCGCGCCGCGACGTGCAGTAGACGATGCCCGCTTCGCGGTGATGGCGCGCGAGCACGTCCTGCAGCTGCTTCTTCAGGTTGTTCCTCGGGAGCACGCGGTACACCAGATTCGGCCGGTCGAACGAGCCGACGAGCTCGAGCGGATCACGCAACTGGAGCTGCGATGCGATGTCGCGGCGGACCCGGGCGGTTGCCGTGGCGGTGAACGCGTGCAGGCTGGCCCCGGGGAACTCGCCGCGCAGCGCGGCGAGCTGGCGGTACTCGGGGCGGAAGTCGTGACCCCACTGGCTGATGCAGTGCGCCTCGTCGACCGCGATGAAGCTGACGCGGCAGCGCGCGAGCCACGCGCGAAAGCTGTCGCCTCCCTCGCCCGCCAGCCGTTCCGGCGAGACGTACAGCAGCCGGTAGCGGCCGGCGCGGACCCCCTCCGTGACGGCCCGCCGTTCGTCCGCCGACATCGTGCTGTTGATGAAGGCGGCGGCAACCCCGTTGCCGACGAGCGTATCGACCTGGTCCTTCATCAGCGAAATGAGCGGCGAGACGACCACCGCAAGGCCGTCGCGCACGAGCGCCGGCGCCTGAAAGCAGAGCGACTTGCCGCCGCCGGTCGGCAGCACGACGAGCGAGTCGCGACCGGCGAGGATGGCGGCCATCGCCTCGCGCTGCAGAGGCCGGAAGGACGAGAAGCCCCAGACGCGCTCGAGCACGGACGACAGCGCGTCCTCCATGGCAGCGCCGGGCGGAGAGGTGGAAACGACGTCGAAGCTCACGCGGCTGTAATGGTACACGCGCGGCGCGCTATAATCCGCGCATCCTTTCCCTCGCGCTGACCTCCATCGTGTGCCTGCTGGCGGCCGCCGTCCTCGTGTGGGTCGCCGTGCTGCAGCGCCGTGTCGCCAGGCTCGCCTCGGCGCACCGCCGTGCCGAAGACCAGGTCCGCTCGGCCCAGCGCGTCGAGGCGATCGGCCGCCTCGCGGGGGGCATCGCGCACGACTACAACAATCTGCTCACGGTCGTGCTCGGCTATTGCGACGTGATCGAGGGGGCGGCAGGCGGCAACCGCGACATCCTGGCGGCGCTGCACGAGATCCGCGGGGCGTCGCGGCGCGCGTCGGCGTCGACGCGGCGGCTGCTCGCGCTCGGACGGCCGGAGCCGCTGCAACCTTCGGTCGTCGACCTCAACGCCGTCGTCGGCGACATGTGCCGGCTGCTCGAGCACGTGGTGGGCCCCAATGTCACGGTGCTGTGTCCGCTGTCGTCGCGGCCGCTGCCGGTGCTGGCGGATCGCACGCAGCTCGACCAGGCGATCCTGAACCTCGTCGTCAACGCGCGCGATGCGATGCCGGCGGGCGGCACGCTGACCATCACCGCGACGAACACCGACGCGTTTGGCGTCGTCAGCGTCACGGACACCGGGATGGGGATCCCGGTCGAGGCGCAGGCGCACATCTTCGACCCGTTCTTCACGACGAAGAGTTCGGCCGACGGATCCGGACTGGGGCTCGCCATGGTGCACAGCTTCGTGCAGCAGAGCGGCGGGCAGGTCACCGTGCGCAGCACGCCGGGGCATGGCGCGACGTTCGAGCTGGCGTTGCCGCTCGCGAGCCGCGCCGGCGTCCCCGCGTGACATTGCACACCGTCTGACATTGCACGGCAGGGCGCCGACTTCAGTCGGCCCGCACTCCCGCCGTCACCGTGATACCGTCACGCGGCGGTAGGGGCCGACTTCAGTCGGCCCGCCGTCGCCGTGATACCGTCACGACGTGCTCGTCGAGACGACGCGGGGACTCTACTGCGCTGAAGGGCACTTCTTCGTCGATCCCTGGCAGCCGGTCCCCAGGGCGCTGATCACGCACGCGCACGGGGACCACGCCCGTCCGGGCTGCGATGCCTACCTGTGTACCCCTGAAACGGCATTCCTCCTTCGCCGACGGCTCGGTGCGGATGCGGCCATCGAGACGCAGCCGTATGGCGAGCGGCGCACCATCGGCGACGTGAGCGTCAGCTTCCATCCGGCCGGGCACGTGCTCGGCTCCGCGCAGATCCGCGTCGAAGGCGACGGCGGCGTCTGGGTCGTCGGCGGCGACTACAAGCGCGCGCCGGATCCGACGTGTGCGGCGTTCGAGCCGGTCCGCTGCGATACGTTCATCACGGAATCGACCTTCGGTCTTCCGATCTACCGCTGGGACGACACGGCGGCGATCACCCGCGACATCGTCTCGTGGTGGGACCGCAATCGCGCCGACGAGCGGACTTCGGTGCTCTTCTGCTACACGCTCGGCAAGGCGCAGCGTCTTCTGGCGGAGCTGGCGACGCTGACCGAGCGGCCGGTGTTCGTGCACGGGATGATGCTGGGCATGATCGAGGCGTACCGCGAGGCGGGCGTCCACCTGCCGGACGTGCGCCACGTGATCGAGCCGGACGCGGACGCCGGCCGCGCACGCAGGCGTTCGCGCGAGTCGTTCGCCGGCGAGCTCGTGCTCGCGCCGCTCGCCGCGCGCGGCACGCCGTGGATGCGGCGTCTTGGCATCCACTCGGACGCCTTCGCGTCCGGCCTGATGCGCGTGCGGGGCGTGCGGCGGCAGCGCGCCTACGACCGCGGCTTCGTCATCTCGGACCACGCCGACTGGCCGGCGCTGCTGGAGACGATTCGCGAGACCGGTGCCGCGCGCGTGCTCGCCACGCACGGGCACGCCGACGCGCTCGCGCGCCACCTGCGGTCGCTCGGCCTCGATGCCGGCACGATCCGCACCGCGTGGGAGGGCGAGCCGTCGGGCGACTGAGAAACGGCGCGGGCGCGGTGCGCGGTGAACGCGTGTGGCGCTCGCCGCGCCTCGGCCTGACGCCCGGAAAATCGCGCTTCCGGCGATCGCCTCACGGCGCCGCCTCGGCTGGGGTTTGCCGTGCGACATGCGCTGATCAGGGTCGGCGCCTGCTTGGTGCGAACGCCCGTGGCGAATCACTGCCTCGGCGCGGGCAGCGCCTCCAGCGCGATTTTCGAACTGACGCAGCGGGCTGGCCGCATCGCGCGGCGAGCGCCACACGCGTTCACCGCGCTGCACGTGCCGATCAGCGGCCAGCCCTGCACGCCACCGACCGCCGACACTACAATCGCGTCGTGCGCGAGTTCGCGGAGCTCTACGAGGAGATCGACAGCACGACGTCCACGAATGCGAAGGTGGCGGCCATGGCGCGCTACTTCGCGGCGGCGCCGCGTGCCGATGCGGCGTGGGCGGTCTTCTTTCTCACGGGCCGGCGGCTGAAGCGCCTCCTGCAGTACGCGCTGATCCACGAATGGACCATGGCGGCCACGAACATCGAGAGCTGGCTCCTCGAGGAGTGTTATGCCGTCGTCGGCGACGGCGCGGAAACCGCGGCGCTCGTGCTCGACCAGGTGCCGACGTCGCCTGAGCCGCCGCTGTCGCTGGCGGCGTGGATCGAGGAGCGGATCATCCCGCTGCGAGGCGCCGATCCGGCGGCGCAGCAGCGCCTGGTCACCGGGTGGTGGCGGGCGCTCGACCGGCTCGAACGCTTCATCCTGCTGAAGCTGCTCACCGGCGAGTTCCGCGTGGGCGTCTCGCAGACGCTCGTCGTCCGCGCGCTGGCGCAGGCGGCCGGGCTCGAGCCGCCCGTCGTCGCGGCGCGGCTCATGGGCGAGTGGACACCGACGGCAGCATGGTTCGAGCGCGTGCTGTCGCCCGAGCATACCGAGGACGACCGGTCGAAGCCGTATCCCTTCTGTCTGGCGGCCCAGCTCGATCAGCCGCCGGAGACGCTCGGAGATCCTGCCGACTGGCAGATCGAATGGAAGTGGGACGGGATCCGCGCGCAGTTGATCCGGCGCGGCGAGGGCGTGCATCTCTGGTCGCGCGGCGAGGAGCTGATCACGCACCGGTTCCCGGAGATCGCGGCGGCCGCGACACACCTGTCCGATGGCACGGTGCTCGACGGCGAAGTGCTCGCCTTCCGTGACGAACGGCCGATGCCGTTCTCCGCACTCCAGCAGCGGATCGGCAGGCAGAAGCAGGTGGCGCAGATGTCGCGCGCGGTGCCGGTGGTGTTCATGGCGTACGACCTGCTCGAGCACGGCGGCGAAGACATCCGCCAGCGCCCGCTGTCGGAGCGCCGGCGCCGGCTCGAGGCGCTGCTCGACGCCCAGGGCGGCGGCGTCCTGCGTCCGTCTGCCCTACTGGAGGACTCGACCTGGCACGCGCTCGCCGAGGCGCGCTCCCGGTCGCGCGCCCTCGGCGTCGAGGGGCTGATGATCAAGCGGCTCGACTCCACCTACGGCGTCGGCCGCAAGCGCGGCGAGTGGTGGAAGTGGAAGATCGACCCGTATGCCGTGGACGCCGTGCTCCTCTACGCGCAGCCCGGCAGCGGCAAGCGCGCGAGCCTGCTCACCGACTACACGTTCGGCGTCTGGCACGAAGGAACGCTCGTGCCTTTCGCGAAGGCATACTCCGGCCTGTCGAACGAAGAGATCGCAGAGCTCGACCGCTGGATCCGCCGCCATACCATCGAGCGGTTCGGCCCCGTGCGGCACGTCGAACCGGTGCAGGTGTTCGAGCTCGGCTTCGAGGGGATCGCCGAGTCGTCGCGCCACAAATCAGGGATCGCCGTCCGTTTTCCCCGCATGCTGCGCTGGCGGCGCGACAAGCGGGCAGACGAGGCCGACACGCTGGAGAACGTCCGGCGGCTGCTGCGTGCGCCGCCGTAGCCGCGACCGCGCACGGGCCGGTTGCGACGAAGCGGGATCAGGGGAACAATGACCCCATGCGCGCACATGACGTCGTTGACGGCCCTTCACGGCTGCCGGCCGGACTCACGATCGTCGGCGAGCTCAGCTCCGGCCAGGACCTTGTGATCGCCGGAAGATTCGACGGACAGATCACGATGCCCGACCGGGGCGTGACGATCAGCGAGACCGGGCGCGTGCACGCGAAGATCGTCGCGCGCACCATCACGGTGGCGGGCCGCGTCGAGGGAACCCTGGTCGCGTCGGCGCGCATCACCCTCGACGAGACCGCGTCCGTCGAGGCGCACCTCCAGACGCCTTCCCTGACGATGAAGGACGGCGCGCGCTTCACGGGAACCGTGGATCCGGAACGCACCGCCGCGGCGGTGTCGGTCGCGCGCTATCGGCAGAAGCAGGCGGACGAGCCCGATGTGAAACCGGGCTAGCGAGGACCTCCGGGAGGCGCGGTTCGGCCCCGCATCCGGCGCAGCACGATGCCATAGATCGCGCCGTTCAGGATCAGCGCCGCCAGCCCCATCACGACCTGCGCCTCGCGCGTCAGCCCCTCCGGATACAGCACCGGCAGCAGATAGCGCGCGATGAAGTCGCCGCCGTACGGCGCTTCGCCCGCCCGGGCCCGCAGCTCGTTCTCGAGCGGCGTGAGCGGGCAGATCCAGCCCCCGAACTCGATCGCCACCCCCCACACCGCCGCCGGCACGTGCGCCCATGCCACACGCGGCCAGCGCAGCACGAGCAGCCCGCCCACCGCCACGAACACGACGAACGCGAAGTGCAGGACGAGGACGACGTCGGCCAGGATGGAGTACATCGCGACCGGCGTCACCAGTAGACGACGTCGAGCCCTCGAATGCGCGGGAAGCTGCGGCGGTCGCGAGTCGCGATGCGATAGCCGAGCATCACGCCGGTGGCGGCGATCAGCAGATCGTGCGCGCCGACCGCCTGACCCCGTCCACGCAGATCGGCCGAGAGCATCGCGTGCACTCTGGCGGCCGCCAGGTCGAACGGCACCACCGGGAGCAGCGCGAGCAGCGCCTCGATCCCGGTTTCGATCCGCGCCCTGCGGACGCCCGGCTTCTGCCGGTGGACGCCGTGCAGCAGCTCGGAGGCGGTGACCGCCGCGATCGCCACCGGCTCATCGGCGTGACGCTCGAGCAGCCCGGCGAAGTCGAGACGACCGCGCTCGGCTGCGATGAGGACACTGGAATCGATCAGCGTTCCCATGAATCGCCGGGGACCGCCGGCACGTTGAACGCGCTCGTCGCACGTTCGACGTCCTCCAGGTACGCCTCGTCGAGCGCCGGCCGTGAACGCAGCCAGTCGGCGAGCTGCCCGAGCGTGCAGTGCCCGCCCGACACCGGGCCGATCTGGGCCACGGGCCGTCCGCCGCGTTCGACGATGTAGACGGCGCGCTCCTCGCGGACGCGATCAACGAGCGCGCCGAACTTCTTGGCCGCTTCGCTCGCCGTGACATGATGCTTGTGGCGCGACATTTCCGTATTTTACGGAAACCCATGGAGCGACCGCAAATCGCACGGCGGCACACCTCCTATGCGATTGCAAGCGGAAGCTGTTCGGATGCGCGAACCGGTGTCCCACGGGCGGACAGCGACGTCGGCCCGCGGTCGCGAATTCCGGTATGCTCCCGGCGGCACGACATCTGAACGAGCCGCGCGCGGGAGGACGCCATGTGGCACGACCTTCGTTAGGCGATTCGCACGCTCCGGAAGCACCCGGGCTTCGTCACCCTGGCCGCGCTCGTGCTCGCGCTCGGGATCGGGCTCAACACCGCCATCTTCAGCGTCGTCTACGCGATGCTGTTCAAACCGTATGCGGTGGAGTCGCCACACGAGCTCGTGTCGATCTACAGCCGTCTGCCGAAACAGCCGGATCGTCCGACCGTGATCTCCAGCGCGTTCTACCGGTCCTTGCGTGACGACGACGAGTCGTTCACGGAACTAACCGCGCAGTGGGGCGTCACGTACACCATGCGCGCCGCCGGCCAGACCGACATGATCGCGGCCGCCTGGGTGCTCTCCAACTACTTCGACGTGCTCGGCGTGAAGCCGGCGCTGGGGCGGCCACTGCTCGGGGCGGAAGACGATATCTCCACGACCGAGCGCGCGGCGGTCATCAGCCACGCGCTGTGGACGCGCCGCTTCGGCGCGGATCCCGGCATCCTGGGCCGGCAGATCACGCTCGCCCTCTACGAGCAGACCGACGTCCCCTTCACCATCGTCGGCGTCATGCCGCCGGGCTTCACCGGAATCACCGATCCCTGGAAGCCGGCGCAGCTCTGGGTGACGATGGCACAGGGGCGGCTCGATGCGACGCGCTCGCGCGATCAGTGGTCGGCCGTGGCCGTGGCGCGGCTGCGGCCCGGCGTCACGCTCGAGCAGACGCGCGTACGACTGGAGGCGCGGGCCAGGCAGTTCCAGTCCGCGCAGCGCGGGTGGAAGCCCGAGTACGAGTGGCGGCCGGCCCTCTACCGGACGAACGACATCCGCACGCCGTACGACCCGGCCGCGGCGGTGATCCCGGCGCGAATGGCCGGCGCGTTGACACTCGTCGTGAGCATGGTGCTGCTGGTCGCGGCAGCAAACATCGCCGGCATCCTGATGGCGCGCGGCGTCGGACGATCGGGCGAGATCGCCGTCCGGCGCGTGCTCGGGGCAGGCCCCGTGCGCATCGTCCGGCAGCTCCTCGCCGAATCGCTGCTGCTGGCCGCAGGGGGCGGCGTGCTCGGGTTCCTCGCCGCGGCGTGGCTGCTCGAGGCCTTTCGGCTGCTGACGCCGCTCCAGTTCGCCTTCGACGTCTCGATGGACACGCGCATCGCGCTCTTCACCGTCGCGATCTGCGTCGCCGCGGGGCTGGTGGTCGGCATCATGCCGGCGTGGCAGGCCATGAAGCTCGACGTCCTCCCATGGCTCGCCGGCGGCAGCGGGATGCAGACGAGGCCCTCGAGCCGGCGGCTGCGGCACGGCATCACCATGCCGCAGGTCGCCGGCTCGCTCGTCCTGCTGCTCGTCGCCGGCGTCTACGTACGCGATCTGCTGCGCGTGGAACTGACGGACACCGGCTACACGACACGAAACGTCGTGGTCGCCTACCCGGTGCTGAGAACGCATCCGGGTGAACGAGCGGACCCGCGGCAGCGCGATCCAGCCGCCGGCAGGCAGCGGGAGGAGCGGTACGCCGAGCGGACCCGGCGCTTCTACGCGCAGCTCGTCGACCGCCTCCGCACGGTTCCCGGCGCTGCGGACGTGGCGATCGCCGGCTGGCGGCTGCCGCTGTACGAGCAACGCGGCGACGCCACGTGGCACGCGGTGCCCCACGACGACTTCCAGGCCGGGGTGCGGCAAGGCGTCGAGAGCAACAGTTTCTCGATCTCACCGGGCTACTTCCGCACGCTGGACATTCCGCTCCTGGCCGGACGCGACTTCGACGCGCGCGACACGCCGCGCATGCCGAAGGTCGCGATCGTATCGGCGGGCGTGGCACAGCGCCTCTGGCCGGGGCGCGACCCCCTCGGTCGGATGGTCACGCTCGTGAGCGCCTGGTCGCCGAGCCACGACAGCACTTCGTACGAAGTCATCGGCGTGGCGCGCGACGTGCGGCCGGTGCTGCACGAGTCGGGCGCGCACCATCTGGTCTACCTGCCCCTGAGCCAGGAGTGGCGGCCGTCGGTGTCGCTCGTCCTCGCTCGTGGTGTCGGCGACTCCCGCACGCTGATCCCTGCTGTCCAGGAGGCCGTGAGGGGCGCGGATACGTTTGCCGACGTGACGCGCGTCCGCACCCTGTCGGAGATCACCGCCGAGATCCTCTATCCGCGCAGGCTCGCGGCCGCGGTCCTCGGCGTCTCCGCTGCGCTGGCGCTGTTCCTTGCCACCATCGGCATCTACGGCGTCGTCTCGTACTCCGTAGCCCAGCGCACCGGCGAAATCGGCGTCCGGCTGGCGCTCGGCGCCGAGCGCAGCGACATCGTGCGGCTGGTGCTCCGGGAAGGAATGACGATCGCGACAGCCGGCGCTCTGGCTGGAATCGGCGCTGGATACGCGGCGATCCGCATCACGTCGAGCCGCTATCTTTCGCTCCCCTCGGTCGATCCTGTTACCCTGACCGTGACGCCGCTCCTGATCGGTGCGATCGTGCTCCTCGCGTGCTACGTGCCGGCGCGGCGCGCCGGCCGCGTGGATCCCATGGAGGTACTGCGGAGGACGTGATGCTCGGGTTTCTCTTCTCGACCGACAAGCAGGTCCGCGACAAGCTGCGCGGCGGCTCGTTCAGGATCCGCTGCCCGAAATGCCAGTGGCAGCCCGGCCGCCAGGACACCTGGTGCTGCACGCCCGGGTGCGGCCACGTCTGGAACACCTTCGACACGCGCGCGCTGTGCCCCGGGTGCAGCAAGCAGTGGACGCACACGTCCTGCCTGCGGTGCACCGAGTGGTCGCTGCACGAGGAGTGGTACGACGAGCAGCCGGCCGACTGAAGGCCGCGGCGGTGCGGAATCGGAGGTTCGGCACCGTCGCCGTCACTCGCAGGGCGGACCGGTCGCCAGGTTGCCGACACGGCGCGCGGCCTGACTGACGCCACAGGCGCGCGCGTCTCGTGGCGCCTCGGCCTACGCCCGGAAAAACGCGCTTCCGGCGCATGCCTCACGATGCCGCCTCGGCTCGGGTGATCCGAAGGCCGGACGGGGATCATCCGGGCTCAGAGGCGATCCCGGCGTCAGTGGCGAAACCGCGCCTCGGCGGACGGGACCGCCTGCAGCGCGTTTTTCGGAACGTCACCCGCGAGATCGAGCGGGTGACGCCGCGGGCTGGCCGCATCGCGCCACGAACCGCGCACGCCTGCGGCGTCGGGACGCCGCGCACTGTTTCACCCACCGCGACAGCGAGCCGGCGGGGCGGCGGGCACGTCCGGCTCGCTGT
>Ga0247719_1000711_pt1 | contig 17578 bp, 17 predicted proteins | sample 41E_DmetaG_FD_189046 | JGI IMG/M metagenome (GOLD analysis project Ga0247719, IMG submission 189046) | Soil microbial communities from hillslope of Landscape Evolution Observatory, University of Arizona, Oracle, AZ, United States - 4-1-E_D | ecosystem: Engineered > Artificial ecosystem >...
CCGCTGCTCATTGCCAAGGGCAATTTGGGCCTGCTCGACCGGCCGGCGGTGGCGATCGTCGGCGCGCGCAACGCGTCGGCTGCAGCGTGCCGCTTCGCGCGCGGGCTGGCGCACGATCTCGGTCAGCTCGGCTTCGTCGTCGTCTCCGGTCTGGCCCGCGGCATCGACGCCGCAGCGCATGACGGGGCGATGGACGCAGGGACGATCGGCTGCGCCGCGGGCGGGATCGACGTCTTCTACCCGCCCGAGAATGAAGAGCGGCAGAGGCGGATGTGGGAGGTCGGGCTGGTGATCAGTGAGCGGCCGCCGGGCCTCGAGCCGCGCTCGCGCGACTTTCCGCGGCGCAACCGGATCATCGCCGGCATGGCGGCAGGGACGGTGGTGGTCGAGGCCGCGCCGCGGTCGGGATCGCTGATCACGGCGCGCCTCGCGGCCGAGGCCGGGCGGGAGGTGATGGCGGTGCCTGGCTCCCCGCTCGATCCCCGCGCGCGCGGCTGCAACCAGCTGATTCGCGACGGCGCGACGCTGGTCCAGAGCGCCGACGACGTCGCCGAGGCGGTTCGGCCGTTCGAGAGCCGCGTGCAATCCCCGCTTCACGCCTATGAGCCCGAGGCGGAAGCCATGGACGGCGATAGCGCGGGCGACCGGGTCGAAGCGCTTCTTGGTCCGTCGCCGGTTCCGGTCGACGAGATCGTCCGCTTGTCGGGCGCCTCGCCAGGCGCGGTGCAAATGGCGCTGCTCGAGCTCGACCTCGCCGGGCGGCTCGATCGTCATGCCGGGGGCAAGGTCAGCCTGCGTGCCGCTTGACGAGCGGAATCCCCGCCCGCCACCATCGCGCGTACGTACGTATAGGGTAGGAACAGCTTGAAACTCGTCGTTGTTGAATCGCCGGCCAAGGCGAAAACCATCGAAAAATATCTGGGGCCCGGGCACCGCGTGCTCGCCTCCTTCGGCCATGTGCGCGACCTTCCGCCGAAGGACGGCTCGGTCGATCCCGACCAGGGTTTCGAGATGCAGTGGCAGGTGTCTCCGGACCGGTCGAAGCAGCTGAAGGCGATTGCGGACGAAGCGAGGAGCGCGGACAGCCTGATCCTCGCGACCGACCCCGATCGCGAGGGCGAGGCGATTAGCTGGCACGTGCAGGAAGTCTTGCGCCAGAAGAAAGCGCTGCCGGCGGACGTACAGCGGGTGACGTTCAACGCCATCACCAATGCCGCGGTGAGCGAAGCGATGAAGCGGCCACGCGGCCTCGATGAGGATCTGATCGACGCCTACCGGGCGCGGAGGGCGCTGGATTATCTGGTTGGTTTCACCTTGTCGCCGATCCTGTGGCGCAAGCTGCCGGGCGCGAAATCAGCCGGTCGCGTGCAGTCGGTCGCGCTGCGCCTGATCGTCGACCGCGAACGCGAGATCGAGATCTTCCGCCCACAGGAATATTGGGCGGTCGTCGCGAGCTTCGAAAAGGACGGCCAGAGGTTCACCGCTCGGCTCGCCCAGTTCGACGGCCGCAAGATCGATCGGCTGACCATCGGCGGCCGCGGCGAGGCGGATGCGGCGAGAGCGGTCGTCGAGGCAGGGCGCTTCGCCGTCTCCTCGATCGAGACCAAGCCTTTCGCCAAGAACCCCCCGCCACCGTTCACGACGTCGACGCTTCAGCAAGAGGCGGCGCGCAAGCTCGGCTTTTCCGCCAGCCACACGATGCGCGTCGCGCAGGGGCTCTATGAGGACGGGTTGATCACATACATGCGCACCGACGGCATCGACATGGCGCCCGAGGCGATCAGTGCGGCGCGCCGCGCGATCGCCAGCCGCTACGACGCCGGCTTCGTGCCCGACAGGCCGCGCCAGTATCAAAGCAAGATCAAGAACGCCCAGGAAGCGCACGAGGCGATCCGCCCGACCGATTTCGACCGCTCGCGGGCGGCGTCGGGCGATCATGCGCGGCTGTACGAGCTGATCTACAACCGCGCGCTGGCGAGCCAGATGGCTTCGGCGCGGCTCGAGCGAACCACGGTGGAGCTGACCGACGGCGCAGGCCGCGCGGTGCTTCGCGCCAGCGGCCAGGTGGTGCTCTTCCCGGGATATCTCGCGCTTTACGAGGAGGGCCGCGACGAGAAAGCGGACGAGGAAGAAGGCGCCCGCATGCCTGCGCTGCGGGAGGGCGATCTCCCGGCGAAGACCGGCGTGGATGCGACCCAGCATTTCACCCAGCCGCCTCCGCGCTATTCCGAGGCAAGCCTGGTCAAAAGGCTTGAGGAGCTCGGGATCGGCCGGCCGTCGACCTATGCGTCGATCCTGCAGACGCTCAAGGATCGCGAATATGTGCGGGTCGACAAGGGGCGCTTCATCCCCGAGGAGAGCGGCCGCCTGGTGACGGCTTTCCTCGAGCGCTTCTTCGAACGCTACGTCAGCTACGATTACACAGCGGAGCTCGAGGAGGAACTGGACGACGTTTCCGGCGGACGCCTCGACTGGCAGAAACTGCTCGACGATTTCTGGCGCGACTTCCGGCCCAAGGCGGGCGAAGTCATGGACCAGAAGCCGAGCGAGATCACCCAGGCGCTCGACGAGTTCCTTGCGCCGTGGCTCTACCCGCCGCGCGCCGACGGCAGCGATCCGCGCGTCTGTCCGCAATGCGGCAACGGGCGCCTCAGCCTTCGCGGCGGCAAGTTCGGCGCTTTCGTCGCCTGCTCCAACTATCCCGAATGCCGCTACACGCAGAAGTTCGGCCAGGGCGGCGACCAGGCGCAGAGCGATGGACCGACGGACCTCGGCGAGGGAATCACGCTCAAGAGCGGCCGCTTCGGCCCCTATGTCGAGCGCGGCGACAAGCGCGCCTCCATCCCCAAGGACGTGCCGCTCGAGGACGTCACCACCGAAGTCGCCGAGCGCCTGCTGTCGCTGCCGCGGGAGGTCGGGCTGCACCCGGAGACCGGGAAGCCGATCACAGCCTCGATCGGCCGCTACGGTCCGTATCTCGCGCACGACGGCAAATATGCGAAGCTCGGCTCCACCGCCGAGGTGTTTGAGGTCGGCATGAACGCAGCGGTGGCTAAGCTCGCGGATGCGGCCGCCGGTGGGGGCAAGCGCGGCGCGTCGCGCGAGCCGATCGCCGTGCTTGGCCAGCATCCGAACGGCAAGGATGTGAAGGTGATGGCCGGGCGCTACGGCCCGTACGTCACCGACGGGACGATCCACGCGACGCTGCCGAAAGGCGCGGATCCCAAGGCCGTAACATTGGACGAGGCGGTTCGCCTGATCGACGAACGCGCGGCGAAAGGCCCGGCGAAGAAGAAGGGCGGCAGAACGGCGCGGAAGAAGGCGAAATGATCGAGATCGAATTGAAGCGCCTGCCGCACGGCCAGGACCTTCCGGTCCCGGCCTATGCGACCGATGGGGCTGCCGGCATGGATGTGGTCGCGGCGGAGGATGTGACGCTCGGGCCGGGCCAGCGGCACGCGGTCGCGACGGGCTTTGCGATCGCGATCCCGCCGGGCTTCGAAGTGCAGGTGCGGCCGCGTTCGGGCCTTGCGCTCAAGCATGGCATCACCTGTCTCAACACGCCGGGCACGATCGACGAGGATTATCGCGGCGAAGTGAAAGTCATCCTCGCCAACCTCGGCAGCGAGCCGTTCGAAGTGCGGCGCGGCGAGCGCATCGCGCAGCTCGTGCCCGCGCCGGTGCTCAAGGCAAGCTTCCGTGAAGTGGAGCAGCTGAGTGAAACGGGCAGGGGAGCCGGGGGCTTCGGCAGCACCGGCCAATGATCGGCGGCCAGTGAATCTGCGCGACGAAGAGCTGGAGCGTTATGCGCGGCACATCGTCCTGCCGCAGGTCGGTGGCGTCGGCCAGCGCAAGCTCAAGGAAGCGAGCGTCGCCGTCGTCGGCGCCGGTGGCATCGGCAGCGCGGTGATCCCGGCGCTCGCGGGGGCGGGCGTCGGCCGTCTTACGATCATCGACGACGATGTGGTGGAGATCGGCAACCTCCACCGTCAGCCTTTGTTTCGGGAGCGCGACGCCGGCTATTCCAAGGCCGATCTCGCGCTGCAGTTCGTCCAGAGGCTCAACCGTTTCGTGAAGGCGGTACCGGTGCAGGAGCGGATCGGACCGGACAATGCGCAAAGGCTGCTCGGCGGCCATGACATGGTGATCGACGGCAGCGACAATTTCGCGACCCGGCTGGCGGTCAGCGATGTCTGCGTGCAGCTCGGCATCCCGCTGGTCTCGGCGGCGGCGGTGCAGTTCCAGGGCCAAGTCGGACTGTTCCGCGGCAGGCCGTGCTTCCGCTGCTTTGTCGGCGATGCGTTCGACGCCGAGGATTGCGACAATTGCGGGGAGCTTGGGGTGCTGGGAGCGCTCGCGGCGACGACCGGCAGCTTCGCCGCTTTGCTCGCGATCAACACGATCGTCGGAGCCGGTCCCGACCAGGCGGGGGCGGTGCACATCTTCGATGGCGAGAAGCTCAGCTGGCGCCCGATCCGGATTCCGGCGGATCCCGGCTGCAGGGCTTGCGGATCAGCCTAAGGCGTCGGCGATGCCCGCGATCAGCCGCCGCGCAACTTCATCCTTCGTCCCTTCGGGCCAGTCCTCGACGCCATCCTTTGTGACCAGGTGGACCCGGTTGCGCTGTCCGCCCATGACGTCACCCGAAACGTCGTTGGCGACAATCCAGTCAGCATTCTTTGCTGCGCGTTTCGCGGTCGCCTGCTCGACCACGCGCTCGGTCTCCGCTGCGAAGCCGACCAGCAGGCGCGGGCGCTGGCTGCTTGTCGCCAGCTCGGCCAGGATGTCGCGCGTCGCCTCGAACTGGAGCTGAGGCGGACCGTCGCTTTTTTTCAGTTTTGTCGGCGCTGTTACCACGCGCCAGTCGGCGACGGCGGCGACCAGGATCGCGGCATCCGCGGGAAGCGCCGCGAACACGGCATCGGCCATCTGCTCGGCCGTTTCCACGTCCACACGGTCGACGCCTGCCGGGGTTTCCAGCGCGACCGGACCGGCGACCAGCGTCACTCGCGCGCCCGCCTCGGCTGCGGCGGCCGCGATCGCGAACCCCTGCCGCCCCGACGAGCGGTTGGCGATCACGCGCACCGGATCGATCGGCTCGTGCGTCGGCCCGGCCGTCACGACGATGTGCTTGCCCGCAAGCGTCACTTCAGCAGGTCGGCGAGCTGATCCATGAGGTCCTGCGGCTCGGGCAGGCGGCCGGGGCCGTATTCACCGCAGGCCATCTCACCCTCGGCCGGATCGATCACCCGGACGCCGTCGGCCCTGAGCTTGGCAATGTTGCGCTGCGTCGCGGCGTGCTGCCACATGCGCACATTCATCGCGGGGGCGACGACGACGGGCTTGTCCGTTGCCAGCAGAAGCGTGGTGGCAAGGTCGTCGGCAATGCCGGCCGCCATCTTGGCGAGCAGGTCGGCGGTCGCCGGGCAGACGAGGACGAAATCCGCGGCGCGGCTGAGCTGGATATGGCCGATCTCGACTTCCTCCTTGAGCTCCCACAGGCTCGTGTGGACCTGGTTCTCGGAAAGCGTGCCGAGACTCATCGCGGTCACGAAATGCTCGCCGCCTTTCGTGAGGACCGGCGTGACCGAATGGCCGGCCTTCTTCAGCAGGCGCACCAGCTCGAGGCTCTTGTACGCGGCGATTCCGCCGCCGACGATGAGTAGGACGCGGGCCATGGCCACGCTCTGCCGCGCAATGCCGCCCAAGTCGAGACCGGCACCGATCGGGCATCTCGTGCATTGGTCGGTCCTGATGTTGGCACATGCGATCAACAGGGCTGAAGCCAGGCTCCTCGAGTTCGACCACCGGTCGCACGAGCTCTTTGAGGATTATGGCGATACGGCGCCGGTCAAGGCACTCGACCTGTTCAGCAAGCTCGGCGACCAGCCGCAGGTCCGGGCCGTTTCCATTATGGTGTTTGTTGCCGGGATTTTTGCGCGGAGCGAGAAGCTGGTTCGCGCCGGGGCGCGTATGCTCATCGCCCATGAGGCCGCCACTTTCGCCAAGAGCAGGGTCAAGTCCGAGATCGATCGTACCCGCCCGCGAAGCGCGAGCTCGCGCGCCGAGAAGAAGCTGAAGAAGGGGCCACACCAGGCGAAAGAATTGACCAGCTTCCCGTCCGGCCACAGCGCAGGCGCGATTGCCGCGGCCCGCGCATTTTCCCGAGAGTTTCCGGAATATGGCCCGGCTGCAATCGGCGCGGCCACCGTGATCGCCGCATCGCAGGTGCCGCGCTGCGCCCATTATCCGACCGACGTTGCGGCTGGCCTTGCAGTCGGCCTGGCGGCAGAGAAGGCGGTTGATGTCGTATGGGACGTCTCGCTGACTTTGCTGGGGTCGCAGCGGCCTGGCGACTAGGCGCGTACTGCCGGCCCTTGCGCACTGCCCCTCGATGCGCGCAGCCTAGAGAGATGATTTCGAACGTCGTTCGCCAGGCACTGGCCCTCGCCCAGTCCGGCGGTGCTGCACAAGGCCTGGCGTTGATTCGCGAGGCGCAAGTGCGGGGTGAGGCCGATGCCTTCCACCTCGAGGGCCTGTGGCTGCTCGAAGGCCGTTTCCTTCCGCGCGACTTCGCCGCGGCCCGGGAGGCGTTCGCGGCCGCTGAGCGGCTTGGTCATGTCGGAGCGGCCCGAACCTTGTCCGGCCTTGTTGCCTGCGGAATCGGAGCTCCGCCCGACTGGACCGCCGCTCTGGGCCGGCTCGAGCAATGGGCCGATCGCGATCCCGTCGCCGCCCGGCAGCTCGAGCTGATCGAGCGAATGGCAATCGACGATGAGGGCAATCCAAATCGGGCTTACGAACCCTGCACGATCTGCGAGGGCCCGCGCATCGAGCGGGTGGACGGGCTGATCACCCAAGAAGAGTGCAGCTTCCTCATCGAGCTCGTGCAACCGCGGATGCAACGCGCGACGATTTTCCATGAAGGCGAGCAGCGTTTCATCGAGGATCCGATCCGGCGGTCGGACAAGGCGGCCTTCTCGATCGTCAGCGAATGGCCATTCGTTCGTGCGATCAATCGACGCATCGCCGCCGCCACGGCGACGGCGGTCGAATGCGGCGAGCCGCTGCAAATTCTCCGCTACGGGCCCACGCAGGAATATCAGCCGCATTTCGACGCCATCGCCGGGATGGACAATCCGCGCGTCCTGACCGCACTCACCTGGCTGAACGAAGATTATGAAGGCGGGGAGACGCGCTTCGACCGACTCGGCCTCAGTGAGAGGGGAAGGACGGGCGACCTGATGCTGTTCGCCAATACCCATGCTGACGGCAGCCCCGACGAGCGCACGCTCCATTCGGGGGCGCCGGTCGTGGCGGGCGCAAAATATATGGCCTCACGGTGGATCCGCGCGCACCCGCCGGGTGAGCGCGGCTTCGGGCGTCACGAGGTCGAGCGAAGCTAGGCGAGGATCAGCGCCGCCGCGGCGCCAAGTGCTGCCGAGATCGCGGCGACGAGCGCCGGACTGAGCCAGCGGCGGTGCTCGATGATCTCAATTTCCGGCAATGGCGGAGACGGGGGCGCGGCGCCTCGCGGCGGATAATATTGGTCGAGACGATCGACCAGCTCGGGCAGCTTCTTCGCCGCGCGCACGAGCTCGATGATGCGGTCGGCGTAATAGGCCTCGGGGCCGAGCTCGGAGCGGATCCATTCCCGCAGGAACGGCTCGGCGGTTTCCCACATGTTGATGTCCGGGTCGAGCGCAGTCGCCACCCCCTCGTTCATCACCATCGTCTTTTGCAGCAGCAGCAAATGCGGCTGCGTCTGCATGTCGAAATCACGGGTGATCGCAAACAGGGTTTCGAGCATCCTGCCGATCGAGATTTCCTTGACCGGAAGACCGCGGATCGGCTCGCCGGCAGCGCGCAGCGCCGTCGCGAACTCGTCGACATTGTGGTGGGCGGGCACATATTGCGCCTCGAAATGGATCTCGGCGACGCGGCGATAATCGCCGGTAATCAGGCCGTAGAGGATTTCCGCGAGCCACACACGCGCCCGCCGGTCGATGCGGCCCATGATGCCGAAGTCGATCGCGCCGATGCGGCCGTCGGGAAGAGCGAACAAATTTCCGTGGTGGAGGTCGGCGTGGAAGAAGCCGTCGACCACTGCCTGGCGGAGGAAGGCGCGGACAAGGCTCGCAGCGAGCGCCTTGCAGTCGTGGCCCGCCTCGATCAGCGCATCGCGGTCGCTGAGCTTGATCCCGTCGAGCCATTCCATCGTCAGCACTCGACGGGCGGTGCGGCGCCAGTCGATTTGCGGAACGTAATAGCCGGGCTCGGCGACCATATTCTCGCGCAGCTCGGACGCCGACGCGCCTTCGCGCTGGAGATCAAGCTCACGCGCCGTCCACTGGCGGAAATGGGCGACGACCAGCCGCGGGCGAAGCCGCTGAGCCTCGCCGCCATAGCGCTCGACATGGGCTGCCGCCCATTCATAGGTCTCGATCGCCTTAGCGAATTCCTCCTCGACCCCGGGACGAAGGACTTTGACGGCCACTTCGCGCCCGTCGGTGGTCACTGCGCGGTGCACCTGTGCGATCGAGGCCGATCCGATCGGGACTTCGTCGAACTCGGCATAGAGCGTGTCGAGCGGCGCACCGAACGCCTGTTCAATAGTCTCGCGGATGTCTGCGTAACGCGCCGGCGGCAGGTCGTCCTGAAGCAGGGACAAATTTGCTGCGGCCTCGGCGCCGACGAGGTCGGGCCGCGTCGAAAGCGCCTGGCCGAGCTTCACGGCGGCCGGGCCGATCGCGACGAGCGCGTCGGCATATTGCGGGGTAGGCGGGATGCGCGCGCCGAAGCGGGCAATGCGCGACAGTCGCCGAACCGGCGGCGGGGTCAGCGGATCGCGTTCGATTCCGCGCAGCGCGCCGTGGCGGGCAAGCGTCCGACCCCACTTTAGCAGACGCCACAAATGGGTGACCGAAGTCGTCAAATCTTCCAGCCCGAATGGATCGTCACAAGGCCTCCAAGCATCGGCTCGACCGCGGCGCGTAAGAAGCCCGCGTCCGCGACCATTCGCCGGAACGCCTGTGGCCGCGGAAAGCGTCGGATGCTTTCGACCAGATAGCGGTAGCTGTCCTCGTCATCCGCGACCGCCTTGCCGATGCGCGGAATGACGTTTGACGCCCAGCTTTCGTAGATCTGGGCAAAGCCCGGCCAGTCGCTGCTCGAGAATTCCATGCAGTAGAAGCGCCCGCCGCGTTTCAGCACGCGATGCGCTTCGCGCAGCGCCGCCGGGATGTCGGTCACGTTCCGGATGCCGAAGACGATGGTGTAGGCGTCGAAGCTCCCGTCGTCGAACGTCAGCGTTTCCGCATTTTCGACCTTCCATTCGAGGCCGGAAAGGCCGCGCTCTCTCGCCCGTTCGCGCCCGACCTCGAGCATGTCGGCGTTGATGTCGGCCACGGTCACCCGCGCGCCGCGCCGGGCCATGCGAAAGGCGACGTCGCCCGTGCCGCCGGCCATGTCGAGGATATCCTCCCCGGCGCGCGGCTTCACGCGGTTCACGAACCGATCCTTCCACAGCCGATGCATTCCGCCCGACATGAGGTCGTTCATCAGATCGTAGCGCCGGGCGACCGAGCTGAAGACCTCGCCGACGCGGCGCGTCTTCTCCTCGGGGCTGACCAGCTGGTCGCCGAAATTCACGCGGTCACTCATCGGCCAGCGCCTCTAGCGAGCTTGGCCCGGCTTCGCCATATCGCCCGGCAATGCCCGAGCTTCCCGAAGTCGAGACCACGGTGCGCGGCCTGGAACGGGTGCTCGAGGGCCGCCGCATCGCCAGGATAGAGGCGCGCCGGCCCGACCTTCGGCGTGTGTTGCCGCCGGACCTTGGTCAGCGTCTCACCGGCGCCCGGGTCGAGGGCCTTCGCCGCCGCGCCAAATATGGGCTGATCGATACCGACCGCGGCGATACTTTGGTCTTTCACCTGGGCATGTCGGGGCGATGGCGGATCGAGCCGCAGTCGATCGACAAGCACGACCACATCCTCATCGATACCGACGACGGCCGGCGGGTCGCCCTCAACGACCCGCGACGGTTCGGTTCGATCGACCTCTTGCCGACCGCCGACCTCGACCAGTGCGAGCCGTTCCGGACCATGGGGCCGGAGCCGTTCGCGCTCGACCCGCGCGAGCTCAAGCGCCGCCTTTCCGCCCGCAACGCGGCGATCAAGCTGCTTCTGCTCGACCAGCGAATCGTCGCCGGGCTCGGCAACATCTATGTCTGCGAGGCGCTGTTCCGCGCCGGAATCCATCCCGCCCGTGCCGGCGGCTCCATCTCGCTCGACCGCCTGCGACGGCTGGTGGGCGCGATCGAGGAGGTGCTTGCCGAAGCGATCGAAGCCGGCGGTTCGACGCTTCGCGATTTCGCCGCGCCGGACGGCGAGCTCGGCTATTTCGTCAAGAGTTTTTGCGTCTATGACCGCGAAGGGCAGACGTGCCGTTGCGGAGCTCCCGTCAGGCGCATCCCGCAGGGTGGGCGCTCGACCTTCTATTGTCCGTGCTGCCAGCGTTGACCTCAGGGGCGGTTGAAGCTAGGGGAACGCCCACGTCGGCGCAGCCGTTTGGCTTTGCGCCGCTTTTTCATTGAGCTGCACCAAGAGGAATTCATGGCGAACACGCCGCAGGCCAAGAAGCGCATCCGTCGCAACGCGAAGCGGGCGACCATCAACCATTCGCGAATCAGCCGTATCCGGACCTTCATCAAGGCCGTCGAGTCGGCGATCGCGTCGGGCCAGAAGGCCGAGGCCGCCGATGCGCTGAAGAAGGTCCAGCCGGAAATCGCCCGCGGCGTCTCGCGCGGCGTCATCCACAAGAACACGGCTGCCCGCAAGTTTTCGAGGCTGTCCAAGCGGGTTGCTTCGCTCGGCTGAAACCGGGCCTTAACAGCAGCTTTGGCGGGCCGTCGGGAAACCGGCGGCCCGTCCCGATTCTGGACTGACAAAAAAATGCAGCAATTCCCGCGATTCGCGCGGCGGTTAACGACGGGATAACCGAAAAAACGGCGATTTCCTGCCGATTTGCGGCAGTTTCGGCGCGATTCCTATGTCAAGCGCATTTATTTCGTCTGGGTGAAAAAACGGCACTTGCAACGGACCGCAGACAATCTCACAAAGGCCTTTCCGGGCGCGAATCCGCGCCGGGGGCAAGAGAGAAAAGAGACCATCGGCTTGCGACTCGCGTCGCCGGCAGCGGACGAGTCTTGTCTCTTGCAGGGGGGTTTGACGAGGGAGGCGCGGACCAGTGCAAGCGGTTGGGGCGAATTCGTCAGTTGAACCGGCTGGAGCAGGCGTTGCAGCGCCGCTCGACGCGGCCTGGGAATCGATCCGCACAGGACTTCGCCGCGATCTTGGCGCCCGAACCTTCGACGGCTGGCTGAAGCCGGCCGAGCTCGGCAGCTTCGACCCCGACAGCGGCGCGCTCGATATCGTGATGCCGAGCCAGTTCATGGCGGACTGGGTGCGCTCGCACTTCGGCGAGCGGCTGACCCTGGCCTGGAAGACGGTGCTGCCGATAGTGCGCGACGTGCGCGTGATCGCCGCCGCCGACGCTCCGCGGCCGGCGCCACTGCTGATCCTCGAGGAGGCTCCAGCGCCCGCCGAGCGCGACCCGAATGCGCCCAATTTCGACCCGCGCTACCGGTTCGAGACGTTCGTCGTGGGCAAGGCCAATGAAGTGGCCGCCACCGCCGCGCGCACGCTGGCGACGTCGGCAACGGTCAGCTTCAACCCCTTGTTCATCCATGGCGGTACGGGCCGCGGCAAGACCCACCTTCTCCACGCGATCGGACATGCGTTCCTTGCCCGCAATCGCGGCGCGCGCGTCGTTTCGATGTCGGCCGAGAAGTTCATGGTCGAGTTCATCCGCGCGCTGAAGGAGAATGACACGATCGGCTTCAAGCAGCGGCTGCGCAACGCCGACCTGCTGCTGATCGACGACGTCCAGTTCATCGCCGGCAAGGATTCCACCCAGGAAGAATTCTTCCACACGATGAACGAGATCATCACCGCCGGCCGCCGGCTGGTGATCACGTCCGACCGCGCCCCGCAGGATCTCGACGGAATCGCGCCGCGCATCCTGTCGCGGCTTTCCTGGGGCCTCGTCGCCGACATCAATTCCGCCGATTACGAGCTGCGCTTCAACATTATCGTATCGAAGCTCGAGGCGCTGCCCGGCGTGGAAATGCCGCGCAACGTCATCGACTTCCTCGCGCGGCGGGTGACGAGCTCGATCCGCGAGCTCGAAGGTGCCCTCAACCGCATCGGCGCTTATGCGATGATGACCGGTCGGCCGATCGACGTCGCGTTCGTCGAGGAAGTGCTGGCCAACGTGCTGCGCGCCAACCAGCGCCGCATCTCGATCGACGAGATCCAGACCCAGGTCGCCGAACATTACCGCATCCGCAAGGCCGAGATGACCTCGGCGAGGCGCGCCCGCGAAGTCGCGCGCCCGCGTCAGGTGGCGATGTATCTGTCGAAGCAGCTGACGCCCAAGTCGCTGCCCGACATCGGCCGCCGCTTCGGGGGCCGCGACCATACGACGGTGATCCACGCCGTCCGCCAGATCGAGAAGCTCCGGGCGAGCGACGCCGAGCTCGACGCCGACATTCGGCTGCTGACCCGCCAGCTCGAAGGCTAAGCGTAAGGCATACGGAAAAGGGCCCGCCGGATTGCTCCGGCGGGCCCTTTTCCTTCGCCCCTCGAAACGCGAATTCTAGCGCACTTAATTTTTCTTGGCCGGGACCGTGATCCGGACCGTTTCGCCATTCTTGCCGGGGAAGCCGGTGAACATCGCCTGGATCAGGTTCGGGACCAGCACATCCTCATTGTCGGTCTGCGATCGAGCTTTGGCCTGGCCATGGAACAGCGGCGCGTTGGTGCCGCGCTGGACAATGCTCATGTCCAGATACGACTTGTAAACCGTATATTCGCGGATGCGGCCCGGCCCGTATGGATCAAAGCCATATGCGCCGCCGTACGATGCGTAGGGCCGGTAGTACCAGAAGGGATCGTCCCAGCCGTAATAGAAGGGGTCGCGGCTCCAGCGCGAATAATAGGGCCGGCCGTAGTAGACGCCCCAGAAGGGGTCGTAGAAGGGATCGCGCCAGCCGAACCCGCCATAACGGCCGAAGCCCCCGTAGGGACCATAGGCGCCGTATCCAATCGGCCGGTCGTCGACATATTCGGTCTTGCCCTCATCGACGCCATAGTCGAGCTTGACCAGCATGTCGGCGAGCTGCGGCGCCCCTGCGGGCTTATAGCCTTTCGCTTCGAGCTGCTGCGACACCATCGACGCATAACGGTAGAATTGCGGGCTCGCCGTCCCCTGGGCGGGAACGACGTAGAAGCTCTGGCCGACCGGGATCGAAGCCGGCGTGTAGCGGGTGACGTTTGTGTTGAGGCCGGTTGTGCAGGCGGATACGCCGAGCGCGGCGATCCCCAGCGCCGCGGCGGCGGCCAGTTTCCGAATACGCATTTCACTCACCTCGACTCGTCGAAAGGCAGGACGTCGCCCCGCTTATAACATCGAAGTGAGTGAACCGTCGATGAAGCGTGTTTTCAATGGGTTAAGTCGAGGCTAGCGCAGTCCGACCGCTCGGTAGGCACCATCCAGGGTGGGCGCAGCCAGTGCCGCCGCGCGTTCGGACCCCAGCTCCAGCAATCGGTCGAGTTCCGCCGGGTCCGAGCGAAGCTCGATCAGGCGGGCGCGGAGCGGCCCGAGCAGGCCGATGAGCACGTCGGCGAGCGCGGGCTTGAACGCGCCGAAGCCCTGACCGGCGAAGCGGCCAAGCACCTCGTCGACGGTTTCCCCGGTGACCGCCGCGTAGATACCGACCAGGTTCTTCGCTTCGAGCCGCCCATCGAGTTCGTCGGTATTGTCGGGAAGCGGCTCAGGGTCGGTCTTTGCCTTGCGGATCTTCTGCGCGATCTCGTCATTACTGTCCGTCAGGTGGATCCGGCTCATGTCCGACGGGTCCGACTTGGACATTTTCGATCGCCCGTCGCGCAGGCTCATCACGCGTGCCGCAGTCCCGCCGCCGATGAACGGTTCGGGCGGGACGAACAGGTCGACATCGAAGTCGGTATTGAACTTGAGCGCGATGTCGCGGGTCAGCTCGATATGCTGCTTCTGGTCCTCGCCCACGGGCACGTGCGTGGCGCGATAGAGCAGGATGTCGGCGGCCTGAAGCACGGGATAGTCGAACAGGGCGACCGACGCGCCCTCGCGGTTCTTTCCCGCTTTGTCTTTCCACTGGGTCATGCGGTTGAGCCAGCCCATGCGCGCCGTCCCATTGAGGATCCAGCACAGCTCGGAATGGGCAGGGACCGCGCTCTGCGCGAATAGAGTGGACTTCGCCGGGTCGATTCCGCTGGCGATCAGCGCCGCCGCCATCTCGCGGATGCTCGAGCGGCGCACTTCGGGGTCCATATATTCGGACAGCGAATGGAGGTCGGCGAGGAAGTAGAGGCATTCCGCCTCATCCTGCATCCGCACCCAGCGCAGGATCGCTCCCAAAAGGTTGCCGAGGTGCAGACCGCCGGTCGGCTGGATTCCGGAGACGACGCGGATACCGGAGTTGCCGTTCATGCCTCCACCTTCTTGCGCCGCAGCAGCACCAGGAGATCCTCCTTGTCCATTCCGCCTGTCACCCAGGCGATCGCGAAATAGACCAGCGACCCGGCCCCGATCAGGGCGACCGTGCCGATGAGGCGCTGGCCGATCGAGCCGCCGAAATACGCATCGAGCAGGCCTCCGACGAGCCAGATCGTCGCCCCCATGGCGAGCGCTGCAAGCAGTTGCTTGGCGAGCCTCGCTCCGAGCCAGCGTTCGACTCGGAAATGGCCGCGCCGAACGAGGAAGGCATAGAGCGCGAGCGCATTGAGCCAGGCTGCGGCGGACGTCGTGATCGGAAGGATCGCAATGCCGACGTCGTCGATCCAGATGAAGTTCGCGGCAACGCCGAGGGCCAGGCTCGTGAGAGTCAGGATCACGGGCGTCTTCATGTCCTTGCGCGCGTAAAAGCCGGGCGCGAGCACCTTGATCATCACATATGCGGGTAGGCCGGTGACGAGGATCGAGAGGACAAGCGCGGAGGTCGCAGCGTCGCTGGCCGTGAACCTCCCCCCTTCGAACAGCACGGTCATGATCGGCGCGGCCGCCACCACGAGGGCAATCGTGGCCGGGATTGTCAAAAGCATTGCGAGCTCGGTTGCGCGGCCCTGGATCATCGCCGCTTCGCGCTCGTCGCCGAGGCCGATGTTGCGGCTGATCGCCGGCAGGATCGCAGTCCCGATCGCCGAGCCGACGAGGGCCAGCGGCAGTTGGTTCAGGCGGTCGGCCTGGCTCAGATAGACGAAACTGCCTTCGGGCAGGCGAGTCGCAAAATAGGCGTAGAACAGCTGGCTGATATAATAACCGCCGGCGCCGATGGTCGCGGGCAGGATCAGGATCAGCAGCTCCTTGACCCGCGGTGTCATCCGCGGCGGCAGCAGCTTCAAGGTGATCCCGGCGCGGCGCGCGGCGACCATGCACAGCGCAAGCTGCAGCACACCGCCGACCAGTACGGCCCAGGCCATGGCGACTGCCGTGTCGCGTCCGCCCTGGGGCACCAGGAGCAGCGCGGCGAGCAGGGCGACGTTAAGCAGCGCCGGAGCGAAAGCCGCTGCCACGAAGCGCGAAAGTGAATTGAGGATTCCGCTGAACAGCGAAACCATGCTGATGAAGATCAGATAAGGAAACGTGACCCGCGTCAGATAGACGGTGAAGGCGAACTTTTCGGGGTCTTCGGTCCAGCGGTCGCTCGCGACGGCGATCACCACCGCCGGCATGGCGATGACGAACAGGGCCGTGATCAGGATCAGGATCGGCAGGAAAACCGCCTGAACTTCCTCGGCGAAGCGCTTTGCGTCGCTGAGGTCACCGTCGCTGCCGATGCGCCGGGCGAATAAAGGTACGAAGCCCTGGCTGAAGGCGCCCTCGCCAAGCAGCCGCCGAAGGAGGTTCGGCAGCTGGAATGCCCAGATGAACACCTCGGCCGCGCCGGACGCGCCCATGATCCGGGCGAAGACCATCTCTCGCGCGAAGCCAAGAATTCGGCTGACAAGCGTCAGGCCGCCGATCGTGCCGCCTGCCTTAAGGAGATTCATGGCCGCCGCCTGGCTAGGCGAGCATCAGGCCTGGGGCGGCGTCTGCTCGCTGCCGCCCGCGCCATTGTCGTCGATTCCCTCCTGCTGGGCCGCCTGGACCTGTGACATGTAGGCCGAGGCAAAGTCGATCGGGTCGAGCAGCAGCGGCGGGAAGCCGGTGTTGGCGATCGCGTCGGACACGACCTGGCGGGCAAAGGGGAAAAGCAGCCGCGGCGCCTCGACCAGCAGGAACGGCGGAAGCGCTTCCTCCGGGAGGTTGCGCAGGCCGAACACCCCGCCGTAGCTGAGGTCGACCACGAAATGGACGCCGTTTTCGGACCGCGCCGCGACATCGATCTTGAGGATCACCTCGTGCAGATCGTCGCCGGCCTTTTCGACGTTGATGTTGAACTGGACGTCGAGCGAGGGCTGGACCTGCCACGAATAGACTTGCGGCGCGCTGGGATTTTCGACCGACAAGTCCTTGATATATTGGGCGAGGATCGAGACCTGCGGCTCCGTCCCCGGATTCACCGAGCCATTGCCGTTCGCGCTTGCGTCCTGGTCCGCCATTAATGCTGTCCTTACAAGATGTTCCGAATGCCGGGAGCCGCGGCTGGGGTAGCGGCGGTCAGAGGCGAGCGCCTAGCAGTCGCACTTATGCGGCGCAATGGCGCCTTCGTGCGTTGGCGGTGTTGGAATATTTCATCGACCGGCACTATGTTGGGCGCCACGACATATAGGACCTGAAATTGACCCTGATCGTCATCCTTGCATTGGTTGCGCTGTTCATCGGGCTTCGCCTCTATAGCGTCCTTGGCGAACGCACCGGCCATGAGCAGCAGCCGATCCTCAAGCCGGCCGAATCCGACGCGCGGGTCGAGCCGCGCGCTCCCCAGCCGCATGTCGCGCAGCCGACCCCCGCGGATCCCGGCGAGATGTCATTCGTGCCTACGGCGGGCCCCGGTGTCCGGGCGATCCTTGCGGCCGACCCGACCTTCGACGTCGCCCGCTTCCTCGAGGGGGCCAAGGCGGCGTACCGGATGATTCTCGAGGCCTTCTGGAAGGGCGAGCTCGATACGCTTCGCCCGCTGGTCGATTCGCACGTCTATGAGGCGTTCGCGAGCGCTGTCGAGCAGCGCCGCAAGGCCGGTCTTGTGCTCGAAAATCGCATTGTTGCGATTGATCAAGCCATCATCGCCGAAGCCTCGATCGAGCAGGCGGTGGCAATTTTGACCGTGCGTTTCGAGGCGGACATTGCGGCCGTGACGCGCGATTCGGACGGGAACGTCGTCGCCGGATCGCTGAGCGACGCTGTCCAGACCAGGGACCTGTGGACCTTCCGCCGCGACACCGGCTCGTCCGATCCGAACTGGATCCTCATCGAGACTGACGAGGAAGAGTGAGCCTGCTCGGCCGGGCGGCGCTGGCCGCGACCCTGACTCTCC
>Ga0247719_1000712_pt1 | contig 17576 bp, 18 predicted proteins | sample 41E_DmetaG_FD_189046 | JGI IMG/M metagenome (GOLD analysis project Ga0247719, IMG submission 189046) | Soil microbial communities from hillslope of Landscape Evolution Observatory, University of Arizona, Oracle, AZ, United States - 4-1-E_D | ecosystem: Engineered > Artificial ecosystem >...
GCCACCTTCATCGACGGCAAGCTTCGAGAGCGGAAGGAGGCTCAGACCGAGACCAACAACACCGCCAAGACCGGGTCCGTCGCCGCCTGATCAGGAAACCTCATCCACAACTCTTGACAATTTCTCCCGGTCGTCGACGTCGACATCAAGGAGGCCCTTCTGCCGATCGGGTCGCACGCACGAACGTCCCGTCACGAGCAACCTGTGCCTATGGGAGCGTGGTCGTGAGACAGTGCCGCGACGAGGCGGACTTAGAGGAGCTCTACCGGTCGATCCGTCGTCAGTTCGGCGAAGAGTGGGACGCCTCTGACCGGCGCTTGGATGAGGCCCGCTCGAGGTTCGGCCGCGACCGCGACCTGATGTTCGCGCTGGTCGACGGCACGAGGATTCGGGGTGGCGTCGAGGTTGTCCCAGGACTTGTTGAAGTGAGGTGGCGGTCCCCCGCCTGAGACCTGCCAAGTGGTAGGTGTCGGGCGTTCCTGCCAGAACACCGAACAAGGAAGGGGACCACCACCGATGAGCAAGACCGTATCCACCCTGCGCCCCGGGGGCGACCATGCACCCGGCCAGGGAACGCAGCTGTCGGCCGAGCTGGAGCTCGCCTTCGCCGAGGTGGCCGAACTGGCCCGAGAGGGCCTGCTGGCCATGAGCGTCTGCGTCGGCCTGCGGGTCATGGCCGAGATGATGGAGTCCGAGCTGACCGGCCGGGTCGGCCCCAAGCACGCCCGCATCCCCGAGCGCACCGCCAGTCGCCACGCCTCGGCGCCGGGGTCGGTGGTGCTCGGCGGGCGCCGGGTGCCGGTCTCCCGGCCCTGGGCCCGCACCGTCGACGGCGCAGAAGTGCAGCTGGAGACCTACGCCACCTTCGCCTCCGATGAGCTACTCACCCAGGTGGTGTTGGAGCGCATGCTGGCCGGGGTGGCCACCCGCCGCCACCGGGCGGTGGCCGAGCCGATCGGCAGGGCGGTGGAGGCCGAGGCCAGCTCCACATCCCGCTCGGCGGTGTCGCGGCGGTTCAAGGCGGCCACGGCCAGCGCCCTGGAGGAGCTGATGTCGCGCGGCCTGAGCGAGCTGGCGGTGGCGGCGATGATGATCGACGGCGTGGTCTTCGCCGAGCACTGCTGCGTCGTGGCCCTGGCCATCTGCACCGACGGCACCAAAGCCCCCGTCGGGCTGTGGCTGGGCGACACCGAGAACAAGACCGTCGTCACCCACCTGCTGTCTGACGTCTGCGACCGGGGCCTGGACGCCTCGGGCGGCATCCTGTCCGTCATCGACGGGTCAAAGGCCCTCGCCGCCGGCGTGCGCAAGGTCGTCGGAGAAGCCGCGCTGGTTCAACGTTGCACCCTGCACAAGCGCGGCAACGTCACCGACCACCTGCCCAAAGATCAGCAGCGCTTCATCGACGCCAAGCTGGCCAAGGCCTTCGCCGGCCGGCCTGCGGGCGGCCAGGCAGCTGGCCAAGCTCCTCGAGGACCGCCACCCGGACGCGGCGGCCAGCCTGAGGGAGGGCTTGGAGGACATGTTCACCGTGCGGCGCCTCGGTATCTCCGACCGCCTGGCCCGCACCCTGACCAACACCAACGCCATCGAGTCGATGATCTCCATCGCCCGTTCCACGAGCGCCGACGCGAAGCGCTGGCGAGACGCGAGATGATCAAGCGTTGGGTGGCCGCCGGGATGCTCAACGCCGAGCGCAGCTTCCGGCGGGTCAAGGGCTGCAAGGACATGCCCACCCTCGCCGCCGCCCTCGCCAGCCACGTCAAACGGCGATGTCACACCCTCATGTCAAAATGAAGGGGTCGCATAGCGACCAAGGGCCGTCACCGATCTTCAAAAATGATCGTGACATCCTCGTGGCGTCATCGCCTTCGGCGACGAGATGTGACGGTGCGAGTGGTCAGGATCGACAAGGAGCTCCGCGGACAAGGACACGGTCGCCGCCTCCTTCAGCTCGTCGGGGCACGCGCTCTTGTCCGAGGCGCGCGAACGATTGTTCTTGGCGCCGGTGATGAGGCGCGAGGCCTCTACGAGCAGATGGGCCATCGCGGCACGCGCACGATCTGTGAGAAGCACTTTCCGCCGCGGGGCGCGGTCCGCTCGCGTCTTGCGGAGCGCGCGGCTGCCGCGTTGGAGGAACTGTCGCTTGGCGGGTGAGCAACCTGGAATAGCGACGCCATTGCGTCATCGGGGCAAGATCGTCCCGCCGAACTTGGAGTACTCGTCGCGGCTGAGCGAGATACATGCGTTGAAGCGCCCACATCTCTCGGGCAACTCCTACGATCTCGCTGCGGCCGCGAGCCTCAGGCAGCTCACGACCGGGGTCGAGTAGGGCACCCGGTTCGAAGACCTCACTGAGGGCCATGGTCGTGGAGCATGAACGCGTCCTCGAAGAGCGTCTCAAGCTCCTCTGGAACTAGAGGCTCCAGGCAACACAGGGCGGCCTAAAACACCAGGCCGTGCCGCTCGACGATCGGCATTGTTCCCTCGAAGTCGACTTTTCCCCCGTAGCGAGCGGCCAGCGCGGCGAGCGCCTCGGGGTCCTCGTAGGACTCCAGCTGGCGAAAGAGCTCCTCGAGCCCTGCCGGGCAGATGATCTCGAGGATGCGGGCCGGGACGTCCCCGGCGTTCCAGAACGTGTGCCACTGCTCCCGGGGCTTGAAGACGAGATCGCCCGCTTCGGCGATCACCTCTTCCTCGCCGAGCAAGGCCCCGACCCTGCCTTCCAAGACGTAGCTGTATTCGTCCTCTCTCGTGTGAAAGTGCAGGGGTGCCGCCAGCGCCCGAGGGGCCAGCCGGTGCTCGACCAGGGCGAATCCGCCACCGGAGTCTTCGCCCGTGATCATGAAGCGGTCCGACGTGCCGTCCGGCGGCCCCAGCATGTAACCGTCCTCAGGGCCGAGCACTCGAGCTCGCCCCGCGCCTCTGGTCTCTCCTGTCATCGTTCTCCCCTTGTCGTCACGGCGTTATGGTCAGCGGGAGAGTCCGGGAGCGGGCGACGCCGCGGACCGTACGGCCCAGGCGAGGGCGATGCCTGCCAGCAGTGCGCCTGGTGGGTGCGGGGGAAGGATCGACGCCACGCCGGCGACTCCGAGGAGCAGGCAGGCGCCTCTCGCAATAGTTCGCTGGCGCCATCCAGCGACGGCGAGGCCGACGAGCCCGACGGCGGACAGGAGCATCTTCGGCAAGTACGCGAGCGTGAAGGTGAAGCTGTTCGTGTCTTCGAACTGCGTGTCGGTCATCGAGGCGGCTGCGGCGGCACCTATGGTCCCGAGCGCCCAGGTGAGGGCGGCAACGAAGGCACAGCCAAACGCGGTGACAAGCAGGGCCCATCGTGGGAGTCGGCTGTGACTTGCAATCCCGGGGAGGTGCAGGGCAAGCGCTATGAAGGCCAGCGTCGTGACGGCATTGACCGTCACTGTAAACGGGGAGCTCACTGCCTCACGACTTGACATGTCGGAGAGGAAAAAGAAGCTGCTGATGTAAGCGGCACTGCCCAATGCCCCAACCAGTGCGGCGGCGACCACGGTCGTCGGCGCAGCAGCGGTCGCACCATCTACGGTTTTGGTCGATGTCATCGGTTCTCCTCGGTCCAAGTATCGGGTGGCAACAGCCTGCGCTTCCAAAGGTTCGCTGCACAACGGGCCCCGGGAGGAGCGGAGTGCTCCGCCGAGTGGCGGACAGCAGGAGCGTGTTCCGCCGCTGGGTGCAACGGCGGTTCCGCCTCGTGGGGGATTCGTCGACGGGTCCCCGTCCGTATCCTGGTGGCGTGGGAGCGTCGAGATGCAACGGCCCGTTGGAGGAGTCGTTCCAGAGTCCCGTGCGCGAACGCCTGGTCGACGTCGCCATTGCGGTTGCGCTGGCGGCGCTCGCCGTCAGCGAAGCGCTGACGGACGACCCGTCGGTCGCGTACGTCTTTCCGGAGCCGAACGGCTGGCTGGTGCTACTCACACTCCTCGGCAGCTTGCCGCTCGCTTTTCGGCGGGTACGACCGTTTGCAGTGCTCACCGCGGTGCTCGCTGCAACTGTCGCGGTCTCGGCACTGCGATGGGACACGGGCTCGCTTCCCGCTTGTGTCGGCTTTGCGCTCTATACCGTCGCTGCGTGGACCCCTCGCCGCGTCGCGGTTTCTGGCCTGGTGATGGTGTGGGCGGCGACCGCGCTGCTTGCACTTGTGCGAGCGCCTTTCTTCGACCACCCCCTGGCGCTGATCAGCGTGGTGGCCTTCGCCATCGTGTTTGCCGTGGGGCGCGTGATGCGGCGGACTCGCGAGGGTCGGGAGGCGGCGCTGGCTCGCGCCTTGGAGGCCGAGCGGGCACAAGCCGCCCTGGCTGAACGTGCGCTGCTGGCCGAGCGGCTGAGGATCGCCCGCGAGCTTCACGACGTCATCTCCCACACGTTGTCGGTGATTGCAGTTCAGTCCGGTGTGGCGCGCCACCTCCTCGGCGATGACCCGTGGCGGGTGGGGCCGGCGTTGACTGCAATCGAGAACGCGAGCCGGGAGGCGCTCGACGATTTGCGCCGGATGCTCGGCGTTCTGCGCGCCGAGTCGCTCGCAACCGGTGAAGCCCGACTGAGTCCAAGCCCAGGGCTGCAGGAGTTGGACCAGCTCGCGTTGGCTCATAGAGCGTCGTCAGGGACCCTCGACGTCTGGGTCGACCCGGCGGTGGCTTCCGTGCCCGACAGTGTTCGGCTCACGATCTACCGGGTCGTGCAGGAGGCCCTGACGAACGTCCGTAAGCATGCCCCCGGGGCGCACGCCAGCGTGACTGTTCGCTCACAACAAGGCCGCGTGGTGGTTGAAGTCTACGACGACGGGAGGGTTCGTTCCGACGCGCCGACTCCGCCGCTTGGAACCGGCCATGGCCTCGCGGGCATGCGTGAGCGGGTTGGTCTCTACGGTGGCACGGTCGAGGCGCAGCCGCGTCCGGAGGGGGGATTTCGGGTCCGGGCGGTGCTGGACGGGGATGTGGGTTCGGGCAGCCGATGAGCCCGCTACGGGTCGTCGTGGTGGACGACCAGGAGCTCGTTCGGTCTGGACTGATTGCCCTTGTGGCCGCCGCCCCGGACATGGAGGTCGTTGGCAGCGCCGCCCATGGTGAGGAGGCGATCCGGGTCGTTTATGCCACCAGCCCGGATGTCGTGTTGATGGACGTTCGGATGCCGGTGCTGGACGGACTCGAGGCGACGCGCCGCATCACGACCGATTCCGCCTGCGCCCGCACTCGAGTCGTTATCCTCACGACCTTCGGCCTCGACGATTACGTCTTCGGCGCCCTACGCGCCGGCGCTGTCGGTTTTCTGCTGAAGGACACGCCGCCGGCTGAGCTCCTGCACGCGATCCGGGTGGCGGCGAACGGCGAGGCCCTGCTCTCGCCATCGGTTACGCGACGACTCGTAGAGGTCTTCGCTGCCGCACCGCCACCGCCGCCTCGGGCGGGAGCCCTTCCCGAGCTGACGGCCCGGGAGGCGGATGTGTTGGTTCTAGTGGCCCAGGGTTTGTCGAACACCGAAATCGCCTCGCGGCTGCACATTGGTACTGCGACGGTGAAGACCTATGTAAGCCGCCTCCTCATGAAGCTCGGCCTTACGACGCGAGTGCACCTCGTCATATCTGCGTACGAAGCCGGCTTCGTGAGCGCAGGCTCGGCTCTCCCCCCACCAGCACCGGCACGGCGGGAGGTGGCGGGCGATGGAGGGTGACGTCTGGGCGGCCACCGACTCTAGGAGGGGTCAAGAGCGCGGAGAGCAGCTTCCTCCGAACTCGCCGTAATCGCGCTCAGCGGGACTGGACCACAGCAGCGGGATTCCGAGTCTCAACGAGAGGCGTCGAAGCGCGCCCCTCGGCGGGCGGGCATCACTTCAACCCGGTTGACGAGCAGCCGCAACAGTCGTGCCGGTGGCCCAAGTCCACCTCCGCCGAGCGGGCAGGGGACAAGGACAAAGGAGCCCATGGCGATGACGATGTCAGACTTCCGCGCCCTGCGCGAGATTGCCCGTGCGGGGCGCTGCATGCCGGCCCGAGACCCACACGCAGAACGCCAGCCTCCACCTGCGTGCTTGCGACGAGCATGACGTGCAGGATCGGCATGCCGTCCGGACCTCATCAGCTGGCGGCGGTGAAGGATGCTGGATCCGGTGAAGGGGGGTCCTAAGCTAAGCGGTCTGGAACAGCTCAGAGGCGTCGTACTCGCCCCAGTACTCGGCGATCCTCCCGTCCGCGAGACGGTAGATCTCGATACCGGTCAACTTGATCGTGCGACCGCTGGGGGGCACCCCGAAAAGCTCACCGGTATGTGTCGCTCGGGTGGTGTAGCGGACGACGACCTTGTCCCCCTCCGCGATCATGTCCTCGATCGTGTTGTGGCATTCCCGGAGTCCCTCGTGCATGAGGGCCGCCGACCTCTTCATCCCCTGCGCGTTCGGGGGGCATCCGGGCGGCATGTTGTGAGCCACGAAATCCGGGGCGAGGAGCTCGTCCATCGCCGCATCGTCTTGTGCAGCGAACGCGGTAAACAACCTGCGGACGGTCTGCTTGTTGGCCTGTTCGACCGAATTGGGGTTCCGATTCACTGTGACTTGCTCTCCAGGTGTCCATCCCGGCCTCCCACTGAGGCCGGTCTCAAGACGACGATGGCGGTTCCCGGAGGGACAGACATCGGGGGATTCCCCTATACGCCGCCTCATTTGCGCGCAGCTACGACTTGCGCGTCGCATGAGCGGCAGCCTGCGCTCGGCTACGCACCCCGAGCTTGGCGAGGACACGGCCGACGTGGTGCTCCACCGTCTTGGCGCTTATGAAAAGGCGTTCACCGATTTCGGCGTTGGTCAGACCGTGTCCGAGCAGCTCGAGGACCTCGGTCTCCCGCCTGGTCAGTCGTGCTGGTGTGACGGGACCTGGTCTCGACCCGACGCCTAGGGATCGGAGCAAGGCGGTGGCGGCGTCGGCGTCGCGTGGCGCCTGGAGCCACTCGAAGGAGTCGAGAGCCTTCCTTGCGTGAGCGATGGCGACAGCCGGATTGGTGGAACCAAGAGCCCTCGCGAGCTCGAGGCGGGTCCGAGCGGCCTCCACGGGCAGCTGCGCTCGGGCGAAGGCGTCGAGCGCCTCGTGCAGGCACTTCCGCGCATCGCCCCCACCGGTGGCGACGCATAGCTTTCCGTTCGCAAGGGCGGCCGCCGCGTGGAGGTACCCCCCCGACTGGGACTCTGCGAGGTCGGAGAGCCTGGCGACTGCATGGGCCGCCTCATCGACGGCTCCCATGGCGAGACATGCGTCCACCAGCAGTGCGAGGAGCGAGCCCTCGGCCGCATCCTCCATTGCCCCCGCCCCCAGGGCGTGCTCGAGCAGCTCCCGCGCAACCGGTGCCTCACCCCTCGCCAGATGAAGGGCAGCGAGCGGCCGCACAGCATCCTCGTGCTCGTGAAGCCCGGCCAGAAGCTCAGCCGCCTCCTCGATCCGTCCTTGGCGCAAACGCAAGTCCGCGAGTCGGCACAACACGTTTGCCCGGATCTGGCGGTGATCTGCCGAGAAGGCTCGCATCGCCGCGTTGAGCTCCGCCTCCGCCTCGGCCCATCGCCCCGCCGCGGTCAGGATGCCGCCGTAGTAGGCACGGCAGTATCCGGCCACTGCAGTTAGCTTTCGGCGCCGCGCAAGGGAATCCGCCGCCCGCAGCCATTGCTCTGCGCGTGCGACGTCATTGGTGCGCTCGCACACGTAGAAGAGCCCACAGAAGACGCTCTCCATCACCGAGAGCTCCTCGACCTCACCGCCACACACCGTCGCGAGCGCCTCGTCGAGGTACGCCATGCCCTCCGCCATACCGGAGACGACCAGCATGATGCCGAGCGACGCCAGCGCCTCACATTCAAGGTCGGCGTCGCCGCATCTGCGCGCGGTCTGAATGGCCTCCAGGTACAGCCCGCGCTGGTGCTCTAGGTCACCGCCGGCTTGCGCCTGAGAAAGAAGGATCCATCCCTGCTCGTTCGACTCCGGTTCCGCCTGTTCCAAGAGCGTGCGAGCACGGCCGACCCATCCGCGATAGACCGCCCAGTCGCCATAGAGCGAACCACGGAACCATCCCAGCGTACGGGCGGCGCGGGCTGCACCCAGGAGGTTTCCCTCGCGCCGATAGGCAGCGTACGCCCGCTCGTACGCACCCAGCGCAGCTGGGTAGTCGAACGACAGGTGGAGTGCCTTCGCCAGTCCTTCGAGCGCCTCGCCGCATTCCCGCTGCTCGAGCGCACGCTCGAACGCCAGACGTGCGCAGTCAGCGTCACCCCGGCGGTAGGCATCTCGGCCTTCCCAGAGCAGCTCGTCGACTGGGTGCTCCACGACGCCCGATAGTCGCATGCCCGACAGGGCATGTCGAGAAACCGAGCGGGAGTCGAGACCGGGGCCGGGCCGTTCGAGCGCGACTCTCAATCCGACCTTCCACGTAGCCAGTGCCTCAGCAGCCGGACGAGCACCCGCTGCCGGGCGACGCCTACTGCCCGGGACTCGCTCGGCTCGTCGGTTCGAAGGGCCGCACCGAACCGCAGAAGCCTAGAACGTGAAGCCGTCGAGGAACCACCCCAACCACACGAACAGCCCGACGAGCGCAGCGAGACCGATGATCACCACGACGATCTCGAACGTGCGCCGGGCGTCCTTCGGGTCCATGCACTTGTTGAGACGACGGTCATACGGCGAGCGTTACGTCGCCCTGCCTGAAGGAGCGCCTACTGCCCGTTGCGCGTTCGTCGGCTACGACGGAAGGTGCACACAGAACGACGCGGGTCTCCGCACCAGGAACGGCCTCCCGAACACCCTCAGGGTCGCTTCACGTCCACGCCGAGGAGTGGGCGGATCGTCCATGACACCACGAGGTCACGACGGGCGGCGAGTTTCTTGGCATATTCCATGACATCGTCAGCCCACCTCGCGCCTGCTTAACGTCGCCCAGTCGTTGCGCGCTTCGCCTCGAAGCGCATCGACGAGAAGGAACCAGCTCGGCATGGTTAGGATGCCACCCGGCCGAAGTAGGCGGATCATCCTTCCCAGGTGAGGTGGCGCGGAGGCGAACCACGCGTCGTCGTGAATCGCATCGACGGGGCCTTCAAGGGTGGAGACCACCTCGGCAACCGCTCCGACACGAACGTGACCTCGGCCTGGAAGCCGAGTCGCGCGCATACGGAACGGGCGACCTCGACGTGACCGGGATCGGAGTCGATCGCGATGACCGTGGAACCAGTGCCAGCAGCATCTGCCAGCCAGGCCGTTGAGTACCCGATCCCACAGCCCAGGTCGAGAATTTTCCGGGCTCCCGTCGCTCGGACGAACATCGACGCCAGCTGCATGACAGCCGGACCTGCAGGAAAGAGACCGCAACTGTGGCCTCGCTGGTGATCCTCGGACTCGCTGAGTAGCTCGTGGAACGGGTCACTACCTACGAGCTCGACGAGCGCTGGTTGAGGGTCTTGCACGCTGAGATCCTGCCAGCCGAAGGGCCCTGCCAGCTCGGGCACGCGCTAATGCCCGTGCGGAGCGCTCAGTGCTCGCGACGGAGGCTGATCAGAACAACGGTCGGCGCCAGTACGGGTGGGTCTGCACCGCCTCGGCGCTGTCCTCCATCGCGCTAGGCGCGATGCTCCTCCTGAGATGACCCGCTAGTAACCTGATCTATGGCGGCTCGGATCTCCTCGTGCTGCCGCATCAGCTCGACGTCCCCCTTGCGCTCGTCGTCGCGTGTCCAGACCTTCAGCCCGCCCCAGGAGCTGGTCCACCGCTTGACCGTGTCGACAAGCGTCTTGAGTTGGTCGTATACGTCGGTCAGGCTGCGCTCGGTGACGGTGCCAACGTTCCTGTAGATGCCGAGGTCGAGCAGGATCTCCTCCTGGTGGTGGCGACCCCCGTCGCCGTCGTAGCTGACACGAACGGTGTACGCGTCGGGGAGCGGCCTTCCGTCCCGATCGAAGATGCTGTCGAAGACGATCTCGATCGACTTGCCCGGCGCCAGCGTTGGCATTCCTTCGGTGAGCAGGCGGATGCCCGACAGGAAGTCGTCGACCGGCGGCGGCGGCACCTCGTACCAGCCCTTCTCCTTCCACAGCCCTTCGAGAGCCTCCATTGTCGTCGCACCACTCATGGTCTCCACGTCCGGGTGGCGCATGAAGACCTGTCCGGGCTTGGGCTGGCCGAGCGAGCTCCGCAGGGACGGGTCGAACTCGAATCGGACGTTCCGCGCCAGCGTCTTGCCATGGTTAGTGATCGTTAGGAAGATGATCGGCCGGCGTTTGAACACCTCGAAGTCGAGTACGACGTAGGGGCGCAGCTCGGCCTCACGGAGCTTCTCGGTCTCCCTGACCTGCTCCCTCGCCTCGTTCACCTGCTGCTTGACACCCTTCACCTGGAGCCAGATGAGGAAGCCGATGATGGCGTAGACGACGGCCGTGACCCAGACCCCCCAGGCTGCCCATCCCGCTGCGTCGAGCGTTGCTGTGATGCTCATACCCGACATGATTCCACCGGGGTGTGACAGGAATGAGGAACACCAGCGCCCGCGGGGGCGGGCAGAGGACGACGCCAAATAGTCGGCCAGAGTTGAGGAGCGGAACTTGGTCCCCGGTCCCCGACCTCCGAGTTTTTCGAGACTTCGGTATCACCGAGAAACGGCTGCTCCTCTCCCTACTAGCCCAAGCCGGCGAGCCCGGATTCTCCTCAGCGAAGGCTCCTGATGGTGACGATGGTCGGTCGGCGGTCGGCCCAGACGAACCCATAGCGCCGATTGCCCGCTCGGGCGTGGTTGGGGTCCGACGACAAGAGGCGCAGAACGACGACACTCGTCGTGAGCCTGACCCGCAAGTTCCTCGCGCGACCAGGCCCGCGGTACGGAGACGCGCCTCAGGTCGCGGCCTCCGAGCGACTCATTACGCTGATGATCCAGCCGTGTACGTCCTGTTCGACCTCAGACCGCGATCTCGACGCGTCGACCGTCGTCATGTTCGGGGTGTCGGCGGCGAGCGTTCGTAGCTCGCGATTGATGTGCACATGCAGGTCGGCCCTGGCCGAGACGGCCTCGCCCCCGGCTCGACGGGCGATCCGTGCTCGAAGGTCGTTCTCATCGCAGACCAGCCCAAGGGAGTGAAGGTCCGTGAAGAAGCGGAGCATGGTGTGGTTGTCCAACACTTGGGCTGGGAGGGTGACGCCGAAGTACGCCACCACGTTGCCGCTCTGTGCGATCTCGTGGGCGAGCCGCATGAGCGTGCGCCAGAACGCCGGATAGTCATGGTTCGGGGAGAAGACCGAGACGAGATCATCGGCCAGCACGTCGGCATCCAGCATGACGATTCCAGGGAGCGTCCCGCCAGGCGTGGACACAGTGTCGACTTGCCGGTTGCGCCTGCGCCGGCCCGGGGACCACGGCAAGGACGCTCTTGCGGCTCGCGGGACATCGTCAGCTCACTTACCGAAGGGGTGGGCCACGACTTCCGGCCCCACTGCTTGGCAACGCATTGGCGTGGCACAATGAGGCCATGCCGACGCCGGTTGTGATTGCTCAGGCCGAGGAGACGGTCAATCCCATCCTGCCGAGCAGCAACGAAGCAGTCTGGGCGGCCGTGTCCGTCCTGCTCCTCTTCGCCGCCATTATCGCCGTCGTGCTCGTGGCGAAGTTCTTTCGGCGTCTGCGAGAGTCAGCGGATGCGGCAGCGAGCCGAGCAGCCGCCGCCGAACGTGAGGTTGCTGCGTTGCGGGTCGAGCTTCGCGAGAAGTCGGCGTAGAGGCGATTCACCCTTCCGGTGGCCGCCGCCGGCCTGACCGGTGGCGTTTCTTTCTCGTCCGCACTGCCGGCGGGAGATGCCTGGAACCGATCGGTATTCGCGTAGCGGGTCCGCCGCCCGAGGTGCCCCCTAATCACCAGCGCCACCGATCCGCCAGGGTCGCCCTGATCGCCGGGTAGGTGGGACACCTACGGACTGTGGGGCAGCCTCCGTCTCGCCCCGCGTCGACGGCCTCCCGCAGGAGGGTCCCGCACTGGGCCGCACGCGGCCAAGGCGTACGGCCGGCGGCGGCCTTCGCGCGGGGGTCCGCTCTGGTGAACGGTTCGCGACGCTGACCCAGCGACCGGGTGCCATCCGGCGCCTTTAGGACGCTGTTCGGTGCTCGAGCGATGCGAGCAGATCGCCGACTATGTACGCCCCTCCGCGGCGTGAGCGGTGGTCGCGCGTGTCGCGGCAGTCAACCGCCGCGTATGCGACCGGCGCCATCCCCAGCGACGGGCACCTTGAACGGCGTGTTGCCAGATGGGTCCCCTCAGGGCAGGGCGGCAGCCAGCTCATCCCGTGCCGGCCCGTGCGCCGCTGGTGCGTTCGCCGCCATCTCTTGTCCGATGACCGTGGCCCGGTCGATGAGGTCGGATCGGGCCGATAGTGCGTCCACGGGATCGAGAGCGCCGATGCGGCGGGCGACGGCCCGGAAGATCTCGGGATCATGGCTCGCCGCCGGATAGACCAGAAGGCGCAGCGCCAGTGCCATCGACTGGGTCGGGTCGGTCGGGTCGATTGCATCTCCGGACCACCAGCGTCGCCGATCGCGATCCTCTGCCGATACGGCCTCGAACCGAGCGGCCAGATCCGGACCATGGGCGGCTTCGAACGCCTCGGAAGCCTCGAACGGGTCGCCGTGGTCACCCAGCAACTCTCCAAGGGAGAACGCTTGTCGGATCGACATCGAGGCACCGAACGCGAACGTCGGATTGGTGTGGGAGAGCGCGTCTCCGATCGGGCGGATCCCACGGACCTGCGTGGTGCCCCCATGAATGAGTTGCACGGTGTTGGTGAGGCGACCCATGAAGAGCGACGGGCCGATGGGCTCCGCCACGTCATCGTGCACCCATTCGGCCAGGCCCGGGATGCGAGACGACACCGCCTGGTGGCCTTCGGAGGTGCGCAAGGCCTTGAATTCCTCATCACCTGGCGACGTCATGAGGACCACGCAGAAGGTTCGGTCATCGCCAAGGAACACGGCGTAGGCGAGGTAGCCGAGATCGCCGCGGGGACCGCCGAGGATGTACGGCCCCCCAGGCGGGACGACATCGGGACGGAAGCGGAAGTGGCGACTGAAGTACACGATCCCGCAGTCCTGCTCACGACGTTCGAGCAAGTCTGCGCCTGCAGACTCCAGCCACAAGCGCGCCTTCGAGGTGCGGCCAGAGGCGTCGACGACAAGATCGGCCTCTATCGTCCCTCCGGGGGTTCGAACCCCAGTGACCACCACATCACCATTGCGACGGTCCAGCACCAGACCGTCCACCAAGACGCCACTGCTGATCGTCACGTTCGCTGTCGACGCCGCCACTTCCCGAACTACGGCCTCGAAGACGGGCCGACGACAGGCGATCGTTGCTAGCTCGGCATCTTCAGGCACCTGGGCATCCGCAGGAATCAGAGCTCTCTGGTCGACTTCACCCGCTCCCGCCGCCGCTAGGCGCTCAAGGACGTCTGGCGCCTCCGTCTGGAGGGTCTTGCGGGCGAGCGCCAGGAAGTTGTGTGGCTGCCGGAAGTGACCGATGCCTGAACGATCCCAGTCGTCGAATGCCCTCGCTGCTGGCGGCGGTAGATGACTGTCGCGCTCGCACACGAACACGTCGTGGCCTGCTCGACCAACCGCGATGGCGGTGGTCAGTCCAGCCAACCCCGCTCCCCACACCACTACCCTCATGAGCCAACGCTACGGCGGACGAGGCCCCGGGAGCCTGGCATCGCCCGAGTCGGGCCTTCGCTTGACACTGGACGATGGCCGGCTCTGCGCCCGAACGACGGTTCGCGCTCGCCGACGGCGGCGCCGGTTGTGAAAACAGCGCACGGCGTAGAGCCGGCGGGGCTCAGTGAGCCGAGCGGCGTCTGGCGCGCGAGCAGTCGATCATCACATCAGCCACGATGGACCATCGGCGACTTCTTCGATGACGACACGCTGGCCGCCTGGGGAGATGTCGATCTGCTGCGTCCGGCCTCAGGCGGCGTCCGGAACGCGGTCTGGTTTGCTCATGTCAACGGGGCCCCCTGCGTCGTACGCCGCTCGAAAAGAGCGGATGCTGCGCTCGTGTGGGAACTGGACGTGATCGAGGCCGTGCGCAACTACGGGCTTGGAGCCCCGGCGCTCATCCCCACGACCGCCGGCGAGCGTTCGTTCGAAGGCGTCGTCGTTCACGAACGCGTTGACGGCCGCCCACCCGTAAGCCATGGGGATTGGGCAGCGGTCGCGGAGTACCTAGCGACGCTCCACTCACGTCTTCGCAACGTCGAGCAGCGGCCAGGCTTCCGCTCTTCTGTCGACCTGCTGGCTACAGAGGCGGGCGGCGACGTTGACCTGTCGCATATGCCGAACGAGGCGGGCGCGCGTTGCCGCGCAGCCTGGGCGAGGCTTAGAGGACGGGATACGTCGCTCATCCACGGAGATCCCGGCAAGGACAACATCCTCGTCACCGCAGAGGGCGTCGTTCTTGTCGACTGGGATGAGAGCCGAGTCGACGCCGCCCTCCTCGACCTGGCCGCGCTACCCGAGGGAGTCTCGCCGCTGGACGACGAGGAACGATGGGTCGCAACGCAAGCCGCAAGCGCCTGGGGGGCAGCGGTCAGTTGGCGGGTCGAGCCGGACTACGCGCGCAAGCGCCTTGCCGAAGTGGCACCCGCAGTCTGAGCTGAGTGCCTCGCGCGCGTCCTTGGCGCTACGCGTTGGAGTGGGGACTGGGCGCGGACCTTGTCCACGACCGAACTGCGGCAATGAAGGGGGGCGGTGTGCCACACATACCCTCACCAGCGCTTTTCTCGGTTTCCGCTCCGCAACATCGTTCAGTTTGGAGGGACGGCCAGGTCGGCGCCAGGTCTTCTCGCCACTCAGACGCGAAGAGCCGCGTTCTTGTCACCGCGCAGCAGACGTACGGAACGACGGGACTGGTCGGCGTCCGGGCGCGACAGACCACGACGTGCCGGTGTGCCCGCACCCCGACTCCGTCGCGGTGTGGAGCTGCCAGTCGGGGCGCCCGTGCTCCCGCGACTTGCCAGCGATCGACCGGCACTTGCGGGGCACCTCTGCTCCGCCCGGTGAGTCAGACGGCACACGAGGCGACTGTGACGATCAGTTCGGCCTTCACCGGCCGTCATACCCTGAGGGCCGAGGATGACTCGGTACCGAACGAGGTGCCCGGAGCGCCGGACCGGCCGGCCTCAGACGACACACATCCGGAGTGAAGATGCGCAAGCTGATCGTGAGCAACCTGATCTCATTGGACGGCTACGCGTCCGGTCCCGGCGGCGACGTGATGGCGCTGCCGTTCGACACGACGTTCAGCGACTACAACCTCGAGCTCATGCAGGCCGCGGACACCCTGGTATCCGGTGCCACCACGTACCGCGGGTTCGTGAGCTACTGGCCTCCAGTCGCCGACGATCGCGCCCAGCCCGAAGTCGAGCGGGCTATCTCGCGCCGCCACCGCGATATCGAACACCTCGTGGTCTCCGACAGCCTGACCGCGGAGGAGACCGGCCCATGGCGCGAGAAGACCAGGATCGTGCGCAAGGACGAAGCACGCGACGCGATCGCCCAGGCCAAGAAGCGCGAGGGCGGCGCGCTCGTGGCCTTCGGCAGCATGACGACCTGGAACGACCTGCTCGCCGCAGGCCTGGTCGACGAGCTCCACATGATGGTCGGAGCGGGCGTCCTGCTCGAGGGCGTGCCGGCGTTCTCGGTCCGGCCGCCTGGCCCGATGCGGTTGATCGGCGCACGGCAGCTCGGCGACTCCAACATCGCGTTGCTGCTCTACTCGCTGCGCTGACCGCTATGCAGCAGGTCCCGACGGATCGCGATTCCGGTGGATCCCAGTCAGCTGACGGACCGCCCGTTGCCGTTCACGACTGGCCGACCGGCCACCGAGCGCCGCGCCTCGTCAGCGGGCGGCGCCGGCGAGGAACGCGGCCACGACGTAGGTGGCGTGGCGGTCGAGAGAGACTAGCTGAGGACCGCCAGGACATCGTTCCGGCGCGACCGACCGGACATCGTTCCGCAGTAGGACGTCGTTAGCCGACAGGACATCGTTCCGGTGGTGGAAATGCGCCTCCGCCAGGACATCGTTCCGGTTTTGCTTCTCGCTCATCATCGAGTGAGGAGGCATGGTTGTCCGAGGAAGAACTGCGTCGTGAGGCGGTCCGTCGGCGGCTGGCCGGGGATAGTCCGGACCAGATCGCCTCGGCGCTGGGCCGGACCGACCGCTGGGTGCGCAAGTGGGTGGCCCGCCACGGTGAGGACGGCCACGCTGAGCACTGGGCTCAGGAGCGGTCCCGGGCCCCGCACAGCTCGCCGACGCGGACACCCGACGAGCTGCGCGATCAGATCCTCGCTGCCCGGGCGCGCCTGGTGGCCAACCCGCGGGCGCAGTACGTATCCCTGGCCATCCAGTGGGAGCTTCGCCGGCTCGGGGTGGACCCCATCCCGCCGTCGCGCACCATCGAGCGCGTGCTGGCCCGGGCCGGGCTCAGCCGACCGCGTCGCCGCTCGCCCCGCTACGTCTCCAGGGGCGTTCCCTACCCGGCCCCGGTGGGCGTCGAGCCCGGCACCACCCATCAGGTGGACCTCGTCGGTCCCCGACACCTCTTCGGTGGCGTCGAGTTCCACGCCCTGAACCTGATCGACGTCGGGTCGCACGAGGCGGCCAACGACATCCTCGACGTGTGCCGCCCGCCGTTGCTGGCTCGGTCCTTGGTGGGGATCTGGTCGAGCGTCGGAGTCCCGGCGGTGGCCCAGTTCGACAACCACGCGAACTTCCGGGGAGGCATCCAGCCCGCCTTCGAGTACTTCGGACCGGTGGTGGCCACGTGCCTGGACCTGGGCGTCACGCCCCGCTTCATCCCCCTGCGTGAGCCGTGGCGCAACGGCGTCGTCGAGCACTTCAACGACGTGTGGGACAAGAGCTTCTTCCGCACCGAGGTCTTCGGCGGCATCGACCACCTCCGGGCCGAGAACCGGGCCTTCGTCGCCTTCCACAACACTCACCACCGCTACGCCGCCCACGGCGGCGCCAGCCCCAGCGAGGTCATGGCCGGCCGGCTGCGCAATCCACTGTCGGCCAGCTACGAGCCGCCGACTCGCCTGCCCGCCCAGGGGCGCATCGAGGTCGTCCGCTACGTGCGATCGAACCGCCGGGTCGACCTCTTCGGCAAGCGCATCACCGTCGCCGAGGACCAGACCCACCAGTACGTCACCGCCATCATCAAGGTGAGAGCCCGCAAGGTCCTCGTCGTCACCCTCGACGGCGAGGTCATCCATCACGGCGACTACGCCATCTCTCGGGTCCTCCGTTGACGGTGCCGCCGAGCGGAACGATGTGCCGTCGGCACGTGACGTCGTGTGCCGGAACGATGTCCTGACGGTCGCCTACTTCGGCGGAGACCGGAACGATGTCCGGTCGGTCAAGAATTGGCGAGTGACCTCAGACCGCCGCTGAGCGCCGCGGTGAGCACAAGTCGGGTGGTTCTCTGGGGGCGGTCTGAGCTCAACTCGCGTGAAAGCCAACCGAGGTGGCTGTACGTCGGGTCAGGGCCGGCAG
>Ga0247719_1000713_pt1 | contig 17568 bp, 16 predicted proteins | sample 41E_DmetaG_FD_189046 | JGI IMG/M metagenome (GOLD analysis project Ga0247719, IMG submission 189046) | Soil microbial communities from hillslope of Landscape Evolution Observatory, University of Arizona, Oracle, AZ, United States - 4-1-E_D | ecosystem: Engineered > Artificial ecosystem >...
CCACAAAGGCGCACCTGCTGGGCGATCCCAGGCCGATCACCTACCGGGTCGAGGTCGAGTAGAGGCCTCCTGACTTCAACAGTCGCTCATGGCCGACTTCCGGAGGTCTGAGTCTGATGCTACGGTTCCTCTGGTGGGCTGGCGTCAAATGGCGGTGAAGGCGGCAAGGGCCGCCGGTCTCCACGAGGGCATCCGGCAGGTGCGGGCGGCGGTTCCGCCGTTGGAGCGCGACCTCCGGCGCCGGAGAATGGCGTTCTACACGTCGTGGATCTCGCCGGGCGACCTCTGCTTCGACGTCGGGGCCAACGTCGGGAACCGAGTGGACATCTTCGTGCGACTCGGCGCCCGGGTCGTCGCCGTAGAGCCTCAACCGGAGTGCCTAGCCGAACTGCGACGCAGGTTCGGGCAAAGCGGACAGGTCACGATACTTCCCTTCGGGCTGGCTGCATCGAAAGGATCCATGCTCCTGCATGTGTCGTCGACGTACCACCCGGTGTCCACCATGTCCGAGCGCTTTATGGACGAGACCAAAGCTTCCGGGCGTTTCGGCGACACGACTTGGACGACGACTCAGGAGGTGGAGGTCGCGACGCTCGACTCCGTGATCCGCGAGTACGGCATGCCGAGGTTCTGCAAGATCGACGTCGAGGGCTTTGAGTACGAGGTTCTGAGGGGGCTTTCACAGCCTCTCCCCGCCCTATCCTTCGAGTTTACGCCCGAGGTGCTCGAGCAGACGTCGCGGTGCCTGGAGCGGCTTGCCGCCCTGGGTGAGTACGAGTACAACTTCTCGCTTGGCGAGTCCATGCGCTGGGAAAGCGAGTGGAGCGGCGGCCCGGCGCTGTTAGCTGCCCTGAGCAGGTTTGCGCCAGGGTCTGACTGGGGGGACGTCTACGCTCGCCTAGTCTCGTAGCCGGCGGTTGCTCAGGCGTGCGTCCATGCCGCCTAGCATCCTCGAGGTCGTTAGGTCGAGCCCCGTGGGAGAGAGTCGTGCAGGTGCTGGTGACCGGGAGCAGCGGCCTCATCGGGTCCGCGGCGGTGGAGCACTACGGGGGTCGCGGCTGGGAGGTCCACGGCGTCGACAACAACATGCGACGGGAGTTCTTCGGACCCAGCGGCGACACGGTCTGGAACCGGCAGCGCCTCGAGCAGACGGTTCCGGGGTTCGCCCACCACGACCTGGACATCCGCGACCGGAAGGCGGTCGACGCCATCTTTCGTGACCTCCGGTTCGACGTGGTGATCCACTGCGCAGCCCAGCCGAGCCATGACCGTGCCGCCGCCATCCCCCTGGTCGATTTCGACGTCAACGCGACAGGCACTGTCAACCTGCTGGAGGCCACCCGCCTGCACGCGCCGGAGGCCGTGTTCATCCACATGAGCACGAACAAGGTCTACGGCGACGCCCCGAACGAGCTACCCCTGGTCGAGCTACCCAAGCGGTGGGACTACGAGCGCGAGGAGGACTTCGACGGCATCAAGGAGGATTTCCGGATCGACCGGTGCCTCCATTCCCTGTTCGGCGCGTCGAAGGCTGCCGCTGACATCGTCGCTCAGGAGTACGGCCGCTACTTCGGGCTCCGCACCGGGATATTCCGGGGCGGCTGCCTGACGGGCCCCCGGCACACGGGCGTGGAGCTGCACGGCTTCCTCAGCTACCTCGTCAAGGTCGCGGTCCGGGACGAGGAGTATGTGGTGTACGGCTACAAGGGCAAGCAGGTGCGTGACCAGATCCACGCCTCCGACGTCATTGCCGCGTTCGACGCCTTCGCGGCCGACCCCCGGCCGGGCGAGGTGTACAACATCGGCGGCGGAAGGCAGAACAGTGCGTCGATCCTCGAGTGCTTCGACCTGCTCGGAGCCAGACTGGGGCGGCCGGTGCGGTGGCGCTACGAGGAGGTGGCCCGCCGGGGGGACCACATCTGCTACATCTCCGACCTGGCCAAGCTCCGGCGGGACTACCCGGGTTGGAACATCACCCACAGCCTGGAACGGATAATCGACGAGATCCTGGAGGCGGAGCTGGCAGCCGCTGGGTCGGCGCCGGTGTGAGGGCGCGGGTGGCGGAGGAGCTGACGGCGATCAATTCACTTGGCGCAGCGCCCGGGCGGGCACCCCGGCCACGATGGTGCCCGGGGGCACGTCGGCCGTGACGACCGCCCCGGCGCCGACCATCGCCCCCTCGCCCACGACCACGCCGCCCAGGATCGTGGCGTTGGCGCCGATCGAGGCGCCCCGGCGAACCACGGTGTCGAGAAGCTGCGGTGGTCGCCGGCGACTCCGGGGGAAGCGATCGTTGGTGAAGGTGGCGTTGGGGCCGATGAACACGTCATCCTCGAGGGTGACCCCGTCCCAGACGAACACCCCGTTCTTCACCGTGACCCGGTCGCCGATCGACGCGCCGCCCTCGATGAAGGTGTGACCGCAGATGTTGCAGTCGGCGCCGACGGTGGCACCGGCCAGGATGTGGGCGAAGGCCCAGACCCGCGTGCCGGGGCCGATGGTCGCTCCCTCCTCCACGATGGCCGCCCCGTGAATGAGGGCTTCCCGGCGCGTCGTCACCGCCGTAGTGTCACCGGGCCGCAGCTACGCGGCAACCCGAGCGGTCGCCGCCCCGAGAAGGGTCAGCCGGCCGGGAGGCCGTGGAGGACATTCCCCTCGGCCCGGACACTGGAGTCGAACAAGCGGATGCCGACGTTGGCCGCAGGGTTGAAGTCAGGGTTGTGGCACGCCGTGTTCTCGGGGTTGACCTTGGTGATGGTGTTGCGTGCCACCTCGCCCGAGTCCACATGGATCAGCCGGACGCCGTCCCCCTGGGTGAGCAGCACGTTGTCGGTGATGCGGATATCCCGCATCCGGAAGCGGTTGTCGCCGATGTAGATGGCCGGGTAGCACGTGTCAGGGGCGTTGACCATCCGGTTGGACTTGATCGTGACGTTGCCGACATCGGGGGAGTCACCGAGAGGGACGGCCACCGCGGAGAAGTAGATCCCGCCGAAGGTGTTGTCGGTGATGGTGATGTCCCGGGCGATCTGCCCGGGCACGTCGATCTCGATGTCGACCCCGTTCTGCTGCGCGTCGTCGATGAACGAGTTCGACAGCGTGAACCCCTCGACCGCGGTGGCGGCCACCCCCTGGCGGCCGGCGTGCAGGCAGCGCAGCCGATCGATGGTGATGTTCCGCGAGATCGGGTTGAGCCGGTAGTCGGTGCCCTTCCGCACGTCCGAATCGGCCGTGACGCACTCACCGTCGGGGTTGGAGACCTCAACATCGACCACGGTGGTCTCAGTCGCGCCCCACAGGGAGATCCCGTGGTCGGTGGAGCCCCCGGAGCCGGGCGTGCCCCTCGGGAGCGGGTCGTAGGCGCCCCGGACGAGCATGTTCCTCAGGGTGATCCGGCTGCCGCCGGCTACCCGCCAGTTGGCGTTGTTCCCCGCCGATCCTGACGGAGCGTCCATGCGGAAAGTCGACCCTCCACCGTCGATGTCGAGACCGTGGCGATCGGCCACGACGATCGTGCGGTGCTGGCTGTAGCAGCCCCCCTCAGGGAACAGCACCCTCGACCCGTCCGGGACGGTTTCGAGGAAGGCGACGATCTCCGTCTCGACCGGTCGGGAGCAGTCCCGAGCGATGGACGCCGGCACCTCGACGTCCGAGCCGGACGCATCGCGGGGCGGGGCGGAGCGCTCCGGCGTGCACGAGAGGACCGCTATGCACCCAAGGCAGCCGAGGATGGCGGGGAGCCGGACCTTGTTCACCCTCCCACTGCTACCCCTCGGCGGCTATTGCGACTCGGTGAGGGGCGGCGCCACCATAGCTGCGTCGGCATCCAGGACCCCCAGAACGCCGAGCAGCTCAAGGTACCGGTGAAGCCACCGGTGCTCGCTCATGCACCGGGCCCGGCCACGCCGACCGATCTCGGCGGCCTCGTCGGGACGGGCGAGGCAGTGCCGGATCAGTTCGACGGCCTCCTCCCGGGTGGAATAGCAGAGGATCTCCTCACCGATGTCGAAGTGCAGGGCCAGGTCCGGGTTGAACCTGGTCAGGTACGCACCACCTCCCGTGCCGGGCACCTCGAAGTCACGTGTCTTCACGTTCGTGAGATGTTCGGAGAACCCGACCCCTCCCATGCCCAGGTTCACGATGCTGCGGTTGAAGATGCGTACCTGCTCGTCGACCCCGGTCCAGCCCGACGGCCACCCTGGCCCAAACGTCCGGACCTCGAGTCCGTACTGCTCGATGTGGCGGACCACCGCCGGGCGGTAGCCGTATCCGGACCCGACGAAGCTGACCGGGATGTCCCGCTCGAGGCCGTCGAGGGGGTGGTACATCTGAGCGTCGAAGCCCTCGGGCAGATAGACCGGTCGCCCCCCTTCAACCAGGTACCACTCGCAGGCCACCCGGGCGGACGTCCATGACAGATCGAAGACGGGTACGAGGTCGACCTGGTTCACCCGCTGGCCGCCCGATCGCGGCCCCGTCCACGACTGCTTGTCGTCGAGGCACATGTTCACCACCGGGATGCCCAGCTCGTCGACGATCTGCCTGACGGTCCGAGCTTCGATCTCGTAGCCGTTGCCGTAGGCGAACAGCCAGTCGACCGGCCTTCGCTCGTGGGCCTGGCGCAGGGCCGCCAACATCCTGGCGTTGATGTACGCCCGGCGCTCCGCCGCCTGGTCGGTGATGGCGCGGAGGTTCGCCATCGTGCACCCCAGCGTGGTGTAGTCGAACTCGGTGACGGGACCGAGGTGGTGAAGGTCGGGGTAGAGCGTCGGGTTGCCACCCACGCGGGGGATGAAGGCGAAGGTGTGGACGTCGCCGGGCCGCCGGCGGGTCGGTGAGTAGCCGCGCCGAGCGAGGTGGTCCTGCACCATCGAAGCGACCCGGTCCCGCCGGTACACGAGGCCCCGCCGTTCCGCTTCGGCCGCGTAATGCTCCCGCCGGGCGATGTAGAGCTGGTGCAGCCTCATCCGCTTCAAGGTCACCCACGTCATCTGGAAGGCCGGGGAATCGAACGACCTGCGCAGCGGTTCGTGGCGGCCACCCCCCTGCGCCGTGGACCGGCCCAGTCCGGCGCGGCTGGCGACGGCTCGGACGGCTTGCATGGTGGCCATGAGTCCTAGTCGGCGGTGCGCCACGTCAGCCGCTGCTTGGCTCGGCGCATCACCGCCGAGACGGCCGGTCCCATCCAGGTCTGGAGCCAGAGCCGCCCCGCCCACCGGATCCCGGTCGGCAGGCCGACCGTGCGGCACAGGTCGGCGATGCGCATGCGGGCCTCCCGCATCTCGCCTGCGCCGTAGTGATGGGCGGCGCACAGCCGGTGAGTCCCGGCCGCTATGAGCTTGCGGGCGGCGGGGTCGAGCTCGAACCCGAGGAGATCGCCCTCGAGGATGAGCCGGGTGGTGGCCTCCCTCGATCTCCGGATGGCGCTGAGGTTGGCCATGGAGCGACCGGGGTGCTCGCGGATGCGAACCGACGGTCTGGGTAGGGGGGTCACCTCGAAGCGGTTGAACAGCTTCATGTGCAGCACCCAGTCCTCGCTGGCGGCGGTGGAGCGGTCCTCGGGGTACCCGCCGACCTCGAGGAACGCCGATCGCTTCACCAGCATCGCCTGCGGCGCCACCACCGCGCTAAGGAAGCTGTCCCGGGCGATGGTGCTGGTGTCGAAGGCGGGGAGCAGGCTGGTGCGGCTGCTCGCCGGGTCCCAGAGCGCCGCCCGCCCGGCGAAGATCGCCCGGTCGCCAGCGGCGCGGCGCACCTCGTCGAACTGGGCCAGATGCCAGGGTTCGCAGACGTCGTCACTGCCCAGGATGGAGACGTAGCGGCCCCTCGCCTCCCTAACCCCGTGGTTGTAGGCAGCGCCTCGCTCGCTGTTCTCCTCTTGGCGGATGAGCCGCACCTGGGGGAACTCGCTTCGCACGTGATCGGCGGTGCCGTCGGTCGAGGCGTCGTCCACCACCACGACCTCGAAGTCGGAGAACGACTGGGCCAGCGCCGACTGGATCGTCTCCCGCAGCAGAGGCCAGCGGTTGTAGGTCGCCACCACGATGGAGACGAGCGGAGCCTCGGGCACGCGACCGCAGCGTAGACGATGGCGATCCGGCTCAGCCCCCGCGCTTCACCTGCCCGGCCGGCAGACGAACTCGCGATCGAGCACGACACTGGGAGCCGGCGGTAGGAGCCCGGCGGACCGCGCCGTGCGCCGGCCTGCCTCCATGAGCCATGACTTCAGCCGCTCGCGGGGCGCGCCGGCCGGGGGCGTCACCTCACGGGCGTCGAACATCGAGCGCAGCAGCTCTGAGATGACGGGCCCATGGCTGCCGCCCAGCTCGGTGTTCTTCGGAGAGCGGTCCTGGTTCCAGCTGTAGAACGTCCCGCTCAGCGTGCCGGCGATGAACCGCAGGTACCGCTCCACTTGAGCCTGGCGCATCTCTTGGAGCGAGTGGACGTTGGTCACCAGGTCGAATCGGAGGTGGCTCAGCGAGTCGAGCCGGTAGGCGGGCAGCAGCACGAACCGGAAGGACCTGAGCCGCTGGGTCGAGACGACCTCTTCGAAGTCATCCTCGTCATAGAGGTAGATGCTCTCCCACGGGTGATAGAGCGAGAGGTAGGAAGCGGAGAACGTCAGCACCTCGGGAATGTCGAGAAGGACGAAGGTCGACGGGTTGCCTTGGTCGGAGAGAACGCTCCGCAGGTGATGGGCGAGGGCGCCGTACCCGGAGCCGAGGTCGAGGGCGAGCGCCTGGTCGAGCCCTCGCAGGCGCCTGAACACCCCCTGGTGGTGCAGGGTGTTGACCACCTGCTGGAACCGCAGGATGTCGAAGCTGACCAGATTCCCCTCGATCTGGAACCCGATGCCACCATTCGGTTCCGACAGCCGAAGCGGTGGCGGGGTGTCGCGGGTCAGGGCCGCCCAGCGCCGCCGGAACTGCTCCATGTAGACGTCGTCGCCGAGGTAGTACGGGAGGTACGTGTCGCTGGTGAGGTGGTAGGTGTGCAGCCGGATCTTGTCGAAGGCGGCGTCGCTCATGGTCAGCACGTAGTCGAAGAAGCGGCAGAAGTCGGCCCAGTAGGCGCTCGGTGCGTCCGCCGCCAACTCGTCACGCTGGGCGATCATCGCTGACACCCTGGCCTTGATGGTGCGGATCCTGTCGCTTCGGGGGATGGCGTGCGCCACCTCATGCGAAGCCGCAGCCATGGGTCCTCCGTTCACCGCATGTCACTTCCTCGGAACACTAACCGCCTCGCCCTGACCTGCGATCAGTGGCCGCGGGACGTCAGGTCCCGGGCTAGCGCGACTCTGGCCGCAGGATCATCGGCGTGCGGCCGTGGCTTGGAGACGGGAGGTACCTGCATGAGTTCGATCCCGTCGAGGGAGGGCCACGTCTCCGTGGCCGCTGCGACCGACCCGGCCGCCCTCTACCTGGATCTCATGAGGCGGGTGCTCACCTGCTCTTTCGCGGGGGACCCCTTGAGCCCCTCCCGCTCCACGCGCGCCCTCTGGTCTCTTGGGGCCAGAGGTTCATCAGCCGTCTGTTGGGCACCAGGCAGATCGTGCTCGCCCGCCGCCGCCCGCTGGACTGGCAGGCCAGATCGGAGGGCCGCGACTGGCCGGTCGACGCGGAAACGATGGTGGGGTGGGAGCGGCTGTCCAACCTCCAGATGTGCATCACCGAGGTGCTCCGGCGAGGCGTGCCGGGTGACCTCATCGAGACGGGCGTTTGGCGGGGCGGTTCCACGATCTTCATGCGTGCCGTTCTCAAGGCGTACGGGGACACCCAGCGCCGGGTGTGGGTGGCCGACTCGTTCCAGGGCCTCCCCAGGCCCGACCCCGAGCGCTTCCAGGCCGATGCCGGATCCCAGTTCTGGACGGCCACAGACCTTGCCGTGCCCTTGGAGGAGGTAAGCGGAACTTCGCCAAGTTCGATCTCCTCGACGAACAGGTGAGGTTCCTCCCCGGCTGGTTCAGGGACACTCTCCCGACCGCGCCGGTGGACTCGCTGGCCGTGATGCGCCTCGACGGCGACATGTACGAGTCGACAATGGTGGCGCTCGAGAGCCTGTACCCCAAGCTTTCCCCCGGCGGCTTCGCGATCATCGACGACTACGGCGCCGTCGCGGAGTGCAAGCTGGCGGTTGAGGACTACCGCTGCGCCACGGCATCGACGAGCCGGTCGTGCCCATCGACTGGACCGGCGTCTGCTGGCAGAAGCGGATGGGTGGCGTTCAGGCCTGAGCCCGTCCGGGCCGGCCGTCAGACCTCCTCGGCGACGTCGGCGCGAGCCATGGGCGCCGACGTCGCCGTCCAGGCCAGCTCGGGCCGGACGGCGCCGGGCCAGTTGCCCTTGAAGGGGCCCCTCACGCCGTCGCCCTCGCTGCGGTCGACGACGACGAACGAGACGGCGTCCCGCTCCAGGGCGTGAACCGTCTCGGGGTTGTACGAGCACACCGCGGCCATCACCGTGACGTGGCCCTCGGCCAAGAAGTTCCCCGGGATCCGGCACCTTGCCTGCACGGTGTGGCCAGCCGGGTGCCCACCACGGGCTACGCCGGCGAAGTCGACGGTGGTGAAGAGGCACACCCCGTCGATGGTGGAGAACTCGAGGCAGACCGTGGGGGAGAGGCCCGGCTTGCCGCCGAGGCGCCAGAACTCCACCTCGACGTCGATGGGCCGGCGGATGTCGACCTCGTCGGTAGTGCGCCCGTCGCACAGCACGCGCACCTGCTTGAGACGGGCGGCATTGTCACCTGGCGCCACCGCCGGGTTGGCCCACGAGCGCTCGGCGCTAGTGCCCGACCCCGAGTCGAGGTACTGCCGCACGACGTCGACGGCACGCCCGTCGGACACGAGCCGACCGGCATCGAGCAGGAGCACCCGATCGCAGAGGCGGAGCACCGCCGGCATGCTGTGGGACACGAACAGCACCGTCCGGCCGCCGCTGCCGATCTCTGCCATCCGCCCGAGGCACTTCTTCTGGAAGTCGGCGTCGCCTACCGCCAGCACCTCGTCGACGAGAAGGATCTCCGGTTCGAGGTGCGCAGCGACGGCGAACGCCAGCCGTAGGTACATCCCGCTCGAGTAGCGCTTGACCGGGGTGTCGAGGAACTGCTCCACGCCGGCAAAGTCAACGATCTCGTCGAGCTTGGCCCGTACCTCGGCGCGCCTGGTGCCGAGTATGGACGCGCTCAGGAAGATGTTGTCCCTCCCTGTGAGCTCGGGGTGGAACCCGGTGCCGACCTCCAGCAGCGCCCCCACCCGACCCCGGACCTCCGCTCGACCCTCCGTCGGAGCGGTGATCCGCGCCAGCATCTTGAGGAGGGTGCTCTTGCCGGACCCGTTGCGGCCGATGATGCCCACCCGCTCTCCCTGGTGGATCTCCACCGCCAGGTCACGAACGGCCCAGAAGGATCGTGGCGCGCCACGCGGCTTACGGCCACGGCGGACGGCCGTGGTGACTTCCTCACGCAGCGTCCGGTAGCGGGCGCCGCCCTCGGTGAGGCCCAGGCGGTACTGCTTGCCGAGCCGCTCGGCCCGGATGGCCGGAGGGCCCCCGCCGGAGGGGCGAACGGCCGCCCCGTTCGCCCACCCGTCAGATGACATCGGCGAAGTTGGCCTCGACGCGACGGAAGTACACGACGCCGGCGGCGAGCACCACCGTGCTCACGGCGACCGAGAGCACCAGGAGGCCCAGTGGCGCCGCGGTCCTCCCGAACACCGCCCAACGGAACGTCTCGGTGAGGCCGGTCATGGGGTTGAGGCCGAGCACCCACCGCCAAGCCGCGGGCACGAAGCTGGCGGGATAGATGACCGGCGTCGCGAACAGCCAGAGCTGGAGGAGGAACCGCACGGCGAAGCGGACGTCCCGGTAGGCGACGTTGAGGGCCGAGAGCCAGACCGAGACGCTGGCGGCCACCACGGCGGCGAGGACCGCCAGGAGTGGTACCACCAGCACCGTGACGGCGGGCGCTACGCCGTAGAGCACGCTCAGGGCGAGAAGGATGAGGGTGCCGATGAGCAGGTCGGGCAGCCACGACAGGAGGGAAGCGAGCGGGATGATCAGCCGCGGGAAGTAGACCTTGGACACGAGGTTCTTGTCGGCCAGGAGGCTCTCGGTGCTCGAACCGACAGCGTTGGCGAAGAACGTCCACGGGACGAGCCCGCTCAGGGCGAACACCGCGTAGGGCAGCCCGTCGGAGGGCAGCCGGGCGACGCGGCCGAAAAAGAGCGTGAACACCACCATCATCAGCACCGGCTGCAGGACCGCCCATAGGACGCCGAGGAACGCCTGCGTGTAGCGCACCTTGATGTCCCGCCAGGTGAGGAAGGCCAGGAGCTCGCGCCCGCGCCAGAGGTCGGACATCCGCAGCGACCCCCAGCCACCAGGAGGCTCGATGATCTGCAGAGCCTTGTCTCGGACCACGGTCACGAGGTCACCCTACCGGCGTGAGGAGAAAGCCGGCCTGGTCGCCTTCGCCCCTGCGGTTGAGCAGCGCGGCCTGCCGCTGGTAGTCCCGGATCTGGCCCGGGGAGAAGATCGAGGCGGCCGGGTTCATGGCGTAGGAGCGTTCGTCCCGCAGCGGGATGTCCCGCTCGTACTGCTCGCTGGCCCAGAACTGGAAGGCTTCCGAGTCGTAGAAGACGTCCCGGACCTCGAAGCCCGATGTTCTGGCGATGGTCTCCATGCCCTGGGCGGAGAAGACGAAGAGGTGGCGGGGAGCGTCCAGTTGGGCCCAGTTGGCGCCGTACCGCTGTGACGCCCACGAGCCGGCCAGCGGGACGCGGATCAGCACGGTGCCGCCCGGCGCCAGCAGACGCCGCACCGACTGCAGGGCGCCGGCCGGGTCAGGGACGTGCTCGAAGACGTGGTTCATCATCACGAAGTCGAACCGGCCGGAGATGTCGGCCGGCGTAGCCCGCCGCAGGGGGAAGCGGCCAGCGCCCTCGGCCTCGGCGGGGAGGAACGGGTCGATCCCCTCGAGGTCGGTGAAGCCCTGGCGTTGGAGGTACGACAGCAACTGCCCGGACCCGCACCCCACATCGAGGATCGCCGATGACAGTGACAGGTTGGCGCGCCGCATCCACCGCATGGTCAGGGGCGCCAACCGCGTGCTAAGCACGGGCGCGGGGAGCAACCTCCGGGCCCGCAGGAAGAGCATGGTCCGGGCCCGCCTTGCCGCCCGGAGCAGTGGGCGGTCAGGCGGCGCCAGGTCCCCGGTGAACGAGTAGTAGTCGTTGGGGTAGTAGCGGCCCAGGTCGGAGGGCACGTCTTGGAGCTGGAGCGAGCCGCAGCCTCCACAGCGCAGGTAGCCGAAGGGCTCCCGAAGCCCGAGCACCATCTCCCGGACGGAGAGCGCCTCGTTGCCCTGCTCGTTGCCGCACGTCCGGCAGGCCGCTGAGCTCACGCCGGGCCCCTGCCGGCCTGGGGCGGGGGCGTGGCCGCCGGGGTCGAGCTGTTCAGAGGTGGTCACGGGCCGCGCGCGTGGATGCGGTCGACGGTAAGGGGATCGGGGGCCCGCAGCCCGAAGACGAGCTCGACGTGCGCCCATGCCAGCGCCCTCAGGACCCTCGACCGTGCCCAAGCCTCCGGATCGCGGGTGACCGTGCCGATCACCGCCCACTTCGCCGCTACGACCGCCCAGTACCAGGCGCGGAGCAGCCAGCCGAGCCGCCAGCCTACCGGATGGCGGTGCCGCCGAGCGTCGATGGCCCCGGTGTCGAGGATGCGCACCTCGCGGTCGATCCCCAGCAGTCGCTCCGAGCTCTTGCCGCCGAGGTGGGTGATCGGGGCGCCGGGAACGTACTCGATGCGCCAACCGGCGGCCCGGATCCGGCGGCACCACGCCAGGTCTTCGCCGTACATGAAGAACTCGTCAGGGAAGCCGCCCACCTGCTCGAAAACCTCCCGCCGGACGACCACGAACGACCCTCTCACCCAGTCGACCTCGCCCACTCCGGTGGCATGGAACCACGACGTCATCCTCGGCCAGCGCCGCAGCAAGGCGGGGCCGAACGCCAGGAAGCCGATCCCGACCAGCACGTCGTCGCTAAGCCGAGGGAACCTGAAGCCGCTGGGTAGGAAGCTCCCGTCGCCCATGCGCTGCTCGCCGGTGGCTGCCCCCACGCCGGGATTGGCCTCGAGGCGGTCGAGGAGGCGCTGGATGGAGCCCGGCCCGACCAGCGTGTCACTGTTCAGCGCTACCAGGAAGCGGCCCTTGGCCTGGGCCAGTCCCGTGTTCATACCCCGGGGGAAGCCGAGGTTCTCGGGCAGGGCCAGCACCGTGACGTCGCTGTAAGCCTCCCGGAACGCCTCCACGCTGCCGTCGGTGGAGCCATTGTCGACCACAATGATCTCGCACGCCTCGGCTGCCAGTGCCTTTCGGACGGAGTCGATGCACTCGAGGGTCATGTCCCTGGTGTTCCAGTTGAGGATCACGACCGACACGCGGACCCCGCGCTCGGGCGCCACCTACCCCGCCCCCCCGGGGGCGGCGCCGGCGCGCCGGGGTGCCCCGTCGAAGGCCTGGACAGCGTCGACGACGATTCGGACGGCGGCCTCGGGTAGGTGTGGCCCGATCGGCAGGCTCAACACCTCGGCGTGGAGGCGCTCGGAGACGGGGAGACTCCCCACTCCGTAGCCCGACCGTGCGTACGCAGGCTGGAGGTGGGGTGCGAACGGATAGTGGATCGCCGCCTCGACCCCCGACCTGCGCAGGAAGCCGACCATCGCATCCCTGGCCCGTGAACGGATCGCGAACACATGCCAGGCCGGCTCCATGCCTGGCTCCACCTGGGGCAGGATGACACCGACGCCGTCGAGCGCTTCCCGGTAGGCGGCCGCCACCCTTGCCCGCCGGCGGTTCCACTCGTCGAGGTAGGGCAGCTTGACCCTGAGCACCGCGGCCTGCACCTCATCGAGCCGCTGGTTGAAGGCCACGCACTCCGACAGCAGGCGCTCCCTCCACCCGTAGTTGCGAAGGAGCCTCACCTGATCGGCGATGGCGTCGTCGTCGGTTGTGACCGCGCCGGCGTCACCCAGGGCGCCGAGGTTCTTGCCGGGGTAGAAGCTCCATGCGGCGGCGTCGCCGAGGCTCCCCGCCCGGCGGCCCCGGTGGCGGGCTCCGTGAGCCTGGGCGGCGTCCTCCAGGACTTGGAGCCCGTGGCGGCGGGCGATGCCGGTGAGGCGGCTCATGTCGGCCGGTTGCCCGTAGAGGTGGACGGGGACGATCGCCTTCGTGCGGGGTGTGATGGCGCCTTCCACCCGGCCGGGGTCGATGTTGTAGGAGCCTTCGTCGGGCTCGACGGGCACGGGGGTGGCGCCGGTGTGGGTGACCGCCATCCACGTGCCCACGAAGGTGTTAGAGGGGACGATCACCTCGTCGCCCTTTCCCACGCCCATGGCCAGGAGCGCAAACTGGAGCGCGGCCAGACCGCTTCCGACGCCGATGCAGTGCCTCGTGCCCACGTACTCGGCGAAGGATCCTTCAAAAGCCTCCACCTCCTCGCCCAGGATGTAGCGCCCGCTGGCCGCCACCCGGCGCACTGCTGCGTCGATCTGTTCGGACAGCTCGGCGTAGGCGGCGCGGACGTCCAGGAACGGCACCCTGGACGAGGTCAAGGTCGGAGCCCCGGCGGGATCACGGGGAAGCGGCGGCGCGGCTCCTCGGTGCGGCAGGCCAGCATGCGCTCGGTCTCGGGGGAGGCGCGTTGGGCAGCGCGCCCGAAGTACCCCTCGAACACATGGAAGGTGAACACATGGAAGGTGTGCAGGGTGCGGGGGCGCCGGCCGGCCCCGAGCGCGGCCACCCTGCCGACGTTAGCCCCTGGCCAGGTGGGTGTGGAGGAGCGCGGGCCGGTAGTCCGGTAGTTGGGCCAGTAGGCGCGCACCGCGCCGGCGACCGGGCGTCGGCCCGCAGGTCGAGCGGTCACAGCACCGGCAGGGGTGCCGAGGACGACCGCGGCGGGGCACTTGGGCACAAGTGTGCTGGCGCAGTCCGGCTATCCTTGGCGACCCCTGGCGAGATGGCGGGACTGGTGCATCACGTGGCGACGAAATCACCCGCCGTGGCGCCGCGGGCCACCGACGCGGAGGGAGTGGATTAGGCTTTGCCCGTGCAGGGCGAATCCCCGGGCATGCATCTGCGCGATTACGTGTCAGTGCTGCGCCGCCACCGGCTGCTGATCCTTTTTGCGACGGTCCTAGTCCTGGGCACGGCGCTGTTGGCGTCGTTGCTTCAGGATCCGGTATACGAGGCCCGGACCCGGATGCTCCTGCAGCTGAGCCAGTCGCCCTTCGACCCGACCCCTAGCCCCGCTACCGGCTTCGTCGCCACCGAGGTCCAGATCATCACAAGCGCCCCCGTGCGCGAGGCCGTGGCCGAACGGATCGGCGTTGCTCCCGCCGTTGATGTGATGCCGATCACGGGCACGGCAGTGGTCGAGCTGAGGGCCGAGAGCACCGATCCGGCCCGAGCCGCTCTCATTGCCAACACCTACGCCGAGTCGTACATCTCGTTCCGGCGCGACCAGGCCATCGAGTCGCTGTTGGCGGCCAGCCGGGAGATCCAGGTCAGGGCCGATGCCATCCAGTCAGAGATCGACGACCTCAGTGCGCGCATGGCGGCGCTCCCGCCCTGCACCGGGACTCCGCCTTCCCCCAGCTGCGCAGAACGCGACACCCTTCAGCGGGAGCGGGACCTCAAGTTGGTCCATGTCAACTCGTTCCGGGCGAAGGTGGACCAGGTCGGCGTAGACGTCGCCCTCAGGGACGGCGGCTCCCAGGTGATCTCGCCGGCCGTCGCGTCCACCGACCCCGTCCGCCCCCAGCCCATGCGCAACGGCGTGCTGGCTCTAGGCGTGGGCTTGGTCTTCGGCGCCGGCCTCGCCTTCCTGTTCGACCACCTCGACGACTCGATCAAGAGCAAGGAGGACTTCGAGCGCACGGCCCGCGACCTCGACGTGCTCGGCATCATCCCGCTGATCACGGGGTGGAGGAAGGGGGAGGCGTTTGTCGTGTCCCAAGCCGAACCGAGCTCACCGGCGGCGGAGGCGTACCGCACCCTGCGCACGTCGATCCAGTTCATCTCCGTCAACCGCACCGTGCGCACGCTGCAGATCACCAGCCCCGCCGCGTCGGAGGGCAAGTCCACCACCACCGCCAACCTGGCCGTGGCCATGGCCCGGGCCGGCCGCCAGGTGATAGTCGCCAGTTGCGACCTGCGCCGCCCCCGCGTGCACGAGTTCTTCGGCCTCTCCAACTCGGTTGGGTTCACGTCGGTGCTGCTCGGCGAGGTGCCGCTGAGCCGGGCCGTGCAGGAGGTGCCCAACGAGCCCCGGCTGCGCCTGCTGTCGGCGGGGCCGCTGCCGCCCAACCCCTCGGAGCTGCTGTCCTCGCCCCGGGCCGCCGAGGTGCTGTCGGCCCTGCGGGAGAACTGCGACGTCCTCCTCGTCGACTGCCCGCCGGTGCTGCCCGTCACCGACGCCACCGTGCTGGCCAGCTGGGTCGACGCCACGCTGCTGGTGGTCACGTCGGGCTCGACGACGCGCAAGCAGCTGGGGCGCACCGTCGAGATGCTGCGCCAGGTCGACGCCCCGCTGGTGGGGGCGGTGCTCAACGGGGTGAGCACGGAGATGGCCTACGGCTACGCCGAGTACTACCACCGCTACGAGCCCCTGCCGGCCAACGGCGGCGGGAACCGCAACGGCAACGGCGCCGGGACCAAGCGGCGTCCCAAGACTCTGCCCAAGCCGGCACGCAGCCGGGGCCGGGAACGGCAGTAGGGCGCCCGGCGGTCAGGCGAAGAACCCGAGCGCGCAAGGCGTCCAGGCCCCGGCGACGGCCTACCCCGACCCGGGGGTGCCGTACTGCTTGACCAGGAAGGGGCCGAGCGAGAGGGCCCCCACCTTGGCCTGCAGGTAGGCCCGCACCGCGTCTTCGGGGGAGCAGACGATGGGCTCCTCGTGCATGTTGTAGCTGGTGTTCACCAGCGAGGGGATGCCGGTGCGCTCGTGGTAGCGGCGGAGGATGTCGTAGTAGGTGGGGTTGGTGGCCCGCTCGATGATCTGGGGCCGGGCCGTACCGTCAACGTGGACGGCGGCGGGCGACTGCTCCCGCATCCGCTCGGTGCAGTCGAACGTCATGGTCATGAAGGCGGCGGTGCGGCGGCCGGACTCGAGGTTGCGGAAGCAGTCGGAGGCGTGCTCGGCCAGCGTTACGGGGGCGAAGGGCATGAACTCGGTGCGGTGGAGGAGCTTGTTGAGCCAGTCGTTCACGGCCGGGTCGCCGGTGTGGAACAGGATCGACCGGTTGCCCAGGGCCCGGGGGCCGAACTCCATGCGCCCGTCGAAGCGCCACACGATGGCCTTGGCGGCGAGGAGGTCGCCCACCGCGCCGGCCACGTCGCCCACCCGCTCGAAGGGCAGGCCGGCGGCCCGCAGGGCGGCGGCCATCTCCTCCTCGGTGTAGGAGGGACCCCAGTACACGTCCCTGATGGGCGCCGGCTCGAAGGGCAGGCCGTGGCGGGCCTCGTAGGCGGCCGCCCCCCACGCCAGCCCGCAGTCGGCCATGGCCGGGAAGACGAACACCTCGTCCACGCCGGCCAGGTCCTTGATGCGCTGGTTGAGCTTGACGTTGGCGAACACGCCGCCGGCCAGCACGACCCGTGACAGCCCGCTGGCCTCGAGGTGGTGGGCGGCGTAGGCGGCGATCACCTCCTCCAGCACGACCTGGAAGGCGGCCGCCACCTGGGCGGGGGAGTAGCGGCGGGTGAGGGCCTTGAGCTCGGGGTAGCGCCCGTACATGCCCTCGACGGTGAAGGTGCCCCCCCGGTCGCGGGCCACGGAGCGGCAGAAGGCCAGGCACTCCTCGGGCGCCGGCTCGTAGGAGGCCAGCCCGGTGATCTTGCCCTCGTGGCGGTTGGGCTTGAACCCCAGCGCCTTGGTGACCGCCGCGTAGAACACGCCCATGGAGTGGGGCCACAGCACCTCGTGCACCTTGGCCAGCCGCCCCTCTCGCCCGGCGTAGGCGGACGCCGTGACCCCGCCCCCCTGGCCGTCGGCGGTGATGGCCAGGGCGTCCTCGAAGCCCGACGCCTGGTAGGCGCACACGGCATGGAGGAAGTGGTGGCCGTAGGCCCGCTTCACCCTCTGGGGCGGCACGTCGTGGTCGTGCACCCACCGGTCGATCTCCCGGTTGAGCCCGACGACGTTGGCCGTGGTCTTGGCCCGCTTGTAGACGTGCAGCGCCCCCAGCTCGCGGGCGGCGGCGGCGAGGGGCATGCCCGCCCGCACGGGGTTGTAGCGGCGCAGCCGGCCGTGGATCGACCGCAGCTCCCGCCGCAGGGGGGGCTTGGCGATGGCGACCAGGTCGACGTCGGCCAGCTTGATGCCGGCCCGGTCGAGGCACAGATCGATCGAGCGCCACGGGAAGCCGGCGTGCAGCTTGACGCGGGACAGGCGCTCCTCGCTGACGGCGTAGAGGAGGCGGTCGCCGTCGAACAGGGCGACCGACGCGTCGTGGTCGATCTCGCTGACGCCGAGGCGGATCATGGCGCCGCCGGCGGGCCGGCTACGGT
>Ga0247719_1000715_pt1 | contig 17557 bp, 14 predicted proteins | sample 41E_DmetaG_FD_189046 | JGI IMG/M metagenome (GOLD analysis project Ga0247719, IMG submission 189046) | Soil microbial communities from hillslope of Landscape Evolution Observatory, University of Arizona, Oracle, AZ, United States - 4-1-E_D | ecosystem: Engineered > Artificial ecosystem >...
GGAGGGGGCTATCCGCCCCCTCCTCTGGACTCCTCCCCGGACCAGGGGCTCCGCCCCTGGACCCCCGCCGAGACCCGCGTTTCCCTGTCATGGGACGGTCAGGGGGCCCTCGGCCCCCCTTGGGTTCGCGCGCGGGCTGGGGCTCTGCCCGATTTCCGCCGAGACCCACGTGGGCCTGTCGATGGGACGGTCGGGATGCGCGGGGCCCTTCCGGACCTGCGTGGAACTGGGGCTTCGCCCCTGGAACCCCGACCGAAACCGCGTGGGCCCGTCCTGGGGGCGATCGGGAGGCGCGCGGCTCACGCTACGACCCCCAGAGCGGAGCACTTCTGCGGGGTTCTGGACGCGCGTGAGGTCGACCGCGGTGATGCACTCCGATGGAGCGCGGCTGAGGACCTCCTGCAGATGGGGGACCGTGAGGCCGCAATCCTCCTCTTCGCCGCCTTCGGCCAACGCGGGCCATCGCCCTCGTTGAGGGGCTGCTGCTTCGCCCGCGCCGGGCCGCCTCACCGCTTCGCGAGGAACCGCACGAGATCGTACTTCGTGACGATGCCCCTCACGGCGCCCTTCTCGAGGACGAGGACCGCGGGCTGGGTCTTCACGAGCTCGATCGCGCGCTCCACCGATTCGCCCGCGTCGAGCGAGGGGAGCGGCGGGCCCATCGCGCCCTCCGCGGTGCGGTCGAGGACGCCCGGGTTCGCGAGCGCCTTCGAGAGGATGTCGCCCTCGAGGAGCGTGCCCACGATCTCGCCCTTCTCGCCCACGACGGGAATCTGGTTGATGCCGTGGCGGTTCATGAGCTCCACGCCGCGTCGGACCGTGTCCTTCCACGCGACGCTGATGAGCGCGCCCTGCTCGTGCGGCGGGAGCACCTGGCCGATCGTCGCGCGCGGCGTCGTCTCGTCGAGGTAGCGGTTCTCGCGCATCCACTCGTCGTTGTGGAGCTTCGCCGTGTAGTTGCCGCCCCAGTCCGGGACGATCACGACGCACACCGCGTCGGGGCCGAGGCGCTCGCGGCGGATGTAGCTCATCATCCCCGCGATCGCGGTCCCCGCGGACCCGCCCGCGAAGATGCCCTCCTCGCGCGCGAGGCGGCGCGAGGCGATGAACGACTCCTTGTCGGTGACCTTCAGGATCTCGTCGATGACGTCGAACCAAACCGTCGTCGGGACGATGTCCTCGCCGATGCCCTCGACCTTGTACGTGTGCGCGTGCTCCGGGTGGTACTCGCCCGTGTCCTTCACTTCCTTGAGGATCGAGCCCACGGGGTCGAGGCCGATGACCTTGATCTTCGGGTTCTTCTCCTTGAGGAACTTCCCGATGCCCGAGATGGTGCCGCCCGTGCCGACGCCCGCGAAGAGGTGCGTGATCTTCCCGTCCGTCTGGCGCCAGATCTCCGGGCCCGTCGTCTTGTAGTGCGCGCGCGGATTGTCCTGGTTGTCGTACTGGTTGGGATACACCGCGTTCGGCGTCTCGGCCGCGAGGCGCTTCGCGACGGAGTAATACGAATCCGGGTGATCCGGCGGGACCGCGGTCGGGCACACGATGACCTCCGCGCCGAACGCGCGCAGGAGCCGCACCTTCTCGATGGCCTGCTTGTCGGTCGTCGTGAAGATGCAGCGGTAGCCCTTGATCGCCGCGGCGATCGCGAGCCCCACGCCGGTGTTCCCGGACGTGCCCTCGACGATCGTGCCGCCGGGCTTCAGGAGGCCTTCGCGCTCGAAGCGCTCGATCATCGCGATGCCGATGCGGTCCTTCACGGACGCGCCGGGATTGAAGTATTCGACCTTCGCGAGGACGAGGGGCTTCGCGCCGTCCGTGACCTTGTTGAGCTTCACGAGTGGCGTGTTGCCGATCGTCTCCAGGATGTTCTCGCGGTACTCCACGGCGCCACCGTCGGCCGATCATCGGGAGGGCCCGGGATAAGCGTTCTCCTCCCGGCCGAGGGGGCGGTCGAGGATCGGCGAGCGGGAAGGCGAGCGCGCGCTACGCGCGGGCCCCGACCCCGCGCGCGAGGCCGGCCGCAAGGAGCGCCTTGCCGACGTCGAGCGCGACGAACGGCGCGACGCCGAGCATGAACGCGCGCGGGAGGTCGAGGTTCAGGACGACCACGAGGCCCGCCATTCCACCCGCGTAGATGACCGCGACCCCCGCGAGCATCGCGAGCACGAGGCGGCCGTAGCCCGGCGCGCGGGCGGCGACGACGGCGACGAGCGCGGCGGCGACCGGCATCGCGAGGAGGTAGCCCCCGGTCGCGCCCGCGAGGTGGGCGAGGCCCGCCTTCGCGCCCTGGAAGACCGGGAGGCCGGCGGCGCCGAGGCCGAGGTACAGGCCCTGCGACGCGGCGCCCCACCGGAGGCCGAGGACGGCGGCCGCGAGGAGGGTCCCGAAGACCTGCATCGTGAACGGGACGGGCGTGAAGGGGAGGACGATGCGGACCTGCGCGAGGAGGCCCATGAGCGCGGCCCACCCGAGGGCGAGCGCGAGCATCGGGAGGAACCCCGTGTTCGAGCGCCAGGCGTGGAACCGGTCGAAGCGTTCGCGGACCGCGTGGACGGTGACCATGGCCGCGCCCATCGGCGTCACCGTCATGAAGGTTGCGCGGCGGCGTCGCTGCCGCGGCGCGGACCGTTCCCCGTTCGGGATCAGAAGGATTCAAGGCCCCTCCGGGACAGTGCCGGGCGCCATGTCCGCCATCGCCGAGGAGCGGCCCATGGAGCCGCCCCGCGAAACCCCCGCGAACGATCGGGCCGCCCAGCAGGCGAACGCGGCGTTCGCCGGATTCCTGCTCGTGAGCATCGGGATCGCGTTCTTCCTCATCCAGTCCGGGACGCTTCGCGGCCTCAACGCCGCCGGGATCCTCCTCATGGCGGTCGGCCTCGCCTTCCTGAGCGACGGGGCCTTCCGCCACGCGACGAGCGCCGGCGCCGCCGCGACGCGCAACAACCGCGTCATCGCGGGGGCCATCCTCGTCGCCGTCGGCGCCGTCGCGACGACCGACCTCGACGCATGGCCGCTCATCCTCGTCCTCGTCGGAGGGCTCCTCGTGGGCCGCGCCGTGATGAACGCGAGGCTGATATCCTGACGTCCGCCGCGACCGAGCCGCGTCTCGCGCCCCCGCCCGCGCGCGTTGCCGACCCGGATCCGTTGAACGGCCTCACCGCGGGCCTCGTCCTCGTCGCCGTCGGCGTCGTCATGTGGCTCCAGGTGAATCACCTGCTTTCACACCGGGATGTCCTGCCCACCCTGCTCGTCGCGCTCGGGGGCGTCCTCGTCGCCGACGGCGCGGTGCGCACGATGCGGCCTGACGAATCGACGAACCTGTGGGGGCGCTTCATCGCGGGGACGGCGCTCATCGTCCTCGGTCTCATCGTCCTCGCGGACGCGGCGGCCTACTGGCCCCTCGTCCTCGTGGCGGTCGGGCTCGCGCTGCTCCTCAAGGCCTTCGCGCGCCCGTCCTGGTAGCGCGACCGACCGCGGCCCAAACGTTCATCCTGCCCCGGTCGATGGGTAGCCCATGCCCAAGACGCCGGCGAAACGGAGCCGCGCGAAGCCCGCCCCGGAGCACGCCTTCGAGACGCGCCTCATCCACGCGGGCCAGGCGCCGGACCCCTCGACGGGCGCGGTCGTGACGCCCATCCACCCGACGACCACGTATGCGCAGGCGTCGCTCGGCGTCACCAAGGGCTTCGACTACTCGCGCGCGGGCAACCCGACCCGCAAGGCGCTCGAAGACTGCTTCGCGAGCCTCGAGAACGCGACGCGCGCCTTCGCCTTCGCGAGCGGGATGTCGGGCATCGTCACCGTCGCGCACCTCCTGAGCGCGGGCGACCACGTCGTGTGCGAGGAGAACGTGTACGGCGGCACGATCCGCTACTTCTCGAAGGTGGCGTCGCGCTTCGGGCTCTCCTTCGACTACGTCGACGCGTCGGATCCCAAGAACGTCGAGCGCGCGATGCGGCCCGAGACGAAGATGGTCTACCTCGAGACGCCCACGAACCCGAACCTCAAGCTCAACGACATCGAGGCGCTCGCCACCATCGCCCGCCGCGCGGGCGCGCTCACGGTCGTCGACAGCACGTTCGCGAGCCCCTACATCACGCGCCCGCTCGACCTCGGCGCGGACGTCGTGCTGCACAGCGCGACGAAGTACATCGGCGGGCACTCCGACGTGCTCGCCGGTCTCGTTGCGGTGAAGGACGAGGATCTCGCGGAGCGGCTCGCGTTCCTCTCGAAATCGATCGGGCCCGTTCTCTCGCCCTTCGATGCGTGGCTTCTCCTGCGCGGCCTCAAGACGCTCCACGTGCGGATGGAGGCCCACAGCGCGAACGCCACCGCGATCGCGACGCGGCTCGAGAAGCACCCGAAGGTCGCGCGTGTGAACTATCCCGGGCTCGCGTCGCACCCCCAGCGCGCCCTCGCGAAGCGTCAGATGCGCCTTCCGAGCGGCATGCTCTCGTTCGAGCTCAAGGGCGGATTCAAGGCCGCAACGCGCGCCATGGAGTCGGTCCGGCTATGGACGCTCGCGGAGAGCCTCGGCGCCGTGGAAAGCCTCGTGAGCCACCCCGCGAGCATGACGCACGCCTCCGTGCCCGCAAAGCAGCGTCGGAAGGCGGGCGTGACGGACGGTCTCGTGCGCCTGAGCGTCGGCCTCGAGAACCCGGACGACCTCTGGGCGGACCTCGAGCGGGCGCTCGCGAAGGCCTGAGGCAAGCGTCGGGGGACCGCGGCCCGGGAGGTGGAGAGGGAGGCACTTCCGCCGCGGCCGGACCGGGGGGGTCCGACGGCGGAAGCGGGGGCCGCGATCCCCGACGGCGATCCCATCGACGGCGCTATCTTAAAGCTTGAGACATTCTGACGGTGCCTACCGTACACGTCCGGACCGTCGCCGAAGTGACACCGTCCCGGACGGTCGCGCCCCGGCCGAAGGTTCCGGATCCGCGCCGACCCTCAAGCATCGCATCGAGAACTCTTTTAACGCTGACACCGGTTGACAAGGCCATGTCGAGGCGAAGCTGGGCCGCGCCCGTTGCATTCCTTGCGCTCCTCGGGGCCGCCCAGGCCGTGGTCGCGGAGGGCGTCGCGCCGACGTCCACCGGGCTGCCCCCCGTGGACGACGACGTCCGGGTGGGTCTCCCGGACCTTCTCGCCGTCCTCGGCCGCTCCGACACGGTCGCGCCCGAATCCCGGTCCGCGGCCGCGGCCTCGCTCGCGGTCCCCGCCGAGGCTTTCGCTCCGCCCTCCGCCGAGGCCGTCGCGTTCGGCGCCGTCGTTGCCGCCGCGCTTGCCGCCCTCGCCTGGGCCTGGCCCGTCCTCAAGCACGTCGCGGTCGCGCGCTTCTACGCGCACGTCCAGCCCTCCGAGGTCTTCGACAACGCGGTGCGGGAGCGCATCTTCGCCCACGTGAAGGCCGACCCGGGCGTGAGCGCGACGGACCTCGCGAAGCGCGCGGGCGTCTCCTGGGGCACGACCATCTACCACCTCGAAGTCCTCGAGCAGACGCGCATGGTCGTGAGCCTGCGCAACGGCCGCTACCGACGCTACTTCGAGAACGGCGCGGGCGACGCCGCGAAGCGCACGGCGGTCGCCGTCCTCCGGAACGACGTCACCGCGAAGGTCGCGAAGGCGCTCTCCGCCCATCCCGGCCTCAGCCAGAAGGAGGCGGCCCGCCTCGTCGGCCTCTCGCCCCAGGCCCTCCACTGGCACATCAACCGGCTCGCCGGCGCGGGCCTCCTGCGTCGCGAGCGCGACGGGCGCGTGGTGCGCCACTTCATGGCCGAGAAGACGGAAGCTTGACCCGCGAGGACGACCCACCCCGTCGCGTGCGTCTCGCGACCATCGGCCACTCGAACCGGCCGTTCGAGGCCTTCGTCGACGCCCTCGACGCCCACGGCGTCGACCGCGTCGCCGACGTCCGGACGGTACCGCGCTCGCGCACCGTCCCATGGTCGTCGCGGGAAACGCTCGCCCCCGCCCTTGAGCGGCGGGGCCTCGCATACCGCCATGACCCGGCGCTCGGGGGGCTGCGGAAGCCTCGCCCCGATTCGACGAACCAGGCTTGGCGCAATGCCGGTTTCCGCGGCTTCGCCGACCCCATGGAGACGGAGGCCTTCGAACGCGGCCTCGAGGACCTCCTCGCCTTCGGGGATGGCGGCTTCGCGGCCGTGATGTGCGCGGAGGCCGTGCCGTGGCGGTGCCACCGCTCGCTCATCGCAGATGCGCTCCTCGCCGCCGGGCACGAGGTCATCGACATCTTCGACGCGCGCTCGGCGAAGCCGCACGCGCTCGCGTCGTTCGCGCGCGTCGTGGACGGGCGCGTCCGTTACTGATCAGCGGCGCAGCCGGTCGACGAGCTTCACGCCGTCGATGAGGCCGTAGCCGTAGAACGCGTCGTGAGCGCTTTGCGTCTGGCCTTCGAGCGGACCCACCTTCTTCGCGGTTCCCATGAGGGCGTCCTTCACCCGCATCACGGTCGCGCGGTCCTTGCGCACGAGGTCCTTGTTGGCCTCGAGCGCGAGCGCGAGGATGCCGCCGACGACGGGCGCGGACTGGCTCGTGCCCGTCGCCTCGACGTACTTGCCCTCCTTCCACGCGGACAGGATGGAGACGCCGGGCGCGACGATCTCCGGCTTCTGGTTGGGATCGCCGTGGTAGCCGCGCGAGCATTCGCCGAGGCTGCGGGCGCGGCTCACGAGATCGCTGTTGTTGCACGAGCCCATGCAGCTGAACGAGCCGATGACGGCCCGCTTGTCCACCGCGCCGACGGCGATGACGCCGTCCACGCTCGCGGGGCTCGCGACGCGGCAGCTCGAACCCGTCTGGTCCTTCTTCGCGTTGCCCGCGGCCGCGACGACGTAGACGCCCTTTGCGACGGCGCGGTCCACCGCTTCCTCGGTGTCCGTCGAGAACACGAAGCCGGACTCGCCGCCGAGCGACAGCACGATGACGTCCGCGCCGTGCTTCACCGCGGCGTCGATGCCCGCGGCGACCTTGCTCTCGTCGCCCGTCCCGTCGGCCGCGATGGCCTTGATCGCGATGAGCGTGACCTTGGGCGCGATGCCCTTGAGATAGAAGCCCGAGAACGAGGTGGTCCATTCGCCCTGCGCGGCGATGATGCCCGCGACGTGCGTGCCGTGCCCGTTGTCGTCGTACGGTTTGTCGCTGCGACCGTTCACGAGGTCGGCCCAGAGGACCGTGACACCCGCGAACTCGGGGTGGCTGAGGTCGATGCCGGTGTCGATGACGGCCACCTTCACGCCCTTGCCCGTGAGGCCGCGGTCGTGCAGCGCGTCGACGCCCACCATCTTGGCGGGCCAGTTCGCGCCGAAGCCGGTGGAGGGGACGAGGCTACCGATGCAGCCCGACAAGGCGGAGGCGGCGAGGATGGCGACGAGAAGGGCCGCGACGGAGCGGCGGGGGGGCATGGGCGTGCGAGGGACAGGTGAGCCTTAAACATTGTCGGATGTGGCTCGAAGCGCCTGTCGCGGACGGCGGCCGCGTCGCGCCCGACGGAGCCGTCGCAAACCCTTTTCCCCCGGACCCCCGTCGCCGGGTCATGCGACTCCTCGTCCTCGCGCACGACGCGTGGGGCCCCGCCACGTCGAAGACCGGGCACGTCCTCGTGAAGTCCTCGCGCGACGGATGGTCGAAGGACGAGGTCGTCGCGATCGTCGACCGGTCCAAGGCCGGCCGCGACGCGGGCGAGTTCGCCTCGGTCGCGAAGGGCATCCCGGTCGTCGGCTCCGTGCGCGAGGGGCTCGACCTCAAGCCGGACGCGCTCGCGATCGGGATCGCGCCCGTCGGGGGACGGCTTCCGGACTTCTGGCGGCCCGATCTCGAGGCCGCGATCGGCGCGGGGCTCACGATCCTGAACGGGCTCCACCTCTTCCTCGGCGACGACCCGTCGCTCGCGGCCCTCGCCGCGAAGCACGGGGCGAAGCTCGTGGACGTCCGGCGCCCGCCGCCCGAAAAGCGCATCGCGACGGGCGAAGGCGCACTTGTCGACGCGCTCGTCGTGCTGCACGTGGGCACCGACTGCTCGTCGGGGAAGATGACGGCCGCGGTCGCGCTCGCACAGGAGGCGCGCCGCCGCGGCCTTGATGCGGGCTTCGTCGCGACCGGTCAGACGGGTATCATGATCGGCGCCGACGCGGGCGTCGCGATCGACGCCGTCGTCTCCGACTTCGTCGCGGGGACCGTGGAGAAGCTGGTGCTCGACGTCGCCGCCCAGGGCCGGACGATCATCTTCGTCGAAGGGCAGGGCTCGATCACGCATCCCGCGTACGCGGGCGTCACGTCGTCGCTCCTCATGGGCGCGTTTCCCGACATCCTGGTCGTGAGCGACGAGCCGCGGCGCGCCTGCTACACGTTCCCGAGCGCCTTCCCGTTCCCGAAGAACGACGCCGCGAAGGAGATCGCGCTCAACGAGGCGCTCCTCACGGCGACGACCGCGGGTCGCGCCGCGTGCCTCGCGCTCGTGACGCGGGGTCTCGACGACGCGGCGTACGCGGACGAGGTCCGCAGGGCCGAGCGCGCGACGGGGCTTCCGGCGGGGGACGTCTTCCGCGGCGACGCGCCGAAGCTCCTCGACGCGATCCTCAGGGCCGCCGAGGCGCGCGGGGTCTGGAAGGACGGGCGGCCGGTCCATGGCGCGAAGCGGCGCCGGATGGGGATCGCGTGATCGCGCTGACGTGGCGCGCGATCGACACGCCCACGGCGAGGGCGTTCAAGATCAGCGCCGGGACGATGACCTCGGCGCGGAGCGTCATCGTGGAGGCGCGCGACGACGAGGGCCGCGTGGGCTACGGCGAGGCGACGCCGAGCGCGCGCGTGACGGGCGAGAGCGAGGAATCCATCGCGAAATTCCTCGAATGGGCCCGCGGGGAGGTCAAGGACATCGACCCCGACGATCCGCGCCCGTTCCTCGCGGAGATGGCGACGAACATCTGCGGCAACGCGGGCGCGCGATGCGGCGTCGACCTCGCGCTCCACGACCTCTGGGGAAAGCGCGCCGGGAAACCCGCGCGCGCCCTCCACGGCATCGGGGACGGGGCGATCGAGATGCCGCTCACGGTCTCGATGGACCTCCCCGAGACGATGGCGCGCGAAGCGAAGGAATACTTCGCGCGCGGCTTCGACGTCCTCAAGGTCAAGCTCGGGCAGGCGCGCAACGACGAGCCGCGCATCGCCGCCGTGCGTCGCGCGGTTCCGCAGGCCCGCCTGCGCGTCGACGCGAACGAGGGCTGGTCGCGCGAGGAGGCGCGCAGGCTCGCGCCCGTGCTCTTCCGCCACGGCGTCGAGTTCATGGAGCAACCGCTCGCGCGGAACGATCTCACGGGACTTGCGGAGCTTTCGCGCACGAGCGAGGTGCCCGTCGTCGTCGACGAATCCGTCGCGGACGCAACCGACGTGGCGCGCCTCGTCGATCATCGCTTCGCGGGCGGCGTGAACGTGAAGCTGCAGAAGGCGGGCGGCCTCAAGCCCGCGCTCGACGCGATCCTCGCCGCGCGGGCGGCGGGCTTCGGGACGCAGGTCGGCTGCAACGTGGAGACGGGCGTCGGCATCGCGGGCGCCGCGCAGCTCATCCCGCTCCTCGACTGGGCCGACCTCGACGGGAACCTCCTCCTTGCGCGCGATCCGTTCGAGGGCGTCCGCGGCGAACGCGGACGCATCGCGGTCCCCGCGGCGCCCGGCCTCGGCGTGCGCCCCTCGTGACGGACGCCGCCGCAAGCCGGCCGGGACATGTCACCGCGCCCAGGGTCGGGGGAGGCTTCAAGCTCCGTGAGACGCTGTGTCGTGCGGGAGGCTCACCGTGCACGTCCAGCGCAGCGTCGCGTGGCTCGTCATCGTCTCGTTCGTCCTCGCCCCCGCCGCGGCCACGCACGGCCACGTGGAATGGGAAGCCGAGGAATCCAATAGGCCGACCCTCGACCTCGCGGGTCAGAAGAATGGCGTCCCCGAGGCGTACCGCGACCGCGGCGCGACCCCGGGCGGGCTGCGCCTCCTCGACGACTTCTGGGACAACACCGGCGGACACGCCGCCGTTCCGGGCGTCGAATACCCCCTCTCGGTCCTCGGGGGTGAACCCCCCCGGGGTTCGACCTTTGAAAACCATGGCGACACGCGCCGCGCCACGGGCGGCCTCGCCGCGCCCCTCATCGTTCCCGGCGCGAGCCGCTTCCTCGCGTGGTACGGGTATTGGGACGACAAGAACGAGGATGGCCGCATCGACGAGTTCGCGACGACGTCCGCCCTCAACGAGTGGACGCTCACGCCCGGCGCGAAGCTCTACTCCTACGTCGAGCCGGGGCCGCGCCCGACGCTCACCGCGAAGACGCGGCCCGCCGCCACCGACCCCGACTTCACGTACGTCGATTCCGGCCCCGCGCTCCTGCGCCTCTACAAGAGCGGCTCCCAGTTCCTCGGCGAGGTCCTCGTCTTCCTCGACGGGTCGCTCCTGCAGACGCTCCGCGTCGACACCGTCACGGATCCCGTCCTCGCCCCCTCGGGGCCCGCGCGCCCCTACACGCCGCGCCCCGATTCGCTCGTGGACATCGACATCTACGCGTCGCTCGCGCCCGGCCCCGTCGAGGCGCTCTACGCGGCCACGGCCGCGCCTCTCGTGCACGAGTTCGCCTCGCCGAGCCAGGGCCTCTGCCCCACGAACTGCCGCGGCCTCCCATGGTCCCCCGGACCCGTCGCATCGCCCCTCGTGGGCCCCGCGTACGCGCTCGTCTACGAGCGTTACCTGCAGGAGACGCACCCGGATTCCCGGTCCTCCGCCGCGGGCCGGCTCCACGAGTTCCGGGAAGCGCATCGCGGATGGGCGGACCTCATTGCGCTCTACGCGACGCCGAACGATCCCTACACGCCCGACGTCGCGACGCCCCTGCCGGGGCGCGGCGCGAACGGACTTCCCGCGATGATTCCCGGCTACCTTGGCTTCGAGGTCCGCACGGGTCTGTGGCGCGATGTCACCGACGACGGATTCGTGGGGCGCGTCGGAAGCGACCCGTACGACCACGGAAACCGCCCCATCGCGGACCGCTACGAGGACTCGGCGGGCGAGTACCTGGGCGTCTACGCGCGCGACGAGACCGGACGCGAGATCCGCGGGTCCGCGCCGGTCGGAGGGCGCGAGATGGTCGTGACGTTCCGCCCCGTCCCGAGCTGGGGCGAAGCCGGCGTCCTCGTGACGTGGGACACCGGCACGCCGGCCGTGGACGTCCTCCCGTTCCTCTGCGTGTTCACGATCCCGCCTCCCTCGGGATGCCCCCCGCTGGGGGCATTTCTCTCCGACCCCCCGAGGAGCCTGGGTCACGTGACGGGCGACGCGGTCGTCACCGTCACCGCGGTCGCCGGCGCCGTCGACCCCGGTCGCTACGCGACGAACGGATTCCTCTTCCTTCCAACCGGCACGCAGAACTTCGCGATCGAGGTCTGCACGGAACCCCTCGTGATCCGGCACGTCCTGAACGGCGACGAGATCGACGAGCCCGTCCGCGACTGCGACGTCATCGACCGGCTGGAGACCTGACCCTTGAGATCCACCGCCTTCGCCTTCGCGTTCGCCCTGGCCTTCGCCTCGCCGCTCGCCGCCGCCTCCGCCGGCGACGTGAGGTGGGAGGCGGAGGAGCCGAACCGGATCGCGCTCGACCACGCCGGCCAGCGCAACAACGTCGACGTCGCCTACGCGGATCGCGGCGCAACCCCGGCCGGTCACCTCATCCTCGACGGCTTCTACGATCACATGGGCGGCGTCGTGCTCCCGAACGCCGGCGCGTTCACGGGCGCGCGCGATTCGTCCATCGATCAGAAGGGCAACCTCCGGCGCTCCTCCGGCGGCGAGGCGCCCGACGTCATCCTCCCGGGCGCGGGCCGCTTCTTCGCATGGTACGGAACGTGGAAGGACGCGGACGGCGACGGTCGCATCCGCGTGAACCCCACGCTCCCCGGCCTGCCCGCGGGCAACGAGTTCGCGCTCGCCTCGAAGTCGCTCTATGGATACGTCGAGCCCGGCCACCGCGCGCCCGCGACGTCGACCTCGAGCGGCGGAAGCGACGCGCCCGACTTCAGCTACCACCGCGGCACGTACATCATGCCGCTCTTCCAGTCCGGCGGCATCACGCCGTACGACCTCACGGTCTTCCTGGACGGGAGCCTCGTGCAGGCCATCACGGTCGAATCCGTGGGCGATCCGATCCTCTCGCCCGGCGATACCGGCAAGCCCTACACGCTCAAGGAGACCACGCTCGTCGACATCGACGTCCACGCGGCCGTCGCGCCCGGGCCCGTCGCCTCCCTGTATGCCGTCACCGCGGGCCCCCTCGTCACCCCCGCAGCCTCGCCGAACCGCGGCTTCTGCCCGCAGAACTGCCGGTTCCCGCCCGTGGCGCCGCCGCCGGTCGCAAGCGAGCCCGTGGGCGTCGCGCAGGGGGCCGTGTTTCCCCGCTACGCGCAGGAGACGAGCGCGGGCAGCGCCTCGACCGCGGAGGGGCGCCTCGCCGACTACCAGGAGGCGTTCCGCGCGTGGGCCGACCTCGTGCCGCTCGCCGTGGAGCCGCACTCCTTCCTCGCGCCCGAGCACGTGTCGCCCCTCCTCGGACGCACCGACGAAGGCGCCCCAGCGATGCGATCGGGATACTTCGGCTTCCATCTCTGGACGGGTCTCTGGAAGGACCTGAACGGGGACGGATTCGTCGGCGTCGCGAGCGCGGATCCGTACGATCACGGCAACCGGCCGATCCCCGATGATTACGTGGGCGGCTTCCCCGAGTTCGTGCCCGTCTGGGGCGTGAACGCGCAGAACCACACCCTCGGGCCACAGACGCTCCTGCAGCTCACCTACCGTCCGATCCCGGACTGGGGCCCCGGCGTCATGGTCACCGATCGACTCGGCACGCCGCAGCCCGCCGTCCTCGGGAACGGCGAATCGATCCCGCCGGAACCGCTCCCCCGTCTCATGGGCGCGCCGACCGTGCGGGATCCATCGCTCTGGTTCGTGACGGGGAACGCCACGATCGCGATGCGCGGCCTCGGGGCGCCCGTCGACACGGGCCGCTACTACGCGTTCGACTACCTCTTCCTCCCCGTCGGGACGAACGGCTTCGCGTTCGAGGTCTGCCACGAGTGGCTCACGATCGCGCACGCGTCCGGCGGCGAAACCCGCGACGAGACCGTGCGCGACTGCGACGTGATCGGTCGCCTCGCGGGGACCTGATCACGGCGCGCTCGCGACGACCGCGAGGATGTCCTCGCCGAACATCTCGGCCTTCTTCGGGCCGATCCCCTTCACCGCGAGGAGCTCGGGCACCGTGCGCGGACGCGCGACCGCGATCGCCTCGAGCGTCGCGTCGCTCGCGATCACGTACGCGGGCACCCGGGCCTCGCGCGCGAGCCTGCCGCGCCACGCTTTGAGGGCCTCGAGAAGCGGCGCCGCCTCCGCGGGCACCTCCGCGCGCGGCGCGCGCTCGCGCGGCTCCGCGAGGGTCTCGTGCGCGGCGGCCGGCGCGCCTCGCGACGGCGGCCTCGCGACAGGTTTCGGGTCGCCGTCGCGCGCAAGCCGCCACGTCTCGCCGCCGTGCGCGAGCGTCTCCTTCCGGATGGCGCCCTCGGCCGCCAGCTGCTTCAGCGCGCCCTTGATCGCCGCGTCCGAGCGCAGCGCGAGCGCGCCGAAGCCCGGCTTCGACGCGAGCCAATCGCCGCCCGACGTATCGCCGCGCAGCATCTTCACGAGATTCGCCTCGCCGAGACCGCGCAGGCTCCCGAGCGCGTCCAGGATCGCGCGCCGCACCGCGGCGTCGTCGGGCGCGATCCGCGCGTCCGCGACGTGCGCGAGCCCGAGGCACCGGTCGCACGCGCCGCACGTCGCCGGCACGTCCGGGTCGCCGAAATGGCGGCGGAGGGCCGCGCGGCGGCAGCCCTTCGATTCGGCATAGGCGACGACCTCGCGCGCGCGGGCCTCCGAGAGCGCCTTGTAGCGCGAAAGCACCTCCGAAACCGAGCCCTTCGCGTCGACCCGCCGGAAGAGCAGGTCGCGATCCCACGTCTCGTACCCGACCGCGCCGCGATCCGACATCTCCGCGAGCCGCGCCTCCACGTCCTCGGGCCCGACCCCGAGGATCGGCGCGAGCGCGAACACGTCCGTCGCCTGGCCCCGGAGCGCGACGAGCGCGGGATCCTGCGCGCGATCGATCGCGATCGTCCGCGGCACGTCCGGAAGCCGCGCGAGCCGGCCCGCCTCGACAAGGATGCTCAGCGCCACCCGCGGTCGGACCTCCTCGCGGTCGAGCGCGTCGAGCTTCGCGGGATCGACGACCGCGAAGTCGCCGCGCGCGCCCTCCGCGACGAGCCGCTCGACCGCCGCGACAAGGTCGAGCGAAGGCAGATCCCGCCGCGCGTGCGAAACGAGTTGCGCGCCGTCCGCGGGCGCCGCGACGAGGAGCGCGCGCGCCGGAAGCCCGTCGCGGCCCGCGCGGCCCGCCTCCTGATAGTACGCCTCGAGGCTCGACGAGGGGTCGTGGTGCGCGATGAATCGGATGTCCGGCTTGTCGACGCCCATCCCGAACGCGATCGTCGCGACGAGCACCCGGACCTCGCCCGCCATGAAACGGTCCTGCACGGCCGCGCGGTCGAGGATTCCCGCGTGGTACGACGCCGAAGCGATGCCGAGCGACGCGAGGGCGCCCGCGATGAGGTCCGCCTTGTCGCGGCTCGACACGTACACGACGCCCTGCCCCTCGGCGTCGCGGCAGAACGTCGCGACGTGCGCGAGCTTCTCGTCCGCGTCGCGCGCAAGCACCGCCTCCCAGCGGATGTTCGGTCGGTCCACGCTCGCGCGCACCACCGTCATCGCGCCGAGGCGCGCGAGGATGTCCTCCGCGACCCGCGGCGGCGCCGTCGCCGTCACCGCGAGCACGGGGGGCGACCCGAGACGCCGCCGAGCGTCCGCAAGCGCCAGGTAATCCGGGCGGAAGTCATGCCCCCAAAGAGAAACGCAATGCGCCTCGTCCACCGCGAAGCGCTTCACGCCCGCGCGCTTGAGCGCCGCCACGAACCCCGCCTGCCGCAGACGCTCCGGCGCCGCGTAGACGAGGCGATACCGCCCTGCCGCGATGTCGTCCACCGCGCGCCGCGCCTCGAACGGCGCCATCTCCCCCGTGACCGCGACCGCCGCCGCGCGCATCGGCGCGGGAAGCGAGTCGAGCTGGTCCTTCATGAGCGCGATGAGCGGGCTCACGACGAGCGTCACGCCCGGCGAGAGCACGGCCGGAAGCTGGAAGAGGAGCGACTTGCCCGACCCCGTCGCGAGGATCGCGAACACGTCCTCGCCCCGAAGCACCCGCACGAGCGCCTCGTCCTGGCCCGGCCGCAGCGACGCGTGGCCCAGGTGGCGCTTCACCAGCGCGGCCGCTTCCGCGATCTCGTCCGGCGTGACGGGGCGCGACATGACGCACGCGCAAGGCGGCCACGCTTCTTCAAGGCGATGCCGAGGTCGCGGGGGGAGGTCGCGCAGGGCGGGCGCCGGGCGTCGGGATTCGGGACCGGGGCCGGGTGTCGGGCGTCGGGATTCGGGACCGGGTCCGGGTCCGGGTGCCGGGCATCGGGATTCGGGTCCGGGTGTCGGGCGTCGGGATTCGGGACCGGGTCCGGGTCCGGGTCCGGGTGTCGGGCGTCGGGATTCGGGTCCGGGTCCGGGCGTCGGGACCGGGTCCGGGACCGGCGGTTGGCTGGCGCGCGCCGCCCGCACGGCGCGCGCCGCGCGCGCCGCGCGCGATGTGCGTGATGTGCGTGATGTGCGCGCCGCGCGCGAGGCGCTTCACGCCCTCGCGCGGCGCGCCAGCCGGCGCGGCGTCGCCGAGCGAGATCCGCTCCGCTGCGCCTGCCAGGGGAAGGCCCCCGAAGGGACCCAGGAGAGTGAGCAGGGATGAGAAGGGGGGAGGGGGGAGGCTTGAGTCAGGATAAGCTCTCTTCCCTGCTCGACGACCGCTCTGCCGGTGATGGTATTAACCGTTGTCGCCGGCACCATAGGGGCGCCTTGGACATGCGTACACAGGGGGAAATCAGCCTCGGGGCAGCCACAAACCCCTTTATACGCGAAGCACTTTCCGACGCACTCGGACCCTTTTGTGGGGGTAGCCTAGACTGGTAAGGCGCAGGATTGCTAATCCTGTGCTCTATGAGCTCGGGGGTTCAAATCCCCCCTCCCACGCTTCGCCTCAGCGAAGCGGGACGGGCGATATGAACCGCGGTTTCGACCCCGCGCGCGAGTCGCTCCGCCGGGGCGCCTTCTGCCCGACCGCCTCACAGCTCGTGCAGGATATGCCCCGTCCGCGGCTCGGGATCGCTCGCGAGGTAGGAGGAGCGCTTCGCGGGCGTGCCGAGCGTCCTCCTCGCTCGTGAACCGGACCCCATGCAGGGTCTCCTTCTCCCCCGTGCGGACGAGCGTGAAGCTCTGGAAGCCGGGCATCCCCGGAAGCTCCTCGGCCAGGCCCTTGAGTTCGTTGACCCCCTTCTCGACGTCCGCCTCGCTCTTGTAGCGGAGTCTCACGACGTTCGCATGCATGAACGGGGCTTGCGCGCGCATCGTGCTTGACGGTCGTCGCCCGCCGCTTCGATCACCCGAACGCCAGTTCAAGGAGCAGGCGGTCTTCGAGGTCGATGCGGTCGCCGAAGAGGCCGGCGCCTCCAAGATCGATGCGGTCGAAGTCGCGAAGCGTCCGACTGACGCCGCCGCCGAAGAGGTCGTCCACGACGTCGAGGGCCGCGTCGCGGCGGTCCTCGACCCGGTCGCGGCGGTCCTCGAGGATGTCGATCGCGCGGTCGATGTCGTCGATGCGGTCGCGGATCCGGTCGCGCGTGCGCTCGTTCTCCACGAGGCGGAGGTCGCGGCGAAGCTCGTCCTCGCGGCGTTCGAGGTCCGCGATGTCCTGGTCGATGTCGCGGATGTCGCGCGTCGCCTCGCTCGCGACGTCGGTCACCCGGTCGAGGCTCCCGAAGTCGCGGAGGTCGACGTCGGCGCTGCGGCCGAGGTCGAGGCCGAAGGCGTCGAGCACGTCGTCGCGGCGGTCCTCGAGCGCGTCGAGCCGGTTCTCGCGGGCATCGCGGCGATCCTCGAGGATGCGGATCGCGTCGTTGACGTCCGCGATGCGGTCGCGGATGCGGTCGCGCGTGGGCTCGCTCGCGGTCCGGCGCAGGTCGTCGCGCAGGTCGCGCTCGAAATCCTCGAGGTCGGCGACATCCCGGTCGATGTCGAGGATGCGTTCGCGCTCGTCGCGGATGTCGCCCTGGATGTCGTCGAGGAAGCGGGAAACCTCGGAGTCGCCGAAGGCGAGGATACCCAGGTCGCCGAGCTGGGCAACCGCAGGCGCCGCCGTCGCGAGGGCCCCCGCGACCATCACGACGACGATGGCCGTCGCCCGCCCGCGCGCCTTCCTTCTGCCCGTCGCGGTCATGGTTTCAAGGTTGCGGGTTTCACGCATAGGGGCTATGGACGACCTGACGGTAAGCGTGATCCGCCCCGCAGGCGCGATAAGCGGGGTTCCAGGCGGAGCGGGAC